>Ga0334722_10002223_pt1 | contig 22320 bp, 24 predicted proteins | sample C3_bottom_MG_FD_207210 | JGI IMG/M metagenome (GOLD analysis project Ga0334722, IMG submission 207210) | Sediment microbial communities from Yellowstone Lake, YNP, Wyoming, USA - C3_bottom | ecosystem: Environmental > Aquatic > Freshwater > Lake > Sediment | place: USA: Wyoming | collected... | reverse complement strand
GGCTGATCAAGATCCTGCTCACCAATTCCCTGCCGGGCAAGGACAAGATCCCGGTCTGCCGCCTTTCCCAGAACGAACTGGCCTGTCGGCTGGGAACCTGCCGCGAGGTTGTCTCCCGCAGTCTGACCAAACTTAAAAATGAGGGGCTTCTGGATACGGTGAGCACGGGGAAAGTATCGCGTATCATGCTGAAAGACCCTGCCAGGCTACAGGATCTGGGTGAACCATTCTGATTGGGTTCGTGGTTTTAGAGCTATAATCTGCAAGGGTATCCGCTGATCCTTATCTCGCCGTCTTTTTTTCTCCTGGCCAAAAGCCCCGGCTGGCCGCGGGAGGCCAGCCGGGAAGGAGATAAGTGGTACTACAAAGGGCTGTAGCCGCCCTGAATAGCTTTTTCTGGTATGCGCCCAGCGTCATTTGTCGGCAGGCTCCTAATCTTCGCTTTTCGGCTCTGCCCACTTGAAGCGAAACCATCGTTCTTTCCCGTTCTTGGCTTCAACCTGTTCTGGTTGAGAGGTAACGGCCTGTTTTTCTGCGGTAGGTTGTTGGGCCCTGGCTGCGGGCTTGGCCGTGGTCGGCATGTCCAGACCCGCTATGGCATCGGTCTTTCCTTGACAAGTCACCCCCTGAATGGCTCCCGTGTATTGGATCACCACCGCATTGCCAGAGGTCAGATGCACGACCAGCTCTTCGGCAAAGGCGGTGCTGCTGGGGATCAGACCAAGCAGCACGAAGAGAATTGTTTTTTTCATTTTGTCTCCTGATGGTGTGTTTTACCCCCAAGTAGATTGGGAGACAGGCATTCCCGCCTTGTCGGACAAGAATGCCTGAAGTAATTACGGCCCGTTAAAATACAACCATGAACATGGCGGTCATCGTATCGTAACTGGTAAACGATGCATGTGTCACGGTCTGGTCCAGATAATCACCAAGCATCGTGGGCTTGTCAAACTCGGTATGGTAATATTCCAGGGTAAATCGCACCTTTTCATCTCCCAGCACAAAGTAATTCGCGCCGAAGCCAATCTGTTGAATATTCTGATCCTTGACATTGGAGAAAGACGCTACATCAAAATTCTCATAACGGGCAAAGGGCTGGAGTTTGCCTTTTGCGCCGACAGTAACAGGGAGAATATAGCCAAGTTTTGCATAATAACCTTCCTTCTGGCCATTCAAGCCCCCGACTATGGTATTCAGATCGGCAACGGCTGTGGTGGTCTTGTAGGCATCATCAAAATCGGCTTTCAGATAGAGGGCGGTGGCCGTCAGCACTCCGCCGTCATCAAAGGGGTATTCAAAGAATAGGTCTGCAGTATATGCTTTGTAATCCACGGTGTCATCCCCGACAACCGTGGCGCCATAACCATTGGCTATTACATTTTTATATGCAGCATCCGCCTCGTAAGCCCCTGCAATACCCAGAGTGAAGACCTTGCCTTGTTTCCCCAGATAGGTGCCCTTGTACCCGCCTGCAGAAGGACTGAGTTCAGGCTTCAGGAATGAATAATGCAATCTGGCCACATATTCCAGATTGCTCTTGGGTTCGGCGCTTGAGTAGTATGTATTAGTGTTAAACGGGTTCTCCCACTCGGAAGAGCCTTCCCTGCCCTCCATGACTGCGCCCCAGTATTTCAGATGACTATCAAAAAAACCGCCGGTTGCCACAAAGCCCATGTCCCGGCTGTTTTTGGTGGCGTCCGTGCCATAGGGAGAATAGACGAACATGGATCTTTCATGGCTTAATGGAGAAAAACACTCGTCCAGATTGCCGCGGGTGAGAGGAATTTTGGTCAGACCGATCTTGATGTTGAGTGCATCGTCCAACATGCCGATCAGATAGCCATCGACCAGCCTTATCTGGGAATTGGTCTTGCTGTTGGAGTTGTTAGTTTCATAGCCGCCGCCGCCAAGATTCCGAGTGGCGCTGGTGCCGCCGCAGGTCTGGAATTTGGCGCCCCAGGTGTCATCATACATACTGGTGAAGACGAGCCTTGCTCTACGGAGATACAGATCAAATCTGTCTTCATCGCCATTTTTGCCTGAACCAAAATCCGTGTAATCCATGATTCCCTGAAATTTCAAATCAAACTGCAGGTAGCCATTATCGCCAAAATCAAGCTGTGGTCCGGCGATGGCCCTGTTCGGCAAGGCCAGTCCACCCGCAAGGCATGAACAGAAGGCTGTTGCCGCAAGAACCGTGTACATTTTTTTCATCTCTCTCCTCCTTATGAAGATTGAAAAACAACGCTCAGGCACAATGCCTTTGTCTCTCTTAGCATAAGAAAGAAGAGGAGAATAATGACCGAGGTCATCGGGTGATGTGACTTTAGTCACACCGGAGGCAACGGGGAGAAGAGGTGAGATTGCGGAGAAAGTCGTGGGGCGCTCCATCCCATTTCCCGCATATACTTTTCACCGTTTCTGGAATACAATGGCCGTGCGAGATTGTTAAGGGTGAACCCCTGTCGGCACAGCGACCATGGTGGGTTTTGCGGTGATGATGGTTCTTGGGTAATGAAGAATGAAAAGTGTACAGTGAAGACTGAAAAACGATGAACCGTACCGTCGCGTCACACGCACACTCCGCCTTTCACCGCCTGACCCCGGACATGGTCCTCGGCCTGGTGGAAAAGGCTCTGGATATCCGCTGTACCAACCTCTGTAGGCCCCTGGCCAGCTACATCAACCGGGTTTATGAGCTGGAAGGCGAGGACGGCGAAGGGCTGGTGGTCAAGTTTTACCGGCCTGGGCGCTGGGCCTATGCCGCGCTCCAGGACGAGCATGAGTTTCTGCTTGAGCTTGCCAGCCGGGAGATTCCGGTTATCGCTCCCCTTGCCGTGCAGGGGAACAGCACCCTGGGCGAGCATGAGGGGATGTATTTTGCCGTGTTTCCCAAATGCGGCGGGCGCAGCTCGGATGAATATACCGATGAACAGTGGCTGGAGATAGGCCGCCTGCTCGGGCGCACCCATGCCGTGGGCGCAGGCCGGATTCCCGAGGGGCGGATCACCATGACCCCGGACAAGTCAACCCGGCAACAGGCGGATTATCTCTTGGCCGGGAAGTTTCTGCCCGCGGACCTTGCCCCGCAATTCGCCGAGCTGGCCCAAACCCTGATTGCTGAAATCAGCCCGCTGTTTGCCAACACCGAGATGATCCGTATCCACGGCGATTGCCATTTCTCCAACCTCATCTACCGGCCCGGCGAGTCCTTTTATATCATCGATTTCGATGATATGGCCCTGGGGCCGCCGGTGCAGGATTTCTGGATGCTGCTGCCCGGCTACCAGGAAGAGACCTTTGCCGAGATCGACCTGTTTCTCGAAGGCTACGAGACCTTCCGGGATTTCGACCGACGGAGCCTGCGGCTGATCGAGCCGCTCCGGGCCATGCGCTATATCCACTACACGGCCTGGTGCGCCTATCAGGTTGCGGAAGAGGGCTTAAGCCGGGTAGTGCCTGATTTCGGCACCCGTGAATATTGGCAACGGGAGTTGTGCGACCTTGCCGAGCAGATGGAGCGGATCAGAACCGCACCCGAACCCCAGGGAAACTGGCTCTGAGGTGTGGCGAGAAATAGTAGTTTGTTTTCTTGATGATGAATGGGGAGAATGTCTCACGGGAGACACACGAAAACAGCGTACGGTATGAACGATGTGGTCTCCGTTATTTCCGGCCCATATCGTGCCACTAGCCCTACAGTGTTTGTGGAGGGCTGTCTCCCCGCGTCGATGTTCAAACCGCCAGCCCCCGATGCGGCTCGTAATGCCAAGGGCCTCCTATCCCTGCCATAGCTAAAAATGATATGTGCAGCAGAAAGTTCCAGAACCCAAGCAAAAAGATTCTTCGAGAATCTTCGCCTCTCATACCGATAACGGCATCGACCCTTCCTGCGGTTCAAATTTGTACCCCACCCCATAAACGGAGTGGATGATCTCGGCGTTGGCGTTGGCCAGGGCGATCTTTTTGCGTAGTTTCTTGATATGACTGTCGATGGTTCGGTCGGACACGATTCGCTCATCGGGATAGATGCTGTCCATCAACTGCTGGCGGGTGCAGACCTGCCCCGTCTTTGAGGAAAGGAATTGCAGCAAGTTAAATTCGACAGCGGTGAGCCCGAGGTCGTGGCCGTTCAGGGTGGCCTGGTACCGGGATTGATCCAGGATTAAGCCGACGGGTGGGGAGGAGGCGACCCCTGTTCGCCTGAGTACCGCTCTGACCCTGGCGACCACCTCTCGGGGGCTGAACGGTTTGCAGATGTAGTCGTCCGCCCCCGTTTCCAGGCCCTGGAGTCTGTCGATCTCCTCAATCCTGGCAGTGATCATGATGATCGGCACGGATGAGAAGGTGCGAATATCCCGGCAGATCTCCAGTCCGTTACGTTCGGGCAGCATCAGGTCGAGCAGGATCAGAGCGGGGGTGTGCCCCCGTACCCAGGGAACCGCCGCCGATCCGTTGACGATCCAGAAGGTCTTGAACCCCGCATGCCGCAGATAGTCGCGTAATACCTCGGCCAATTTCGGTTCATCCTCCACGATCAGGATCGTTTGCATCATTTGCCCTCCGCAAGCGGCAGTTCGACCTGCACCCACAGCCCGCCCAAGGCGGAGTGGCGGACCAATATCTTTCCCTGGTGGGCCTCAACGATATTCCGGCAGATGGCCAGACCGAGGCCGGCGCCGCCGGTCGCGCGGTTACGGGAGGCCTCCACCCTGTAGAGGCGTTCAAACAAGCGCTCCATGTCTGCCTCGGTAACGCCGGGGGCGGAGTCCTGGAAATTAATGGTCACCGTGCGCTCATCACAGATCATGTCGATACGCAGCTCACCGGCAGTGTCGGTGTATTTTAGAGAATTGTTGAGCAGATTGGCGAAGAGCTGGCGCAAGCGTTCGGTATCGCCGAAGATTGTCGCCGGGTTTTCTGGGGGAAGATTGGTGGCCATGGTGATCCCCTTTCCGGAGAATTCCGCGACATAGGAGGCCACCGTTTCCTTGAGCACCTCGGTCAGATCCAATTTTTCTTTCCGGTAGGTGAGCGCCCCCAGATCGGACATGGCCAGTTGATAGAGATCGTCCACCAGAAGGGCCAGACGAAGCGCCTCATTGTGCAGGGAACGGAGAGAGTCGGGACCCGTCTGACGGATGCCGTCCTGTAGCGCTTCAATTTCTCCACGCAGGATCGACACCGGGGTGCGCAGTTCGTGGGAAATATCCGCCACCCACTGTCGGCGCGCTTGTTCGTTTTTTTCCAGAGTTGTGGCCAGAAGGTTAAAGTTTCCGGCCAACTGTCCCAGTTCATCGTTAGAGACGACTTCCACCCTGGTGGAAAATTTACCTGCAGCCAGATGGTGGGTTGCCTCGGCGAGACTGCGTAATGGTCGGACAAGCCGTCTGGACAAAAGCAGTGAGAGTCCGGTGGCTAACAAGAGGACGATCCCCGCCACCATGGCGAACGCCAGGGTTTGCTCCCTGAGGAAACGCTGCTGGTGGGGCTCGGATAGTTCTTTTCGGGGCAATAGCCCCAGATATCCCACAATCTTTCCATCATGGAACAAAGGTGTTGCTTCACTGTCCGCAGGTACTTCAACCCGGCTGATCAGTACTTTCTTGTCCGCATCCAGAAGAAAAATGTGTTGAGAAAAGTAGTGGGCCAGGCGTGGAGGGAGCGGTCTGGGTGAAGGGCCTTCGCCCAGAGTTGGTTTCTGGGCGGGGTCGGGCAGAGCTCCCGGCGGTGGAGGCGGGAGGTTTCCAGGCATGGAGGCAATGACCAGCCGATGCCATTGGGCGGGAGAGTGCAGTACGAAATCCCAGCTGGTCTCACGGCGGTATCCCTCTTCCAGCGAGCTGGCCAGGCGGGAAACCCCGCCCTTTTCCATGGTGTTGACATAGCGGAGAAACCCCTGCTGCACGCTCCATTGCATGATAAGAACCATGCTGACCACCGCCATCACGGCAGCCAGAGCGATCGCCAGAAAAAGCCTCTGGGTGATGCTGATCTTCATTTATTTTTCCCCGGACTGTCGAATTTAATCCTGATGGGATCGCAAACAGGAAAAACTGCCCAAGAGTCAAAGGGGGAGCTCTTCGTTTCCCCCTTTGACTTTACTTATCATGGATGGCCATAGGATTTCAACTTGCATCGGGTGTCTTTGCGCTTCGGCAAATTTTTCGATGAGGCTATGGCTCAGCGCGGCGGTGGAGGTGGATATGTTCCGGGGACCATCTGGGGTGGAGGTGGTGGCGCTGCAGAAGGAACCTGGATCACCGTTACCGGCTGCTGATGGGATGATGTCCCGCTGGGCAGTTGGTTTCCTTTGGCGTACATACATTGTTCATAAGCCAGATCGTACCGCCATTGCAGGTCGTGGACGCTCTCGCTTCCATGGCCTGCTCCGGCCAGCGCGCCACCGGCAAGGCCGATGCCGGCCCCGGTGGCAGCGCCGCGATGACCACCCATCGCGGCTCCGGCAGCCGCTCCGATGGCAGTGCCGATCAAAGCGCCCGCCGCAATATCTTGCGCGTTGGCATCTGCAGGAGATATTCCCACCGACTGTTCAGCGTAGCTTCGACACTGCCGGTCTTCTGCGGCAAATTGTTCAAACGCTTTGCCCGGCGGGGGCATTACCGCAACTCGGGGACCAGCGGGCAGGGTGGCACATCCTGTCAGAACGGAGCCCAACATAACCATGCTAAAAATTTTCTGGTATTTCATAGTATTTCTCCGTTAACGGGGCATGTCGGAGGGAGTGGCAGGTACCACCCGCCAGCCTTTGGCACAGCTCGGCACATAGGGGTAATATCCCTTGGGCTCTTCGCAGTAATACCAAACTTGGCTGGGGGGGGCAGCGGTGCTCACTGATGGCGCGGGTGGTGTTTGTTGGATAACCACCGCAGGCGGCGGAGCCTGTTGCACCACTACCGGCGGGGCATAGGGGTCTGGATAGGGGTAGATCGGCGCGGCATAGGGATACCAGAGTCCGCCTACGACCCACCACCAGCCCAGCCGGCCATCGTACCATCCATGGTGCCATGAACCGCCCCCCCAATGGTGCATGTCACCGCCGCGCCCTTCCCAGTGACCGTGCTCTGCCTGAACAGGAGCTGCGGAAACGACTAATGCCAGTGCCGCAAGAAATGTATAGAGGATGTTTTTTTTCATGAGTTACCTCCTATTGTTATGAGGTCCGGGGATGAAGTTCCCGCACCTCCCCGCAGGTGAAGGCTGAAGAGGTGTGGGAGCACCGACCGTATGCTGCGAGGTTGTTCGCAGGGCAGGAAATCGGGGTGAGCCAGGGGACTTGGGTTTACCATTCGTGTGGCGCAGGAGAGAACTGTTTTTTGTCATTGGTTTGCTGAAGATTCTTTCTAAGCTCACGCTGCTCCGGGGTCAAGATAGCGTTCATTTGATGGAAGAGCCGTGCCCGGGCCATGGCCATTTCGACATGTAAATTCCCTTGCTCCGTTGCCAGCGCCTTGACCGCGGCTTCATCGAGGGTATTTGCCTCGATCAACTCCCGCATCTGCTTATGGGTCGCTACCAGTTTTTCCCGCAACGGCTGGTTTTGCTCGCGTGCTTCTTTGAAGAGGGCTTTGATCTGTTCTTTTTGGGCATTGGTAAGCTTCAGTTGTGCCGCCATTTTTTGGAAATGTTTGTCCTTGCCCTGGGCAGACCATTCTTTTGTGGAAGTGTTCTCGTGCATGTCCCCTGCAGCGTGGGCCACCCCTCCCCCAACAAGCATCATGGAAAGCATCAGGGATAAAGCGGGAATCAGTCGTCGTTTCATAGCATTCTCCTTTGTGTGACGTTATTTTTTGCGCGGTACAACCCCGTCGTTCAGGGCGAGGATATTTAAGATGTAAGACGCAAAGGATTAGGGGGCTTATTACCGTTCAAACGGTTTTATTCTTACCACCTTCGCCGGATGTACACATGAGATATTGTTGTTTGATTGCACCTTTCCTTATTGTTTACACATTCTTTTGGCTTTGTTTGGACGATATGCAAATCATGGGCATCATGCAGATGCATAACTAGATCACACAATAGGAGGACATGGTTATGGTTAATACAGTTTGTCGGTAAATCAGTAGTTTCTGCTACGAGTACAGGCAAGTCCGGCTGCTTTCTGGAATGAGAATATGGCACAATAGTGCCAACAGATGATTATCCCTGTATGATTTGCACAATATTTGCACATTGTTTTTGTGAAGATCACAAAACCATCCACCGATAAGTAGCAAATAGGAATGCCGATGCATGGCGATCTGGGTAGTTATGCAATTGAAGGGCAAGAAGAGCCGGCAGTTTATGATGAGGCCAGGATTACGGCATGTCGCCCGTTGTTCTTGGTATAGAGGCAATCCCAATTAAACAGGGAGATTTCGACAATGACAACTTCGGGAATTTCAAGCAGCAACAGCAGCCTGCAGGCTTGGCAGGTCATGATGCAGCAACGCAAACAGGACTTAAGCCAGATTGCAACGGCGCTTCAGGGCGGCGACCTTGCCTCGGCACAAAAATCATTTGCTGACCTGCAAAATCTCAACCAAGACAGCGGCCAGGCCCAAAACAACACCGTCAGTTCCATTGGCAACAGCGGCGAGACAACCGGGAACGATTTTTCTTCATTGGGACAGGCGCTTAATTCCGGCGATCTTACGGGTGCACAAAGTGCCTTCAGTAAAGTCCTCGCCGACATGCAGGCGCAAAAGGCGAGTCATCATGGCCACCATGGTCATGCCATGATGCAGCAGCGCGAACAGGACTTCAGTCTGCTTGGTTCCGCACTTCAAAGTGGAGACCTTGCTTCAGCACAAAAAGCTTTTGCTGATCTCCAAAGCCTCAAGCCTGGCAATCAAGCCCAAGACAGTACCGGAAGCTCCACCGGCAATAGCGGAAATGCAATCTCAAACGATTTTGCTTCATTGGGGCAGGCACTTGGCGCTGGAAATCTCACAGATGCACAAAGTGCCTTCAAAAATATTCAATCAGATATGCAAGCGCAAAAGGATCGGGCTGCGGCAGCCTATGCCGCCAATTCCGGCGGGGACGCTCTGTCCTCTCTTATCGCCGGGTTGCAAAAGCTGGTGGAGCAGTTGCAGGCCGGGTCCGATGACCAAGGCGCGTCTACTGCAACGGCGTCAGTCGGCCACCATCATGGCGGCCACCACGGCGCAGAGGAATTTTTTAAGAAGGTAGATACGGACGGCAGCGGCGGAGTTTCCAAGGATGAACTGTCAGCCATGGCCAAGAAGGTGCAGGACAAGACAGGCCAATCCATTACCGTTAACAAAGACACCTTTGCGGCGGCCGATAGCAACGGGGATGGCTCGCTCAATGCCGATGAGCTGAAAGCCTTTATGACCCAGAGCGGCTTTACCCCGCCATCTCCTCCGGGAGGCATGGCTCTGCCAACCTCAGGTGATGCCGCGCAAGCCGGAGCTTCAAACACCAAGAATTACAGCCAGCAACAGATCGATCTTTTGAAAATCATGCTGGAGAAGTTGACAGAACTCAGCAGCACGGGGTCAGGATCGACAACTTCCGCTTCCTTGCTGGATGTTACCGCCTGAACGATGCACATGTGGCCCGACTGTCTTCAACTTGGAAGACGGTCGGGCGCGAGAAATATCTGAAAACCACGAAATCCGCATGACAAACAACAAGTAGATATGCGCCCTCTAAGTTGTTGAGTCCTTGGCGCAGCCTTTCCTCACGGCGCCAGCCGCTTCATTTCCCTGGCTTCCTTCCGCCTCGGGGTGCAGGCATTGTCTTGATCTTCTCCAGGGTCTGGCGGAAGTTTTCAAGGAGCGGCCCGCCAAGGTCAACCGCTCGCTGCGCCGCAGCCAGAGCCTCTTTCCGCCTGCCCTGTTCGGTCAAGACCTGGGCAAGATTGTTGAAGGCCATACCGTTTTTTGGTTCAAGCAGGGTTGCCCGGCGAAAGGCCTCGGCGGCTCCGGCAAGATCGTGCAGGCTGTAGCGGCTGTTGCCCAGCCCCATCCAGGCGGCAAAGCTCTGCGGCCATCGTTTCAGGGCTGTGGCGTAGCCGGTTGCCGCCCCCCGCCATTGTCCGGCTTTTTCCAGGCCAGCAACGGCCTCAAGCCAATCCCCTTCTTCAACTCTACTCGGCAGCCGATTTGGCGGCAGGATCAGGAGCCCCCAGTACTCGCTGCGGTGCCAGATATTCAGGAAAATACCGGAACTGAGATGCTCGTTGGCCGTGAGCCCTGAGTGGAGGATAACCTCATCGCATTCCTGGTCAAAGCCGATCACCACGGCATAGTGCCATTTCGGATACCAGGACAGGCCGAGATTGACCAGGACGATGACCGGATGACCGGCCGCGACCTCGGCCAGCAGAGTCTCGCTGCCGGTGATGGGGTAGGCGACCCGGCCATGCCTGCGGGCTGCGCCGATCAGGGCGCTTTGCAGGCTGCCATTGAGGCCGGGGGTGAAGACCTCGGGGGTGAGATCGGAGGGCTGGACGGCAATCCCGCTCCAGTTAAGGGCCATGGCCAGGGCCGCCGGGCCGCACTGCAATTCTTCCTGGGCAAAAAAAGGCACCTTGGCAACCTTGGCCTTGGCTGGCCCGCCCGGCGCCTGGGGCAGCCGTTCCGTTGACAGGAGCCCGCAGCCGGCGAGAAAAATGGGCAGCGCTAAAAACAACAGGCCGACAATCATCCGACTGTCGGCCTGTTGGAAAAGCGATGGTGTCCGGCGCTTAGCGCTTGTGGTTAACAAAGGAAAAAACATGGGTGAGCCCGACGATGTCGGTGATCAGCAGCACCACAAAGATGAAAACCGCAGCACCGATGATCGTCCCGATGCCGCCATCGCCACCGGCCGGCAACTGGTCCATGGCCTGGGAAATCTTTGCCAGCTCCGCATCGGAAAGGCTGGCCACCCGTTTTTGGGCCTCGGCAGCATCGACGCCGTGCTGCACCATGACCTGCTGCACATCGTCACGACCCAGGAAGGAGGCAATCCGCTCCCGGCTCGCGTCCTGCTGCTGCGCCGCAATCACGGTATTGGTGTCGATCATCTGCGCCTTTGCCGCCTGCACGGAAAAATCGAGGAGAAGAAAAGAGAAAACCAAAAAGAAACTCACGGGCTTGATCATTTTTTGCAGCATGGATACGCTTCCTTATGGTGAAAGTTAGTGAAAATCATCCTCAACAAAAAAAGACCCTTACTATATAAATAATAGGCGCAAACACTGCAATGGCTTTCCCGCGTTTTGCCTCCTGCTTGCCAAAATTTGGACTCTTGAAAGGTTGCCTCCGCAGATGTTAAAGTATTTTACACGATTTGGCCTTTTGTCCAATGGTAATGATAAAGGTTGCCGTTGGTTTTTATGTTCGCACGAGGAAGCAGACCATATGCCCGATGAAGAACTCGACAACTTGCTTAGAGAGAACCGCGAACTCATCAATGCTCTCAGCGAAGTGGCAATCCAGCAGGGCAAGGAGCGGAAAGACGAGCTGAAGGTGCTGTTCACCCTGATCCATCGGGACATTACGCAAGAAATCATTCGTGCGGTGGGTCTGGAGGCGTTCGATAATCCCAAGTCTCTTCTCCGGTTCAACAAACATTTCGCCAATGCCTACCTGCAAGCGGTCAAGAATCCGGCGGCCTCGCCAAAGTGGAAAAAGGCCTTTGATGAATGTGAGCTTCAGAGCGGGCTTGTGCGCCAGGCCTTGGCGGATTGGACGTCGAACGATCTGTCGCCGCCGTCTCCCCTCATGGCGCAGATGCTCGCCCAGCGGCGATGCACCGAAGCAGAGGGCGACGTCCATATCAACAACGACATGATGGAAGCGCTCATCGCGACCCGGGAAAACGGCAATTATACCGTGTCGATGCGGGATTTTGGGAACATGCTCGAACTCGTGCAGCGCGGGACAAGGAGCGGCATCAAGGATGTGGCGCCTTCTGTTCTTGGCCATTTTGAGGCCTTTGTGAAGCAGTATCTGCTGCCCTGCATCGAAGAAACCTGGCGAAACAATGTTTTCAAGCAGGTCTGCGGGGAGGAGATTGAAAAACCCGATCCGCAGTTCAAGAGGCTGATCGGGCAGGTGGACCCGACCATGAAGTGAGGGGCGGATCGAGGGAATCGGTGGGGAGGGTTCAGCTAAAACGGTTCATGCTCAAGGGCGCCTTCGAACTCCTCGGGGTAGTGCTCGCTGTGGAAGAAGGAGCAGTGCAGGCAGTGTTCACTCTTTTGGCTGAAGGTGAAAATGGGCTGGCCGGAGCCGATGGTTCCGGCTATTAACGCACAGCTCTTGCCCGAACCTGGGAAGGCCGGGCAATTCTTTTTCTTGTCTCCGCAGTTGTGAAAATCCCAGCAGTGCATGACGGGACTCCATAGGGGAACACGATCGGGCTGCGGGGGCAATCCGATCAGATTCGCGGCTTGATCGTACACCGGGGAGATTTCTTGGGCAATACTGGATAAATACGGGGTGTTGCTGCTAGTCAGAAACCGGTAAACTCCGGCTGCGAACGTTTACCAGTTCGCAGCCGCAGCAGGCACGGCAGCGCGGTCGATGAGGCGGATGGCCTCGTGCTGGCAGGCGGGTCGGCAGACGCCGCAACCATAGCAGGCGGTGGCATCAATCACGCATTTCTTGTTGTCGCGGTCAACAGCTATGGCCTCAAAGTAGCAGCGTTTGCGGCAGAGATTGCAGCCGGTGCAGCGCAGCGGGTCGATCTCAGCCACGTACTCCGCCTTCCACATGGTGCGCGTTACCCCCAGGGTGATCTGCGCCCGGTAGGCCATGCAGTCCTGGTCGCAGTTGCAGATCGCGCCGATGAACGGGGTGTTGAAGGTCCAGACGCTGTGGGTCTTGCCTTCCTGGTCAAGCTGGCGGATGAAGGTGATGGCCTGTTCTCTCGTCCAGTATTCAAAGGCGGCAAAATCCGGCACCAGGGCCAGGATCGGGGTCAGATCCATGCCCACCCCGAAGCAGTAGCGTTTTTCCGTGCCCAGGGAAACCTTGCGGCAGACGCAGGGCAGCCGGACGATGTGTTCCATCTGCGAGAGGATCGCCTCCACGTCCTCCAGGGGCACGATCTGGCCGAAATGGGTTTTTTCCATCTTGCGGGAGATAAGCGGATAGGCAATGAATCGGTAGATCCGCGGAAAGCGGCGCTGCCAGCGGGCGGCAATGGCAACATCATCCCGCAGCGACTTGGTGAAGCCGCGCAGGAAGCGGAGAAGGTTCTGCTCGGAATTGACCTGGCGGAACATCTCGGCCGCGTAGTTGGTCATGTTCTCGTACCATTTCTTTCCCTCTCCATGCTGGGTGCAGAACTGGCACATGCGTTTCACCCCCAGACGCGGTCGCGGGCTGGTTGCGCCGTCTTGTGGCGTCGGTGCGCCGGACGGCTTCCTGGTGCCTCCGTTCGGCAAATCAGGGGAGACATCATTGTTTCTCAAGCACAGCCGCGTGGCTCAAGGATATTTCAGGGGAATCAATGCATTTGAAACCTGATTCCTGTGCCAAGGATACCGTTTTTTTGAACTCACTGTATGTGACGTGTCCTTTGGGCTCCGCCAGTAAAAATTTGCCTGATCTTTTCAGGAGCGCATGGACTTGCTTGAGAAAATGCATTTCATCCGGGGTTTCGTGGGCCATCCAGAATGCCAAGGCGAAATCCACTTCTTCGTTGATGCCGATACTGTTTTCACCGCACAGCAAGGTGGTGATGCGGTTGGCCACGCCCGCTTTTTCCGCACGTTTTTTCAGGATAGTCAGCATTTTTTGTTGTAGATCAACGGCGATTATCTTTCCGGTTTCGCCAACAATCTTGGCCATGCCGATGGAGAAGTAGCCCATGCCGCAGCCAAGATCGATGGCGGTCATCCCTTCAGCGAGATACGGGGAAAACATCTCCTCCGGCTTGTGAAAGATTCGCCGCAGCGGGTTGTCAAAGGTGTAGGCCAGCCACCAGGGACACACATGCCGGGGCTTTGCCGGGGTCATTTTTTCGCGCCATCCTGATGAATCGCGGGAATGTTAAAGAGCAACCCGGGCTCATTGCCGCCTGCCAGCACATCGGGCATCTTGCCGTTCCACTTGGAAATTTGCTCGCGCATGATTTTAAGCCGTTCCCATTCCAGGAGACGCGGCTCAAGAGATGATGCCAAGGCCCGATTTGCCGCCGCTTCACCTTCGGCTATGGCTATCTTTTTCTTGGCCTCGGCCTGGGCTGCCCGCACTTCGTTTTCCACCTGGATTGATTTCTGGATGGCCTCTGTTTTGGCATTGACGGCTTCGAGGAGAGCCTGTGGAGGACGGAGAGAACCGATGAGCCCGAACTGCTGAATATTGATGCCATACTGATGCACGGTTTCGTTGAGCATTTTCCCTACGCGTTGCAGGAATTCCTCTTTTTGCGAGCCGTTTATGTCATCGAAGTTATATTCCGAGCCAATATTGGCCACGATGTTGCGGGTGGTGTCTCGCAGGAAGCCATGGGTAAAGCTGTCGATATTGTCGGCGCGGAATTTGGTGTAAAACTCGGCAACCCGTGCCGCCTCCAATTGGTAGCTGACCGCAACATCGATGTTGACCGGCACGGAGTCTTTGGTATTGAAGGTGAGTTCTTCATTTGCCGGTTTCCCTTCCGTTTTGTCGTGGGTCCAGGCGACCCTCTGGATAAAGGTAGGATACGTGACTATTGCCGTCTGGATAGGATTATAAAAAATGAAGCCGGTAATGATATCCTCACGGGTGATCCCTTTATTCACGAGGCGATTGATCTTGATGCCTGCATAGCCTGGCTCAATCACCTGCCACGAGATGAGCAATTCGCGAACAAAAGGCATGGCAACGAGGACAACCAACACGATCAGTAGGTACTTGCCCTTGCCTTTAAGCCTCTCGGGCAGTGCGCCAGTGGACCCTGGAACGTTAAATTCAAAATTGCTCATGTTTCACTCTCCTGAAATTTGGTAATTGGTTTTGCGGGAGGCTTATGAAAAATAGTTTTGAGCCTTTTCCCTCCCAAGATTAATTCATTCGAAGACTGGCCTGAAGAAGCTTCTTTCGTAACTGAGAATGCATTTCGTTTTTTCCGCGTATTCAAAGGCTGCCAAGCACTCAGGGTCGGTAAACGACTTGATTCGATATTGTTCGTACGCAGCGAGATTTGGAAAGGTAAAAAGTGCCAAGGCGATGTTGTTCGCTCCTTCCGAGGGCAAGAAATAACCGTGGTGTTTCCCAGCGAATTTTTCCACCAAAGGAATCCATAGCTTTCCGTAGTGTTCGAATTCCGCTAACTTGGATGGCACGATTGTATAGCGCAAGTAACAAGTAACCATTTCGTTTCCTCAGTTCAGGGGTGAATTCAAAACGGGGGCGGATTTATTTCTTTTAGCCATACGCGATGGAAAATTAAATCTGTTCCTTCTTTTCGTTACTTATACGGCGCATAATCCGTATATCCTTCGGCTCCCGGAGTATACCACAGCGTCATATCCTCGGCAGGATTGAGCGGCCAGTTGTTCTTGAAGCGTTCCGGCAGGTCGGGGTTGGTGATAAAGGGGCGGCCAAAGGTGATCATATCCGCAGTACCCTCGGCGACCCTTTGTTCTGCTGCTTCTTGAGTATAGCCGCAATTGCCGATAATCTTTCCCTGAAAAATCGGTCTGAATTCCGCCAGGGCCATGGGCTCGCCCTTGCCGTGAAAACCAAAGGCCAGTCCGTCCATGATATGGAGATAGCCAAGCTTGAATTTGTTGAGTTCTTTGGCCACGTACAGATACGTTTCCCGGAAGTCCTCGCTGCCCATGTCGTTAAAAACCCCGTTGGGCGAGATGCGGGCGCCTACCTGCTCCGGGGCCCAGACCTCAAGCACCGCTGCCACCACCTCTTTGAAAAAACGGAATCTGCCTTCCAGGCTGCCGCCGTATTGATCTGCGCGGAGATTCGTTTTTGCATCGAGAAATTGATTGATCAGATACCCGTTGGCGCCATGCACTTCAACCCCGGAAAAACCTGCGGCCTTGGCATTGATCGCGGCCCGGCGGTAATCGTCCACGGTTGCTTTAATTTCCCCCACTGTCAGGGCGCGAGGGATTTCGTATTGTTTCTTGCCGAGAGGGGTGTTGATGTGGTCGCCGTTCAGTTGCACCGCAGAGGCGGAAACCGGGAGCTCGCCATCATGGAAATCACTGTGCGAGGCTCTGCCGCAATGCCATAACTGCAAGAATATGTGAGCGACGGTGGGCTTGATCTTGTCGGTGACTTTCCGCCAGCCCGCAACCATCTCCTCGGTGTAAATGCCCGGCGAATCAATCCAGCCGATGCCCTGTTTTGAAACCACGGTTGCCTCGGTTATCAGCAGTCCGGCCGAGGAACGCTGGTAATAATAATCGGCCATCAGGTCGTTCGGTATACGCTCCGAGCCAGCACGGCCTCTCGTCATAGGGGCCAGGGCGATTCTGTTTTTCAAGCGCAGATTTCCGATGGAGAGTGGTTCAAACAACCTGCTCGTTTTCATGGTATCTCCTGCGGCAATTTTTTTATTCGTTACACGCCTTCAATGAGTTTGTAATACTCCTTGAGAGTACGAACGGATTCCATCGTGGCTTGGAACAAGAACCAACTGAGCACAAGGATTCCTATGGTGAGGCCGATCTTCCAGGTCCGCGCTGTTTGTGGACGCCACCAGATCAGGGGCAAGGCCAGGGGGCCCACACAGCTGACAGCGATGACAATAAAGGCTTTTCGGAAATACCATGGTCTCTTTTCCTCTGCAAGGCGGGGCCGGTGGGAGGCATCCAAAAACGCATCGCAATGTTTACATTTTAAAGCGTCGGCTTGAATTTCTTCAGCACAGAAGGGACATTTTTTCACTATCATCTCTCCTGGTAAAATGAAATAACCAACGGAGTGAGGAAAGGGCGTTGGGTGGATTGGTTTGTTGAGGGAACAATTTTATTCTAGGTGAGTTTTAGCCGTTTGGATAGCGAGATCTTTATCCTTGGTAAACAGCCGCCACTTCATTTTAGATGAATGAATACCTGCTTTCTTGTCCTGTCCTCTCCCGTAATACCAATGTCCAAAGCGCTCTACCGTAGAAAAGGGGTGATTGTCTGTGCAGAGAAACCCGCAAGGGTTAAACTCTTCGAAAAAAACAGTTTCATCCGGGTCTTCATCAAAAGAGAGATTTCTAGGCAAAGGGATTTGAGATACGTCCACGCTTTCTGTTTCCTTTTCGTCCAGCCAGTCTGAAATTTTTATTTGATTTGTATTATCGTTTTCCATGGGGGTTTCTCTTTGTTAGAATATTATTGGCATAATAAGCAGTGTTTGCAAACAGCGGAGGCTCATGATGGAGAGGGAAACACGGACACACCTTGGGCGACCCTTTGCGGGCGGTGCCGTCCCCCGCTCGTTGTCGCTGTTTCTTATGGCGGTTGGATTGGTCGCTCTCTATTACGTGGGCTTCCATAATTATCTCCTCTTCCACTGCCTGGTGGAGGTATTCAGCATTGTCATCGCCTTTACCATCTTCATCATCGCCTGGAATTCACGGGAGCATCTGGCGGATTCCTATCTCTATCTCCTGGGAATCGCGTACCTTTTTATCGGTTTTCTCGACCTCATGCATACCCTTTCCTACAAGGGAATGCAGATCTTTACCGATTATGATTTCTATGCCAATCAGCTGTGGATCGCCACCCGTTTTCTGGAAAGCCTCACCCTGTTGGCGGCTTTCTTGCTGACCCCGCGGCGGATAACCTTCCGGCCCTATGTGCTTGAGACCGGTTATGCGGTGGTCACCGCCCTGATTCTGCTTTCGATTTTCCAGTGGCGGATATTTCCAATTTGTTTCATCGAAGGGGTTGGCCAGACGCCTTTTAAGATCTGGAGTGAATTCGTTATCTGCGCCGTTCTCGGCCTGGCCACCTGGCTGGCCTACCGGCATCGGCAGCTTTTTTCTCCACAAGTCTTCGGCTACCTCATGGTCTCCCTCGTGTGTACCATTCTGTCGGAGCTGGCCTTTACCTTTTACGTCAGCAATTACGGCCTCTCCAATATGGTGGGGCATTACTTCAAGGTTGCCTCTTTTTATATGATTTACCGGGCCATCGTGCAGACCGGAATTCGCTCTCCCTATCAGCTTATTTTCAAGGAGTTGAAGGCCAAGGAGGCGGAGCTGGAGCGTCAGGCGGCCATTGATGAGTTGACCGATCTGTTTAACCGGCGGGCTGCCCTGGCCTTGCTCCAGAAACAGGTGGGCGCCGCCCAGCGGGAGCGGACTCCGCTCACCATCTGTTATCTCGATCTGGATGGCCTGAAACAGGTCAACGATACTTACGGCCACGCCGAGGGCGACATTATGCTCAAGGTCTTTGCCGGCCAACTGGTCCGGGAGATGCGTGCCGGTGATTATGCCTGCCGGATGGGGGGCGACGAGTTCCTGCTCATCCTGCCCCATTGCACGGAGGGGGAGGCGGCACGTTTGATCGAGCGCATCGAGGAGCGGTTGGCCCTGGTGAACAGTGGTTTGAGCAAGAGTTGTGCCCTGGCCTTCAGCTACGGGCTGGCCCAGTGGGCCGAGGGCGAGAGTATGGATCAGTTGCTGGAGTTGGCCGACACCCGGATGTATGCCCAGAAGGCCAAGAAGAAAGAGAAAACAGCATCGTGGACTTCGCCTGTCACCGCTGCTGCATCCTTGTCCAGTTAGTTTTTGGGACGGGCTTGACCCGTTGCCGGAATCAATCTTTTTGTCAGTCCTTCTCGCCCCGAAATGCCTTTCCCAATATTTCTTTCTTACCTTGCCAAAAAGGTGAATGCCACCAACGTATACACACTGCACAGCACCAATATTACGCCCATTTGCTGGGTGTGGCGGAAAGTAAATTCATCCACGTTGTTATGCGAAATATCCAGAGGTTTCAGGGCGTCACGCAAGGAAATCCATTCATTTGCGGCGGATTCAAATTTGCGCAATAGGTTTGGGCGAAACAGCACGATCAGGCTGACGAACAAGGCAAGCGCCGCCCCCAATAGCGCGATCAACACCATCGAATCACGCAACACCCCGATGTAACTTGAACCGGCACTGGTTTTATCAATCTGCACGCTGAAAAAATACAACACATAACTCGCCCCTGCCAACGTAGCGAAACCGCTGGCGCGGCGATAACGGTAAAACCAAGAATCAGCATTGATGGAGATGTTTAACATTTTGTCGAGGGAACCCGTGGAAATCCAGCGGTTGGCAATCGGGCCCGCGCGCAGCAACCAGTGCGGTCGTAAAATCAAAACGGCACCGACAATCAATCCGGCAACGCTGCCTGTCACAAGCAAGATCGGTAATGCGCTGAGCAGTACAGTTTCAATGATGGTCATGGTTTGCTCCTTAATTCAATGTCAGGAAAACAAGAGGCATTTCCTGCTTTATTCGGCCTTAAAATTAAAAAAACAGGGAGGTCCATATTTCCCCATTTTTCGTTATTTTTTTTCACCCCCGGTCTTCGTCTCTCTGATAGCCCAAGAGACTATTTCGTCCGAAGCGATCGTGAATTTTATGTTGTGTTCTTTAGATCCCTGTCTTAGATAAGCCTCTTTCCCCAGGCGGGACAGTATCAAAATGTTTTTTGCAATACATAAGTCTGTATTTTGTTCAGCTACTTCAATTCCCAGGGCAGCGAAGGACTTGCATGCTTCCTTTTTCATAACTAGTTCCGTCGTCTGAATGTTTCCGAACTTGTACAGTTCCATAACCCTGACAGGGACGCGATCAAATTTCTCGAAGGTACTGAGTACGACGAAGAGCGTGATGATGCTCAAACCGAGGTGCCAATAGAATGGCTTAATATGTTTTGGGGTTGTTGCTGCGAGGACGTTCACGAAGATAATGAAGCATCCAGACAAAATGCCGGCTACCCAAGCTGGCATCCGAAGCGACGTATCCTCGTGAAGAGACAGATTCAACACCAGCAACAGTGGGACGAAAATAAATGCTGAGGCTATAAGAGTAGTTCCGAGCAGAGCCAAGACTTCTTTTAGTGAATGCCGCAGGGTAAGTTTGCGTCTGAATATAACAAGGAATAAAAATCCACCGAAGATCCCAGCCACGATGAGCAAGGCGTACCAGCCGATGAAGAAGCCTGCGACAGTGGCTCCGTAGATGGAAACGAGGGGAAGTGCGAACCAAAGACAGAGGCCAAGGAAGGTTTTGTTTCCTTTTTCGTCTGTCCAGTAATTTTTCAGGCTAGATTCAACCCCCCATGTGTTTCCCCAGAACGCCCCAGGTAAAACCATTACGCCCAGAAGGACAGCGGTGATGATAGTTGCAGTAACTGCTGCAGCGGCAAGAATCGCGATTGACGATTTCAGGTCGAAGTCAGGCATGTACTCTATATGCGCATAGTACGCAACGAAGATACCGCCGCCAAGTAAGAGGAATGACGACCAAAATATCGTCGCTATGTTTGAGTAGAAATAGCCCTTTAATTTTTCTTTATCCATAGCAATTTACGCCTATCGATTTTCTAACGCTTAAGCTCAGTAGGAAATGGGCCACAGGCCAAATTTTTCACTGATTGTTTTCCACATAGAGCGATATTGCTGATAGGTTATTGAATATTAAAGAAGAAGTAAACCGATATCTATTCCAGCAAACCCTGAACTCCAGACGGCAAGGGGGCGGAAAACTCCAGCTCCTGTCCGGTCACCGGATGGCTGAGACGCAGGCGGGCTGCGTGCAAGGCCTGGCGGGGGAGGCGGAGGAGGAGGTGGTCGGCTGGGCTCAGGCGGTCTTCCTTGAACCGCAGGAAAAGCTGTTCGTCCACGCCATAGAGTTTGTCGCCCACCACCGGAAAGCCCAGGTGTAACAGGGTGGCCCGGATCTGATGGCAGCGGCCGGTGTGCGGCCTTGCTTCCAGCAGGGTCAGGCTGTTGTTGTGTGCGCCGGAGAGTCGTTGGAAGGTGGTGCTGGACTCCACGGCTCCGGGCGGCGCATCGTTTTGTTCCGGGTAAAACCGCATCTTTTTGCGGATCGCGCTGTTCGGGTCCGGCCCTAGCCAGCCGCTGGCTTCCACCTCGCGGGGCGTGTTCGGAAAATCCCCTTCCACCACCGCCAGATAGACTTTTTCTACCCGTCGCTGGGCAAACTGTTCCTGGCACAGGCGGGCTGCGACTTTGTTTTTTGCCACCAGGACGATGCCAGAGGTCTCCCGATCCAGCCGGTTGACGAGTCTCGGGTCGGCAAGGCCATGCGTTTCTTTGAGCAGAGCCCAGAGGGTGTGGGCAAAGAAGCGACCGCCGGGATGGCAGGGCAGAGGGGCGGGCTTGTCGATCACCAGCAGATCATCGTCCTCGTGGAGCACGGTATAGTCGGCATCCACCGGGGGCTCCACCAAGGCGGGCATCAGGTAGACGAGGCGGTCGCCTGGGGCCAGGATGGAATCACCTCGCGCCTCGCCATCGTTGAGGCGGAAACGGTCGGCTGCCAGCTCTGCCTGCCATTCCTCCCGGCTCCGGTAGGTGAAGCGTTGGCTGACAAAATCCAGGAGCTGTTGCCCGGCCTGCTGGGGCTGGATGCTTACCGAGGTTGTGCGCTGGAGCATCGACACGGAGGCTACTTGCTTTCTACGGGGCTGGCAGGAACAGCATCTTCTTTTTTCCAGCCGCCTCCCAGTGCCTTGACCAGTTGCACACTGGCTATGAGGCGCCGTCCCAGAATGGCGATTGCCGTGCGCCGATTGCCAAGCTCTGTTGCCTGGGCGGTGATGACATTCAGGGAACTGACGATTCCTGCCCGGTACTGGTTGGTTGTGATGGCAGAGGTTTGGCTTGCCGCCTGGACGGCCTCATCCTGCACCTTGAATTCCGTTTCGAGAATACGCAAGGTTGCCAGATTGTCCTCAACTTCCTGGAAACCGGTCAACACGGTCTGTCGGTAGGCGGCCACTGTGGCGTCGAATGCGGCTCGGGCCTGGGCGCTTTGGGCCTGGCGGAGCCCTCCGTCGAAAAGGTTTTGGGAAACAGACGGTCCCATGGACCAGAAACGGCTCGGCCAGGTGAGCCAGTTGGAGGTTGTGGAGGAGTCAAACCCGCCTATGGCGGAAAGACTCAAGCTGGGGAAATAGGCGGCCTTGGCCACGCCGATCTGGGCGTTGGCCGCTGCCATGCGTCGTTCTGCCGCCGCGATGTCAGGCCGTCGCTCCAGAAACTCGGAAGGAATAGCGAGCGGAATCTCCGGCGGCGTCGTCATTAAAGGGAGTCGCGGCAGGGAGAAGCTTGAGGCTGGCTTGCCTACCAGCAGGGCAATGGCATGTTCCAACTGGGCGCGTTGGAC
>Ga0334722_10002222_pt1 | contig 22322 bp, 31 predicted proteins | sample C3_bottom_MG_FD_207210 | JGI IMG/M metagenome (GOLD analysis project Ga0334722, IMG submission 207210) | Sediment microbial communities from Yellowstone Lake, YNP, Wyoming, USA - C3_bottom | ecosystem: Environmental > Aquatic > Freshwater > Lake > Sediment | place: USA: Wyoming | collected... | reverse complement strand
GGTAGGGCTTTGTATCATGCAATTAAAACCTTTAGTCTTAACAAGAGTAAACCAGTTCTAACATTGTTTGTTGATGACTTGTTTGCTCGTGTCGATTATGTTTATGACTTGGTGAAAACATATTATAAAAGTCTAGGTAGAGATAACACTTTAGCAGTTGTTCTTACACACCCTGGCGTTTTTCTACCCTATGGTGTCGTGTCTAATAGACACGGGGTCTTTACAGAGAAACCATGGCTTGAATACCATGTTTCCACTGGAATGTATTTATTAACTCCACTTTTCTTAGAGAAACTGATGGAAACGATTAGTCTAGAGATGTATATGAACTTTCCAGAAGAAATCAGTTTCGAGAAATTCGTTCTTGAACCATGGTCTAGAAAATACCATGTAATCAGGGTAGATACAGTAAAAGGAGAATGGTTACCCGTAAATGACTGGAAAACCGCAGAGCAAGTGTGTAGGTTCCTTGAAATCTGCGATTGGATTAAGTTACATTAAACACAAAATATATTAACCACCAAATCATATTATCCATGTATGAGTGAATCCGATGAACTAGCATTGAAAGAGATTTTAATCGAAATCCTACAAGACCTCGAAACACTAGGCATAGTTGAACTTGACAATGAAGTAGTAGATGTTAAACCGTCTGGGCTATTCTTTCTATCCATGTTAGCGTTACACTCTGCCTATCTGATGTTTGTTTCAAAAAACAGGAAAACGATTGAAGAATTAATCGAGAACGTAAAGGACCCCAAAAATGTAGAAGAATTGGCACGATTGACAACGACGTCATTACTTTACGAAATTACGTTATTGAGGATGGCTAGAAAGTTACCCAATCCAACATTGTTTACCGATATGTATATTGATGTCTTGTTCAAGTTTATACAGAATGTTTATAGTAACTCAACTGAACTTTGTAAGATGACTAGAGAGAGTATCCTTAAACTATACGAGGACATGAAACGAGACGGGGTCCTATGATATGGCACTAATGGATGTTGTAAATGAAATATTGAATAAAGAGAATATTTCTGGAATGACACGTTTAATATACTACAAATTCGTTTGTGACCTCTGGATTGAGTTAGATAAATACGAGAAAGCAAGGTGGGAATCCATTACAAAGGGTCTAATAACGTTTTATTCCAAGGCTTACGGATTAAGTGTTGATACGTTACAGGAAATTGCCAAGCTAGTGCATAAACAAAAGGGGTCCACAAGATGAAAAAGGCAAGAATCGTTTTTGTAGAGGATAAAGAACTGGAAAAACAACTCGAAATAGAGCTAAGAGAAATACAGGATTTTCTTGATTTAGTTGTCTATAAGAAAAACAAGGAAAAATAAAGACGCAAAATATATAAACCCCTCTCTCTATAATATTCTTGTATGACAGAAGAAATAAACACAAATTCGGGTAGTTCGAGAATACATGTAACAAAGAGAAACATCTATACATCAGTAACAGAGATAGTAAGTGTTCATATACCAATCCCACTCTTGAAACGTCTCGATGAACTTGTCGAGAAGGGTTATTTCCAGAATAGGAGTGACGCAATGAGAGAAGCCATTAGAAGACTTGTAAAAGATTATGAAAACCCGAAATACAGTTTTACAGTGGGGTATCGTTGATGGTTTGGGTAAAATGTCCTAAATGCGGTCACTATTTCGAGGTGGACCTTACCAAGGGAAAGGGTGCATATTACACTAAGAAAGACTTTACCCCATCACATCTACACGAGGAAATACTCAAAGCGATAAAGATAATTGTTTCCCACAAGCTCAATGGAGCTACAAAGCAAGAAATAGAGAGCTATCTGAAAAACAAGGGGATAAACATATCTGGGAACTCATTATCGGGTAGATTATCAGAGTTACTTGGAGCGGGCTATGTAGAGGTAAAATACACACGGGTTCAATACCTAGATGAAAAAACCAAGAAGTATCGTTTCAAAAGGACCCCTATCTGGTATTTGTCAATGAAGGGCTTTGAATACATCAAGGATAAAGTCAATCAGTCACTCGTTTAGATACAACTACCTTTTTTTCTATGCTTTCTTGACCCTTTCAAGATACTGATTAACCCTATTCTGTAATTCTTGTCTCCTTTGTTTCTGTAACTCAACTATTTTCTGGTTTATGTCATCTGGGAAAAGCTTTGCCTCTATTATTATACGTGGGTTCAATCCATGCCACGTAAACCTTATACTATGCTCGAAACCCCTAAGCCTGTAAGTCGTGATTTTGAGTATGATTCTTAGTTGTTCTATGACTTCTTCTAGTAGTTGTCTCTCTCTACCCTGATACAGCTCGTGAACCTCTTTTGGAACCACGAAAACGTATGCACCATGTCTGAATACAATCTGACTCATCTCTTCATCTATGTCTCTCTTTGGCATTGTAACCCATGGGTTAGTTAGTAATACCCATATTTATATTTTATATATGTCTATATAGATTAGGTTTCGGGTGAAACCGAATGCCCGCACCACGTGTTCCATCTAGAAGGTATCAGAAGTGGGACGTGAAATTTGACCCCACAGTAGTCTCTGCAAGGTTCACAGCCGTCAAAACCGTTGCTGAAGGAAACGCACAGGATGGCTTGATTCCATTTGCAAACCTTGACTTTGCAATTGCTGGATTGCTTGACTCAAATGGTGTCACGGGTCCTGACCGTGCAAAGTATCTTGGTCTAGCTAGGAAACTCTACAAGGAGGCACTTAGAGTATCTGGTGACGCTCTGAACAAGTATGCTCTTGGTCTCAAACAATACTGGGTTACAACTTACGGAGCTGACCCCACCATCTGCGACAAAGTAATCAACTTTGTCCTAGGATACGTTCCAACATACTAAGGATAGTAAGCAATAGTCACGTCCCACATATAAAAAACAATATTTTTTTTATTTTGTTTTTCTAATCATATCTTGTGAAACGAGTAGCAATATTTACGGGTAAAGCCCCAAGCTTGAAAGTTGTAACAGAGGACCTAAGCCTAGTGGCAAGCGAATACAACTTTACACCCCTCGTTTTCACAGACATATATCCAAACGTGGTTTACAAGGGAAAAGTTCAAGCAGCAATATTCTTTTACCCGTTAGACCCAGTTTTTGCAATAGACAAGGCTACTTACTACTATGAGTTTAACAAGACACTACAAGGAGCAATTGCATGGTATTCCACGGTCGAGGGCGAGATTTACAGGGAACACGTAAACCAACCCGTTTGGAACTACGTAGAATTCATTGCTAATTCACAATACACTCGTGAAAAACTCCAGAAACGTGGATTAGACGTTATTATGACTATTCCTCACGGTATCCACAGGTCCACAATAGAACAAGCAAAGAGACTTGTCCCCTCATTGAGGAAACGCATAGAGTCAGAATTCAAGGATACGGTTACATTCCTAGTCGTGTCGAGTAGTCACAGACGTAAAAACCTCGATGGTTTAGCTAAGGCAATAGACATTCTTATTGGGAAACAAGTATATAACTATTCAATACTAGGCATAGTTGAGGGTGAACCACCACACCAAGCAATGTTTAAGGTAGCGGAATTCGGGTCCAAGCCACGATACGAGGTCATGGCTGCTATGGGTAGCGTGGATTATGTCCTCATGCCTACACAGTGTGAGGGTTTTGGTTTGCCACTCATTGAGGCAAACGCAATGGGGACCCCAGTCTTGCATGGATTGTTCCCACCCCTCTCTGAATTCACAGACACAGAGGCAAACATAACATGGCAAACACAGGAAATCGAGTATCTACCACCAGACCCTAGGAGGGGTGGTGGGATACTTTTCGAGTTACACAAGTTTCCACCAGAGACAATGGTGGATGCAATCATTGAGGCGATAGACATCAAGAAGAACTATCCAAGCAAATACGAGGACATGAGGGCTAAAGCGTTAGAAAACGCAGAGAAATACGACTCTAGTAAACTTTATTCGAGGATATTCGAGGAAATAATAAGCGTATGATATATGACAATACTATATTTCTATCCAAAGTTTCACACTGTGAGTTTTAAGTATGTGGCAGAGCAATACATAAGGATGTTGTCAGAATTCTACAAAGTAGAATCAATAGATGAATCGGTTTTCCATAATTTTTCCCTAAACTCTGAATCAGACCTGATTCTACATCCACTGTTATATATTGCGGGTAGAGACATTGACCGTTACATGACACAAGTATCAAGAGCAAGACACACGATAGGTATAGATGTAGCGGATAGTGACCGTTTAAGTGTAGATGCCGTAACAATGAGTAACCTTTCCGATGCAATGATTGTTCCCTCGAATTTTTCCCAAGGAGCATACATCGAGAGCGGGGTAAGGGTTCCAGTCTATGTTGTCCCGCATGCACTAAACGATGCTTTCCTCTCACGGGACCCACCACAAGACTACATAAATGAACTAGGAGAATACATACCCCTTCTACTCAAATTAAGAGAGAAATATCGGGTCCTATTCTTCTATACACTTTGGCATAGTGAATATAGGAAAGGTGCTGACTTGGTTTTCGAGGTTTTGTCACGTCTCTCGAAAGAGAGGAATGACTTTGCATTAATTACGAGGACGGGGTCCCCTATTTTCCTTTATGAAACAGAGAAAAAAGGAATAAAGACACTAACAATAACGAAACACCTATCCTATGCTAGTATGCGTTACCTCTATGACCTGTGTGACATCTACCCTCTCTTTAGTAGGGGTGGTGGATTCGAGTTGAACGGTTTAGAGGCATTGGCAAGGAGCGAAATAGTCATTGCAAGTGAGGGTGGGGCTTGGCAAGACTATTTGCCACGAGAGTTTCTAGTCCCATCACAAGCATGGGTAAGGGTTTTCAGGGATAACCCATATCACATCGGTTCTGGACCCGAAATAGACATAGAGAGAGCGATAGACAAGTTACACATAGTAATGGATAACCTTTATGAATACAAAGCCAAGGCTAGGGAATACTCTGAATGTGTAAGGGAAAAATATAGTTTCGAAAACATAAAAAATATATTTATTCTAACGATAAGAAACATTATAGGTGAATAGAAAATGAGTAGTGAGATTCCCTTCGAGACGGTTACAGCTCTGAACAAGCTTGTCCAAGAAACATTGAATAAACATGGGAAACCACTGGGTAAACTATTGGCATATACACGTGACTTTGCACTGAAATACTACTATGCACACAAGAACAACTTGGATGACTATAAACAAGACCTCAAAGATGCATATACACAATGGGGTGTCCCAGAAGACATATTGAATGAGATAGCGGAAAAAATAGAGAAAAGATACTCTAAGAAGTCATAGATACCATGTCATACAAGAAAGTAACAGACAACATAGATGTAATAAGTAGTCAGTTATGGAAACAATTACTAAACGATTTCATAGATAGATGTAGGGGTTATGCAAACAAAAATCCATATTTGAATGATATTGCAAATACTTTATCAATACTCCCCTCTCCTACAAGTGGTAAACCAGTTAAACCCAGTCTATACAACAACATGGCTAATGCATGTAGAGAACTAGCTAGAACACTTGGGTTAGAACCACCATCTGATTTGAGAACTGTTAAAACTGGAGACTATGTTTTGGCAAGGGATGTTAATGCTCTCATAGATTGTCTAAATATGATTCCACCAGCACCAACTATAACGAATTTTATATATTTGTTTAATGAGAACGACTGGAATACAGCAAAGAATTATGTTACTGACAATTCATTGATATTTATATGGGTGAATATTTCGACACTTACCAGTGACGAGGTTCAACAGTTAGTGAACAACAATAAAGTTGTATTCATGGTGACGATAGACGTTCAACCTAATTATTCTACTCCTGTCCCTGCATTCTACCCAGTATTCTATACACAACTAGAACCAACTGCTTGCGATTTTGATGTGAGAGATGTTACTGACCCCAATTTTCAACAATTTTTTGGTGATACTGTTCCTGCGGATTGGGATTTTTGTGTGAATCTTAGTCAAAAGGTAACGGGAACAAAAAATTGGACAGGGGATTCATGTGGATGGGGATATAAAACATATACAAAAGGAGCAATAATGGAGATTCCATACGATGGTTTCTGGGAATCACCAACATGGATTGCAAACTTTGTATTAGCGGCCTCAAATATATTTCTAGGTGTCTCTAAACCAACTAGGATACTATACCTAGCAGGATACACAACAGGTGACCCTGACTGGCATGATTGCTATCCCCTTGACTCATGTTGGCAACAATTTGCCTCTCAATATGGATACCAAATTGTAGATTTGAGGGGATAACAATATGTCTAACAATGTAGAATCCCAGAAACAACTGTTATTACAGAAAACGATAGGGGATGAGGGTCCAGAGATAACAAGGAAACGAATGACTGACATAGATGACATCTTGAACTTTGATAGTATATATGAAGCAATGATAGAAATGCTTGCGGGTCTCACTACTAGTTCTGATTTTGGTGTTGGTCTCACGGATTTCGATATTTTCCACGTGAACTTCACGTTCAGGTTACCCACAATAGATGAGATTCTAGCGGGTATCTATGTTGTTCCCATTCAGATTAGTCTTGAACAAGACTTTTCGCAATATGTTCAATTGGACCTAGGCATATCATATGACCCCACGAAACCGCTCGATTACTTGAACACGATTAGCTTGTTCTTTAAGGATGGGATTCTTAACCCGATAAGTTGGCAATATACATGGACACAAGCGACACAAATCGTGGCAATATTTGATAAAACAAAGTATGGTGAGGGTGTTTATTGTGAAAGCGATTTGCCACCAACAAATCCTACACTTGGACAACAAATACAACTTAGTTCCTTACAGGTAAACACATTGTTGTCTCTATTGCACCAAGCAAGTATCAAGCCTTGGATAGTCAAACAATATACAGTATTGCTTGGTAACGAGCAATTGGCAATGGCTTATCTAATGAGGAAAGACTTTCTAGAAAAGGCAATGAAGGATGCGTTTTTCCTTGGGTTTTCAATGTTGAACTATTCACCTATACGAGCAAAGGAGATACAAAATGGTGTAGAAGGGGTTACTATACACATAACGGTAGATTCACAGGAAATCGGTATCTTTGTTCACACAATAGATAGAGTGTGTTATGGTTTTGTGTTAGGGGTTACACCCCTTGGACTAGGACGGTTTACACCTGAAGAAGAATATACTGTATTCCAAAACACGGGACCAAGGTATGCATTCTGGAGAGCAATGAAACAGAAGCAAAGATTCCAAAGCATGACCACAGAATTGTTGTTTACGGTTCCTGAAAACGAGAAACAATCTATTCCACAATCTCCACGGGTAAATATCTATGGTGTTCATAGACATGCACAGGAACAAATACGGGACCTAGTCGTGCGTGTTGTCTCTGATACGGGTCCTAGTGAACTTGTAAAGTATTATCATGCTGCACTAGAGGTGGTTTACAAGAATAGACAAAGTCATAATAAGACAAGGAACTGGAAAACGCAATTGAGTGATGATGAGTTTTACCAGATGTGGCTAGAGAAATGGAAAACGCTTGGTTTAAATACTTCTAAACTACAACAAATATACGAATTGGTGAAAACATGGGAGAAACCCCTACTACTGGAAAAAGTAAAGAAACCACAGATAATAATGTGACACAAGAAACAGAAAAACAACTACCCCTACCACCAATGATGCCGCCCGCATACCAACAATCCGCAATAATGAATCCACAGTTACAACAAACATCAATGCAACCACAGGTTCAGATTGCTCCTGAAAAAATCCAGAAACTACAAGAACTATTAGCACAATTAATCATGGATTCTACTGACCTGGGTTTAGCATTGGGAACAATAGAGTGTCCATACGCAAATAACTGTCCTTTAGTCAAAGCAAGTAAGCAAATAGCTAAGAGTCTTGTAGAGATAAGGAATCTCACAAAACAATAAAATTATTTTTTTAGTTATCTCTAAACTATATAGACTATGTATTTTTTGAATAAATAGTAAAGTATATAGGTAAAATCATTTCATCTAATATTGGATTGGTATGTCTGGAAAGGATATCAAGAAAATCACCCCTACATTCAAGATACCCCTTGTTCCCAATCCCAATAGCGAGGAATCAGAAGAGAAACCAACAAAGATAGAATTAAACGAGATACCATCGGGGACAAAGGCACAAGTAAAAAACTATATAGTAGAGATAGTAGAGGTTCACAAGGTAACATTCCCATGGAAAACACAATACATTGTCACATGTAGGTTACATGACTCTGGAAAAATTCTAGGTCCTTTCCAAGTATATGCAGACAACACAGAGGATTTCAAGAACAAACTACTCAATGACATAGAGATGTATGAGAGACAAAAAAGAGGTGGTGAAGTGTAGTGGATAACCAAGACTTTCTATCTCCAGAAGAAATTAAGTCACTAATAAGTCAAATAGATGTATCTTTCCTACTCACTGGTGAACGGGTCCCGTTACAGCAACTAGACACGCAGACACTTGAAAAAGCCCTCGTGGATTTTGGTGGATTATCGGACCCCACGGGTCAGTTCCAAGCGTGGCTTTCAGGTGTAATAAGCGATTTTGCAAACTGGATATCTACACAGATAGTTCAATCGTTAAACACGTTTACCAATACTATTATCAATGTCTTTAACCAAGCTATATCCCCGTTACAGAATGCATTAAACAAGATAGTGATACCATCCATCACAAATTTCGTGCAAAGTATCCAGGACTTCTTTACTAAAACCCTACCAGACTTTCTCAATAAATCAATTGAAACAATACAGGATTACATAAACAATATAGTGTCTGCACTGGAAACCGTGGGGTCCCAAGTAACAGATATAACGAAACAAATACCATCCATTCTATCCACACTATCTGACACAATATCAAAACTTGTAAGTGACATAGCTACAAGGATTCAGTCACAGTTATCAAACATATTCAGCAATGTAGTGAATGCTCTCCAGACGGGTGTATCACAACTATCAACATTGTTCAGCAATGCAGCCAAGACACTACAAGACACCTTTACCAATATCCAGAAGGGTCTAGGAGACTTGTTAAGTAGGATACAATCATCGCTTGCATCAATTCCCTCGACCCTTCAAAACGTATTGACAAGTATCCAGAAGGGTTTAGGGGACCTTGTATCATGGGTTCAAAAAGCGTTTCAAGATACTATTACGGGTATTCAGAAGGGTATAGGTGATATTGTTTCGGGGATTCAGAAGACGTTTCAAGGAATGATAGAGTGGATTCAGAAGGGTTTTGGTGACCTTTTATCTAATGCACAAAAACTATTCCAAGGTGTAATTGATGCATTAAAAGATGTCCCCAGTTTCATAATGAAAACGGTTAAGGATGTTCAAAGCTTTGTATGGGAACATTTACCTGACTGGGTAAAGAAATTCCTAGAAGAAGCCCCTAAGGCATTGGGACAAGTAGCGGTAACTTTTCAAGGATTCATTAACAGTATTTTTAGGTTTCCAGATTGGTTCCCCAAGTGGTTCTATGACAACATAGCAAAGCCCATATCTGACGCTTTACAGACACTATCAAAGTGGATATGGGAACATATACCAGACTGGCTTAAAAACATCCTTAACACAATTGGTAACATTTTTGGACAAGTATGGAATGTATTAAGTCAGATACCCTCAACTTTTTGGGATTTCTTAACAAAAACAGTTCCAGAATTCTTTACCAAGACCCTACCTGAATGGGCTAAACAAGTCTATGACTTTTTCAAGGGTATATATGACAAGGTGAAACCAGTCTTTGAACGTATATGGCAATGGATAACCAAACCAGACACGTTTTGGAAAGACCTCACAAGTTTTGTGCAAATGTTGGGGAAATGGTTACAAGAAGCGGGAACTGTATTATGGAATGCGTTACAAGGTTTATTCAAATGGCTTACAGATTTTGCTAAACAAGGTGTTGATTGGATTATTGATATACTCATAGGGATTGCTAGTTCTGGTCCCAGTCTAATTTCATATATTTATGAACATGCTAAGGGATTGTTAAAAAGTTACATGGATGTTTATCAACAAATTATGAACGATATATCTAAACCATTGGAAAACATGATTATGTCTTGGGAAGCAACATTCGCAGAGATGATGTCAGGCAAGAAAGGTGAACTTGAAACACTATATGCTATGTTATTGAGCGTTTTTCCAATAATGGCATTCTTATACTCTCTTAGTGGTATGTTCGGTCATATATCGCATATAAGTGCAGAGAAACGAAAAGCTTGGGAAAAGGTTGCAGAGAGTTGGAGAATACCAATATTGAATATACCTCTTGGTAAAACAGGTGCTGCAATTGTCAAAATACTCTGGGCAGGATTAAATTCATCTCTCTTTCAAATGTCTAAGTATATGGAAAAAATGTCTTTGACATTACCAGAATGGTTTGGTCTTGCCTTTGTTTTTTCATGGAGTGACCCGTTAAAATACGTGGCTACATGGTTATGGAAACGATTTTTCAGGGAACGTTTAGGATGGGATTTAATGTTCAAGTTACCTGACCAAAGAGAAGTAAACGATATGATAGTTAGATTCCTACCATCATTATATGGTTACAATATGAAGTCACCTACATACAGAGCTAGAATTAGAAAACCTGGAATATACCCAGGAGTTCCAACTGCATTTGAAGAAAAAGATATCCCAATGGATGCAGAATACATGTTCAACTTATTACAAAACTATTATGATTTCTTTGGTTACCCTGACACATTCATCAAGTTATATACTGCTAAACCTGAAGAATTCTATATAACTATCAAGGATAGGTTTGGAGCTGAAAGAAAGATTCCGCTTGGACCCCTGTATGAACTACCACCATTTGGAGACCTAGCAGAAATGATGGTTAGAGACCTTTTCCAGAGTCTAGATGATTTCCAAGCCATATCTTTAGCTAGGGGATATTATAAAGACATATCAGCTCTATACTATATTTATCACTACAAGTATCCACCACTAGAGACAATATGGAACTTCTATAATAGGTCCCAAGCGGGATTACTTTGGTATAAGCCCACGGATTCAGAGATAAAGGATGTTCAACAAGCAATTAGTCAGGTTTTGCCACCAGACAAGGCTAGAGACTACACACCAATTCCGCCAATTCAACTCAATGCTCTAGGTAACCCTGACGTGGCAAAGAATGTTCTTTATGCTCTAGCTACCTATGTGAAATGGTATGATTATGCTCCATGGTCTTGGATAAAGGGATTCACAAACGACAAGTGGCTTATCCTAGACATGCTTGCGGATATCCCAATGAGGATTGACGCCAGGTGGATGTATAAATGGATGGTTCCAGACTATGTAGGAGACATTGCTGGTTTCCAGAAGGTTACATCGGGTCCAAGTCTCAGTGAACAAGTCATGGGACAAATAGTCATAGCTAGGGGAATGAATCCAAGATTTGTTCCCATGGTTACAGTTGCTGAAATGATGAATGCACTCACAGAGGAAAGAACGGTTTTCAGAACTGGAATATTGAATGCGTTTAGACGTGGATTCACAACATTCGACAACATGATGAAAGCCCTAAGCGGTTTATTTACACTTGACTTTTGGACCCCCGTTTGGAATGCGGATAAGTTCACATACGAGTGGAAAAAGGTTACAGTTCCAGTAAGATTCCTAGAGGGCGAAACAAAGCTACTCGTGATGCGTGCATTGTATGACCGTGCGGATATCTACTTTAGAGACTTTAGGAGACAACTAATCAACATGATTACAGACAACTATGATTCACCAGAGAATCTACCAAGATTCATAAACGAAATAGTGGATAAGCTTAACCAACAACTATCACAATTTGCCAAAGCGATAGGGTCTGAAAAGTCATTCGTATTGCAATACGATGAAGTAATGGCTAATTTCGACAAAGCATATGCGGAATTGAGAAATGCTCATAGAACGCTTACACGTGGACGTGGTTACGTAAGAAGTATCCTTTACAGACTGTGGCAAAGATTCAGTTCTGGATATATCAGTGAACAAGAAATGAAAGACTACATCAATGATATCGTTACACAATTCAAGCTAAGCGATGCTGAACGGGACCTATTCCTAGAAACCGCAGAACTATTCAGAGAGTTACAGAGAAGACAAACACTGGAAAAGAATATCCTAAGAAAGGTAAAACAAGGATTAATAACAGAACAAGAAGCAATAGAACAACTCGTAAAGCTTGGATTCGACAAGGAGACGGCACAGGCAGAGGTAGAGGCAGAAGTGAAAAGCTATATCCCCACAGTGTCTCAACTAGCTACCCTTGTCGAGCTAGTCCCAGAGGCAATATCATTGTTTGACAAAGTGGCAAAGAAACAAGGCATATCAGAAGATGAGAAACAATACTGGTTACTATACATCCAGAGGAAAACTGTAAAAGATGAAGTTTCGAGGCTTGTCACAGAGATACTCTATGACTATGGCAAAGGCTTGATTAGTGATGATGACTGGAACAAGCTCATGAACGAATTGAAAACGTTTGGTTATAGTGACGCAGAGATACAACTATTAACAAAGATTGCACAATTGAGACGGTTACGTTACCAGAAAAAATAACTATATATAATCTAAATGGAAAAATATAGGTGAGAGAAAAAATGAGTTGGAGAAACGTCCCCAAGAAAGAAAACTACTTTCCACTCTTTGCAGAAGACTGGAACGCATTAGTAGATGCTGTGGATGACCTCTACTACATGTTACAAGCGTTACCATCATCAGCAATTGGTGGAACAATCGCTGGTGTCTATCTCTATGGGGATTTGTTACCTTGGCAAGACCTTTACTTTTCGCTTGGGGACCCAACACATAGATTCCTAAACGTGTGGGCTAAAAACATATATGCGGACCCCATTTGGACCACGTCATTATACGCAAGTGAAAATATTTTCGTAAACGATAAACCGGTTCTCAAAGATGGGGACCCAATCTCAATATACGATATTCAGAATCCAGCACAGAATACGTTATCAAATCTTATGCAACAATATATCACACAATACCAAAGCCAGATTCTTAGTCAATTGCAACAAATACAGACAACACTCCAAAATACAAATGTATTGATTAATAGTTACCTAGCTAACGAGTTGTATAATACATATAGTTACCTATTCCAGTTTAACTATCCCAGTGGTGTTATAAAATTATTCTCTCCTAAAAAATATTATACAACAATAATTAGGGGATGGTATGCAATATCAACTGGTTCAAGCGGTTTAGCACAGATGATGGGACAATACTCTCTAACACCTGTGGGTATAATTCCCTTATCAGTTCCATCACTATCAATACCAGACATGTTTCTAGGCTTGTATTATGATGAACCCATACTCCTTTACTATAACAATGTCCCATTTGGGACATATTTACAACTTATATTGAATATCATACAACAATGGACAGGTGTTGCCATTGGTCACCCAAGTGGAATAGAACCAGACCCATATAAGCCACCAACTGGATGGAAAGTTTTCTTTGATTTCTTATCTCAAAGCGAAATATCATCATCTAATTGGAGACAAAACTATATAGCATCGGCACAAGTGCAAAATGGGATTCTCACTGTCCAAGGACAACCTAATTCAAATAGTTCACTTACATATGATAACACTAGTATAGCTCCAACACGTGCAGCTATGACGTTTAGATTTAGAAATGTAACAAGCTCTTCTAGTTCTGTTTATATAATGTATTCTTTGCAAAATGGTCAAATAGCAGCATATCCCGAATTGAGAACACTAACACTTAACCCTGACGGGACAGTTACCACGAATCTATATGACGCAGAAACTGGTCAGAATGTAGTATCCAACATAATTTTACAACAAGGTGCATGGTATTTATTTATGTATGACTTTCCAACTAACACGGCACAATTGATTGATGCAAATGGAAACATTTTGGCGAAAGGCAATATGAATACTTGGACTACAAGTAGTAAAGAAGCAGGTCTCACAATTTTTATACCAAATGCTGTTTACACTATCGATATAGATTGGTTAGGCTTTGGGTAAATGTAACATGTTTGACAAACTAGTCAATAGGTTAAGGGTAGCATGGTGGGGTTTCAAGGGTGGTGTGAGATATGCATTTAAGAGAAGCCTAGAGGAATGGAGAAAACAAAACAATGACTTGATGGCTAGACAAATGCTTGCCACCACGCTCCTTGTGGACCTATACTCATTGATTGCACAGACCCTGTTAGACAAGAAACAAGAAGAAATAGAACAACTATTCAGACAAATGAATGGAGAAAAGAAACTGGACCCAGACACATTACAAATGTTCCAATAAAAAAATATTTTTTTTCTCTAGTTTTTATTGGGTGGAATATTTCTCTATTATTCGCATAACCACGAGTTTTCCAATATCATTGAGTGATTTTTTCTTGTTATGGGACCCATCATATTGTCTCACAATGATGAGTGCATCCTCAATATCTATTCCTAGACGGTTATGTAATTGTTGTAGTGTTTCAATTGTGGCGGTTTTAGTTTCTGCATTTGGATTAGCTCTTAGTTCCCCGAAACTAGCAGAAACCTTATACACATACCAACTTATCTTGTCAAGTTCACTCCTTTTAACCATACCTGCTTTTACATGTCTGTGTGTGGTTATCGCCTCTAGAATTACTTGCCACATTGCTACACCCCTTTGCTTTGCTTTTTCTTGTAGCTCGTTTTTGAGTGATATTGGTATTCTTATATGCACTGTTTTTTCTTGCATTTTTTTCACCAATAATAATATACCAGTGTGGTATAAATATCTTTCGTTAAGGGTAACCGAAAGGGATAAATATATAATCTAAATAGTTTACATGGTGAGAACCACATGCAAATAGACATACCATTTTGGGTATGGATAACAGTCTATGTCGTCACCGTTGTTACTGTGACTTACTTTTATAGCAAAAACAAGATAAAGAAAGAAGACATTGAGAAAGCAAAGAACACAATAGCAGATATAATACCAATGATTCCAGACCCACAAGCCAAGGAAACCCTGACTCTAATTCTCAAATATCTACAATACCTCACTGGTGAAATATCATCCGCAGAATGGCATGCATTCAAGAAACACATATCAGCAAAATATAACCTATGAGGTGAGTCACGTCATGGCAAAGACATTTAACGAGTTAATTGATAAGGCGGCACAGTTTGTAGAGCAACCCCTAAGTTTCTCAAAAGACAACTTTATCAGAGAAGTCGAGGAATATGTCAAGTCATTGGATGAAAAAAGACGTAATGCAATAATAGGTTATATAGGTCCCCAAGGTATGAAAGCTGTTAAGTATTCTGAATTGCCACAAATTCTAAGGAGTGATGAGGATTTCTTTAAACGTTATGTGAACGCTTTGGCAAAAATGAAGAAACTCTCTATAAAGAAATAGGTGGTAGGATTTGGTAAAATTCGTAATAGTTGCACCTTACTATGAAGAAGCCACAGAGTTGTGGTCTCCATTTCTAAAGGGATGGGTCTCAAACGAGCTTAAAAAGAGGGGCGTGGAACCAGTTGTCTTGTGGGGCGATGATGCTGTCCCAGACAAGTTTAACCAAGCAATTCAGGACCCCGATGTAAAAGGAGTCCTAGGAGTAATGCATGGAAACGAAGAAGAAGCCACGGGTCAAAACTATGTTACAATACTATGGAAAGGAATGCCAATACCAGACGCTATGAAGGATGACGTTATCGCTCCTGTGTCATGCTTGGTGGGACAAGACTTGATGCCATGGTTAGCTCAACAAGGGATTCCCTACACGGTAGGCGAATTAACAGAATATTGGTTTACCGCAGAGGATAAGCCTAGGCAAGGAAATGACCCTGAAGAGGACCAACTTCTTAAGTTCTATCTCTATGCTGAATATACGTTTTGGTATCGGTTAGCTGAAGGATTCGACACTGGAACCGCATACCAGATGATGATACAAGAATACGATAGACAAATACAACTAGCAAGTCAAGTGGACCCAGAGACGGCATATTGGTTAGGAGTAGATAAGGAAAACCGTAAAGCATGGGGAAACCCACAATACATTGTATATCCAAAGGGTGTAAAGACAAGTATAGATGCAAATGTTAGAACTGTAAGACTACCAAAGGAACAAACGGATACCATTACTGTAACGGGAAAAGTAACGGCAGAAGATAATTCGATTCCACAGGGGCAAGTCATAGTAAAAATTAATGATAGAGAGGACACGATTCCACTGACTGATGACGGGTCCTTCATTGATACACAGATTTTCAAGTGGGATAAAAACGAGGAAACAACATACAACATAGAAGTGGTTTATACTGGTTTTCATAATGGAAAGACATACATGCCAAGTCACTATCAGACACAAGTGAAAGTTGAACCAGAAGTTATACCTACCGTATTAAAGATAACCAATGTAAAGACATCTAGAGATATGTCACTAGTGAATTTTGACATTGAGGGTATCCTGATGGATAAGGATGGTAACCCATTGCAGCTTAGACAACTAGAGGTGGATATTGGGAATGGAGAGCTTTACAGATACACAGTTGTAACAGATACTGACGGCAAATTCAAGTTACAAGCGGATAAGTCTTATCCACCATTACAAACCAGTGCTACCATAATAGCTAGTTACAGTGGAGATGATATATATCAAGGGTCAAGTGACACAGTAATTGCAAAGTTCCCACCAAACTGGGATGTCTTAAAAGTAATCCTAGCAGCCATTGGTGGTGGAATAGCGATACTACTCATAATCCTATCAAGCATATTGTAAAAACAATTTTTTTTTCTTTCTTTTTTTGTATTATTTGTGGTGACTACTTATTAGTAGGGAAAAAATAAGAGTCTTGGACCTAGTCTTGTTTTGGGTATCATTTTTCGAGTTGGTTTACTGGATATATGTAAGATGTGTCATTATACCACTCTACAAGGTAGGGCTATACACTTTCTTGATTGCTCTAGCGATTCTTGTTGTGAACGAGTCTGATAATGAAGACATGGATAACCATGAACACTGAAACGATATGTTTTTATACCACTCTGACATAATACCATTGGTGGAAAAAATGCCAAGAGTAGTAAGAGGATTCAGATGGATAAAACTAGAGAATCAAATTATCCTAGAATATAAAGGTGAATTGATAAATGACCTAGAAAGAATAAAACAAATTGTCCTCAAATGTCCCCGATGCGGGTTCCCTGCAACTGCATACTATATCCACAAGGATGAATACTATTACCTATGGCATTATGCAAGGGGACAAGGAAAACACGCATGGGCTTTGGGTCCAAGAAACCCCGTTACAGACAAAATTGTCGAAAACTTACGTAAACCAGGCGAAAAAAGAACCGCAATAACCTTATCAGATGTAGAGAAACAAGCCCTAATCAAAGTATTTGTCAAAAAGAAGGGTTACACAAAAGAGGAAAGCGAGTTGGCTAGGGATGTCCTCAAACGACTGTTACAATGAAATACTTGCTTTTGCATATTGGATGTCATTATCAAGAGATGATGATATGAAAATTAGTCCATATAAGAAGGGTAGGCAATTCGAATACAAAGTCAGAGATGAACTGTTAAAACTAGGATTGATTGTGTTTAGAACCGCCAAGAGTAGTGGTAAACCTAGAAACCCTAATATACCTTATCCTCCAGTGGATTTGATAGCTTTTACTAGGGATGGTAGGGTGTTGTTTGTCGAGTGTAAAGCGGGTAAATACTATGGTGGATACAAACAAAAAGAAATGCGATACTTTGACGTGTTACCTGGACCCTATTTTCTAGTTACATCAAGCAATCTCAAAGAGGTTCTAGAGAGGATTAAAGAATGGATGAACAAAAAACAATAATAGGTTTTATTATCCTAATAGTTGGTTCATTATTCTCTATAATTATATTTACCCTAGCGTTATTCCAAGTAATGAATCTCAATTACAAGATAGTTCAGAGAAACCCCTTATCCATGGATAACGTATTATCTACATTTTTAGTGGTTTACTTTCTCATAGTATTGCTTCTTGTTCTATTAATATTTGGTATAATTATATTGTGTGTTGTAGAGATTCTTTTACAATCAAATTCCTAAACGATACTTTTTTTATTCAACTACTTCAATAATAAACACGTGGCAAAAATCACAGTAAAAACAATACTATCCACAATCATAGGTAGCACATTGACAAGTTTACTAGTAATGATAACGGCGCTTTCACCCCTCGCTTTCCTATACTTTCTAGACAAATTCATAAAAACTGGGTCCCTATGGAATCTCTACCTTTCAATAACGGGATTCATTGTCACAATAGTTTCAGGTTTACTCTTTGTAGCCATGCTTGTGTATCTGATAGTAGAGAATCTCAAATATCTTGGAATATATTTTACACTACGTGACTTAGACAAAGCCATAAACCACATCTTAGAACAAAACGAAAAACAACAACAAGACAAATAATTTAAGTATCTTTTTTCTCATTATTATTATGCCTGCGAAAAGGAGACACGGGATTCCACGTCCACCAAGTCGTCGTTTTGAAATGTGGGATAAAAAAATGGACCCAGAGGTTTACTCATATACTTTGCCAAAAACAAAACCGATAGGTGGACCCGATGAGATGAACTATCAAAATGTTTTCGAGAACCTGTTAAACATTGTGAAAAAAGTTCTACAAGACACTGATGAATATAGTAATACACAGGCATACATGTGGTATGCGGAAAAACTATGGTCTCTAACACAAAAATATTCGGGACCCGCTCTCCAGAAAGAAGCTGATGCCTTGTATCTGTGGCATTTGGCTAGGGGACGTAATGACACAGTTCTTAGGATAATAGCTAAATCGTTAGGTGTAAATATTAGTTCATTGGAATCTATACTTGAAAAAGTTATGGCACCCTTACTGTTAAGTGTAATAGCACAAGGGTCAATAACTACTGATGGAACTGAACAAACCATAGTTGAATATACTGGGAACATTTCACAGATAAGTGGATACATAGACCTATCCAACATGCAAAATGGAGACACAGTAACGATTAGAACATATGTCAAGATAATACCAGATGGAGAGTATAGACTCTATGATAGTGAAACATTTACTGGGAAACAAGAATCCCCTGCACTCTACATATTGCCACGACTCACGGGTGTTGCATATAAGGTTACAATACAACAAACAAGTGGGTCATACAAGTCTTTTGACTACTTGTTTGTGAAGGGAGTGTAACTATAAGGGTATCAGTAAACTTTTTATTTTAGAAATACTCTATATAGTTGAGTAGGTATGTGTCCCGATTATCCTAAGGTAAAGGTAGCTGTGGACCCATCCACAGTGTGGTCCTACCCAACAAGAACCCTAACATCACTTAGTGGACAACCCAGAATCGATTTGCTTGGACAAGATGCATCATTGCAAGACATTGGATACAACTCTACCCGTGCATCTAAGCTAGATAACCTAGATAGACTACCCTCAATGGAGGCATTCGACACACCAATCGAGGGAACTGTAACAATGGATGGAACTGAAGTTACAGTTGTCCAAGACGAAATAACTGGAAACCCAACTAGACACCTAGAGGGATGGATAGACTTGTCACCAATGCAAAACGGGGATTCAGTAACGATTCGATTATATGTAAAAACCACATCCAATGGTAGTTACGTCAAATATGCAGAAGAAACATACACAGATGCACAGTCTTTGCCCGCTCTACACTTGGTTACCTTGCCTGCTAGATACGGTATAAAGATAACAATGCAGCAAACCGCTGGGACATATAGGACATTCAGTTACCAGTTCTTTAGGAAAAGAACAACATAAGTAACGTGGATAGATGCCAGTAATAATATCAAGTAAATCAGACTATACTGGAACAATCACTATACCCAGTCTAAATACTGAAACCACAGTCATAGAGGTCACGGGTCAAACAGATGACTACATAGTAGAGGGATACCTTGATTTGTCACAGTTACAAAGCGGGGATACCTTAACAGTTACTGAATACATAGCGGTAGATGGGGTAAACTATCAACAATTTCTCTCAACACAATATACGGGACCCGTCTCAATGCCAATCATACGTTTCCACGCAAAGACAATCCAGAAAAACATGAAATACAAGGTAACTGTTAATCAGACATCTGGAACTCCTAGAAACATACCATACGGATTCATAGTAGAGATAATGGGTCAAGCATAACCATGAGTTTCACATCCACAGTTCCAACACCACAATTACTCCTAAAAACACAAGTCAAAATATCACTAGTAACAATAACAAGAATGACATTCCCAATGCTCTACCTACCCAAACCATTAACAACACAAGAATTGGAAAGTCTAGTCCAAAACGTCACAGTAAAAATCGTAACAAACGATTTACCAAACGAGCTAATCAAAATAGGAAAAGCAAACACATTAAAGTCTAAATGGAGCTAACACAACACTTGTAAAGTTTAAATATTTCTTTTACACTCATGAACTTATGCCAGACGCAATCATGAAGTTGATTAACACATGTATTCCTCTGTATAATGATGTTGTTGTTTATCCCTTTGCAGGGTCTGACCTCCTCAATGCAGACCCTCTTTTCACTTATACTCCAGAGGTATCAAATACTTCTACTAACTGGATAGAGGTAGCCTATTTCGATTTCGACGAAGTTCCAGCGGATATTAAATCGATATTCGTTAATCTGGTATGGGCTATGAAGGTTACTGGAACTGGGTCAGGAAAGGTTAAATGGCAGATTGCTAGTGGAACACATGCTAATCCAGGAACTTATGTGGATATAACGGATGAGGTCTCAACATCCTCAACTTCTTATGTCGATGTAGGCAGAAGTGGAACTATACACAAAATACCGAATATCCCTACAACAACACCATTTACAATAAGATGCATTAGTGCAAATATAAATGCCACTTCTGTCGAGGTTAAGGTAAAATCAAACACCTACATAAGGGTAATCTACAAGGTGAAAGCCTGAAAAAAGGTGAAAAAAGATGTCCTCTGTTCCTTGGATATCTGGATGGAAATACAGAAGACCTATTACAATAGATAACACTAAGAATACTAACAATCTAACCAATTATCAGGTTCTCATTACTGTGGATACAGCATCTATTATATCAGCAGGAAAGATGAGGAGTGATGGCGGAGATATAAGATTTACAGATAGCGATGGTGGAACCCTATTGAATTATTGGATAGAATCTGGAATAAACACTTCTTATACTAAGATATGGGTAAAGATACCTTCAATTCCAGCATCTTCTACTAAAACTATATATCTTTACTATGGAAATCCATCAGCTACATCCCAGAGCAATGGAGACAACACCTTTGATTTCTTTGATGATTTCCTAGGAACTTCTCTTGATACAACTAAGTGGACAGTAGTTATCTCAACGGGTGGTTCAATAACTATAAGCAACTCAATATTGACAATAGCTGTTGTAAGCGACGGCACTAATTGGAAAGCATATGGGATAAAATCGAATATATCTTTGCCCGTGTTGCATGAGGTGATTGCAAAGGTCAAATGGACTTATGCTTCAGAGCATGAGTCTTACATTCTTGATAAGTATACTGATGAATCGAACTGGCAGGGAATGGGCTATACTGGTTATTATGACGCATATCATCTAAGGGCAGTAATAAGTGGCACAACTTATGATACTGGTTACACATTATCTAATGATAACCCAGCCAATTACGAGTGGTGGAAGATAAGGTTTGATGGCAGCTATGAAACAGTTTTTCGCTCAACAGATGGAGTTTCATGGACACAGCTAGTATCTAGAAACACAAACATATTCACCTCAGGATTCAACGCTGGAATCAGAGATGCTGTAAAGGGAACATCTACAAGCTATTTCTACATAGATTATATATTTGCCAAAAAATACACTTATCCAGAACCTATACCATCGATAAAATCTGAAGAAATCAATCTATCTACTTTCTGGCGTCAAGAGGGAATAGACTTTACGGAATCCAAATTTAAACCCTCATAATAACTCTGTGGATAACCTTATATATCCGATAAAGGATATAGTATCTTATGTCGGTTACATACGTTCAGTTACCTAACAGGATTTTTTATTAATGAATTTTACATTTACCATATGTTTTTTGTCGATTTTTTTGGGTGTTTGTTTGTGTTTGTTTTGTTTGTGTGTGTTGTTTGGTGTTTTTATCGGTAATTTTTGTTTGTTTTGGGACCCCTGTAACGGGACCCTGGGACCTGTTTTTTGGTCCCG
>Ga0334722_10002221_pt1 | contig 22329 bp, 42 predicted proteins | sample C3_bottom_MG_FD_207210 | JGI IMG/M metagenome (GOLD analysis project Ga0334722, IMG submission 207210) | Sediment microbial communities from Yellowstone Lake, YNP, Wyoming, USA - C3_bottom | ecosystem: Environmental > Aquatic > Freshwater > Lake > Sediment | place: USA: Wyoming | collected... | reverse complement strand
CCCCTGGAGGCCAAGCTGGGCGCAATCGAGGACTTCCTCGCCTTGAGGAAGCCGGCGAAGTGAAGTCCACCTCTGAAATAGCCCTCGAGAACGCGCTCCATGAGGAGGGCTTCGACTGTGGGCCCGCCCGCTCCGTCTGGCTCGATTTCCTAACGGAGCGAGGGCAAAGCCCGAGCGGAGTAAAGCAGTTTTTGTGGGCCGCCGCCGACGCCGCCGCCGACGACGACGCCGCCGCCGACGACGCCGCCGCCGACGACGACGCCGCCGCCGACGCCGACGCCGCCGACGACGACGCCGCCGACGCCGCCGACGCCGCCGCCGCCGCCGCCGCCGCCGCCGCCGCCGCCGACGCCGACGCCGCCGACGACGCCGACGCCGACGCCGACGCCGCCGACGCCGCCGACGCCGCCGACGCCGACGCCGCCGACGCCGCCGACGACGCCGCCGCCGCCGACGCCGACGCCGCCGACGACGCCGCCGACGACGCCGCCGACGACCTCAAGGCCGAACGAAATTTCACCACGATGCTTCAGGAGAATTCCGACATGCGAGAGGGGCTGACGTTGATTCAAATTCCGGGGCGCTACGGGTACGGCGTGACGCTGGTGGGCTGGGTCGAGCATGTGCGCGGCGACTGGTACGACCTGCACGGCGCCGTCTCGGTGGTGCGCACTTCTGGCAGTCGCACGCTGGGTCAACTTGCCGCCGATGGGCCGCTGAATGACCACCGCGTCAACGAAACGGCCAAGGACGAGGCCCCAGAGCAGATTCACTCGTGGCGCGTGCGCCGAGTGCGCGCCGCCAGCGAGAAGGCGTGGGCAAAGCACTGCCCGAAGCCCGAGGGCTGGGACGAAAAGATGGCGAAAGAGGAAACTGCGAAATGAGCATGGCCGACTACGACGACGCAGAAGTTGTGCGGCAGTTGAGGGAGATCGACATGAGCCTGGGCGCGATGCTCAAGTGCGGCTCGGATCCGCTCGAGCCTTTCGACTACGACGTTCAGGAGAAGATTTTCCGGGCCGCCAGCAGGAAGTACGTCTTGATCGCGGAAGACGAGCCGACCGACAAAACGGCGGCCGAAGACCGACGGCACCTGGGAGACGATCACCTGGGAGATGTACCGGGACCAGTACCGGGAGATGTACGACGAGCGAAAAATCTTATGGGACGAAACCGATGCCCGCCGGTACAACGATCTGGTCGACATCCTGAAAGACGGCAAGCTCGTAACTCTTCTGGAGCAGGTCTACGACGAGCTCGAATGGCTTCACGAAGTCGCCGCGGCCGAGTCCCGCGAAGAAGAGACTACCCTGCTCCTGATGGAGAAGTTGAAAGAGGCCATCGAGCACCTCACGCCACACGAGCCTTGAATACCAGACTCAACCCGCTGTAGAAGCGCCCCCGTTGACGAAGTTCAACCAAAGGAGCAGCACACCATGTCGAAGTTGTCCTTGAAGTGGCAGAAGTACGCCGTCGAGCTGGCGATTCAAAACCGCATCATCGGCGGCATCCCGACGGCGCCGAACCTGATCGAAGGCTGGCTCAAGGCGCACATGCCCCTCGTGTCCGAGGACGAGCGGGCGACGCTGGCGCAGAAGACGGCCGACGAGCTCCACCAGGCCACCGAAGAGAAGGCCCAGGGGATGTGGACCACCTTCAAGATGGACGACGAAGGGCCCTACCTCGAGTCACGCAACGTGAAGGCCGCGTTCAAGGAGGCCGCCAACATCCTGCGAAGCATGCTGGAGAAGGCGGAGAAGAAGGGGAAGTCCGAGGACGGCAAGAAGGAGGCGAAGAGCCGTTTCACCAACCTCAGAAGCAAGCTCGCCGAGCGCCTCTTCATAGCCGAGGACAAGCTCCACTTCTACCGGGCCGGCAAGAAGCTGGTGAAGGTCGACGGCTCCGAAGAGCGCGCCATCCACGTGATGACCGCGATGGGGCCGAGGAACGCCTTGAAGCGCTACGACTTCATCGATGGCCAGGGCGAGCCGACTTCGGTCAACTTCACCTTGAAGGTGCTCGACGACGGCCTCATCGAAGAGGAGCTCATCGCGGTGCTGCTCGAGTACGCGGGCCAGAACGGCCTCGGCGCCGACCGAAGCCAGGGCAACGGCCTGTTCTCGGTGAAGAAGTTGAAGGCGATCTGACAAGCCTGCCCGCCCCCTGACCTACCCCTTGCCGTGCGACAAACCCATCCTGACTTGGCTGCTCCGACCGACAAGCCGCACCTGTCCCTTCCTTTTCAAATCGACGTTCCGCACCAAACCCTCGCCAGTTCGACGATCCACGCCACGCCTCGCCAATTCGACAGACCCGTCTTCGTCTCACCTCTCCAAAGGACACGACAGTGCTCAGTGCCGACCAACTTGCTTCTCTCCGCCGTTGGGCTCGCGATGGCAAAGCCAACGAGTTGAACCTGACCTTGCCGGAGATTGTCGACGTAGCAGGCGCCCAGCCGCACTCCTACGTCACGCGCCGGGTCATCAACGACGCCGATCTGATTCAGAACGCCATCAGAGAACTGCTCCGGCATCTCGACGATGTCGAGCATGAGAAAAGCCATCTGACGCGCCTCGCGGACAGTGCCAATGAAGCGATGAACCGGGCAATCACCGCCCGACGCGACATGAATGCGACGGCGGTGCTGCAGGGCTTCGTCGCCGGCCGGGTCGCCGCCACCGGCCACATGGGCGCGATGCCCGTGCCGAGCCTTGGCCCCGCGCTGGAAGCCTACGCGTGGGCCGACACCATGGAACAGGCCCGCGGCAAGTCGGAGGAGAAGAAATGATCGCGCAAATCATTCCGCAACGAGTCCACGTCGACAATTTCCCTACCGTCACCGTCAGTAAGGAAGGCGAGCTTCGCTGCTCGGCCGTGAAGTGCGTGACGGTGATCGAGGAGCGCCCGCCGATCGAGCAGTGCGCCGACGGCAAGTGGTCGGACTCGACGCTCGGCTCACTCGGGCTCTTCGCGGCGATGGCCATACGGGAGCACACGCGATGACCTTCGCCCTCCAGAACGTCAGCCAGAACATCCTGCCAGCGCACACGCTCTCGGACGTCTACCTCGCCGCCGAGCAGGCCCTCACCTTCTACGGGAAGGACGGGCGCGTCGTCATCGAAGCCAGCCTGCTTCGGACTCTGCTCGACGAGATGAAGGGGCTCGAGGAAGAGCGGCCGAACCTCGCCGAGCTCGAAGCCAACCTTTGCGACGCCGAAGACAAGGTTGTCGACCTGAAGAAGGCCTTGAAGGCCCTGGTCGCGGCGGCGACTGCTTTCAAGGAGGGCTTGCCGCCGATCACCATCATGGACAAAGAAGTCAAAGAGGGCCTGAGCGCCGCCGTCGCTGAAGCCGAAGAGGTTCTGAAGGACGACGAAGAGGAAAAGCCGTGAGCTACCGCTGCCCGGTCAGAGACTGCGACCGCACCTTCGCCAGCAAGCAGGCGGTGAACGGGCACCAGGCCTCGCACAAGAAGGCCAACCTCTTCTCGCTGGCGGACGTGAAGCAGCAGACCAGGGAATGGGCGCGAGGACAGATTCGCGCCAGGCTCACGGTGCTTTGCGTCGAGGGCAAGTTCGACTTGACCAGCTTCGACAGGGCCATGAACGTGGTCGACGAGGTGCTCAAGTGATCGTCACCGAGGACAGGGTGCTGAAGAAGCAGGCCGAGGCCATCGATCACATGCTCAGGCGGTTTCAGGAGTACGAGTCCGGGTTGATCTCGATCGGCCAGTGGGCCCGTACCAGACGAAGCCTTGAAGACGCTCAGGCGGCGTACACGGCGCTCCTGATGCTGCAGGCCGGCCGGCAAAAAGCGAAAGGACTGGAGCGCAAGTGACTCCTCCCCAGAAGGCCCGAATGCTCGAGCACTTGAAGCGCGCCGCGGCCGAGCTCGAGAAGGCGACGCAGTACCTGGACCATTCGGACCACCCGTGCGAGTCCTGCGGTCTGAACGTCAGGGCGAACCAGGACGAATGGAAGGGCTACGTCGAGCTCTCGTCGGCGGCCACGAAAGTGACGAAGTGGGTTGAAGTCCTCTCGCAACTTCAGGCAAAAGGGAACTCCAGGAAGTCCATGACCGCCAAAGTGCGGCCTGACCACCAAGGAGAAAAACATGGGACGAATCGTCAAGAAGTTCGTAGCGAAGAAGGGCCGCCGAACGGTTTCGGGGGAAGCCAAGATTGACACTGGCGCCGACCGGACAATCCTCGACCAGCGGCACGCAAAATACCTGGGACTGGACGTCTCTGACGCCGAGTGGCCATTCGACTGGAAACAGGTCCGCCCAGTCACACCGAGTGAACGCCGGCAACTACGGGCGGCTCTGAAGTGCGATCGGCCTCGGAGAAAGAAGTGAAAGGGCCGCTCCGATTCACCACCGAGTCTCACGAGCACAAGTCGGTCGAGGACTTGAAGCGCTACGCCGTCGACCTATACACCCACGCAGAATGGCTCTTCCGAGCCCACTTCGGAAAAAGAGTCAAATCGAAGAAACTGAGCCGGCCGGATCGACTGCAACGCGAACGCCTTCTTGAAATCTTGAAAGACGAGCTCAAATGACCGCCAAGACGATACGACTTGTGAAGTTCGGAGCCTCCTGGTGCGGCCCGTGCCAGTCTCTCGCGAAGGCGCAGACCCTCGAGAAGTTCGTGGAGGCCCACCCCGAGGTCGAGCTCAAGATCGTCGACGTCGACAAGAAATCGAAGCTGGCCGACAAGTACGAGGTGCAGGGCATTCCCTGCGTCGTCTTCGAGACGCCGGACAAGGTCGAGCTGGTCCGCAACGAGGGCGCCTTGAGCGCGAAGCAATTGGAGAAGGTCTACGAGACCGCCAGGAAGAATCTCGCCGAGGGCGTCGCCGACGATGGTGACGACGAAGAGGAAGACGACGGTGATGAAGAAGAGGGAGATGACGGCGACGACGAGGAAGAGGACGACGAGGATTGAGCGCCCTCTACAACGAAATTGACGCGTACGCCTCCGCCTGGACCCGAAACCTCATCGCAGCAGGACACGTCGCCCCCGGAGTCGTCGATGAACGCAGCATTGAAGTTCTATGGCCCGAAGACGTCGCCCATTTCACGCAGGCTCATTTTTTTGCAGGAATTGCGGGCTGGTCTCTCGCTCTACGTCTCGCGGGATGGGACGACAGTTGGCCCCTCTGGTCCGGTAGCTGCCCATGTCAGAGTTTCTCGGTCGCCGGAAAAAAGCGCGGCTTCGAAGACGAACGGCACCTCTGGCCAGCGTGGTTTCAACTCATCCGGGCCTGTCGCCCACCCGTCATCGTGGGAGAGCAGGTTGCAAGCAAGGATGCGCTCGCTTGGCTCGACCTTGTATTCGCTGACCTGGAAGGTAGTGACTACACCGTCCGGGCGATCGATCTGGCGGCTTGTGGCGTCGGTGCCCCGCATAAACGAAATCGGCTGTACTTCTATGCCTACGCCAACACGGCAAGACAGCAGCAGCAGCAGCAGGCACGGCTACATGATCAAGGGCCACCCGGGTACGACGCTCACGGACGCGGCCAACCTCTCGGTCGTCCCTACGCCGACCAGCTCGCTTGGGGACAAGGCGGTGCGGTCCCGACAGGGGGCGCTCAACGAGGCGATGCGCAACCATGGTCCGGACTTAGCAGCAGCAGCAGCAGCGCTGGCCACGGTCCCGACGCCGCAGGCCTCGGACATGAGCGGTGGTGGGCAGGCAAAACGAGCGGTGGACAGCGACCGGAGGAACCTGAATGACTTCGTGATGCTCTCGACGGTGGCGACGCCGGCCGCGCAGGAACCGGGCGGCACCCCGGAGCAGCAGCAGCAGCGCAAGCAGAACGCGGTGGACCGTGGCCACAGCCTGGGCGTGGCGGTGACGGGGCTTTCGCTGCAGGCCCAGCTCGCGACGGTGACGACGCCCTCGGCGCGCGACTGGAAGGACACTTCGGGCATGTCCGAGACTGGCGTGGACCCGGATGGCTCGACCCGGACACGGCTCGATCAGTTGCCGAGGCAGGCGCAACTCGCGGTTTCTGGCGCGACTGCGACTGGTACTACTGCCGAGACGGAAAGTACCGGCCAATTGGACCCGGCTTATTCCCTCTGGCTTCTCGGGTTCCCGCCCGAGTGGGCAAACTGCGCGCCAGTGGAAACGCCATCGCGCCGCCGCTCGCGGCGGAGTTCATCGGAGTCGTGATGGATGAGCTCGGGCTTCCTCGGCCCGCCCGAGCCGGGCTATAAATTCCCCTATGGCAAAACGAAAAGACGCCTGCGCTCGAGTCAATTTCGGCCCTGTGTTTCGCAGTGGAAGCGGCGAGCTTCGCGACGAGCGCCTTACCTTCGACGAACGCCTGAAGGGCCCAAAGGCCTGCAAGAAGCAGCAGATTCAGGACTACCTCGACGGCTGGAAGGCCGGCATGCGCCAGCAGATCGAAAAGACGTCGCGCGAAGCTCGCCTCGAGCGCGAAAGCGACGACTGGTGAAGAACCCCAACGCCTGGAAGTCCCCCGGCCGCCCCGACTTCGAGCGCTGTGAAAAGTGCGGCATCACCCGCCCCGTCACCGTGATGCAGAAGTTCATCGTGGTGAAGCGGGGCGACACGATCCCCCTCACCGTCGATGTCGACCGCCCCTCGTTCTGGGCGTGTAAGGACCTGAGGGCCTGCTTGACGGACCTCGCCGCTCTCACGCAGCCGACGCACGTCGCGGTCGAGGCCGACGCCATGCTCGAGGCCCACGCCTCCGCCCCGTCCCCACCTTCGAGACGAAAATGAACACCCCCGCCCGGCTCACCGTCGCCAATCTGGCCGAAGTCGCCGCCCTCTACTCGACCCGCGGCAGAGTCGGACTTGAGGCCTGGGCCAACGCGTTCGTCAAGGCGCACGCCCGAGTTCCTTTTGGGCTTTCGCTGGAGGTCGGCGCGCACATCGGCGGAAGCGCCTTGCTTTTCGGGGGCCTCCTCGAGCAGATCTACGGCGCCGGCAAGTGCCCGGCACTCTGGAGCGTCGATCCGTACGGCGCCAAGCCCTACGTCGGTGGCCATGGGAGCGACGCGCTGGCGAACCCGCCGATCTACGGCGATGCCGAATTCCGGGCGATGAAGTTCAACCTCTCCCGCGCCGGCTTCCACGCCCACTGGCTCATGGAGTCGAGGGAGTTCTTCAAGCGCATGGAAGGGCTCTCCTACTGGCGCCCGGGCCCAGAGACTCAGGAGGCCGTCGACACGAAGACGGGGCTGCCTGTGCACCTTCACGTCGGCGTGAAGCACACCGCCGGCAAGAATTCCTGCGCCTTCATCCTGCTCGACGGCGAGCACTCGGCCGACTCCATCATGGACGACTTCAAAGGCGCATTCCGGTGGCTGCACCCGAACGGAATCATGGTCATCGACAACATCGACACGGACCCCTACACCCTTGGGCGCCTCCGCGACGAGTTCATCGGCGGGCACGCCAGCCAGTGGAAACTCGAGCTGGGCCCGGCCGAGAAGCCCGAGTGGGCCATCATCTCGACTTGAGGTAGGGTTGTCGCATGCGAGTCGTGCGCTACCAGGGCTTCTCCGACGATGCCGTTCGCGCGGTGAACGAGTCGCCGGGGTACTTCATGGCCTGGTACTCGGTGAAGTCGATCGCTCTCGTGCTCGTCTTCGGCGCGCTCTGCTACCAGGTGGGCAAGAGCCGCCGATGAACCCCTGGGTCCGCCGGCTGCTGCTGGCCGCCTCCGGCGGCGGCTTCGTCTGGGCCGTGGTGAGCCTCTTTTCGAGAAGTGAGGAGCTCGAGCCCATGGACGACACCCCGATAGATCCCGCCGCGCCCACCTTCCCCTGGATCATGGTGGAGAAGGACAAGTACCTCGCCTTCAATGCCGGCCAGCGCTTCATCGCCATGCGCGCCTCGGCCGCGGAGGCCGGCGTCACCCTGCCCCTGTCGACGGCGTACCGCTCGAGGGAGTGGCAGCAGCGCCTCTACGACGCGTACCAGGCCTACCTGGCCGGCGGCCCCTGGGCGCCAATGGCGGCGAAGCCGGGCAAGTCCCTGCACGAGAAGGGGCTCGCCATCGACATTGCCGGCGTCAACCCGAAGGCGTCCAACTACAACCCGGCCCGAGCGGCGTGGCTGCAGGCGAACGCGCAAAGGTACGGCTGGTACAACACGGGCGCGTACTTCAGCTCCCCGGAGCCCTGGCACTACGCGTACGAGATTCCACGCGAAGGCGTGGCGCTCATCGCTTAGGCGGTAAGAATTCCTGCACGGCGTCGGCGACGGACTTCGGCGCGGCCTCGGTCTCGACAGCCGCCGCGGCGGTCTGCGTCGGCCGCGCGAGCTGGTTCACCTGCCCGAGCCGGAGCTCGATCAGCTTCGCCGCCTCGGCGTTCGTCGTTTTGAGCCTCATCCTGGTCGCTCGAGCCACGATGTGGCTGACGGCCTCGCGCCGCTTGTCCATGCCGGTCAGTTTTCCGCCCGCCAGCTTCTCCGACGCGCGCGAGGCCTGCTCGGCCAGGGCGATGCCCTCGTCGACGATCTCCATCATGTGATCATGCGCTCGCTGCGGCGCATGTGCGCGGTGCTGCCAGATCAGCCACGCCAAGGCCAGAAGCGACAGGCCGTCGAGTACCACTATGCCGAGGAGCCAGTAGTTCATACAAGCCTAGTTGACCTGCGGGACGGGCGCTTCGCGGTAGTGCAGGCACGCGTTCACGATGTGCGTGGTGCCAGTGCCAGAGCTAGCCACGGAAAGAACGCCACTCGGAGGAACTACGACGGCGCCCTCCAAGTCTTCCGCTCCGGTAATACCGACGCCGGTCGCCGCGATTGCACCTGCGAAAGCGCCAGAGCCGGCGATGCTGCGCAAAGTGACGTGCGCAGGCCCACCCGTCAGAGCGGTCTGAGTGAACCCTTTCGCGTCCGAGCCTTTTCCAGAGGCGTAGTTGCTCACGGGAGTCGCGTTGGCAGTTGCCGTGATGGTCGCGTTGAACGCAGTGGCGAGCCAGAGCCCGCCTGCGGCCGGCGTACCGGAGAGTTGGTTGAAGGTCACTTTGAAGACCTCCATATTCTTGCCCGATCCGGCAGGATTGTAGAGCGAGAGAATCGTTGCTGCGGCGGCGGCGGGCGGCGTGTTATTGCCGGCAACGACCGTTGTGCCGGCAACCGCCGTGCAGACCGAGAAGACCTGCTTGTTGACCGAGCTCTCGTAGAAGCGACCGCTCAGTTCTCCGACAATCTGCTGGCCCTCCCAGCCAGCGCGAGACACCGCCAAGGCACCCGGCGTATTCGTCTGCGCGCCGACTCTCAGCTCGGCCGGAATCGCGTACGAGAGTCCGGTTCCAAACACCAAACCGCCAACAAGAACTGCCGCCACAATCTTCAAATCGAGTTTCATCGGGAAATGTCTCCGTACGAGTTTGCTTCGTTGATGAGGTTACGACCGGGGGATTTGATGTCTTGGAGCAACAAAAGAATCGTCGCGTTCTGTTGCACCATCTTCTGCATGAGCGAGTTGAGCGTGTCGAGCCGTGAAGAGCTGTCGGTGCGCAAGTAGCCGTTCTGGTCGACCGAAAGCGGGGTCTGATAACCCTCGGTCCAGTATGGCTGCACGAAGTTCGAGCGGGCGGCGAGAACGGGCGTTTTGACCGCGACGTTCTCGGAGTTGTCGGCGCTCGGGGCAATAGACGGCCCGTTCGGACCGATGTACCCGCCGTAGACGCCGCCGAAGGACGCTCCCGTCGAAACCGAGTAGGTAATACGAATCCGGGTAGAGTGACTCTGGTGCTGACACGTCATCGTCAGCGTCGAGGCGGACAGCACCGGGCACACTGTCACGTTCCCGATCAAGGTGGCCGCGTTGAACGGATCCACGTCCTGCATCTGCATGAAGAGGCGCGCCCCGTCGCCAGTTACAGCCCCAGTCACATTCACGATCAAGATCGTGTTGCCGTACCCGAGAAAGTCCGTCTCGTCGGTGCCGCTTGCAGAAATGGTGCTGTTGTTGAAGACCTGCTGTGTGAATGAACGGGCTACGGTGAAGAGGTTGCCGCCCGTGTCCACCCGTATGTTGTGCGCCGAGCTGTTGACGTCCTGCCCCATCGCGAGCAATCCGCGCTCTGAGCTGATCGTCGTATTGTCGGCCGGGCCGGCGACGGCCACGCGCTGAGTGCCGGCAGAGCCCGCGCCGTAGTTCACTGCGGTCGTGGTGCCCGCGATAGAGCTGGTGTCCATATTCTGCGCGCCAGCGGCGGTCACCAGCGCGAGATCGGTTCCGTCCGTCATCTGCACAGGCCAACGATTCGCAGTGCTGTTGGGCGTGCCTTGATTCGCGGTCACCGTGCCTGAGGTGACGGTGACGTCGTTGTTCGCCCCGAGATTGACCAGCATGCCGTCGGTGCTGTTGCCGGGCGCACGGTCCCAAGTCGCCCCGTCCCAGAGCAAAGTGAAGGCACCGACCTGGGTGGTGGTGGGGTTCGCGAAGTTGTCAGAGAGCGCCCCGGCCGCCGGCCACCGCCCGGTGAACGTCGCTTCCGCAAGCCGCGTCGAGAGCGCTACGTCGATGTTGGCGTTCGAAGTCACCCATGGCGAAGTGCTTTGGGTCACGGCCACCGTGCCGGTGATCGTCGTCGAGGTCAGCGAAACAGGCTGAGTCACCGCACTGCCGTCGACCACAAGCGCGTTGGATGCGGTGACGTTGGCGCCTCGCTCGTTGCCTGCGGCGTCGCGGAGCATCGCGTAAGGCACTCGCTTGCTGCTCATGCGCGGGGTGGCGGCGCTATTCTCTGTCACCGTGTTCGGCGCAACGTCGTCGAAGACGTAACCGTTCAAACCGATGTTCGTCGTGCCGAAGGTGAACGCCGCATTATCGGCGAACGTGCTTCCTCCGCAGTTGTCACAGGTGACTTGAAGGCTACCTGTACCGGAGACGAGCGCAGTGTCGGTGCCGTCGTTGATCTTCGTGGTCTGCGAGCCGACCGTCGTCTGATTCGCGGAAGTGGCCGCGCCTGTCGGCAGTGGCAAGCTCGCGGCGCTGATTGGCTGGGTGACGGCGGAGCCGTCGACGAGAGCTGCGCCTGCGGCTGAGATCAACAACGTGTCCGTACCGTCGTTGACCTTCGTAGTTTGGCTGCCGAGCGTCGTCTGGTTCGCCGCGGTGCTCGCGCCAGTTGGCAAAGACACGGTGCCCGAGACGTTGTTGACGTTCCAGGTGCCGCTCTGCGCGGCCGGAATCGAAGTCTGGTCAGTAGGAAGCACTACGCGGAGCGTGCTCGCGCTCGTAGTACCTGCGCCTGCCGCAGCTTCCGAGGAACCGCCTGACGCTCCGACACGAAGGCTCACCCCGAGAGTATTTTGCGTGCCAGCGCCAGTGTCCGTGTCATAGCTACGCGGGGCCACAAGGTTAGTGCCGTCGCTCGCGCCGATCTGCGTCGCGCTTGCCGGAACCGCCGCGCCCGTCGCGCCGACAGAAGCGTTGGTCGTCGTCACCGTTCCTGATACCGCCACGGTGCCGGAGACCGGCTGGGTGACCGCGCTCCCATCGACCTTGAGCGCGCCGGCCGCCGAGACCGTCGCGCTGTTGCCGCCCTGGGAGATCGTCGCCAGCCACGGCGTCGTGTTGGCGGTGTTGCCGGGCTGCACCGTCCAGGTGCCCGTCTGCCCCACGTTCCACGCGCCGGACTGCGTGGCGCTCGTGACCCACGGTGAAGTTCCCTGCGTTGCCGCCACCGTTCCCGAAACTGGCACCGCCGTCGCGCGCAATTGCGCGTCCGTGAGTGGCCCACTGACCGGCTGCGTCGCCTGAAAAAAGGTCCCCGTCACTGGCTGCGGCGTGGTGCCTGTCGGGTCGACCCGAATCGGCGCGCCGGCCGTACCAATCGCCGTCCCGTCGGCCGCGACCAGCTTGGCGACGACGGACCAATCAAAGCCGCCGTCGCGGCTCAAGTTCTGGTTGACCTGTATCGGCCCGGTCAAGGTGACACCGCCGTCGAGCACCACCACCACGTTTCCGCCGATGATGTTGACGTCGAGCCCGTGCTTGGCGCCGATCTGCGTGCCGGTCATGTTCGCGGCCGGGCGCGCGGAAGGATCCGCGACGTAGACCGCGGTCTGGCCAACGAGCAATGAAACGAGCAGGGCGGGAATCATTCAGCCTCCGAAGGGCCTATACTCGACCCCGGTCGTCGCAAAGGAAAGCCGTGCGGAAAGCCCAGCCCCAGACGCCGTTCCGGTGACGCGCATGTAGGGCCCGCGGCCGAGCAGCGACAAGTAGAAGGTCCTCGACTCCCCGGCGGCGATGTTCTGGAGCTCGTTGAAGAGCGCGATGGACCAGGGGCCTGACGCGCTCCAGGACTCTTCGATCTGAAGGTTAGCGCTCTGGGTGACGTCGTCATTGATGACCTCCCCAGTCAGATACGACAACCCTGGTACGACTTGAAACGCCGCGAGCGCCACCGTCAACGTCGGGTTGATCGTCACCACCGTGCGAGGCGACACGACGTTCAGCGACGCCTGCCATGCGATGACGTTCATTCGCCGCCACTCTCGCCCATCAGGTACTTCCAGAACAGAAAGCAGAGGGTCGCGACGGATACGCCAATCGGAACACCGACCATCACCCCGGCGATGAACTCCTCCATGAGGCTACCGCCGACGCCTGAAACTCAAGGGGCGCGCCGACGGGCTTCTGGTGCACATGCACTTCTCGAGGAACGTCTCCCGAGTGTCGGCCAGGTCCCCGTTGAGTTCCACCAGGGAGTCGACCAGCTCACGGCCATCGTGGCGGCTGCCGACCGGAATGCTGGCCTCGGCGGTGCCCAGAAGGACCGCGGCGTCGAAGATGTTGTCGAGAGCTCCGCCGCAGTTGTCCTCGCGGAGGTCGGCGTTAGCGTTGGCGGTGATCCGCTCGGCCCTCGACATGAGCTCGGTGGCCCTCGAGAGATCGCTCCCGAGGCGCTTGCGACGGCGGCTCATCGTTCCCTCCCCCGCCCACGCTTGTCTTGGCGAACGCAACGAAAGACGAACTCATCTTCGGCATCCTGCACAGACTCTTCGATGTACTGGTCAGTCACGCCTTGCGCATGCATGTGCTCGAGGTCGAGCACTGCGGTGACCAGAAAACCGAGCTCCGACCTGCAATCGTCGGCGGAGTCCATCGCCCGAATGTCGCGCCCGATCGCTTCTGCTGCCTGGCGTTTGATGGCATCGACCCTGGGGGAGACCGCGCCAAGGCGCTTTCGGCGGCGACTCATGTCGTGGCCGCCTTTCGCTTTCTCAGCACCACCACAACCACCAGCAGCGCCGCCACCAGGCCCCCGCCTCCGATGATCCAGGGCATGCGCGCTTTCGCCTTCGCACGCCGGTTGGCGACCACCATGTCGGCGAGCCACTCTTTGTGCTGAGGGTGCCGCGGGTCCGACGGTGGAATCGACTCCGGGGTGGCGTTGATGACGATGTTCTGCCCCTGCTGGCGCCCGGACTGCGACAGGCCCAGGACTTCGGCGCTCGCCGCGGCGTCAGCCGTCGAGACGTTGAACAGTTGCTTCGACGTGAGCTGCGTGCGCCAGGCCGCCGCAGTCTGGCCCGTCTGCCCGGTGACGAGGACGTTGCCCTGGTCGTCGACGGCGATGTTCTCGTCACCAAACCCTGCGAAGCCGCCCCGAAGGCGGCGCTTGTGCACTCTCATCGCTTCCTCCTGGTACGGCGCCGCCGAGAGTAGCCCGCCAGCCGACGCTTCGGCAGCAGCCCCAGAAACGGCGCTACCTGCGCCAGAAGAAACGCGCTCACCCCCGCGACGGCGACGAACTTCACCCAGGTTGGCAAAACCCAGGTTGGCAAAACGGCCTTGTCGGGGTCCGCGACATCGCCCCCGGTAACGACGTACTTCGGATCGACGTAGTCCGGGCGCAAGGGCTCCGGCGCCGGCACGTTGACCGCGTTCATCGCCTGCTGCAGGCGGAGGACGGCGCCCTTCGCCTCGGCCGTGTGCTTCTCGCACGCGTCGCCGACGAGCGGCACGTACACCAGGTAGCCGCTCAAGTCGTCGTAGACGGCCTGTGCCGAGCTCGTGTCCACGCCGGCCGCCTCGGCAAGTGGAATGAGCCGCTCGAGCTCCTTGAGCGGCACCTCCACTTCCCGACAGAACGGCGCTCCGAGTCGGACTTGCATCGGCTACCTCCGCGACGCGAACGCGACGCCGACCAGTACGCCGCCACCGAGCAACCACGCCCAGGTGGGAATCGTCTCGTACCAGGGCGGGGCGTAGACGGCGCCCTGCTGGTAGCGGGGCTGCTGGCCCGCCGGGTAGTTGTACTGCTTGCCGGTCGCCGCGTTGACGATGGCGAGGACGACGCCCGTGCCGGCCTCGACGATGGGCTTCCAGTCGACGTCCTGCTTGTCGGCCACCACGCGCCCCGTCTGCGAGTCGATGTGGTAGCCGGGCGGGCAGTTCACCACCCCATTGTCGTCCGTCCAGCACGGCCCGGCCTGTTGCTGCTGGCCGTAGCTGCCGAAGTCGCGCAGGAACGCGCCGGACTGCCGTGGGTAGCGGGGAAGTGCCATCTTCATCGACGGCTCCGGCGCGAGCGACGACGGCGCCTCGAGTACCCCGAGAGGCTCCCGCGCTTCGGCTTGGACAGTACCGCCACCGCGAGCAGGCCCGCGCCGCCGATGATGCTCGCCGGCAGCACCCAGCTCGGGATGAGCGGCTTCCGCTGCTGCTGAATGACGACTTGCTGCTGCTTCGGCTGGAAGATGCTGGCGATTCCACCGACCAGGCCGACCGCCGTGTTGGCGAGCCCGGTCCAGTTGAAGGTGGACTCGGTCTGCGCCGGCTGCGCGCTGGGCGAGTCGACGTAGGCGTTGCCCGAGCTCTTCTCGACGTAGTTGGTCGGCGCCGGCTGCGCGCTGGGCGAGTCGACGTAGGCGTTGCCCGAGCTCTTCTCGACGTAGTTGGTCGGCGCCGGCTCAATCACCGGCTGGGTGTACGACTCGGCCGACTCGGCGCCGGACTTCACGTAGTAGCCGGGCTCGGTGGGCTGGTACTCCCAGGGCTCGGCCCCGAAGCCACGCAAGGCCAGCAAGTTGTCTTTGACAATCATCGACGTCTCCTCCGGCTGCGCCGGGAGTAGCCGGCCATGGCCGGACGGGGGGACTTACGGGTCAGAATCCAGCCGAATGCGAACAGGGACGCCGCAGCGCCCAGCGCGAGGACGACCGGCGACACCTTCGGCAGCGTGCCAGGCATCGCCAGCGGCGGCAGCGGCGCGGCGGGCTCGAGCACCTGCACTGGGCCAGTGCCCGTCGAGACCTCCACCACCTTGTTGTTGGCGACGATGGACTCCCTCATCGACACCACGTTCGCCAGGGCCTCGAAGGTGTCCTGGTAGACGACGCCGTCGGCCGGCAGGTTGTAGGCCCGCTGGAACGCCGTCACCGCGGCCTCGGTGTTGGGGCCATAGCCGCCGTCGATGCCGCCGGGCGAGTAGCCGGCCCGCTCGAGGTACTGCTGTAGGAGGCGCACCTCGGGCCCTTTGGAGCCCCTCTGGTACAGCGGTACGCCTCTGTCGTCGGAGAAGTGCATCAGGCCTTGCCTTTGAGGGCCTTCTTGTAGACGACGTGGACCGCGAGCCCGCCGACCGCGGTGATGGCCCCGCCGATGAGCGCCTTCGCCCAGAACGGCAAGGTGTCGAACTTCGAGGTCCACTCCATCGGCCCGGTGTCGGGCAGGATGCCGGAGGTCTGGGTGATGGTCGCCTGGCCGTTGCTGTTGACGTTCACGTAGGGCGACTGCACCAGGGTCGGCGGCACGGTGAAGTAGCCGCCGTCTTTGGTGACGGTGATGGTCTGCCCGCTGGCGTTGACCGGGGTGGTGCCGAAGCCGCGGAGGTGGTGCAAGCGCATTCAGGGCCTCTTGAAGGAGAAGTACAGCAAGGCCGGGATGATCGTCGCCCAGATCTTCATCTCATGGCAGGTGGAGCCGATCAGCTCATCGCCCGGGTTGCAGCCCCCGCTCTTGTTCATCGGGTAGGTCACACCCGTGGCGCCAGGCGCGTTGCCGAGTCTCACTCTCATTTGGAGTCCTTCCCAATACTGAGAACCCCGTACACAACGGCAGCCGTGCCCGCGCCAGCCGCGAGAGCAGAAACCGGGCCTCGCTTGCGGAACGCATACGCCACGCCGATGGCCGGAACGACCAGGAGCCCAAGAATCGCAAGGATGGCTTCGTCAAGGCCAAAGCTGTCGGGCAAAATGCGAACAGCCACGGATTCTCCGTAGCCACCAAGGCCCCGTGCTCGCAGAAGGCTGTCCTTGATGATCATCGGCGCCTCCGACGACGGTAGCCGGCGACGGCGACCGCCGGCTTCGGCTTCGGCTTCTTGAAGAGCACCGCCATGCCGCCGAAGAGCAGCACCGCGGCGGGGATTCCGAACATCAGCAACTTCGGCCAGAGCGGCTCGTCGGCCGTCATCGCCGCGCTCGAGCTGGTGCTCATCGCCAGCGCCGCCGCGGCGGCGGCCTCCTGGGCCTCGATCTTCGAGATGTACGGCGCCAACTGGAGCTCGAACTTGTCGTAGGCCCTCAGCGCCTCATTGACTCGGACGAGCCCGGCCTTCAGCGCGGTGACACGATCCGGCGTCCTGCACGTCTCATGGCCGAAACTGAGAAAGAGGTAGCAAACCTTGTTGTCCCAGGGGTAGTTCTGCCAAACCTCGGTGATCGCTTCCAAAAGCTCGGTGTCGAGCTTCTTCCCCTTGCTTCGCAGCGCGTTGCCGATCGGCAGGGACTCGGCCTGCTTCGAAATCTTCATCGCCTTCGCGTAGCGGCCGGCAAAGTTGACGACGGTGGGATTCCCCGGCCCCAGGCCGTCGACCCACAAAAAGAGATTCTTGCCGAAGCAGAAATTGCCGCCCATGCCGCAGTCTTCGTCCTGCGGCGTGAGCGCGGTGTAGGGCGGGAGGGCACCGAAGGCGCCGGAGAGGACAATCACTTCTGGCCCCCTCGCTTGCGCAGCAGCACGACGCCCACCAGTGCGACGGCGAGGCCACCACCGCCCCACAGGAGCATCTTCTTTCGCTTCGCCCCGGCGGCGACCTCGGCGGCGGACTTCGCCTGGATGGCGTAGAGCTCGGCCTCGGCCTTCACCCGGGCCGCCGCGGCGGCGTCGGCCTCGGCCTGCGTCCGCGCCAGTGCCTCGGCCTTCGCGGCGGCGTCGGCCTTCGCCGCGGCATCGGCTTCGGCTTTGGCTTTCGCCTCGGCTTCGGCTTTGGCTTTCGCCTCGGCGTCGGCGACGGCTTTCTCAATCGTGTACGGGTTCTCGGGCGTCGTGCTGCCAGACCCGCTCGACGTGCCGGCCGCGGGGGACACCACCTCGCGCACCAGGGAAACTGGCGGTGGCTTGATGGTGTACGCGTAGGCCGACGCCGGAGCTGGCGCACTCGGCTCGAAGGTGAGAAGCGATGGCGCGTACGTGGTATCGGCCGCGTCCTTCGGCCAATACTTCGCCTTGGTGTACTCGACGAAGTCGACGTCCGAAGGGTTTCCGTGAAGGACTTCCCAGGTCAAAGCCCCGACGTTGCCCTTGCCCTCCGCCTCCTCGAGTCCGAGCTTTGTCTGAAACGACGCGATGAGGGTGTAAGTCGACAAATCGTACTTGCCGGTGGCAAGCCAGTTGGCCGGCGCGAACGCCAATTGAAGCAGGCGGGACTGCACCCAGGCCACGTCCGATCCTTCGCTGCCGAGCCCCAGATGCATGACGCTCGAGCCGCCGCTCTGGGTGCCCTGCTCCGCGCCGAAATGTCCGAGCCGTCGACGGACGATCATCTCCGCCTCCGGCGACGGTAGCCCGCCACGCTCGAGCGCGGCTTCTTCTTGAGGAAGAGCGCGCCCACCACGCCCAGGGCGATGACGCCCGGCGCACCGTACATGAGCAACTTCTTCCAGAGCGGCGTCTCTTCCTCGTCGATGACCGAGCGCTGGTACGTGGCGGCGACTGTCCCGCGCTCGGCCTTCTCGGCCTTCTCCACGATGATCGTCGGCTGCGGTTGCACGGTCGTCGGAGAGCCTCCGCCCGAGCCGACCGGATCCGGCGGCATGTAGTCGGTGCACTCCGTGGAGCTCGGACACGGCGCCTTCGACATCGCCGCTTCGATCTGCGCGTACTGGTTCAACGCGGTGTTGACGTCTTCGAGCGCGCTCTTCAGCCTAGAGACCTGGTCATCGGTGCGGCAGTTGTCCCAGGTGGCGCCTTCAGGGTCCTTCCCGAACCAGCAGCCCTTGTCCCAGATGTAGTTCGAGTACACCCGGCTCAGCGCGTCGCCCAGAGCGTCGTCGAACTTCCGACAGAGCTTCCGAATCGGCGAGGTAACTTTGTAGTCCTCCTCGGCCTGCTTCGAGATTTTCTTGGCGTAGGCGTACCGTGCCTTGAAGTTGGGGACTCGGGTGTTGCCGGGGGCGAGGCCGTCGATCTGCCCCCAGCCCCGGTTGATGCCCATGATGGCCTCGCCACGATCGTTGGGCTCGTGGCCAGGATCCTTCAGCGGGATGAACGCCGTCTCGTCGGGGAGAGACCCGAAGTCACCGAACGACCTGAGTCTGGAAACGCGCATGGTGCCCTCGACGTCGATCTACGGCGCTCTCAACTGCCTAGCGGCGGCGCAGGCGGCGGCCGAAGCGGCCCAGGTGGGCCTTCCACATCGCGGCTTCCTGTGCCCTGATGGTGGCCGCACCGCCGCGGCCGGGGCGGAACGGCCGCTTCTTGCAGCGGCGCTTGCCCTTCGGGTTCTTCAGCTTGCCGTAGCGGCAGCGCCCGCTCGAGCCGCTCTTACCGCGGCGCGGCTTCCGCCGGCAGATGCGACGGCCCTTCTGGTTCTTCAGCTTGCCGTAGCGGCACTTTCTCTTTGCCATTGTGGACCTCGAAATGAGTTGGTGGTGGCTACCGGCGCTTGCAGAGGCGCCGGCCGCGGGGATGCTTCAGGAAGCCGTGGTGGCGGCACTTCACGCCCCGGCGGCTGCGGCCCGAGCGGCGGGCGCCCCGACGGCCCCGACGTGGAGTCTTGCGGCAGCGCTTGCTGTTCTTCCTGCGTCCGTACTTGCAACGACGAGCCATGGTGTTTCTCCTCGTGAGAAGGTGGAACTACGCGGTGGAGCTGGTGGCGGTGTACGCGAGGAGCGCCAGCGCGCCGACCCCCGCCAGGATGAAGGGGGTACGGACTTTCATGCGCCGGCTGCGGCGCTTCGAAGAGCAGCGGCTGCGATGACCCTTGCGTTTGCAGATGCGTCGGCCGCGCGGGTTCTTCAGCTTGCCGTAGCGACAACGACGGGTGCGTCTGGCCATCGGTCTCTCAAAGCGCCGCAAGTGCCTGAGGACGCCCACGACCCTAGCCCCGTGCTAATAAAGCGTCAATGCGCGTGCGAATTAAAAGCAAACGCCAGCCCCCGCCACAGGCTCTTCGGCTCCACATGATGATTGGGACTGAAGCGCAGCTCGAGCGCGGACAAGGCGAGTCGGTGGTGACCGCCAAAACCGCTCGCGAATTCATCGGCGTGTCCGATGGGAAGTTCCGCCTGCTGATCGCTGAAGGGGCCATCGTGCCCGTTGCCCAGATCGGCAAGGGCGCCCTCTTCCGCAGCCGTGATGTCGAAGCCCTCGCCCGCGCCCTGGAGAACGAATGAGCCGCAAAATCACCTGCAGCGGAGGAAAACTCCCTGCCCTTCAGCTCAGTCTCGAAAAACGAGTCTGCCTACGCGCCCGAGGGCCTATCCTCTACACGCCAAACGACATCGCGGCCTTCGTCACCGAGCACTACGGCTGCAAGCCGCAAGAGGTGATGCTCGCGCTGTACTTCAACACGCGCAACGAGGTCATCTCGGTCCAGGAGGTCTCCCTTGGCGGCATCAGCACCGCCCCGGTCGACCCGAAAGTCTTCTTCGCCGGAGCGATGTCCTCCGGCACCAGCGCGGCGGTGCTGGTGCACACGCACCCGAGCGGAGACCCTTCCCCCTCGGCTCAAGACATTGAGCTCACGCGGCAGTTCATCGAAGGCGCCCGGCTGCTGGCATTCCGGATCCTCGATCACATCATCGTCGCCCGAAACGGCGGCTTCGTCTCGCTGCGGACCCATCACGAGAGCTCGCACCTACGCTTCGCGGACGCGGACGTGCTTCCGCCGCCCCCACCGGAGCCGGCCGACGAGGACGGGGACGAGGACGATGATTCCGTCGCCGAGGCCGTTCGCCGCTTCACCTGCGCGGAGTAGCCCTTGTCCCGCCGCCCCATTTCACCCAGCACGCAGAAGATTTACGACCGCATGCTCGAGCGAGCGTTCGGCACCGCCGAGCCCCAGGCGCCGTACCGGGTGCCGGCGACCGTCGACAAGTGGCCGGAGTCCTGCCGGGCGCTTCTGCGAGCGGCGATCAAGCACCGCGGCGTGTGCGACGGTGTCGATTGCGCGCCGGCCCTGGCCGAGATCCCCATCCAGTGGCAGCCCAGGCGCGTCGTCGAGGCGCCGATCGAGGAAGAGCTCCAGGCCTACGAGGCTGCGGCGCGAAAACATGGCGAGGGAAAGGCCCAACTCGCAATCCTCCCTCTGGCGATGGGCCTACGCGCTCAGGAGCTCCTGCAGATGAAGCGGAGCGCGGTCGAGCGCTCTTTGAAGTCGGGCGATCTGGTGGTGATGCGGAAGGGCGGCGAAGAGCAGGCCCTGCCGATGAAGCACGCCCGAGATCTCCTCGTCGAGCTTCTCGAGGCCCCGCGCTTCGTGAAGACGTCACTCCGCGAGTCGCCGCTCAAGAGTCGAAACAAGAAGTGGGACGTCGCCGGGGAAATTCTCTCAACCGGCGCGCCCATCACCCAGTACCACGCGCTCCATGCGCTCATTCGCCGCGTCGGCGTCGAGGCGGGCATGGGCCATGACGTCCACCCCCACCTGCTTCGCCACGGCTGCGCCACCAGGATGGCGCGCGACGGGGCGCCAATGCCCGTCATTCAGTGGTTTTTGAACCACAAGAACATCGCCACCACGATGCTCTATGTGCACCCGGCCGCGTCCGACGCGGCGAAGTACATGAGGCCCTTCTAAGGAGACACCATGGCAAAGCGAAAGAAGTGGCGAAGGCTGAGTTCGACTGAGCAGATCCTCAAGGACAAGTCGACCGGCTGCACGGCGCGAATCGAGAAGGTTGGTCGGCGCTACGTCACCTTCGTCGTGGGCTGTGGCGGCGATATCGTCGACGGACACTCGACGAACGTCACTCGCGCCAAGAAGAAGGCCGCGAAGGAGATCGTCAGCTACCGCCGGAATTACTGGGCCCGCTAAAAACGGCAGACCCGACAGGGCTCGTCGACGCCTTCTTCCTTCAGGCCTCGCGGGCGACGGCCCTTCTCGAACTCGGCACGAAGTTCCTCGAGACTCGCGGGCCATGAGTCGCGCGATGGAGATCGAAAGGTGTACTTGTACTTCTTCTCGAACTGGACGCCCTTCTCGAAGTGCTCCGGATGGCGCTTCCAGAGGGACCACCACTCCCGAAGCTGCTGGCCGTAGCAGAGCCCGCAGTCGGTGCGAGCCGGCGGTACTAGCTTCGCGTCGCGGCACTTCTTCCGTACGTCGTCGAGCCCCCAACCCCACTCACGCATCGGGAACCGGGTTCGGATGTACTCGCTGTAGAGCCCCTTCCGCTCTTCTTCGTCGGCGCGCAGTCCGACGCATAGGGTCGCCGTCGCGGCGTTGATCGTCAGCCATTCGATGCAGGGCTGAATCTTGATGCGCCGCGTGCACCAGCGCTGCCGCCAGTTGGGGAGCGCCTCGTACTCGTTGATCAAGCTCTCGAGCGTAGGGGCTGGCGGGCGCACCAGGAGCGCCCCGGTCGCGAGCATCACTTTGCGAATGTGCTCCTCGAGCTCGGGTAGTTCATCGCCTGTGGGCGTAAAGAGGAGCATGAACTGCTCGCCGCGCTCTTTCATGCCGAGGGCTAGCGCCGTCGAGTCCTTCCCGCCGCTGAACGCCACGACGTTCATTCTGGGCGGCTGACCTTGCTCGTGCTGCCACCAGGCGCCGTCCTCGTTCACGTTGCGCACTCGCAAGCAATGGCAACTTCGCCGCCACCAACTTTGCTGTACTTCCCGTCGGCCCATTCGTGGAGCTGGCGACTGCCGGAGCGATTGCAGCGCATCAGGCCGACGTCGTCGGTGTTGTCGATGTTGTCGACCGCGTTGCGGCTCATCTCCACGGCGGCGGCGAATACATCCGGGTCGTTCTCTCGGAGGCCGATCCACTCCTCTAGCGTGTTGTTGGGGCAGAACGTGCACGAGCTCTTCGGCGGCACCGGCATACGCTCGCTCTGAATAAGCTCTTCGCACATGGCACGCG
>Ga0334722_10002220_pt1 | contig 22335 bp, 16 predicted proteins | sample C3_bottom_MG_FD_207210 | JGI IMG/M metagenome (GOLD analysis project Ga0334722, IMG submission 207210) | Sediment microbial communities from Yellowstone Lake, YNP, Wyoming, USA - C3_bottom | ecosystem: Environmental > Aquatic > Freshwater > Lake > Sediment | place: USA: Wyoming | collected... | reverse complement strand
AGTTACGCAGGCTACAAAGACGGTTAGACTTCATTTTCAAACGCGCAAGGCGAACAGGACATTGGTTGTTATGGTGGGGAGGTTGGCGGGTATGAGGTGGCGGAACAAAATTTAAGCAAATAAAAAAGCGCCGACAGCAAGGGTGGGCATCGCTGTTGGCGCTATTTTACCCTTTAACCCACCCAAGGGTATGCGCAACATTCTCGATAAAATCGCAGAAGTCCGCTGGTTAAAGGGATTAGTATATATACAATGTTTTATACTCGAAGTACCATTTCTTAAGGATGGAGGGTAGTCTACCTTAAGAACACATTGTATATAATCTAACATAAGTTAGAATAGGGGGTATAAGGTGCTTTTGGTTAATCTCGCAATTCAACCAATTGTCGACCATATTAGCACGTATTTGACTTTATGTCAACACATAGCGACACAATAATCATGAAAATCAATACAATATCACCTCAAGACAATAATTATTTACAGATAGTGAGTACTATTGCCAAACCGCCCGAAAAGTTACGTTTTATTGGTAAGCTTCCCGCCAAACGTTGTCCAACAGTGGCGATTGTTGGTTCACGTAAGCCAACAGCGTATGGCCGAGAGGTGACATACCGACTTGCGAACGATTTAGCTGGTTATGGAATCGTTATTATCAGTGGCCTGGCAGTTGGAGTAGATGCAATTGCTCACCGCGCGACCCTTGACGCTAACGGCATCACTTTGGCCGTTGTCGGCAATAGTGTCGATATTATTTATCCGGCTGCCAACCGCGACCTCAGACAAACTATCCTAGACAATGGGGGAGCAGTCATTAGCGAATACGAATCAGGCGTCGAAGCCAGGGACTTTCAGTTTTTGGAACGCAACCGTATCGTCAGCGGTTTGTCTGACGCCGTCATCGTCACCGAAGCCGCCGCTCGAAGTGGCACATTATCTACTGTCATGCATGCCCTTGAACAAGGCCGGGAAGTCTTTGTTGTGCCAGGTAATATCACCAGTCCTTTGTCAGCTGGGTGTAACAGTTTAATCAAACAAGGCGCTCATCCAATAACTTGCGCCGAGGATGTGTTGGAAATAATCGCTCCAGACGTGCTGAGGCCGCAGTCAGCGCTGCCGCTGGGCAATACGCCACTGGAATCCAAAATTATAAGTCTATTGCAATCTGGCGTCCGTGACGGCGAAGAATTGCAAATATTATCCGAAGTGCCAGCCAATGAATTTTCAATTGCCATCACCATGATGGAAATATCCGGCACAATCCGCGCTTTGGGCGGAAATCAGTGGACTTTGCGATAAGTCATAAACTATTGAATAGGCGATTGCGCTGCAACAGGGACTAGGCTGTCAGAAGCAGAATTGTTACCAAATGCACCATTGGTGTTTTTACCCCAGTAATAGACCTGGTTATCAGAAGATGTAGCGCTCGCAAACATATATCCAGTCATTATAGAGGTGAGTGTCTTGCCATTCATAACGCCAGCGGTATTTACAGCAACGGCGACCAGACTATCGGATGTCGAGTTGTTACCCAACTGACCGTTGGTGTTCTTGCCATAACAGTAAGCTTGATTGTCAGATGCTATGGTGCACGTATATCGCTCGGCAGCTGCAATTGATTTAATCGTTTTACCACTTAATACACCGGTTCTGTTGACGACTGTTGGCGTAACATTGTTGGTGGTTGTATTGTCACCAAATGCGCCATTACTATTGTTGCCAGCACAATATGACAAATCGTCGGAAGCGATTACGCAAATATGATACATACCGACTGAAATCGACTTAACCGTTTTACCAACCATTGGGCCGATAGTAAAAGCCGCAATTGGCACAGATGGGTTACTAGTTGATCCATAACCGAATTCGCCATTGCTACCATCGCCCCAACAATACGCATTGTTATCCGAAGCAATCGCACAAGTGTGATACTGGTTTGATGACATTGATTTAATCGTTTTGCCGGCCAATACTCCGGTATTAACAACAGCGACAGGAACAACACTCCCGGCGATTGAGTTGTTACCGAGTTGTCCATTGGACCCATAACCCCAACAATATTCCTGATCGTCAGATGCGATGGCGCAGGTATAACCATAGCCAGTAGCGAGAGATTTAATCGTTTTACCGTTTAAGACACCGGCGGTGTTGACGGCCACAGGAACAAGTCTTCGAGTAGTTGAGTTGTCGCCAAGTGCACCAGCCCAGTTATATCCCCAGCAATAAGCCAAATCATCAGAAGCGATTACGCATGTATGGTCACTGCCACTTGATATTGATTTAACTGTTTTGCCACTTAGCACACCAGTGGTATCAACAGCGACTGGGACCAAACTTTGTGTCGTAGAGTTATTGCCAAGATAACCTTGGCCATTATCGCCCCAACAATATACTTTACCGTTAGAATCAATCGAACAACTATAATTGCCGGCAACCGACATCTGAGCCCAGGTAGCGCAACCACCACTTTGGACCGCACCACCAGTTGTTATATGATATGACGACCCAGCTGCCGTTGATGTGGCGCTTAGGCAATATCCTCCGGCTGTTGGCGTATATGAGTAAGTTGTACCTGGACTTTTTTGCAAGCCCTGACCACCGTTAGCGGCTGCCAAAGACGCGGGATAATTACCGTCGTTAACGTTATCCAAACCTAAACGAGTCGAGGCGCTGGAGAGATCTGATTTAAGAGTAGCAATGGACGCTTTCTGAGATACACCAGTATACGAGATTATGGATATAGCAGCTAATATACCGATAACGACTATAACTACTAGTAATTCGACAATCGTAAAACCTGTTTGTTTAGGGTATATTTTAATCATTCAATCTATTGTAAAACTAGCTGGTAATTAGCACAAGCATTAAGGTCGCTTTATTGTGGTGGCGGTTGAGTGGCTGTTGGAATAAGACTATCTGTTGTTGAGTTATTCCCGAATTGACCATAGTTATTAAGCCCCCATGAGTAAATCTGATGCTCAGATGTTATAACGCAGGTGTGGTAGAAGCCAGATGCAATAGCTACAACCGTCTTGCCGCTCAAGACGCCAGTAGTTGAGACGGCCACGGGAACGTTGCTTTGTGAAGTTGAGTTGTTTCCAAGTTGACCATAAGTGTTATATCCCCAACAATAAGCTTGATTGTCAGAGGCGATAGCACATGTGTGTGCAGCGTCAGACGTAATATACAAGATAGTCTTACCACTCAAGGCACCTGTTGTTACAACAGCGACTGGCACAGAGCTATTTGTCGTTGAGTTGTTTCCAAGTTGACCATAATAGTCGTACCCCCAGCAATAGGCTTGATCGTCGGAGGCGATAGAACATGTATGGCTATTTCCGCTCGAAATAGTTTTAATCGTCTTGCCGCTTAAAACACCGGCCGTATTTACGACAACCGGTACAGAACTATTTCCGAGCGAATTGTTACCAAGTTGGCCAGAGTTACCAAGACCCCAACAATACGATTGGTTATCAGAAGCAATCACACAGACATGAGAGTACCCAACGGAAAGATATTTAACTGTTTTGCCGCTTAGGGCTCCGGTATTGACAACGGCCACGGGAATATTACTTTGGATAATGGAGTTATTGCCTAGGTTGCCGGTGCTGTTATATCCCCAACAATATACTTGGTTGTCAGAAGCTATGACGCATGTGTAATACGAACCGGCCGAAATAGATTGAATCGTCTTGCCATTAAGGACGCCGGAGGTGTCAACTGCAACCGGAACATTACTTTGAGTAGTAGAATTATTGCCAAGTTCGCCACGGTAGTTATACCCCCAACAATAAGCTTGATCGTCCGATGCGATTGCACACGTATGCATATCGCCAGCCGCAATAGATTTGATCGTCTTGCCGCTTAATGCTCCAGTATTAGTAACTGCAACCGGAACATTACTTTGAGTAGTAGAATTATTGCCAAGCTGACCATATGTATTCTGGCCCCAACAATAAGCTTGATTATCTGAGGCGATAGCGCATGTGTGCCCATTGCCGCCCACAATCTGTGCCCAGGTTGATGCACAGGTGCCGCTTTCAACTGCTCCACCTGTCGTTATATGATATGAAGTACCAGCTGCCGTTGATGTGGCGCTTAAACAATAACCGCCACTGACAAGATTGTACGAATAAGTCGTACCTGGACTTTTTTGCAGACCATGACCGCCGTTAGCTGCCGCCACAGACGCGGGATAATTACCATCGTTTACGTTATCCAAACCTAAACGAGTTGAAGCGCTAGAAAGGTCGGATTTAAGAGTAGCAATGGACGCTTTCTGAGATACACCAGTATACGAGATTATGGATATAGCAGCTAATATACCGATAACGACTATAACTACTAGTAATTCGACAATCGTAAAACCTGTTTGTTTTAAACGAGGGTTAATCATGCATTTACTTTAACACTCGTTATCATAGAAGCACAAGCAACATAAATGATAAGATATCCGGCGCTATCCGCGCTTTAGGGGGAATCAGTGAATTTTGAAATCAAATACAAAACTAAGAGTTATTACTTTTAATAAGCACGCTATCAACGAGAAACACGAAACCCATTATTCGGGTCCGTGGCAGTAGGAGCATTGCTCAAATTCAGCGTCAGTACGCCAGCGCCACCGATGCCCCAAGTACCACCACGGAGAAAACCGCGTAGAGCGGTCTCGTTGGCATTACTATATATGCGCCCGATACCAACACTGCTAGTCCAAGTCCTGGCACCCGCGATGCCGGTCGATGATGGGTATGGGCTTACGGTTTGAGTACCAAGTGACGTAATCGCCGTCCATTCTCGATAAGCATAGCCACCGCCCAATATACCAGGCTGTCCAGTAGTCACCGTGCCGGTTGTCCATTCAGAAACGTTACCAGCAAAATCCCAAATAATTTCACCGTTATATAACGCCAGAGTCCTACGTTGATTGCCACCCGTGTTGGTTTCGCCAGCATAACCATTAGCATCACTTGGATCAGCCGCCAAAGGGTCCCATGGGTCACCATCATTATGACCACTATATATGTAACCTGAACCGACAACTCCAGTTGACCAGTTACTAGATACGCTTAGAACGTTCTGGGCGACAGTCATCCATTCAGCATCAGTAATTAGATGACAGCCCGTACAAATGGCTTGGGCTTCAGCTACGGCTTCGGCTTGAGTCGCCGATACCCAAGGTGTACCGCTGGCTCGTGATTCAGGGTCAAAAGCCACGTTGTAATTTTGGAAACCATCGTCAACATCTTGAATCTTGGCTTCATACTTCATAACGCAAAAATCATTAGTACCATAAGTTCCACTGCCAGGAACTGGGATATAACCAATTGGGCAAGCATTACCCACGGTTGAACCGTTAGCGGTAGTAGCAATGGTAAGCGCCGAGCCGTCAGTTAGCGAATAGCTGACGTTATTTTTGGTGTTAGTTAGATGAAAAGTAGATGGAGCGACTGAATTGTAGGTTAGAGTACTACCATTACTGGTCGTTATGCAGTAATTAACGTCAGCATTTGGAGCAGTTGGACAGTTATTACCGTTCATAGCAGTTGGATAAGAAGCATAAAGAGTGTAATAGAGTTTGAGTTTCTTGGAAGCGTTATTTAGATCGGATTGGACAGCAGCAGTTACGGCTTTTTGACTAATGCCAGAATAAGAGATTGCGGTTATAGCAGCCAAAATACCAATTACAACAATAACGACTAATAATTCTACTATCGTAAAACCTATTTGCTTAGGGTGTGTTTTCATATGTGCTACATTGTAAAACTAGCTGATAATTAGCACAAGCACTAAGATAAATAACTACCTATATATATGTATGTATATTATATTGCGCAAACAACCCATTAATTGACAAAAATAATTTTTAGGTTTACAAAATATCATAAGTTGCGTAGTATAAGGCATTGTCGATGAATAAAAATCTAGTTATCGTTGAGTCACCAGCCAAAGCCAAAACCATCGAGAAGTATCTTGGTAGCGACTTTACCGTGCTTTCTAGCGTCGGCCATATCCGTAGTATTGTCAAAAAAACCACCAAAGGCGCATTGCCAATTGATACCAAAGACGGCTATAAAACTACCTACGAAATCGACAGCGACAAGAAAAAAATCATCACCGGACTCAAAAAAGCCGTTGTTGCCGCCGACACTGTCTGGCTCGCAACTGATGAAGACCGCGAAGGCGAGGCAATTGCCTGGCATCTTTGTGAAGTTTTGAAACTCGATCCCAAAACCACCAAACGAATCGTTTTTCATGAAATCACAAAAACTGCTATCGAAGAAGCTGTCAAAAATCCTCGCAATATCGACATGGACCTGGTCGCAGCTCAACAGGCCCGCCAGATTTTGGACCGATTAGTCGGTTTTGAATTGTCGCCAGTTGTCTGGCGCAAAGTGCCCGGCGGCAAATCCGCTGGCCGCGTCCAGTCACCAGCCGTACGTCTGTTGGTCGAACGCGAACGCGAAATCGATACCTTCAACAGCTCGTTTTCGTTCAAAGTTATCGCCGAATTCAACCATAATGGCGACGTCGTCCGCGCCGAATTGCCGAAAAAATTCGACACCGAAGCCGAAGCCACAGCCTTTTTAGAAAGCCTGCGTGGTGCAACCTTTACCGTATCTGACGTCACTACCAGTCCCGCAACTCGCAATCCAGGCGCACCATTTACGACTAGTACATTGCAACAAGACGCCAATAGCCGATTAGGCTTTAGCGCTCGTTCAACCATGTCGGCCGCTCAAAAACTCTACCAAGAAGGCAAGATTACCTACATGCGTACTGACAGCGTCAATTTGAGCGGTCAAGCTATCGCAGCGGCAGCTGATTATATCAAGTCAAAATTTGGCGATGAGTACAGCCAGGTACGTGCCTTCAAGACCAAAAGCGCCAACGCCCAAGAGGCTCACGAAGCCATCCGACCAACCGACATGCGCCTAGAGCACGCCAGCAGTAACGAATACGATCAAAAACTATATGATTTGATCCGTCGCCGTACACTAGCCAGCCAAATGGCACCAGCTAAATTAGAAAAAACCGTCATCACAATAACAATCGGGGCTGGGAAATGGGAAATGGGAAATGGGAAATCACAAGTATTCGAAGCTAAGGGCGAAGTTATTATTTTTGACGGTTTTCTAAAAGTTTATGGTGGCAGCAAAAAAGACGCCGAAATTCTTCCCTCGGTCTCAGCTGGCGACACGCTAGATCTAGCGTCAGCTGGCGCCCGCCAAGTTTTCGCTCGACCACCAGCACGTTACAGTGAAGGTAGTCTGGTCAAAAAACTCGAAGACCTTGGTATCGGCCGACCATCAACTTATGCCACTATTATTAATACTGTTCAGGTCCGCGGTTATGCCGAAAAAGGCGAAGCCGAAGGCGAGGCCCGCGATATTATTACACTAAATTTGAAAAACGACGCAATTAAACGCGAAATCGTCACCGAAAAAACTGGTTCCGACAGAGGCAAATTGGTCCCAACCGCAGCTGGCGAAGTCGTTAGCGACTTTTTGACTGGCCACTTTGAACAAATCGTCGATTACGGCTTTACGGCAACCGTCGAAGCCAGCTTTGACAAGATTGCAACTGGCGCCCTAGCTCGCAACACAATGTTAGATGAATTTTATATTCCGTTCCACAAACTTATCGAGGGATCGGGCGGTATTGATCGCAGTACCGTCGCCCAAGCCCGCGAGATTGGTATTGATCCTAAGACCAATAAACCAATTTTGGCGCGCTTTGGCCGCTATGGACCAATGTTGCAATTAGGCGGCGGTACCGATGACGTTAATGACAAACCTCAATTTGCACCAATGCCAACCGGACGCAAAATCGACACTATTACGCTGGAAGAAGCGTTGCATGCCTTTAAATTACCACGCACCGTCGGCGAAACGCCAGAAGGCGCCGTCATCAAGGCTAACATCGGTCGTTTTGGTCCATACATCCAAGTCGATAAACTATTCGTCAGCATTAAACCGTTGGATCCCCATACTATTACATTAGACGAAGCTTTGGCGTTATACGCCAACAAGCTAAAAGCCGATATCGAAAAGAATGTCGCTGATTTTGGCGACGGAATCAAAGTATTAAAAGGCCACTACGGACCATATATAACCGACGGCAAGAAAAACGCCAAGATTCCAAAAGACACCGATCCTGCTAGTATCACGCACGAACAAGCCAAAGAACTGATTGCCGCCGCTCCGACTGGCAACAAACGACGTTTTGCTCGCCGAACAACCAAAAAGACAGCTACCAAGCGCGCGCCTAAGCGTAAATCATAATAAAGTCTTAATAACACTATTTACATAGCATGTCTATTTCATGCTATAATGAGCGCAGTATACAAAATATTTGACATTATAAAAATAATCTTTTATAATCTGAGATAGATCTAAATAGAAAAACTATCTTTGAGGTGGAGCGGAGAGAAAGAAGACTATGCACGATACACCAGAAGAAATTGAATCAAAAATCGACCTTAAAGCTAGCGTAAAAGACATCTTGAGCATTATCGAACAAGAGCGTGAACGCGAGATTATTACACGTCGTTTTGGTTTATACGACCGCCGCGAAACCCTAGAACAAATCGGTGAACTACTTGGCATTACTCGCGAACGTGTCCGCCAGTTGGAAAAAGCTATTCTTAATCGTCTGAAAACAGCTACCGAAGGTGGTAAAGTCACATCAATCAACAGCGTCGAAAAAATTATTGTCCGCAATCTAGCTGAACTAGGACGCATCGCTCGTGTTCAAGATTTAACTAATCATTTACTAGGTGGCAACAGCGATCAACGTGAACGTGCTCACGTTGCATTTATTGCCGAACTTGCGCCAGGTCTAACCGTTATTAACGAAAATGACAATTATTTCCACAGCGTCGGTATTAAAGAATACGGTGATGAGAAAAAAATCCGCACCGAAGTTGACGCCATCGTCGCTGTCATCAAAAAGAATGGCGCCCCAATGACAATCGAGCAATTACATAATCAATTATCATACGAGCACCCAAATTATGTCCGCGCACTTGCTAGCGTTTCTAAACTGTTAGCTCACCTAAAAGACAACTGGGGTTTGGTCAAATGGCCAACCGTCAACCCAAAAAACATTCGTGATAAAATCTACGTCATCTTAGCTGACAACAAAAAACCAATGCACTTTTCCGAAATTGCCGAATCTATCAAAGACAGCAGTTTCAAACGCAAAAACGTTACAACTCAGGCTATTCATAACGAATTAATCAAAGATTCACGATTTGTTCTAATCGGCCGCGGTATTTATGCGCTCGACAGCTGGGGATTCAGTAGGGGAACGGTCGCCGATATCATCGCTGACGTCCTTAAAAACGCATCCGAACCTTTGCACCGCGACGAAATCGTCAAACGCGTATTAACCAGCCGCCAAGTCAAAGAGACGACTATCCTTTTGAACCTGCAAAGCAAGCCACAATTCAAACGTGTGGCCAAGGCAACCTACGCTTTAGAACAAAAATAACTAACATTGCCATTTCGCCCCTCGAATGAGACAATGAAAGAGTAATTATGGGCATAATCTCATCTATAATCAGTTTTCTACTACAATGGTATGTCTGGTTGCCAATCGTTCTTGTCTTGTCATATTTAACTTGGCGCAATTATCGTAAAGTTGATGTTTTCCAAAACGTCGAAAGTGATTTGCTGGTCCTTGAAATTCCAAAAGCCAATGACAAAAGCGAATTAGCGGCCGAACAGCTTTTTGCCAGTTTGCATGGTATTTTGCGCGACAAAGATGAACTTAGTCTAAATAATGGCGTCCAAGAACACCTAAGTTTCGAGATTGCGTCCGTTAACGGGCAGATTCGTTTTTACGTCTGGGTGCCACAAGCTCTACGCAGTTTCGTCGAAGGTCAGATATATTCACAATATCCATCAGTTCAAATTCGCAAAGCTGACGAAGATTACGTCAACCACGAACACGAACACAGCGTCGCTTACTCTTCCGAAATCACTCTGACCGACAGCGAAATGTTGCCAATTAAGACCTTCCAAAATTTCGAGGTTGACCCACTGGCCGGTATCACCGGTGCTCTGGCTAAATTGGAATCAACCGGCGAAGAAGTTTGGATTCAGATATTGACCCGCCCAATCGCGGATGACTGGCACAAAGCATCTGATTACTGGGCTAAGACCGTCCGAAAAGGCGGTTCGTCAGCTATTTCCAATGTCAGCTTTGCATGGGTTGGCGGTCTGCTAGGTGCGCTGTGGAGTCCACCAGAAGCCGGCAAAGGACCAAGCGTCGCCAAAGAATTAAGCGACCGCGAAAAAACTCGAATCGCCGAAGCTGAAAAAAAAGCTACTAAATTGGGTTACCAAGTTAAAATTCGCCTGGTTTACCTGGGCGATAGCACCGTTAACGCCCGTTTACGCATGCAAGCAATTGTTGGTACGTTCAAACAGTTCAACAGCACCAATCTAAACGGTTTCAAGATGTCCAGCGCCAGTTTTGCCAAAGAAGATTTAGTAAAATATCGCAGTCGTGCATTTAGCGACAAAGGCTTTATTTTAAACATCGCCGAACTAGCCAGCGTATTCCATTTGCCACACACCAACGTCGAAACACCAAATGTTGTTTGGGCCAGCAGCAAAACCGCTGAACCACCTGCAAAACTGCCGATTATCACTGGCAACAGCGCCGTCGACGAAAACATCAGCGCCTTTGGTATGACTAATTTTCGTGGCGTTAACCACCAATTCGGTATGCTACGTTCCGACCGCTCACGACACGTCTATATTATTGGACAGACTGGCGCCGGCAAAACCGGTACATTAGCCCTACTTGCTTTAAGCGATATTTTCCATAATCACGGCTATGCCATTATTGATCCGCACGGAGATTTTGCCATCGACAACATGCGCTTTATTCCTGGCAGCCGGCTAAAAGATGTCGTTTACTTTAACCCAGCTGACACTGCCTTTCCACTGGGCTTTAACCCGCTGGAAGTCACCAATCCGAATCAAAAGACCAATATCAGCTCTGAGGTCATCGGCGTCCTAAAACGTATGTTCGGCGAGTCATGGGGCCCGCGTTTGGAATACATCTTGCGTTATACATTACTGGCGCTGCTCGATCGTCCATCGACAACCATGTTGGACATCACCCGTATGTTAACCGATAAAAAATTCCGTGCCGAAACGCTTAGTTATTGCCAAGACACCGTCGTTTTGAACTTCTGGAACGTTGAGTTTGCCAGTTGGAACGACAAGTTTGTGTCCGAAGCTGTCGCTCCAGTTTTGAATAAAGTCGGCGCGTTTACCGCTAACCCAATCATCCGTAATATTATCGGACAGCCTAAATCAACATTTGATATTCGTAAGATCATGGACGAAGGCAAGATATTAATCGTTAATTTATCTAAAGGGTTAATTGGCGAAGACAACGCCGCCATCCTGGGCGCTTTCTTGGTCACTAAAATTCAGTTAGCTTCTATGAGCCGTAGCGACATTGAACGCATTGAAGACCGTCGACCTTTCTATTTGTACGTCGACGAATTCCAAAACTTCGCTACTGATTCGTTCGCCACAATTTTATCTGAAGCCCGCAAATATGGTCTGAACTTGACCGTCGCCAATCAATACATCAGCCAGATGAGCGAGACCGTCCGCGACGCTGTGTTTGGTAACGTTGGCACAATGATTTCGTTTAGGGTTTCAGCTGATGACGCGCCTATATTGGGCAAACAGTTTGAGCCCGAATTCGAACCAAACGATTTGTTGCAAATGCACAACCGAAACTTCGTTATCAACATGGTTATCAAAGGCGAAAAAGCACCAGCCTTTAATGCCACTACCTTGACATTACCGGCCCCACAGATTGATAACACCGGTAGAATTATCGAAAACACCCGCCGTAATTACAGCCGTAACCGTGCCGATGTCGAGCAAGAGATTGCCGAAGCTATCAGGCCGCCTGATAGCCTAAAACCCCCTGTATCACGCGCAATGGCAATGAAATGGCCATTAGGCATCCAGCCAGTCAGTGACGCTACTCCAGCAGGGCAGGGCACATCACCCGCCCCTGTCACGACAGAGGTGCCACATCGCAAACGTAAACGATCACGATCACGCAAAAACAAAAACGCTTCAAACCAACAGCCTCAACAAAATCCAGTGTCTCGAAACGCTCCACAACAAACGCCCAGTAGCGCAGGTGATTCACTCCAAATCAAACACTAGAGGTTAGCCACTGTACTAATATGTGATAATAGTGGTAGTATTAATCCATATAGTATTTAAGTAATAGGGTATAATATAGATATGAATCAACAAAAACGAAAACTCCTACTCATCGAAGACAACGAAGATATTCAACAGATTTATAAGTATTCCTTTGAAAGCGGCGGCTATGAAGTCAAGATCAGTGGCAACGGCCTAGTCGGAATCACCGACATTGCCGATTACGCACCAGACGTAGTTCTACTGGATATCATGATGCCAGAAATGAACGGTTTTGAGTTTTTGGAAGCACTTAAAAACAATACTTCCATCAGCGTACCAGTCGTTGTTATATCGAACCTTACCCAAGAACAAGAAAAGCAAAAAGCTATGGATAACGGAGCTGACCTATACCTAATCAAATCAGACTTTGAAGGTCCTGACTTGGTCGAGAAGATCAATGCGTTCCTAGACGAATACAACAAGAAATAACTACTTAGTTATAATCTAGACCCTTTAGCCGACCAGTAAGATGGTCGGCTATTAGTATATAGAACAAATTTAGAACATGACATATCAGCGACTTATTACGCCAAAATGGTTAATTGGCATAAGGAAGCCAAACATTTTAGTCAAATTCAAAAACTATAATTTATCGCCAAAATTACAAATAAATACACACGGCAGCAACGAGTTGCAAAATAAAGCCGGGACGTAGCACAGGCAGCGTAGTAACGAAAGCTAATAATATTTAAGTCAGACATACACGCAGGGCATAATAATCATCAACACACATTCATTACACAAACACTGACTTAACGTCGCACAATATATCTTTTACGACATTGGCTATATTACGTAAACAGGTATTGGCATATGTCTTTTACACTAGTAAATGTTGTGTTTGGCGCCAAGAGTGGGGGGATGTGCTACTGCGTATTATTACTATCACTATTAATTAGTTATATTTATCATTTATATTACTATTACTATGTACGTGTCATATATATTTATTATTTAAACGCGTCTTAACGACCAATTATATGGCTAACCGTTGCCATTTTGAGTTATCCACAACACAAAATGTCTTCGATCGTTTTCCCTCCTCGCCTAGTTCACCCATTTGCTTTTTTGTGAATTCTATATTGCAATATGTTTTTTCGCCTATTTTAAAATACTGTCAGTTTACTGAATTTTAGAACAAATTTAGAACAACGTAAAAGGGCGGGGTACCCTACTTAATTTTCTGTCTATTTATAAAAAGCTTTGCCACTGACTCTAACGTCAATGTAGCCTGGGGTTATATTGTGACGCGACAAATACTTTAATGCCCGGCTCATATCTTCTATCTGCTCCCCTGCTGGACGGTCAATCGATAATTTTACTAGTATGTTACTGTTCTTTAGGTGTATCTCTAATTCTCTGGTTGTATTAGGCGGTAATATAGCCTGTGTAACAGTGTAGCCATCGGATTTAGCGCTAGATACCACACGCCCGACAAAGCCCAAAAAGCGGTTACTGACGACCGCACCAGTTTGTGGCGAGGCACCACTGTTATCAACTATCTGTACAGTTGGTGATTTAAAGTAATTCTTATCAAAGGATACGCCCTTCGAATCAACATAATATTGCTGTGCATTAATTTTCCAACCGGCAACCGGCACACGCATCGTGATAACAAAATCGGTTTTACCAAAGTTAGCCATATCTCGCTGCGAAATTGTCGCCACCTCTGGTAATTGGCTGGTTACATAAGTCGCCAAAGCCGACTGATCCAATAGAAAATGGAACCGTCCCATCGGATTAATGTTCAAATAATCTTGAATAACCTTGGCGTATCTGGAATTATCAACCGGTTTGGATATATCGGCATTCTGTACGACTATGGACACCGTGGCCGTAAAATTGCTGACTATCAACCACAAAAACGCTGAAGCAACAACAGCGGCCGCCAAAACAATCGACACTTTTCGTCTATGAATCGCTAAGTGGTGAACCTGCACCCTAGATGATTCGAGGCCAGCGCTAGCATCAGCACTACCAAAGTTGTTTGACGTCGTACCAGTCAAAGTTCGATTGCGTTTAAAAATATCCGACGGTGTCGAAACTAGCGCATCACGATCGGCTGATCTGCGCCTGGGTATGTCAGATTGTTTTTTATTAAATAGACTCATTAACCGAACTTATTCCTTATGCTTTATTATAGTCTATTTAATGGCCGAAATTATCATATCCGCTACATCGCGCGCCGCATTTGGACGAACAAACGATGTGAACGACAATGCCATTTTACGCGCTTCGTCTGGATTTGATAGCACTTCGCGAACAGCCGACACTAAAAGTTGAGGGTCATCGAGCATTTTATTATCATCGACGATTTTTACCGCACCTTCTTTTTCATAGACTGCCGCATTTTTTAGTTGGTGACCACCTGTCAGTTTGCCATTTGGCACTAAAATTGTCGGTTTTGCCAGTGCCGCAAGCTCCAATATCGTTGTAGCCCCAGCACGCGTCACAACGACGTCAGCCGCACCCAACAGTGTCGCCATATCTTTGGAAATAAACGAGTGCAATTGGAACCTGTCGTCATTGGGCGGCGTAATTGAACGTAATTCGTCATACTGCCCGGTACCCGAAACCAAAACTACTGAACCGAGTTTCAGCAAATCATGCAAAGTCATAGTTACAACGTTATTGATTCGCCCTGCCCCTAGCCCGCCGCCAGTAACAACAATTAACGGGTGGTTAGGACTAATCCCCCATTGTTTTTTGGCTTCCTTACGCTGAACATCCGAAAATTCATGAAAATCAGATGATATCGGTATACCGACATAGCGCGACCTATCGGCTGGATATGAATAATACTCCAGAGGTGCACCAGTGGCGATTTTAGTCGCCCACTTCCCTAGCACCCTATTGGTTAGTCCAGGATGAGCATCGGAATCATGAATTACCAAAGGAATACGTAGCAATCTAGCGGCAATTCCCACCGGTAAACAAACAAATCCGCCCTTAGTAAAGACGACGTCGGGTCGCCAAATAATTAGTTTTGCGATTGATTGCATTAGTCCGATACCCACCAAAAAACTATCGCGAATATTCAATATCACCACTGAAGGCCAAAACAACTGACGCAACATCGAAACGTGGTTATAACGCCTAAATTTGCCGGCAAGTATAGTATGCACCGGAATATTAGCGTCAAAATGGCCCATAATAGCCCGTGATTGAGCTGCAAACTTCCTGTCGCACCAAAATTGTATTTGGGCTTTAGGATGAGTCTTTTTAAGCTCGCGTAAAACCGCTACGACTGGAGTGACGTGTCCGCCCGAACCCCCGCCGACTGCTACTATCTTCATGTCGCGCCTCCTTTAATCTTGATGGATGAACGGTATAATGTGACAGCTGGAAAGCCAGGCCCAAGGCCGCCGTAATAAACAACATACTGGTTCCGCCAAAGCTGAGCAGCGGCAACGTGATACCTGTAAGCGGTATAACACCAACCATTGACGCTACATTAAGAATAACATGCGCACCAAACCAGCCAAACACGCCAGCCGCCAGTAATTTAAGCCTGATGTCGACCAAATGATCCATCAATATCAAAAGTCGCATCAAAAGCGCCGTAAACAGCGCCAGTATCGTCACTAGGCCAACAAAACCGAATATCTCGCCCATAATTGCAAAGACCGAGTCATTAATAGCCTCGGGCAAATACCCCGTTGACTGAACGCTACCACCCACACCAACTCCGGTTAGACCGCCGGTACCAATCGCAATTTTGGCCTGTTCTACCTGATAGCTACCAGCATCACCCGTTGAGGTATTATCGCCCTGAAAAAACGTTGACACGCGGTCCAGACGATGTGGCGCACTGATAATCAATATTCCACCGATTAAAGCCGCTATCAACAAAATTAGGCCTGTATTACGTAAATTTATACCGCCGGCCACCAACATCGCGACGATAATGCCGACCAGTGATACGCCTGTACCAAAGTCTTTTTGGATAACTACAATAAATATTAACGCCACAGCTGCAATAATGCCAAGAGGGATAAGAGTTTCGTTAACATCATTCAATTTGCCACTTCTGGCTTTGCTGCCCAAAAAACCGGCCGTAAAGATAAGAATTGCAAATTTTAACAGCTCGGCTGGTTGTAAACTACCCAGCGCTCCCAGATTAAACCAGCGCGTAGCGCCCAATGACTGTTGAGCAATCCCCATGTGCGTCCAGCCGGCAATCGCCAACAATGCGCAGGCGCCCAAAGCAAACCAAACTAACTTTCCAGCGTGCTTTGTCACCCAGGTATATGGAATTGACGCCATGGCAATAAAAGCCGCGATGGCTATGCCTAGACTAATCATCTGTTTTGTAAAAAAATACGTTCCGCTGTAATCACTGCCATAGGCGTTGTTCAACACATTGGCTCGTTGTGGGCCAATTGCAAAAATAGTCACTAATCCAACCAGCATCAAAAGCCCCATGTAAAGCACGATCAAATAATCCGGCCTATGACGCCTGATTGGTGTCATATCAGCATACTGAGCCTCCTCAGACAGCGCAGCCATAGATTTTTGTCGTCCTAGTGCGGTCACGGTTAGATACTACCTCCCGATAATGCCAAAAATACGCCGATAAACGCCATAACATACGCAATCACCCAAAAACGCATCGTTACTTTGGTTTCTGGCCAGCCAGTTGCCTGTAAGTGTTGATGAATTGGCGCCGAGATAAATATCCTGCGCTTAAATACTCGTTTGCTGATAATTTGGATTAAACTTGAACCAGCTTCGGCCACAAAGACTAATCCGATAATCGGTAATAAAAACAAGGTGTTGGTCAACATCGATACGACGCCAAGCGATGTACCAAGCGCGAAACTACCAACGTCACCCATAAAGAATCGTGCTGGATAAATATTAAACCACAGGTAACTTAGCAACGCACCAACTACCGTAAAACAGAATCCGGCCAAGATAATTTGTGACTGGAAAAGCGCGATAACGCCAAATGCGCCGTAACTAATTGACAGCAATCCGCCAGCCAAACCATCCAAGCCGTCACTGATATTGACCGCATTGCTGGTGGCTACGACTACAAATGCGAACAGCGGAATAATCGCCCAACCAAGTTCTAAACTACCCAAAAACGGTACATGTACTGCTGTAAAGCCAAGTTTTGTAAAGAAGAACCAACCTAAAGCTAGTCCCCCGCCGGTAATCATGGCAAATTTCAAACTTGAACGTAAACCAGCTACGCCCTTACCGTCGCCTCTAACATTAATAATGTCATCTAACAAACCTACAAATCCGCCACCAATCAGTGCCGCTAGTGGCAACCATGTTTGTCCCCTATTGAGGTTAAATGCCAGAGTAATAACCGATATAGCAACAACAAATATCACGCCCGCCATAGTTGGAATATTGCGTTTGAATTTGTCGGCGTGCAATTTATTAAACACTTCCAGCTTTTCGCCAGTTGTACTGGTGGTTCGTTGTTTTTTCCAAAATTTATATCTGTATGCCAAAAAAGTATAGACTGGCGTCAGCAACATCGCCAACAAAAACGCGCCTAAACTTAGCATAAACATCGTCGTCAATTCGTGCGTTAAATTGTTAAATACGCGGACCATAATTTACCCCTTTGGTTGTATCTTTAAATAATCGAGCATCCAGTTTGAAATATCTGTGAATATCGGCAAAGCGTCCCGAGCGCCTTGTAGTTCTTGGTGGTCACCGGATACCCGTACCATTATGACATATCTGGACGTGTTAGTGGTACCACCGTAACCAAGGTAAGTTCCAACCGTTTCGTCAGTCGAATACTGGCCGTTCTTTATGACTTGCGAAGTGCCTGTTTTGCCACCGATATAGTATCCAGATTTATCAACACTGGCAAAGAAGGTGCCCCTAGCGACATGCGTCATCTTACGAACCTGATCGGCTGTTGATTTTTTTATATTGTACGATGGCGTTTGCGGTTTGTTGGGCACATAATTGCCGTTTTTATCAATAACACCAGCTAAGACCGTTGGCGAATAGTATTTACCACCGTTAGCAATCGAGCTAAAAGCAGCCGCCACTTGCACCATGGTGACATCAAGTCCCTGCCCAAACGCCATGTTCGAATAACGCACCGCGTTACCTTGCACGTCGGTTGGCGGAATAACAGTTCCGGGGATTTCGCCCTGAACCTCAACACCAGTTAATTCACCCAAATGGAATTTATTATGAAAATAATCATACATTGTGTCGCGCGCTTGACGCGTAATTTCTGTTCCGTTACCCAGTCGCATAGCCACAGTGACAAAGCCGGTGTTAAGTGACCAGTTTAGCGCATGCTGAAGAGTAATTTTGCCAGTTTGGCCCAATGTTGCGTTTGATATCGTCACGTCATCGACTTGAATGTGATCGGTGTTTATATAGGTCGAATCCGCGTTTACAACGCCTTTATCAATACCTGTCGCCATTGTCAAAGTTTTAACGTCCGAACCTGGTTCGTATGGTGCTGAAACGACATTATTATTAAACGCCGCTATATCTTTCGTTTGGCCGAATTTTGCCGGACTATATGTTGGCAAATTGGCCATAGCCATGATTTTTCCAGATTGAGGGTCAACCACTATTGCGCTACCTCGAGTCGCACCAGTTCGCTTCAAGCCGTCTTTTAATGCCTGTTCGACATGAGACTGAACGTTGCGATCAATACTAAGTACGATATTTTGTCCGTTAACCGCCGGACGATCAATATTGTCATCACCTATCGTCAGAGGTATATCGTTAACGTCCGTTACCGATTGCAACAAACCATCCGTACCAGTCAATCGATCATTCAAATAACTCTCAACGCCATATTGTCCGATACCGGCGGCATCAACAAACCCCAAAGTCTGAGCCGCTAACGAGCCTTCGGGATAAACTCGTTGGGATTCTTCCTGAAAGCCAACACCGCTTAAATCTTCCTTTTTTATCATGTTGGCCTGGGTGCTAGTAACATTGGTAGCCAAAATTTGATAGCGACTGTTCTTCATATCCAGAAGCGTCTGCAAATTTTTGCGAGCATTACCACCAGCAACTTTTTCGATTGTATCAATTATCTTAGCGTCATCAGTCGCTATGGAAGGGTCGGCGAACACCGTGTACACCAGTTGATTCATCACCAAAGGCACTGGCGTTTGACCATCAAGCGCAAAAATTTCACCGCGTTTTGCCGGTAAATCCAGTCGTTTTTCTTGTTCGTCTTTGGCCAAGCCAACATAATAGTCGTGCTGAATTATCTGCAAATAAAACAACCTAACAACAAAGACGGCCATAATGCCAAGCACTATCGCCGCTAAGATCTTTGAACGACTTCCCTTTTGTAGCTCTAATTTCATAGGCTTATTGTTGAACGTAATTTGTTGTAGCTGGAGTTGTCATGGTCGATGCCACGCGACTGTTTTTGACAGTCTCAAGGGCAGTTAGTCGAGCATTTTCAATCTGTAAATCGCTTTTTTGCGTGTTCAATTCCGCAATTTGGCTATCAATCTTTTGGGTCGCATAATCATAACTAGTAGCGCGGGTTGCTTGCGTCAAATATATCAATCCTAGGATCGTAATCATAAGTGCGACAAGCACAGTGTGAGTCACGGGTCCCAGTTTAATAGCTGAAACAAAAGCGACGGTGTTTTGGTTACGAGACCAATTCTGCTGGCGCCGACTGCTAAAATATTGGGTACGTTGATAAGACATTTTTTATTATAATTTCTTTTTATGTTTGTTTTTTGGTGCCCCGTCCACCAGTGGCGGAGCGGGGCTAAAGTAATATTTTGGTTACTTTACGCGGACATTAACTATTTGGGCGATGTCTGCGTATTGTACCGCGATGTGTTTTGGCATTTTTTTGCCCTTTCTTTTGTGTTTGTTTTATTTTTTCACAGCGACACGTAGCTTGCTGCTGCGTGATCGCGGGTTGTGAACGTCGTAAATGTCCCCTGCGATTGGCTTTTTGGTCAGTGGCTGCAATTCAGCTTCGAATCCGGCGTCAAATTGCTCTTTAAAAAAGCGTTTGACTAATCGGTCTTCTAAGCTATGAAAGCTAATGATGCCGACTCGCCCGCCCGGTTTTAACAGGCGGAGCAAGAGTGGCAACAAGTCTTCGATTTGCCGTAGCTCATCGTTAACTGCAATCCGGAGTGCTTGAAAGGTGCGAGTGGCTGGATGGGTTTTTTTCCATTTGCCACGATATACTTGTTTGATCAGATTGGCAAGTTCCCCTGTTGTAGATAGTGGTCTGTTAACGACGATAGCGTTAGCAATGGTCTTAGCTAAACCAATCGGCTCTTCACCATATTGATTAATGATCTGCGAAAGTTTTTCGGCCGATGCAGTGTTAACCAGCGTTTTTGCGCTCGTCTCCTGACGTCGGTCCATTCGCATATCTAGCGGGCCACTATTTGTAAAGGAAAACCCTCGTTCAAACTGATCGAGTTGTGGTGATGACACGCCCAAGTCAACTAGTACAATGTTAAATCTCTTTCCCTCATCTATTAACTGCTTTGCGGCAGTCACAAAATCGGTATGGAGCAACCTTACCCCCATGTTTGATAGTGGTTCTAAACGTTTTATCGCATAGTCGTCACGATCAACCAAAACAGATTCGGTATAATTACCGGTCACACTTAAAATACGATTCGCGTGTCCACCGTACCCAGCTGTCAGGTCAAGATAACTCTCGCCTTCTTCCGGATGCAATGTTTCAAGCGTCGCTTCAAGCAAGACAGGAACATGTAGTGCGTTTTCCAAGGTATGTTCTTTACTCATTCGCCTCTTATGATAGCATAAGGAGCGATTCGAGATCACCTAACTGGTAGTTACGGCTGTTTGTTTTATATGTGTTTGTTTTTTATAAGTGGTCCGAATAATCGTGCAGTGATTGCCGTAAAGGCCGTCACAATTGGAGATTATTCGGTTGAGAGACTTATGTGTGAGGTGGAGTTTTTTTGGGAGGTGTGTTTTTTGAGGAAGGTGCGCGGATTTTTTAACGTGGTCCGTAGCCCACAATTGCCTAACTACCAGATAGTTGATCTCGAGAGTTTTCTTGTTGTTTACATGCTTCAATTGTTAAGGTGCGTGGATTGGATGTTTTTAAACCTCGGCGTCGGGTGGCATTACGCGCCAATAGGCGCCTACCCTGATTGCAACCAGTTGCTTGTCAATTCCGGCATAATCAAGCAGGTGCTGCTCGATTGTTACTCGACCTTGTTTTTGGTCAAGTTCTGCTTCGGTCTTGCCACGCCTGAACTTTACGGTAAGGTCAGCTATTCTCTCATCGAAAATATTGCCGCCTAACGCTGGTTCGACTTCCCTGTCCCAAACTTGTTTTGGATATAGGTGCAAGTACTGGCCAAAGCCTCTAGTCAGGACCACTCCGGTAGCAAATTCATTTCGAAGTTCTGCCGGTATGGTTAACCGACGCTTGTCATCAAGCTTTCGTTCGAAATAATCTATGCTTGCCATAGGGGTGCTTCCTTTTTGTCGGCTCCGCTTAGGTTATTTATTAATGTTTAGTGGTGTTTGTTTTGTTGGTGGTGTTACCCACTTGCTTCCACTAGATTTAACTATACTACCCACTATTATGCACTTCAACCCCCAATTATGGCGATTTATATATATGGCTATACAGTTATTCACAGTTTTGTGGATAAGTGCTTATGTTAACAGGTATGGAATATTAATTGCCAGTACGTAGTATTTTTAGCTATGACTTAGCTTAATTATGGCTGTCGCCACGGCATCGGCGTCATGACGTATTAATGACCTGGTGACCGGTAGTTTATCGGCTTTATGGCTTTTTAGGGCAATTTTGCCCAAATAATTGCCTGACATCACCTTATATGGCATCTTTTTCAAAACTTTCTTGTCAATTTCAACCAAAAAAGCACCTTCGTCTTGGTATTTGAGCGCAATTTCCTTAGTTGGTATCTGTTGATTACATAAAACATAGTCCAAAAACGGCGCACCAACAAACCGTTCAATCTCGCCGGCATGATCGCTGACTGCAAAATTTACAGTTTGACCATATTTCGTAACCAAGTTACAAACATAAACGCACGTCGCTTTGGTTTTTTTAAGAGCATCGGCGATTCCGTCGATTACCAACAGC
>Ga0334722_10002219_pt1 | contig 22341 bp, 24 predicted proteins | sample C3_bottom_MG_FD_207210 | JGI IMG/M metagenome (GOLD analysis project Ga0334722, IMG submission 207210) | Sediment microbial communities from Yellowstone Lake, YNP, Wyoming, USA - C3_bottom | ecosystem: Environmental > Aquatic > Freshwater > Lake > Sediment | place: USA: Wyoming | collected... | reverse complement strand
GCATCTCCCTTTTCGGCTTTATCATCTGGGTCGGACTCGCTATTTCGTGGTTGTTCTTCCACGGGGTCAAACCACCAATTCTCTAATGGAGATCGCACATGACTGACGAAAAATCAAAGATTGCCGATGAGATGAAAAAAATGGAATATGAGCCGATCCTGCCTGCGGAAGTAACTCTTGTCAAATGGAGTATTTGCCTTGGGGTCGGGCTTCTGGTTATGTTCTACTTTTTAAGCCGGTGGCTCTTCCCCGGCGGCCACTAACAGAATGGCGGACTTTAGGTTTTACCTAAAGTCCGCCATCTTTACGTTCCTTCAAATAAACGCCGTCTCCGCAAGGGGACGGCGTTTATTTGTTATCAACCATTCCTTACGTTTTGCTAGCGCCTCAAATCATTGTATGCCTCTTCATACTCCCGCAGCCGCTGCCTCCAGGCGAGCAGCCCTTCATAGCCATTACGCCACGCCTCGAGATCACGCTCTTTCCCCCCGGTTTTCGGCATTTCGCCTGCGATCAGCTGTCCCGTGGAAATGCTGTATTGCTTCTCAAACTGGGCGAGCTCTTTTTCTTGCCGGTCGATCATGTTCTTGCAAACAGTAATCTCCCTTGAAATGGATATACAGTATTCATCGGTCTGTAAGTCATTATGCATTCTGCCCACCTTTTCCGACCGAAAATTCCATGCTCGAGAAGCAACACCTTGCAAATAACGATTGTATCCTTGTGCAGGCGGTCTCAAACTCCCAACAGATAAAGATCCCCTGCGATCCATTCGCCTTTTTCCTTGCGAATATTGGCAGACTGGGTGGCAAGGATCCGAAAGCCATGTCGGGCGGCCACCGCTTTAATGTAGGAAAATGTGTGGGCATAGCGTCCGGACTGACGCAATTGGTAGCCTTGTCCTGCCATCTGCTCGGTGGAAAAAAGGATTCTCCCGTTTTTGGCAAGCCCGTTAGCCAGGGCGACAAAAATTCTGTCCAGCGCGCCCACATAGATCAGGACATCCGCCGCGACAATCAGGTCGAACGGCTTCTGGCTCTGCTCAAGAAAGGTCACAATTTCGGCAACCACCAATTCATCATACACCTTCTTGGCTGTAGCCGCCTGCACCATCTTTGGGGAAAGATCCACCCCGACCCGGCAGGTGCTTATCTCCTGAAAAACCTGCCCCACCAAACCGGTGCCGCAGCCCAGGTCCAAAAGTCGCGTAAAATGCGAAGATCCAGCAGGGTCGGCAAGCAGCAGGCTTTTGAGTTCCCACGGGGTTCGGTATTCCAGATCAACCAGCAGACGCTCTTCAAAATGACCGGAAAAGCTGTCAAACAGTTCGGCAATATAGGAAGACGGAGCAACGGCGGTTGTTTCGCCGGTGAGGGCCGCGAGGATATGCCGGGCTGAAACCGCGTTATGATCCAGCTCAATAAGCCGTTGGTAACAGGTTATAGCCTCGTTGACCTTATCTTGATCGAGATAGAGAACCCCAAGATTGCCATGGGCCGCGCCGTATTCCGGACGCAGGGCAATGGCAATCTCCAGAGAGGTGATGGCCTCGTCTCTGCATCCTAGTTCCTTATAGACCAGGGCCAGGTTGTAATGCACTTCCGCATCATCCGGGGCAATTTCCATGGCGCAAAGATAGGATTGCCTCGCCTCATCCAGCCGCCCCGCCCTCTTGCAAGCCAGGCCGAGATTGAAATGGATATCGGCGTCCTGGGGGTTGAGTTGCGCGGCCCGATGATACGCATGTATGGCTTCGCTTGTGTTGCCTTGGGCTAGATGGGCGGTGCCCAGGTTATAGGCCGCCTGCCAGTGTGTGTCGTCCAGGGCGAGAACCTTGTGAAAATGCTCGATGGCCATCTGCTGCTGCCCCAGAGAATAACGGGTTATGCCAAGCTCATAGGCGATTGCCGCCTCGTTGGGCAACAATGTATGGGCGCGGCCAAACCAGAAGGCGGCCTCTTCCGCTGCCCCTATGGCGCGGTGGAGAAGGGCCAAATAGAAACAGGCATCCACATGTTGCGGACACAGGTCGATGGCTTGCTGATACAGGGACACCGCCGGGTCTGCCTCTCCCTGTTGGTGCAGGTCAAGAGCCCGGTGGAAAATATCGTCTGCATTGCTGGGGCAGGGTCGGCCATTTTCGGTAGCCTGCCCGTTTGTCTGCACAGGGCATGATTCTGTGTTCATCGGCATCAAAAAGATGAAATTTAATGATGTACAGCGGTCCAGTTCGAATTATGATAATCGTGTAACGACGAGAAAATAACGCAACGGCGCAAAGTCGCAAGTAAAAAAAAATAAAAATCGAGCACAGGCTGCCCCAACCGATCCGCATCATTTTTTGAGTTTCAGGACAAACAACCATGAAACCTTTGCCAATGCCCAATAATCAGCAGATCGCCTGGATGCGGGATATTCGCCGCCACCTCCACCGGCATCCGGAGCTGGCTTTTGCGGAATTCGCCACTGCCCGTCTTATTGCCGAGCAACTGGGGGAATTGGGTATCCCCTGTCGGGAACAGGTGGGCCGAACAGGCATCGTCGCCAGCCTGGGGAGCAAAGAAACGAATGCACCCTGCGTTGCCCTGCGGGCAGACATGGACGCCCTGCCAATCACCGAACAAACCGGCTTGCCTTTTGCCTCGGAAAATCCCGGAATGATGCATGCCTGCGGCCACGACGGCCATGTGGCCATGCTTCTCGGCGCGGCCTCGCTGCTCAAGGCAAAGGAGGCGGAACTTCCTGGCCGGGTAGTTCTCCTCTTCCAGCCCGCCGAGGAAGGCGACGGCGGTGCGCAGGGGATGATCGCCGAAGGTGCACTGGAGGGGGTCGACGCCATCTTTGCCGGGCATATCGATCGCAATTACGGGCTAAGCGAGATTGTCGTGCAGCCTGGGCTGATCTCTGCATTTACCGATGAATTCTCCATCGAGATCCGCAGCCCGGGGGGGCATGCCGCTAAGCCCCATGAAACTGCGGACAGCATTCTGGCGGCAGGCCAGCTTATCACCAGTATCCAGGGCATCGTCGCCCGCGAGGTCCATCCCTGCTTTCCCGCCGTGATCACCGTGGGCTCCATCCATGGCGGTGATGCGGCCAATGTCATTGCCGCACAGGTAATACTTGAAGGCACCATCCGTACTACCAGCCAGGAAACCCGCGCCGTCTGTATCGCCAGCCTGCAACGAATGACCAGGGCCATGGAGCAGTTGCACAGGGTGGAGACCTCTTTCACCATGGTGGAAGGGTATCCACCGGTGGTCAACAACCCTGTTGCCGCCCATATCGCCACGGAGGTGGCCGCTGGAATTGTGGGGTTTGAAAAAGTAAAAGGCCAGCCTCTGCCCAGCCTGGGCGGGGAAGATTTCTCTTTCTTCCTGCAAAAAATTCCCGGCTGCCTGGTGCGCTTTGGCGCAAAACACACCGAGCTGCACGATGCTCCGGCCCACAGCCCTCGCTTCGACTTTGATGAACAGGTGCTGCCCACGGGCGCCCTTTTCCTGGCACAAATCGCAGTCAGCGCCCTGGAACGCATGGAAGAACTGCTCGGTCCGGCGTCAGACAGGGCCTAGTCAACGCGAAAACTTTCCAAGGGAATTCATCGTCAATCCGTGGTATACACGGTTTTCGATCCCGCCCTTCCCCATCAATCATCTTTTTGAAAACACATGCATAACGAAGAGAACGACATTTTTTTCAACATCATCAACCGGTTTGTCGGGTTTTACAGCCAGGATGCTGTCAGAGAAACCCGCAACGACACCGACTGTGAATATCCCTTTGTGGCCATGGACACCAGGCAGGTTTTTGCCCAGATGGGCTTTGTCGGGACCTTTCTCGGACTTGATCGGGAAAATCCCACTGCCCCCCCGCCCCGCCTCCTCGATGTGGGCTGCGGGATCGGCAACGTGCTGCTCATTGCCGAACAGTTCGGCTTTGAGGTGTACGGCTTTGAAAAGGATGAATATCCCTTCCGGGTGGCGGCCAAACTCATTGGCGAGGAACGGATTGCCCAGGCTGATATCTGGACTTACGAGGGTTATGGCGAATACGAGGTGATCTACTATTACCGGCCATTTTCCGGGCGGAAACAGCAGTTACGCTTTGAAAGGCTCATTGAGGACACCATGAAGAGTGGGGGAATCCTGATCGCCAACCACAAAAACAGCGAGGCCATCGGCCAGGACAGTCGTTTTGAGAGGCTCAGCCCTGTCCTGCCGATCTGGCGAAAAATTCGGGCCGTATAACGGCTAGTTGACGGGAACCACCTTGTTCCGCCCGCCGTTCTTGGCAAGATACAGGGCTTCGTCCGCCCTCCTCAGTACGGTCTCAATGCCGGTGTCGTCTTGCCGAACGCTGGTGAGGCCGATACTGACCGTGAAATGGACAATCTTATCGTCCGCATATACCTTCAGATCGGCAATGGTCTGGCGAAATCGTTCCGCAACGATCAATGCCCCTGGCAGATCGGTTTCCGGCAGGATAATGGAAAACTCCTCTCCGCCGATCCGTCCCAACACATCGCTTTCCCGAAGAACCTCCAGACAATTGGCGGTAAAAGACTTGAGCACCTCGTCACCAACCGCGTGGCCATGGGTATCGTTTATTTTTTTGAAGTGATCGATATCCATCTGGATCGCGGAAAACACATGGGAATAGCGTTGGGAGCGCAAAAACTCCTTGGTGGCGTAGTCCATAAAATATCGGCGGTTATAAACACCGGTCAGCGAATCGGTGGTGGCCAGGCGTTCAAGCTCCCGGTTCTGGCCAAGGATCCTTTGCCGGTAAGCCTCAAGCTGCTCCACCATCCAGTTGAACGATTGGGAAAACTCCCCTAAAAATTCCACCCGCTGGGAAAAGTCACCCTTGGCGACCTGCCCGGTCTGCCAAGTCAGATGCCGAAGGGTCGCTTGCAGGTTCTTGAGATGATGGCAGGCCGGAAGTTTGGCGATGATCGGAACGTCCATGTCGCCAATGGAGAGGCGATGAGCCGCATTGGTCAAGGCGGACAAGGCTTCGGTAAGGGTGTTGACAAATTCGCCCACCTGGCGGATTTCGTCCTCTTGCTGTCCTGTCAGATCGAGGACCCCAGGCTGTTCATTATGCAGCAGCGCATGGAGATGGGCGCTGATTCTGTCCAGCCTTTCGATGTCCTTATGCTCCATGCGATTACCGGGTTTATTTTTTGTGGGACTTACCCTTCGGCAAGCACGACCTCGAAGCGGCAGACCCGATCGCCGGTGCACCAGCAGTCCGTCTCCCTTGCCGTGAATTGCTTGCCAAAATGGACGGAAAACAGAGCGGCGATAAAGCCTTCGTCAAAGGTGCAGACCAACTCCTCGCTCATGGGCAGACCCGAGCAGTCAAGGTCTTCGGCCAAGGTAAGCACGAAACGGTGCGTGAGCAGATCGGATGCCTCAACCCGCAGAATACCAATGGATAGCTTCCGTAATGTTTCCTGAAGCTCGGCAATAAACCCGTCAAAATCCTGGGTATCGTGGAGCAGATGTTCATAAAACGCCTTTCCCGCGCTCTGCCCGGCGTCATAAAATATCCGGTTGGCCGTTGCCACATCGGTATGGGCGATAATCGCATCACGCAGGGTGAACTGCATCAGCCGGTAAACAGCCACGGTGGTCTGGGGGCCAAGATTGGGGCGTCCCCACTCGATATCGCCAAGATGTGACCAGTCGAACCCCAGGGATTTCCGCTCATCCTTGAACATCTTCGTGCCTCTTTCACCTCTGGTTATAGCCCAAGACACCCCCGCGCTGCATGCTACAATGCTAGCATATCCTGCGGACAAAAGGCAATGGGCCACCGGGCGGAAAAAAGGAGGTTCTACGGTGAAAGGCTAGAAATACGAGGCGTTGGGAAAAAGGTCTTCGGGGATGTTTCCATTGCCATGCTGTTTGGCGTAGGCATATCTGGCGCAATCGTAAAAATCGGCAAGACAGTATTTTTCCTGTATTTTCGTGGAAAATTGCGGAACGCTTGCCATGATCGTTACAAAAAAATCACAGGTTTTTAAAAATTCACAGCCGATATTTTTTTCATGTGTGTGTGCCAAGATGATCTCCAAAGCTGGTCTGGGGGCTTTTCATGAATATAGCCCAGAAACTGACCGTCACACAATACTGGAAAAATACTGGGAATATACGTTATTCCCTTGGAACTGCTCATGATCCGATTAAGACAGCGGAGAAATGATGGTAGATAAAAATGGTGAGGTTGCCCGGTTAGGCTATGATTTTCTCAGGATGGAAACACGCTGTCAGGACTTGCCGAGGCAAGGGGGAAATAAACACATACTCAGCAGGGGCAAACAATCCGAAACCAAAAGTCTTCTAAAAAAAAACAGGAAGCAAAAGTCCTGACATGGCTCTTCACCGGAGATCTTCCAGGCTTGCAAGCCTTACCCCGCCCAGCACGACACCCTTGCTGGCAAGAACACACTGGTCATAAATCTGCAGGTCATTGCTTTTAATAAGCTGGGCCAGATCGGCAACGTAATCGCTTCCCCGGTTGGAATACTGATGCAGCCCCCTGGCCAGAGCAAGGGAATCCATGGTTTCTTCCCTGATCTCCCGCAAATCCTTGTAGGCGGGAACCCGGTTGATCATCAGAACATATGCACGAACGGAATCAAGCAAAGATGCATATGCCGCGCCAGAGTACGCTTTGCCATCTTCGTGCCCGTCAGACACACGTCCTGCCTTGTTCCAGGTCAAAACACCGAAAAGGTTGTTCCTCTCCAGAGAAAAACGGGAACCGCCCCATGATGATTCCAGAGCCCCTTGGGCCATGATTAGGCTCACCGGTACCGGATTGATGCGGCGGCGCAGGTCGGCTACCTCGTCAGCCCGGTATTTACGGCAGAGATTCTGCAAGAAAAAGATTTCATTCTGGGTCAAGCCCACAAGTCGGCCATAAGCATCTTCGTTCAGTCCAAAGTCCAGGCGCTTGGGGGGGTGGGCAAATTTCGCCAGAATTTTTTCAAAAGCGGCCCGTTCTTCCTCCACCTCGGACAAGGCTATCATTGCCGCTGGAAGGAGGACATGAAGGAAAGCTTTTTTCTGGGTAACCGCATCAAGGGACGACATGTCCTCAGGAAACTTGCTGACCAAAAAAGCGGGAACCTCGGAAAACGACTCCACTTCCCATAAGTTGTTGGCCTTGAGCTGCCTCAGCAGATCCTCGGCGGAATGGACTTCAATGGTTGGAACGGCCTGAAATCGTTGGGGAAAACGGATAAATACGGCGGAAGGCTGGAGCAACAGGGATGTGAAAAAGAAAAGCATGACCAGAGACAATCCGGAAACCATCCGCACCATCCCGGAATCGACCGGTTTTTTGCCGAAATACATCGGGGTTTCATTTTGTTTTACTGCCACAACTTTTTCCTGCTCTAGGGTTACGTCCGGGGGACGGTTTGATGCAAGGCAGTCCATAAAGTCCTCCACCTGTGCAAACAACATAACAAGAGAGCAAACGCTCGTCCCTGACCGCTGCCGTTATTCCCCCTCTTCCTGTCCCGAAGAGGTAGGCGAACATAACCGATGCTTTTTAAAAAGGCAAGCGAAACATCCCGACGGCAACCCAATTCACCGCCTTAGTACACTTTATGATGTATATAAAAAAAATAAAAACACAACAGATAGTTTAGGTACAGTATTTAAAATAATACCTAAGCAGTAGGGATTGCCCAACAATATCCAGTGGTTTTCGCCCTGGATATATATATATATTTTTTTTCACGGACAACGAGCGGAGAAAAAAATATGTGAAAGCTGGCTTGAAATAATGAAGAGATTGTTGCGACATCGGCAGGACGCCAGAGACGAAAATACAGCAGCCATACCTAAAAGAGGACTTTAAGGTTATTCGGTCTCGATCTCCGGCGCATCGTCGCGCGAAGATTCCGCAACCTTGACCGCTTCACCGGTCTTTGGTTGCGCCCCGGATTCGCCCTTTTTCGCCGGGAAAAGGGTCGGCGGCACCTCCGGCGATCCAGCAGGCTCCTTCTCGGCAATCAGCTCGGCGATCCGCCGCACCGAGCGGTCGGAAACCCGTTTCCCGAGCGCAGAAGCTCCCTTGATCAGAACCTCGCTGAAGCTGCAATCCACATAATTATGGCGTGCCCGTTTGGACGGGGCGAGATGCACCCGCACCCTGCCCCCGTCTCCGGTGCTCAGAAAAAGGATGCCGGAATTCTTGTGCTCCGGAAAGAGGCGGTATTCTTTTTCAAGAATGAATTTAGGGCTTTGAAACCGTTTGACATAGCAAAAATTCTGGCTGCCCTCGCGGTAGAGAATATTGAAAACCCGTTTTTCCTCAACCTTGCCGAACCAGAGAACATCATGGCCGACAAAGAGCTTGTCGGTAACGTTGATGACCTTGTATATGCCGTTCTGGTAGATGAGCAGCAGTTTGTCGTATTCGGAACAGGGAAAGGAATCCTCGGGCTTGGCCTTGACCTGGTGGCCGACAAAACCGGTTTCCCGGTCATAGGCCATGGTCAGGTTGGAAAGCGCCACCTTGCGCACCTCCACCTCGCCGAAGGTGGCGATCTCGGTGCGGCGCGGGTAGAGGTGGCCATAACGGTTCAGGAGGTCGTCCAGATAATTGATGGTATAAACGACCATGTCCTTCAGGTGATTCTCCACTGCCTTGATATTGTCCCGGACCTCCTTGATATCCTTCTTCTTCTTGTCCAGGTCGTAGCGGGAGATACGCTTGATCCGTATCTCCAGCAGCCGCTCAATGTCTTCATGGCTCACTTCGCGGACCAGCTTGTCCCGATAAGGCAACAGGGCCGCATCAATGGTCTCGATCACCGCTTTGTAGGTTTTGCACTCCTCGATCTGCTTGTAGAGCCGCTCTTCGATAAAGATCTGCTCCAGCAGGTGGGCGTGGAGCTTTTCCTTGAGCCGGCCATGTTCGATGGTCAGCTCCTTCTCCAGGTCGAGGACCAGTTTCTTGGTGTTCTGGCGCAGCACCTCGCTCACCGTGAGCACCGCCGGGTTGTTGTCCTGGATCACCGTCAGATTCGGACTGATCGGCATCTCGCAGTCGGTAAAGGCGTACAGGGCCTTGATGGTGTCTGCTGCGTAGATGCCGCGCACCAGTTTGATCTCGATCTCCACCTCCTCGGCGGTGTAGTCGTTGATGCTTAAAATCTTGAGCTTGTTGCCCCGCGCCGCCTTTTCGACGCTTTCGATCAGCGACTGGGTGGTGGTGCCGTAGGGGATATCCTTGATGGTGATGGTCTTCTCGTTCTTTTCCTCGATGCGGGCCCGGCAGCGCAGGCGGCCATTGCCGTCTTCGTAGCCGGAAACATCGATGGCCCCGCCGAGAAGAAAATCCGGATACAGAACAAAGGGCTCGTCCCGGAGGATATTCTTCTGCGCTTCCAGTAGCTCGCAGAAATTATGGGGCATGATCTTGGTAGCCATACCAACGGCGATGCCCTCGGCCCCCTGCATCAGCAAAAGGGGAATCTTGGCCGGCAGGGCGACCGGCTCCTGCATCCGACCGTCGTAGGACTCGGTAAACTCGGTGAGATCCTTGTTAAACAAGGTTTCCCGAGCCAGGGGAGAGAGGCGGCATTCGATGTAACGGGCCGCGGAGGCCTGATCGCCGGTGAAGATGTTGCCGAAGTTGCCCTGCCGGTCGATGAGATAGCCCTTGTTGGCCAAGTTGACCAGGGCAGAAAAAATGGAGGCGTCGCCGTGGGGGTGGAGCTTCATGCAGTCCCCCACCACGTTGGCCACCTTGTGGAAGCGGCCGTCATCCATGTTGAACAAAGTCTGCAAGATGCGACGCTGCACGGGTTTTAAGCCGTCAGCAACATCGGGGATGGCCCGCTCCCGGATAACGTAGGAGGTGTAGTCCAAAAAGTTGGTGTCAAAAAGCTTGTGCAGCTCGCCGTAATGGGAGGTATCCATGATTACACGACCACCAGATGATCCATGATATATTCTTTCCGCTCGGGGGTGTTCTTGCCCATGTAAAAGGAGAGCAGTCTGGGCACCTCGCTTAAGGTGTCGATATTCACCTGCTGCAGACGCATGTCCGCGCCGATGAACTGCTTGAACTCCTTGGGGGAGATCTCGCCCAGCCCTTTAAAGCGGGTGATCTCTACCGCCTTTTTACCCTTGCCGCCCAGCTTCTTTTCCGCCGCCAGCCGCTCCTTTTCCGAATAGCAGTAGATGGTCTCCTCCTTGGTGCGCACCCGAAAGATGGGGGTCTCCAGGATGTAGACATGCCCCCGCCTGACCAGGGCCTCGAAGAACTGCAGAAAATAAGTAAGCAGCAGATTACGGATATGCAAGCCATCCACATCGGCGTCCGTAGCGAGGATAACCTTGTCGTAGCGCAGGGCGTCCACCGAATCCTCGATGTCCAAGGTCCGCATCATGTTGTACATCTCGTCATTCTTGTAGAGCAGGGTCAGGGGCTGGCCGTAGACGTTCATCGGCTTGCCCTTAAGGGAAAAAACCGCCTGGGTCATGGGGTCGCGGGAGCTGACAATGGAACCGGAGGCGGACTGGCCCTCGGTGAGAAAGAGCATGTTCTGGCGATCCGGGCCGGAGGGCTTTTCCGCGCTGGGATGGTACTTGCAATCCTTGAGCTGGGGAATCTTGAGCGCCACCTTCTTGGCCTTGGCCTTGGCCTCCTTGCGCACGTGCTGGAGTTCCTTGCGGATCTTGGCGCTCTGCTGGATCTTATCGATGATGATCTCGGCCAGCTCGGTGTTCTTGTAGAAGAAATCGCAGACAAAGTCCTTAACTTTGTTGACGATATCTCCCCGGACATCGGTGTTGCCCAGCTTGTTCTTGGTCTGCGACTCAAAGATCGGGTCCTTCACCTTGACGGCGATGGCGCCTACTACCCCTTCCCGCACATCCTCGCCGGAAAATTTCTTGCCGGAGAAATCGTTGACCCCTTTCAGTATCCCCTCGCGGAAGGCGGAAAGATGGGTGCCGCCCTCGTTGGTATAGGTGCCGTTGACAAAAGAAAAATAGGTCTCGCCATAGCCTTCCGTATGGGAAAAGGCGAATTCCAGGGTGGCGTCCTTGGCGTGGATGGGCGCGTAGAGCTGGGTGTCGGCGATCTCCTTGTCCAGCAGGTCAAGCAGGCCGTTGACCGAATGAAAGCACTCGCCTTCATAGTAGATCTTGAGTCCGGCATTGAGGTAGGCATAGCGCCAGAACCGCTTGCGCACGAACTCCCGCATGTAGTAGTAGCCTTCAAAGGCATTGGGGTCCGGATGAAAGGAGACCAAGGTGCCGTTCTTTTCGTTGGTGTCGCCCTGCTCTTCCGCGACCAGCTCACCGTTGGCAAAGGTGGCCCTGGCAAACTTGCCGTCGCGGAAGGAGGTCACCTCGAACTGGTCGGACAGGGCGTTGACCGCCTTGGTGCCCACCCCGTTCAACCCCACGGAAAACTGGAACACCTCGGTGTTATACTTGGCCCCGGTGTTGATCACGCTCACGCACTCAACCAGCTTGCCCAGGGGGATGCCGCGCCCGAAATCCCGCACCTTGACCACGCCGTCCGCGCCGATATCCACATTGATCCGCTTGCCCACCCCCATGATGAACTCGTCCACCGCATTGTCCACCACCTCTTTGAGGAGGATGTAGATGCCGTCGTCCGGATGGCTGCCGTTGCCGAGTCGGCCGATGTACATGCCGGGCCGCAGACGGATATGCTCCAGGGAACTGAGGGTCTTGATCTTGCTTTCGTCGTAGACGGAGGCGGAATCGGAACTGTTTGCGCTCATCGGGTATCTGGCTGCAAGGTTATGAATTAATGGTCAGGTTAAACAGAGGGAAAATTGATTTCCATTTGTATATCGCTCTTTGCCCCGGCTCGCAATGATATTTTGCCGGGAGCCCATGCCATGGCGGTTTCAAGTAAAATCTGTATCGCATCAAATGATCTGGAGAAATTGCCAGTCCGCGGTTTCATTTTTTCTGCCTTGCGCCTCCAGGTAACGGGTTATCTCGGCAGCCTGGATGAGGCCTTCGAGGTCGCGATCCCAAGGGAAATCAATGCTCCTATTTGTTGTTTAGTTTTCTGTGGCCATCAGGTATCCTCATGTTGCATTCTGCCTATCGCCTTGTTGGCCCATTCTGTCTAATACAATGTTATTTCTTCAAAGAGGAGGTGCTTGGTGAGTTACACAGCGAAAGTATTTAACGTCATGATAGCGTCGCCTGGGGATGTGGCATCGGAACGAGCAATTATCAGAGATGTAATATACGAGTGGAATGCAGTCCACTCTTCTGCAAGAGACATCGTATTGTTGCCGATTGGTTGGGAGTCACACTCCTCCCCTGAGATGGGAGCTAGCCCTCAGACAATAATAAACAATCAAATTCTCGATAAATGCGATTTGCTAATTGGCGTATTTTGGACAAGGCTCGGCACTCCAACTAAAGAGCACCCCAGTGGGACAGTTGAGGAAATTGAAAAGCACATACAGTCTGGTAAACTAGCGATGCTTTACTTCTCAGGTCAACCTGTTGTAATGGAAAGCGTCGATTTGGAACAGTACATAGAGTTACAGAAATTTAAAGAATCGTGTCAGAGCCGAGGGCTTTATGAAAGCTACGACAGCCATTCTGATTTCAAAGACAAGTTCTATCGGCATTTACAGATAAAAGTGAATTCGCATGAGATGTTTTCTGGTATCGTGACCAATGGCACAGAAGAGGAGCCGGTTCAGTCAAAGACAAGACTACCCTCGTTAACCAGTGAGGCGCGCATTCTGTTGAAGGAGGCAAGTCATGATCCTCATGGCCACATACTTTTCCTGCGTGTCCTCGGTGGCACTCATGTCCAAGTAAACGGAAAAGATCTAGTGTCATCGAACGAACGAAGAGAAATAGCCAAGTGGGAAGCGGCAATTGAGGAGCTCGTATGGAAAGAACTCCTCAAGGGAGTAGGTGATAAGCGCGAAATATTTGAGCTTACGAATTTAGGCTATCAAGTTGCCGATATGATAGAATTATAAACATAACAAGCCAATAAACCTGACCGGAAATAACCGCGCTCTTAAAATCTGCTAGTCTCTCGGCCGGCAGGTTATTTCACCGTTAGAGCCCAATGCGGCCAATACGAAATAAAACAGAATGAATGTGTAATTCAAAAAAAATACAATACGAAATGTGATGAAATCACTTAAAAGCTCATCCTTCCTGAGTGCTGTCAAGGCGCTTGAAAGCTCATCCTTCCTGAGTGTTGCCAAGGCGCTTGAAAGCTCATCCTTCCTGAGTGCTGTCAAGGCGCTTGAAAGCTCATCCTTCCTGAGTGCTGCCAAGGCGCTTGAAAGCTCATCCTTTCTGAGTGCTGCCAAAGCGCTTGAAAGCTCATCCTTCCTGAGTGCTGCCAAGACGCTTGAAAGCTCATCCTTCCTGAGTGCTACCAAGGCGCTTGAAAGTTCATCCTTATTAAGTGCAATAAATGCGCTTAGGGATTCAACTCGATTTGCACCTTTTAATGAATTGGCAGAAATATTTTCATCAAAGACCGTTGGACCACTTACCATTAGTGAAGCTTATCAATTTGTATCCGAAAGTTATTTGAATACTTCAGGATCTTCTGAGTCAGAACGATTAGAGGAACTAAGTGATCAAGTTGAGTTGCGGGTAAAGCAAGCACCTCAAGGGGCATTGAGCAAGGAGTTTTATCTTGGTCTAATTTTAACATTATTCATCTTCTGGCTTTCTCAAAATTCAGCCATACAATCAGAAGAGAAAATATTACTACGAATTGATCAATTTCAAACAACCATCAGTCAGCAACTTGCTGAAATGAAAAAATATGAGCAAGTTGACACATTCTATGTTGTGGATAGAGCAATAAATTTGCGTGTAAATTCAAATACCAAATCAGAGGTTGTAAGTATACTTTATCCCAACGAGAAAGTGAGACTAATAAAGCGTAAATCAAAATGGATAAAGGTTGAGTACTTCAATTATGCCGAGAATGCATATGCCTCAGGGTGGGTTTGCAAAAAATATTTAAAAGTCCTGAACCCAAAGAAGAAACAAGAAAATCAAACCCTGCTTGCCCAACTCAATGATGCATATGCTGACCACCCGGATGAGGAAGAACGGAAAATTTCTTCATCCATGAAATCCAAACACGGCAAAATCATGGAGCAAGAGCCGTGGTAATCGAGCAAGGTGAAATCTATTGGGTTGATCTTGGCGAACCCTCCGGGTCTGAGCCAGACTATCGGCATCCTCATATCGTTATCCAGAACAATTTATTCAACGCGAGCAAAATCAACACGGTAGTAGTTTGCGCCCTTACCTCAAACATAAAAAGAGCCCTGGCGCCGGGGAATGTTTTACTGAATGAAGGGGAAGCCAACCTTCCCAAGAAAAGTGTCGTGAATATTTCTCAAATTTACACGGTCAACAAAGGCGACTTGGCTGAAAAAATCGGCAAGGTATCGGAAAGAAGATTCAGCGAAATTCTCGAAGGCATAAAGCTGCTCACTGAGCCGCGAGAAGTGTAACCATTTTGTAACTGTTCAGCAGCACCACATCTGCTTTGTCATCGGCTTGGTCCGCATACCTTGTGTATAGCGGACAGGCCTCTTTCGCGCATCTGCGGCACTGCTGAACAGTTACGCGCCGGGGCGATGCACCGTTTATGGCTTCGATCTGGATAGTTACACCATTTTTAAGGTGAGGCAACCCATGGCATTCAACGATATCGAACGGAAACGCTGTGAGCGAGACCTTGAGAAGTTCATGGAGAGCCATCGCCCTCCGCCGCACATACGGCCCGAACTCGACCTCGGCTACAGGATAACCGGGCACAGCGTTGAAATCTTCGAGATTCGCCCAAGTTGGCAAAATCCGAAGGAGAAGATTGAGCATCCAGTCGCAAAGGCTACCTTTGTGCGAACAAAAAATCTGTGGCGGATATTCTGGATGCGCCAGGATCTCAAATGGCATGGATACGAGCCGCATCCGGAAGCCCGTAATCTTGAAGCGTTTTTAACAGTGGTGGGTCGCGACGAGTATTGCTACTTCTTCGGATAAGCTGCCTATGGCGCACTCCTTTAGAGTCGCCAAGGACGCGCCGCAAAAGCCGTCGCGCCATGAACACCAAAAGTATCTGTGAGGGTGGCATGAGCGGAACAAAGAATCAAATTGTAGCCAATAACTCTTTCACGGATTTTCTGCTGTACACCACGCCCAACGGCAAAGTGAAGGTCGAAATCTTCCTGAAAGATGAAAATGTCTGGTTGACGCAGGAACGAATTGCCCAGCTCTTTGGAGTCCAACGCCCCGCCATTACCAAGCACCTAAAAAACATCTTTGAATCCGGTGAATTGCGGGAGGCAGTGGTGAGTTCCATTTTGGAACTCACCACTGCGCACGGAGCGATTGAGGACAAAACGCAAACCAAACCCGTCAAGTTTTACAATATCGCCATGGGCTACCGGGTCAACAGCCACCAGGCCACCCAGTTCCGCATCGGGGCGACGGAGCGGAGCAGCAGACCGCTGCCCTGCGTGACCAATTGAAAAATATCCTGGCCGAGGCCCTGCTGCGATGAGCAAGAAATCGCCACCCACGAAAGAATCCGAAACCGTGGAATTCAAAAAGAGCCTGGCCGAACTCAAGGCGGGGCTTATCTCCATGGCTGCCATACTGAACAAGCATGGGGCGGGTGCGCTGTGGTTCGGCGTTCGCAACGATGGCAAGACGGTTGGCCTTGAGGCCAACGAAAAGACTCTCCGGGATGTCTCCCAAGCCATTGCCGCCCATATCGAACCCAGAATCTATCCCCATTTAAGCATTGAACCCGTGGATGGGACCAACTGCCTCAAGATCATTTTCACCGGCAAGGATATCCCTTACTTCGCTTATGGCCGGGCCTACATGCGGGTGGCCGATGAAGATCGCCAGCTCAGCGCCAGGGAACTGGAAAACCTGATCCTTGCCAAAAACCGTGAATCCCTCCGCTGGGATAACGAGACCTGTTCCGCCACCCTTGCCGATCTTAACGAGAACAAATTGAAACGTTTTGTTGAACACGCCGGGCTACCCTGGGATGCTCCGGAGAATGCCCTGAAAAAGCTTGGCTTGAGCAAGGATGGCCAACTGGTCAATGCCGCCCCGCTTTTCTTCGCCGAAAAACCTCCCATGCAGCTGCGATGCGCGGTTTTTGCCACCACGGACAGCGCGACCATCATCGACCGCCACGACTTTGATGGCGATATCCTGGAGCTGATCGAAGAGGCGCAAAAGTACATCCTGAAAAATATCCATATCGGCATGCGCCTGAAAGGCCTCTATCGCGAAGACGTACCGGAGATTTCCGCCGAGGCCCTGCGTGAAGCGATCATCAATGCCTTCTGCCACCGCGACTACCGGGACCCTGACTATATCCACATCGCCATATTCAAAAACCGCGTGGAGATCCGCAACCCTGGCGGGCTGTTCGGCGGACTGACCATCGCCGATATTCTCCGCGGCAACATCTCCCAACGGCGCAACCCGCTGATCGCCGACCTGTTTCGCCGCATTCAGATGGTGGAAGCCTGGGGACGCGGCATGCCGCTGATTCTCAAAAATGCCCCGGATGTCCAGTTTAGTCAGGTCGCGGGGTTGTTTATCACCAGTTTCACCCGGCCATCCTACACAAGCGGGAAAGAACCGTCACAACAGGCGACTACCCAAGAAACTACCCAAGAAACTACCCAAGAAAAGATTCTTGCCTGCATCAGGGCGGAACCCGCCATAACGGGAAAACAGATGGCTCTCAAAATCGGCATCACCGAGGACGGGGTCAAGTACCATTTGGCAAAACTCAAGAAAACAGGAATTATTCGCCACCTCGGCACAACAAAGTCCGGGCACTGGGAGGTGCTCGGATGAGAACGAACAACCAAGGAAAACGGCTGGCCGCCAAGGGGCGCAGCCGATGATCCCCGATACCCTGTTGCAACACTTCGACCGGCTGACCGAGGCCCCGGACGTGATGCCCTGGCCCCTGTGGAGGCGCTGACGCCATAAACAACGAGATTATTTTTACGCCACCCCCGAGGGAAGCAAGAAGGCAAAAGTTGTTGGGAGTTGTAGCCGAAAGCAACTTGTGCAAAATTTATACAAGTTCAAATTAAGGATACACGAAACGAGCAATGTGCGAGATTTGCACATTGCCGAGAGCCCCCCGGCCAACAAGGATTTGCTGGCCCGCCTGATCGTTAATCTGCTCACCGAGAGCCGACCATTATATTCTTCCAGGCGACACACCGTGTTGCCTGATACCGAAATGAGGAGCACAATCATGACCAACCCGCTAAACGAACAGCTCGGCACCACCGAGATTCTCTGGCAACTGGCCGATCTATACCAGGGGATTGACGACCCCAAGGTCGAAACCGACATTGCCTGGTGCGAGCAGGAGGCCAAGGGTATCAAGGAACAATTCGCGACCAAGGTCGCAAGCCTTGACGCAAGCCAGCTTCTCGCCCTGGTCTTGCGTCTGGAAAGGCTCGAAACCATGATGGGCAGGATTGCCACCTTTGCCTTTCTCAACTTCACCACCCAGATCCAGAACGCCCCGGTCGGCGCATTCCTGCAAAAAATCAAGGAGGCTGGCAGCCGGATCGGCAGAGAGACCGTGTTTTTTGAGCTGGAATGGAGCAAGGTGGAGGACTCCGCAGCCAACGCCTTGTTGGCCGGAGAGACCCTACGCCATTACCGCCATTACCTTGAGAGCATGCGGCGCTACGCCAGGCACCTGTTGTCCATGGCCGAGGAAACCCTGCTCATTGAAAAAGCGCCGGTGGGCCGTTCCAGTTGGACCAATCTTTTTGAAAAGGTTATGGGCCATCTCAAGTTCGGCGAGGCGCAGCGCAGCGAAGAGGAGGTCTTGACCGATCTCTACAGCCCGGATCGTGCAGTGCGGGCCCAGGCCGCCGATGAGCTTACCGCCGGGCTCACCAGCCAGCTCCACGTTCTGACCCATATCTTCAACACCCTGCTAGCAGAGAAGATGATCGACGACCGGCTCCGCAAATACGAATCCTGGGTCAGCTCCATGAACCTGTACAACGAGCTGGAGGACCGGACCGTTTCGGTACTGGTCGAGGCGGTCACCAGCCGCTACGATATGGTCCAGCGCTACTACCGCCTCAAGAAGGGCATCCTCGGCCTGGATCAACTGTGCGATTATGACCGCTACGCCCCCCTGCCCCACCTGCCCACCGCCTTGGTGGATTGGCATACCTGCAAGGACATGGTGCTGACCGCCTTCCACGACTTCGCCCCGGAGATGGGGAAAATCGCAGGTCTATTCTTTGACAAACGCTGGATTCACGCCCCGATCCTCGACGGCAAACGGGGCGGGGCCTTTGCCCACCCCTGCGTGCCCGAGGTGCACCCCTACGTGATGGTGAACTACACCGGCAGCCTGCGCGACATCTCCACGGTGGCCCACGAGCTGGGGCACGGGGTGCACCAGTACCTGGCCGCCAAGAACGGTTATTACAATTCCTCCACCACCCTGGTCCTGGCCGAGACCGCTTCGGTGTTCGCCGAACTGCTCCTGTTCAAATCCCAGATCAAGCTCCTGACCAACCCGGAGGAGCGGCGGGCCTTTATTTGCCAAAAGCTTGAGTCCATCTTTGCCACGGTCTTCCGCCAGGTCTCCATGAACCGCTTCGAGCATGCGGTGCACAATGCCCGGCGCGAAAGCGGCGAGCTCTCCCCGGAACAACTGGCCAGCCACTGGCTCACCACCCAACGGGCCATGTTCGCAGATTCCGTCAATCTGCGGGATGATTACGGCATCTGGTGGTCGTACATCCCCCATTTTTTAAGCACCCCGGGCTATGTGTATTCCTATGCCTTTGGCGAACTGCTGGTTTTGGCTCTGTACAACCTTTACCAGGAAGACCGGGCCGCCTTTGTGCCTAAATACCTCGAACTGTTGCGCGCCGGGGGCAGCAATACCCCGGCGGAGCTGCTCAAGCCCTTTGGCGTCAATCTGGATGACCCGGCCTTCTGGCTTGGCGGGCTCACCACCATTGATGGGATGCTGAAGATGGTGGAATGATGACCATGCGCAAGAAATCAGCCAACGCCTCCGGTCTTGTCTACTCCACGGAACATGGCCGAACCTGCCCGCACTGCGCCAGGCCCGTAGCCCAGTGCACCTGCAACCAGAAGAAGACCACTCCAAAAGGCGACGGTATCGTCCGGGTGTCGCGGGAAACCAAGGGCCGCAAAGGCAGCGGCGTAACCCTTATCACCGGGTTGCCCCTGGCGGAGTCCGAGCTTGCCGCTCTTGCCAAACAGCTCAAGCAACGCTGCGGCAGCGGCGGCACCGTGAAAAACGGGGTTATCGAGGTGCAAGGCGACCACCGGGATGTCGTGCTCGCGGAACTGGTCCGCCTTGGCTACCAGGCAAAAAAGGCGGGCGGCTGATGGAGGATTCTCCGTCTGCCTGGTTTGTCTATCTGGTCCGCTGCCAGGACGGCACCTTCTATTGCGGCATCGCCAAAGACCTGGCACGAAGGCTTGCAGAGCACAACTCCGCGGACAAGGGGGCGAAATACACCAGAGGGCGGCGACCGGTGGAGCTGGTTTACACGGAACAGGCCGCCGCCAGGGCACAAGCAACCCAACGGGAAGGCCAGATCAAGAGAATGGCCCGAACACAAAAACTGGCGCTCATCCAAACCGCCCTTGCCATATAGGAATGTAAGCCGAACGCGAACGCCAGACCCCGGAGGAATCCATGAAAATATTCATCGCAGGCGGCACCGGTTTTATCGGACAGGCTCTCATCAAAAAACTTCTTCTGACCGGCCATGCCGTAACCGCGCTGGCCAGAAACCCGGCAAAAATCGGCGATCTCTCCCCGCAACTCCGCATTGTTCCCGGCTCACCGCTCATCTCCGGTCCCTGGCAACAGGAACTGGCCAACCATGAAGTAATCATCAACCTTACCGGCGCAAGCATCTTCACCCGCTGGACACCGGCGGCAAAAAAGATGATCCTGCGCAGCCGGGTTGCCGCGACCAGAAACATCGTCGAGGCCATCCCGGCCCAAGGCCCCTCCCGCATCACCCTGATCAATGCCAGCGCTGCGGGGTATTACGGCTCTTGCCAGGATGAGGAAAAATACGAGACCGACCCGCCAGGCGCTGGTTTTCTGTCCACGGTCTGCCGGGCTTGGGAGAAGGAAGCGCTACAGGCCCAGGGCAAGGCCAGGGTTCTTTTGATGCGGACAGGGGTCGTGCTGGGCAAAGACGGCGGGGCGCTTACCACCATGCTGCCCGCTTTCCGCTTCGGGGTTGGGGGAAAACTTGGGTCTGGCCGGCAATGGTTCCCCTGGATTCACCTGGATGATCTGACCAGCGCCATCATTTTTCTCATGGAAAACAAAGAGATTCACGGTCCGGTGAACTTGAGCGCCCCAAAGCCTGTCCGCAACGAGGAGTTTACCAGATGCCTGGGGCAGAACCTCGGCAGACCGACTTTTCTGCCGGTGCCGAGGTTTGCAATTCGCCTTGCTTTGGGGGAACTGAGTTCGGTGGTGCTTGAGGGATGCAGAATGATGCCGGGCGTACTGCTGGCAAACGGATTTTCTTTCCGCTTGCCAAAGCTGCAATCCGCCCTTGAGGATATTATCGGAAAAAGCTGAAGGCTTTTTCTTGGCACCTTCTCATTTGCTGGTCAGATTAGCCTCCAGCACAAAGGTGCCGCAATCCGCCTGAAAAGGAATGACGATGATCGGCAAATCGGAGAGATGATGAATTTCCACCCCCTTGCCAGTAACCATGGTCGGGGTGGCAAGGTTAAAGCTCATGCCAAGCTTGCCGAATTCCGCCTTGGCGCCGCCGCAGATCATGTTGGTGATCTCACCCACTGCATCGACAATGTCATTATCGATCTTGGTCTTGGGTTCTTCCATGAGCATCCTGGAAACGATCTGCAGGATACAGGCAGACGGGAAGCTGATGGTCATGCTGCCTTCAACGGTTTCGGAGGCCATGCCGATAATGCCGGTCACGTCGCCATAAGTGCCCATGCCTTCCTTGAGATGCGGCTTCTGTCCGGTCAGTTTGGTCTGGGCCATGGTCTCCAGGACATTTCTGGTGGCATGCACGAAAGGATTCAAATATTCAGCCTTCATAAGTCCCCTATCAAGTATCGTTCAAACATCCGGCCCCAAAAAACCGGGCATAATTTTTTCACCTGCTAAAAAAACCTGATATACAGGCCATCTTTTCAATATCGTACACCAATATTAGGCGTGATCATAAAAAAAAGTCAAGAAAAACAGAAGGTTTTTCAGGAGGTTGCAGGATCGTGACAATCAAGCGCGACCGCCGGGCGCAGGATTACGCTTCCCCTCGGGATATTTAGGCGTATCGAGGCGCTTTCTCCATTGCCTCAAGCCGTTTTGCCAATTCAGCCAGATCGGCGGTTGGCAGCTGGCAGCTGAAATTTTCACAGAGATACACCGTGCTTTTGTTCTCCTGTTGTGTCAGTTCTTCCAAAATCGGCTGATATTGCCGGAGAAATTCTTGGCCTGCCCCGCCATCGGCCAGCAGCACGATCTTGCCGGGCAAAAAGCGTTTGCGGATCATGGCGAGCATGATCTCGGTATCAGGTCGGCCAAGCTTGCCGACAACCACGAACTGGCGAGGCTTGTTCCCCTGGAACTCATGGGCTACGAGCATCTGCGGCAGGATGGACGGATAATCGTTCAGCCGCCCGCCAAAGGCGTCGATGGTTGCCCCGGCTCGCATAAGCCAATCTTCATTGCCGGTTATCCAAGCAAGCCGGAGGAGATTGAGGGCGCTCACCGAGTTGCCCGTGGGCTCGGCCCCGTCATAATCGGCCTTGAGACGGACCAGCACGGAACGATCGGCCCCGGAGGTGTCAAAAAAGCCGCCTTTGGTCTCATCGGCAAACAGGACAATCTGTTTTTCCGTCAAGGCCATGGCCAGTTGCAGCCAGGCGATGTCAAAGGATGCCTCATAGAGGTCGAGAAGGCCGTTGACCAGAAAGGCATAGTCGTCGAGCTGCCCGGCAAGACCGGCCTCCTGGTCCCGATACCGCCGGAAAAGCGTGCCGGTTTCCGGATCATACAGCCCGGCCCGGATAAAAGCCGCCGCCCGTTCAGCCGCGACAAGGTAGCGTTTTTCGCCCAAAACCTGAGACGCACGGGCAAGGGCGCTGATCATGTGGCCGTTCCAGGAGGTGATGATCTTGTCGTCGAGGTGCGGCCTTGGCCGTTGCTCCCGCACCGAATTGAGTTTCTGCCGGGAGCGTTCAAGCAGACGGG
>Ga0334722_10002218_pt1 | contig 22350 bp, 19 predicted proteins | sample C3_bottom_MG_FD_207210 | JGI IMG/M metagenome (GOLD analysis project Ga0334722, IMG submission 207210) | Sediment microbial communities from Yellowstone Lake, YNP, Wyoming, USA - C3_bottom | ecosystem: Environmental > Aquatic > Freshwater > Lake > Sediment | place: USA: Wyoming | collected... | reverse complement strand
GTTTTAAACGTACCTCCTCATGTAAGGAACCGGATCAGCTATGCCGGCTTTGTTTCCGGAGACGAAAAAAAAACGCTGCTGTCCGGTGCGAGAGTTGTCGTTCTTCCTTCCCGCCATGAATCCCAGCCGGTGAGTCTGATCGAGGCTGCTGCCTGTGCAAAACCGGTTGTTGTGAGCGATATCCCGGAACTGGCTTTTGTCGTCGAAAACAAATTCGGGCTCAGCTTTCCGACCGGCATGGAAAGCGGGCTGAGGGAAATACTTGCCCGGGTCCTGGACGATGAAGCCCTGAGGCGGCAGTTGGGCGCTGCCGGCCGTGTCTATGCCGGCCAGTTCCTCTGGGATGGCCTTGCAGAGCAATTTGAAAATGCTTTACAATTGACGGCCAATGGGAAAAAATAAAAACAAAGTCGTCCCGCCGTCATCGCAGCCCGGACCGGCAGTGGATTCCGCTGTAACCCCCCGGATGCACCTGCTTTTCTTTGCATTTCTCTCTGCGGCTGTTTTCCTGGCATATTCGAACTCGCTGACCGGCACCTGGGCCCTGGATGATTCGGCTATTGGGCGATATGCGAGCATAGAGAAGAGTCTTGATCTTAAGCTCGGATACCGGAAGCTTGCCTATGTATCTTTTCTCATAAATAAATGGATTAATCCTCTCGATCCGGTCAACTACCGGATATTGAATATCGCTATCCATATTGTCAATGCAGTGCTTGTCTACTGGCTCGCTTTTCTTACCCTGCGACTTCCCGGCATGCGCGAGCGGTACAGCCGGTATGCCTATCCGGTTGCAGTACTGAGCAGTGCGGTCTTTGCCCTGCACCCTGTCAATATCAATGCGGTCGCGTACATTGTCCAGCGCATGGCTTCCCTTTCGGCCATGTTCAGTCTTCTGGCCCTTATCAGCTATACATACGGAAGGATCGCGGCGTCCCGTATTCCGGCAATCTCTCTTTATGCGCTGTCTGCTGTTTTAATCTTTCTGGGCATATTCTCAAAGGAAAATGCCGTTATGGCATTACCGCTCATCGGGCTGTATGACTATTTTTTTATCGCCAGGTTCGAAGAGCGTGGATTGGCCAGGACGGCGGGTTTCGTCCTGCTCGGGGGGGTGCTGGTGCTGGGGGCTGTTTCGGTATTTCTTGATTTTCATACAGCCATCGGGAATATAAAAGGTGTTCTGTTCCAGATGAACCGGCCCGTTACTGACCAGGGCTGGACAGCGGTGGACGTGTACTGGACCCCCCTGCAGCATATCCTGACAGAGTTCAGGGTCATCGGCAGATACCTCTCCCTTCTGGTGCTTCCGCTTCCAGGCCGCATGGTGTTTGACTATTGGGGCTTTGTTCCTTCAACAGATATCAGCACCCCGTTGTCGACCCTCTTCTCGATGCTCATTATCGCCGGCGCTATTGCGTTTGCCATGGTGAAAAAGAGGACGCTGCCGTTTATTTCCTTTGGTATCCTCTGGTATTTTATCGCTATCTCGCTTGAAAGTTTTATTGCGGTTGGTTCAGACTTCTATTTTGAGCACAGGAACTACCTTCCGGTTGCAGGTCTTTTTTTCGGTGTCTCTGCCCAGGTGGCTGTTGCTTTCAAAAACATTATTTTCAGGCAGAAGGTCTTATGGGGAGCTGTCCTGGTCCTGTCAGCAGTGCTCGGCGGGTTGACCTTCCAGCGGAATTTTGTCTGGAAGGACTCAATAACTCTCTGGACCGATACGCTCAATAAGGCACCGGAGAACCTGCGCTCATCCATGGCTCTGGGAAATGCCTACCTGAAGTCTGCAGATCTTGCGTCTGCAGGGAGGCGTTACGCAGAGACCCTGAAACAGGCAACATCCGAGAAAAGGCCGCAATATTTTCATGATGCAGCCTACAGCCTTGGTATGGTTAACCTTTTCCTGGGCAATCTTCCGGAGGCGAAGAAGATTATTGACCTTATGGATGCCAGGCTTGCGGGAGATCCCTCAACCGGTGTGCTTCGGGGTTTCTACAGTTCAATGACCGGAGACACGGAAAATGCAATCAGGCAGCTGAACCAGAGTCTTGCCGGTGTGAGCGGGCTTGATACGGTCATTGTCTATACATTACTTGGAGACACATACCGCCGGGCAGGTCAGCAGGACAAGGCGCTTGAAAACTACAAAAAGGCGCTGGAACAGGACCCCACGTTTGCCGCTGCCTATTATGGTATGGGCAATGTCTATTTTCTGAGAAAGGAGATTGACAAGGCAGAGGCGGCTATCGGCAGGGCATTGGCCCTTGATCCTGTTAATCCCCTGGCCCTGGCCCAGATGGCGGACATTGTGCTCATCAGGAAGGGCCCTATTGAAAAGGCACGTCAGTTCGCAGAGAGGGCTCTTGCGACTTCGCCTCCTTTTTATCAACCCTATGCCTCAATGGGCACGGTGATGGTTTTGCTGGGAAAAGATGCTGATGCAGACGCTTTTTTTCAGAAGGCAGCAGAGCGTGGCATGAGCGGATATCTGCTTCCCTATACCAAAGCACGTGCCTATTTTATGAAGGGGAACAAGGAGAAGGCAACGCAATACCTTCAGGAGATCCTTCATATGGATGATGCCCCTGCAGACCTGAAAGCTCTCATCAGGCAGAACCTCTCCAGACTCTAATCTCTCCACAAGTTCTTCTTTTAGTCCGTCATTCCCGAAGTTCTTAGTCGGGAATCCAGTGTTGTTAATATATACTGGATCCCTAGGTCAAGCCTGCCTGCCTGCAGGCAGGCCCGAGGATGACATCTCCCCGTCTTATGGACAGACTCTATTTTTACTCTCGGTTTGTTCCGGCTTTTTCTCCCCTGAGGCTTTCCTGTCCATCTCGAACTCCATAATGGCTATTTTTTGGCTCAGCTCTTTGAGTTTTCCCTTGAGGTCGGAGATGACCGCAGAGAAATAAAGCAGGGCTATGATCAGGCAGAAGATGATCCAGGCAAAGACCAGGGCGGGAGGATAGCCGATCCCGATTTTTTTTGCAAAGGGGTCGATGACCACGTCGGCTACCGAGCTGCCCAGCAGGAGCAGACTGACGGCAAACCAGGCGATTGAGAGCTCTTCCCGGAACTTGTTGCGACGCACCAGCTCGAATATGATCAGAAAGAGGGTGATCCCCAGTCCGAAAAGCATCAGCCGCATACCGAAGGACATTCTACCTCCCCGTCCTTTTCATCAGTACCATGATGATTGCAAGGAACATTTTAACGATATAGATTAATGGCTTCATGCCGCTGTGCATTGATTTCCCGGTCTGGTTTTCGGTCATCATGACCGGGGCCTCGGCTATCTTGAATTTCTTTTTATGCAGCGCCATGATGATATTGACGTCAGGGTAGTCAAGGGGGTAATTATCGCCCTCAGCGAGATATTCAAAGGCATTTCTGTTCAGGAGCTGAAACCCCGACGTCGGATCAGTAATCCTGACGCCGGTGTAAGCCCGGGCTATTCCCGAGAAAAGCAGGCTGCCGATCTTTCTTGTAAGATCCATGCGGTAAACACCTTTGAGGAAGCGGGAGCCGATCACAACATCCGCGCTGTTATCCTGCATGGCCTGGATGAGATTTTCGACCGAAGCCGGGGTGTGCTGGCCGTCGGCATCCATCATAATGATGAAATCATATCCGTTTCTCACCCCGAACCTGAAACCGGTCTGCAGTGCCGCCCCGTATCCGAGATTGAACGGATGGTTGATCACCATGACGTTGTTTCTCGCTGCGGCTTTTCCGGTAGCATCATGTGACCCGTCATTGATGACGAGGACATCTGCAAAGGGGACGTCCGCCGCAATTTCCGAAAGAACGGCCCCGATCGATTGCTCTTCATTAAAGGCAGGCAGTACTACAAGATATTTCAGCATACGTTGTCTGTGATTATATCTTATTTTCTATTGTGCTGTGCAACAGTATCCTGAAGAATGGCCTCGAACCCTGTGGCGATAGCGTCCCACGTGAAGTCCGAGACCCATTTTCTTCCCTTCTGCCCCATCGCATGCATGTCCCCGTGCTTTGTCAGCTTTATGATTGCCGCGGCCAGAGCGTCAGCATCACCTTGCCTGAAGGAGACCCCGCTGCCGCAGGAGAGGACATAGCCCAGTTCAGGGATATCACTGACGACCAGTGCCTTGCCGCAGGCCATTGCCTCCAGTGCGACGATCCCCTGAGTCTCATACCGTGAAGGCATAACGACCATTCGGGCGTCCCTGAGAAGGAAGGTTTTTTCATCCCCGGCAACCCAACCGCAAAGCTCGATCTTTTTTTGAACATCTGAGGGGAGTTTCCGGATCAGCTGCAGGAAACTGTCATGGTCTCTGCCGCTTCCGGCGACGACCAGTCGTATGTCCGGGCACTCCCGGTTAACTGCATGAAAGGCCGTCAGAAGGATATCAAGGCCTTTGTTGTGTATATCAAGCCGCCCCAGGTATAAGAGGTAGTCTGTTTCAGAGGGGGTACACTGAAATAAGTAGTCAGAAGCTCCGTTTGAAAGGATCTCAACGCGCGCCCCGGCGCCGAGCTTATATTTCCCGCTCGTCTGCTGTGAGACCGTGAGGATCCGGCGGTATCCTCGCGGCCTCAACCGCTCGAAACCGTACAGGACTAGAGCGAAAAGGGGGTTGTATTTCTCGAAATATGTGCGTCCGGTATATCCCTGTATCTGGAGGATGAGAGGTCTTTCTTTGTAACGGTCCAGAAAGGTCGGGATTGCCGGGGAGAACTCCTCGATTATGACATCATACTCGCCCCCGTGCCTTCTGACAAATTGCGAGGCCCTGAAGGCATAGGACAGCAGGGTTGTCGTGAGCCGGCTGCTTTCCGAGCCAACGAATATGTGGCGGAGGCCTTCGATCACTGTATCACGGGCTCCGGGATATTTTTTGCAAAGGAGCGTGATATCATGCCGTTTGTTCAGACGGGTATATATCTGATATGCCCGTTCGCCGACCCCGCCGATACCAAAATGGTCACCCTTGCTCTCATAGAGGAGATGAAGGATCTTGAGCCTGGATTCTTGATGTCTGTCCATTGCTTTTGAAATTCTAACATACTGTGACAATATGCTGGTTGCTAACAAAATATGGCAGGATAGTGATAATATATAAATAGATACCTTTATTTATTGGCAGGCTGCAGTTGAAAGCCGGTTTTTTCAAACAATTATATGGCAGGCATGAGATATGCTTTTTCGTCAATGAAGCGTGTCTTGCGTGCAGAAGAAGCGTGGAGTGTATCGCAATGAAGGCAAGAGAAACGGATTGCGAGAGAAGGTGGTGTTTGATATGAGCGGCACTGATAGCAGAAGCAGCTACTCTGGACGCATTTTGTTGCATATGAAAATAGTTTTAGGGATAGCGCTTGTACTTGCCGGAATATTGCTCGTTGGCACTGCATCTGCCCAGAACCCTGCCTTATTTAATACTGTTGATGCAGTCGGAGTTTTGCAGACCCCACTCTCCCCTGCGAGTGACAGGATCGTCGTTACGGTTGATTTCTCACTGATCCATCCTGAGCAGAATCCTGTTGCAGCGCTATCGGCGGCTATACCGGGGCAGACGATAACCCTGCTGAAGGACAAGATTGAGCAGCGGGGGACTGATAACTATACCTGGTCCGGTAAAGTCGAAGGCCGTGAAATGAGCACCGCTGTTTTGACTGTGGAGGACGGCTTCATGTATGGGCATATCGATTTTGCCGGTGAATCCTATTCCATAAGTCCAAACAGCGATGGCTATATCATAGTCAAAAACGACCCTTCGCAGATCCCTCCTTATAATGACGATGTCTTGATTCCTCCGGACAGATGGGGAATGGCAGAGGTGCAGCCCCTCGGGATTACCCCTCTTGCAGATAACGGTTCTGTTGTAGATGTCCTTGTCCTGTATACCCAGCAGGTTCAGACAAAATATGGAAGTGGGTTGAATGCCAAAATACAATCGTTTGTCGATCTTGCGAATCAGGCATATATAAACAGCGGCATAAGCACGAGCCTGAGACTGGTGCATTCAGCCCTCTATACCGGTGCAAGCGCAGCGGAAGGGGTAGCGATCGGCAGTGCACTGCCTTATATAAGGACGGATGCCGCTGTCACTGCTTTGAGAAATACCTACTATGCCGACCTTGTATCTCTTTTGCGAGTCTATCAGAATACCGCATCCTGCGGACTGGGATATATTTTTACCCCGCCCCTCGATAGTTCTTTTGCAGACTACGCCGTTAATGTTGTCGAGGTCAAGTCTTTGTCTGAATGCACAGGTTCAGGTTCATGCACGTACTGTTCAGACCTGACATTTGCGCATGAACTTGGCCACAACATGGGTTGCGCCCATGACAGGGCGCATGCAAGTGGCCAGGGTGCCTATCCCTATTCATATGGCTATGATCACGTGGCAGCCGGGATTTCAAGTCCTCAGTTTGCGACGGTAATGAGTTACGTCAGCCCGGAGATTACCTATTTTTCGACTCCGTCCCCGCCTGTGCCCTGGCTCGTTCCAATTGGCGTTAGCGGCGGCCTAAGCGGAAATGACAACCCTTCGACCTCGGCAGACAACGCAAGAACGATCAATAATACACGGGTGACAGTCGCGAACTTCAGGGTTGGAGTCGCTGCTGACACGCCCCCTCCTGCCGACGGGACTCTGGTCGCGACCCCCGGCAACGGCCAGGTCTCTTTATCGTGGAGCGGATTTTCGGACAGCGGGAGCGGCCTTAGAAGTACCAACGCCTACAGGATAGTCAGAAGCACCGGATCATATCCGAGTTCTCAGTGCATGACTGGAACCCAGGTCTATTTTGGTTCCGGGACTTCCACTGCCGATACAGGGCTGACGAATGGACAGACCTATTATTACCGGGCCTGCGCCTATGATAATGCAGGCAATATATCAACAGGGGCGACGGCGGTCACAACCCTGTCAGTCAATGTGACTGTTGCCTCGTCACCCCCGGGAAGGCAGATTACGGTCGGTGGTTCACCCGTTACAGCCCCGCAGACATATGTCTGGTTCCCCGGGTCAAGCCATACGGTGAATATAGCTTCTCCTCAGAGCGGCGCCGCCGGGACACAGTATGTCTTTTCTGCCTGGAGTGACGGCGGTGCTCAGAGCCATTCCGTTAACCCTGTTGCAGATTCGACCTACACTGCCTCATTTGCGACCCAGTATCAGCTGGCTACCTCTGCCCCGGCTGCTTCTGGCAGTGTGAGCCCGAACTGTTCGGGAACATGCTGGTATGGCAGTGGTACAACTCTCGGCATGACAGCTGTGCCTGCAAACGGATACATTTTCAGTTCGTGGAGCGGAGACTGCGCAGGCACAAACCTTGCGACAACGCTGCCCATGAACGGTCCAAAAACGTGCACAGCCAGTTTTACAGCATGCGCGAGCCCGCCCGCGATGATCGGCGCGACACCCTATGCCTCTATAATTGATGCCTATGCAGCAGCAGCAAAGAACAATATACAGAACAACATAATAAAGATCCTGGGTGAACAGATTGCTGAGACACTTGCCCTCGACCTGAATATTTCAGTTACCCTTAAGGGGGGCTATGATTGCGTATATGGCAGTAATCCTCCGTCAAGCTCCATCCTGATGGGTGCGATGACCATCAGCAGGGGAAGCGTCATAGTTACAAGCGTTATTGCGTCACCTTCTCTGACCGTAACCGGCAGCGGCTCGGTTAACGCGGATAATCTGATTCTCCAGTGATGCACTGATATTGAAAGAAACGGTCAAAATTCCTGATAGACAACATACAGTAGCTGTGCTATAAGGATAGTAAGAGGTGTCGAGCCAGAATCAAGGAATGTTACGGTATGGTTCTCTTTGAAGGCAGAATGAAACGGGTTTGTAAATGGTCAGGCGGCTGGGCGCGCAAAAAATGAGTAATGAGGCTTGATTATCGGTACGCCGCAATGACTGGTTTTGAAGCGCAACGTAGCATACGGACTTTTTACAAAGCCGTCATGATTAAACAAAAATAATAGTAAAATCTCATGTAGTTGGGTATAATACCTACAGAAAGTAATGTTTTCATATTGTTTAATTTGTAATTGTTTTGAGGACATAACGGTGCATGACATATGAATTATCATGTAGGACAAAACTTACAGCTCAAGCCGGAAAAACTTACACTCCAAGAAGTGCCTGACTTATGTGCCTTTCTCGTTCTGTGTGGTAACATACGGACATGATTGTGGGATTTTTAATAAATAATAGAGGCATTGCCTCTGAAGAAAAACATATATAAAAGTTGAGAGGAGGTATCTCAGAACAGGGGACCTAAGTTTTTTTGGGATGTGATATCTTTAATGAACGTATTTTCCGATTAAGGAAAGGAGAAAAAGATGAAAAAGATTTTAGTAGTAATGTTGTCGGTAGTAGCAATAATGGGGTTGATGGTTGGTACTTCATTTGGTGTACCTAAACTGAAGGTTATGAATGGTACTGATACAATATTTAATGTCGACGATGTTGGGCAAGCATCTCTGGCTGCACCCAATGCTGACGCTACGTTATCTATTCAGGCAGCACAGACTGCAACGTCTACTGGTAAACCAGCCGTTTCGTTTGTTAGATCTCGCGGGACTACAGCGGCTCCGACTGCCGTGCAGTCGGGTGACTTTCTGGGGCAGTTTACTCTTAATGGGGCCACCGGCAATGGTATATGGGACGGCGCCAGAAGAATTTTCCAGGTTGAGGCTTCAGAAAATTGGGGTCCGGCCAATGGAGGGTACAGGTTTGTCTTTTACACTAGGCCAAATGGTTCAGTTGGTGTACCTCCTACTCCGCGGCTTACAATAGAGAATAATGGATTTGTCGGCATTGGAACAACTACCCCTGGATACTTGCTTGACGTTGCTGGTCAGATACGCGTTCAGACTACGGTTTACGCTTCTTCAAGAACGGTAAAAGACAATATAATTGATCTGAAGTCCACCGAAGCCATGGAAGCGCTTAAAAATCTTAATCCTGTTAAATTTACGTACAAAACGGATCCATCTGTAAATCATATTGGCTTTATTGCAGAAGATGTACCCAATCTGGTAGCGCAGAAAAACAGGGATAGTATTGACCCGATGGATGTTGTTGCTGTGCTCACAAAAGTTGTGAAGGAGCAGAACAGGACCATAGAGGGATTGGCTGCAAAGGTTGACATGCTCGAAAAAGCTACAGCAAAATAATCTCAGGATTTATTAACTATACAAATCTGCTGTCTGTTAAACTACAGGCAGCAGATTTTTTTTGTCAAAGTATAGTTTAAGTGACTATTAGATGAAGGATAGCTGAATAATGCAAAATCATGTGATCTGGCATCAGGGGGCAGTAACAAGAGGCGACAGAAATACCCTAAACGGTCACCAGAGTGGTCTTTTCTGGTTTACCGGACTCTCTGCTTCCGGCAAGTCAACCATAGCACATGCCGTTGAAAAAGAATTATTTGACAGGGGCATCAGGGTGTACGTTCTGGATGGCGACAATGTGCGGCATGGCTTGAATGCCAACCTCGGTTTTAGCCCTGAAGACAGGAAAGAAAATATACGCCGTATAGCAGAGGTTGCAAGGCTGATGGTTGATGCCGGCCTTATTGTGCTTGCCGCTTTTATATCACCATTTCGTGAAGACAGATCTGACGTGCGAAAGATATTTAATAATGATATGTTTGCTGAAATCTATACAAAATGCAGCATTGAGGAATGTGAAACGCGCGATCCAAAGGGACAGTATAAGAAGGCCAGAGCGGGTATCATAAAAAATTATACCGGCATCTCAGCCCCCTATGAAGAGCCCGAATCTCCCGAACTGGTTATTGACACTGAAAAGATGTCGGTGGAAGAATCGGTCAAGGACATCATGAAATTTATCGAAGGCAAAGGGTTAATGCTGAAATGAGCAGATTAATTTTCTCATCCTTCTTTCCTGTGAGGACTGCACTCATTGATCCTCTACTGGATAAAGGCGGGGTCATCGGAGTTTTGAACCCATAATGTTAAGTAAAGTCGTTCTGCTCGTCAAAGGCTTCATTGAATTTATTGCCATTTTGTATCGACGGAGATCGTTGATTATCGAGATGGCCAAGCGCGATATCTCAATCCAGCATGTTGGTTCAATGCTCGGTTTTTTCTGGACTTTTGTTAACCCCCTAATCATGATCTTCATCCTCTGGTTTGTCTTTAGCTTTGGGTTCAAGACAGTCCCGAAAGGTAATGTTCCTTTTGTTGTCTGGCTGACAGCCGGGATGTGCATATGGAACACCTTTGTAGAGGTGGTGAATGGAGCAACGGCTTCTATCATCAGCAATCCTCATCTGGTCAAAAAAATAGTTTTTCCTCTCAGCATCCTTCCCGTGACAAAACTGGTCGGTTCCTTTGTAACCCATCTTATTTTTTTGCTGTTGTTGGTTTTGCTGATTATTTTTCAGGGAATGCCGTTCACTTTCTATTGGTTCCAGGCATTTTATTATTTTGGTGCCATGAGTGTCCTTGCTCTCGGGATTGGATGGATGACATCTTCAATCAATGTTTTTGCAAGGGACACCGCCCAAATAGTGGGCGTGATCACGCAGATAGGCTTTTGGGGGACCCCCATATTCTGGGATCTGTCCATCATGCCGGAGAAATATCAGATATTTGTAAAGCTGAATCCGATGTTCTATATCGTGCAGGGTTATCGGGAGTCATTTCTCTATTCAGTTCCCTTCTGGTACCACTGGCAGATGATGTTATACTTTTGGGGTGTGACGGGAACCATTTTTATCCTTGGTGCCATAATATTCTTAAAGCTCCGACCACATTTTGCGGATGTATTATAATAAAACTGTGGCTATGAAGCGTGAATGGTGAATACAGCCAAAGATTGCAGAGATAGCGAAGCGAGGATATAATAATCCGTATGTTTGGAGAGAAAGTGTTGCATTGGCCCCTTGTGTGTACCAGATGTCAGTGGAATCTTCGAAGTCTGAGGTATCATCCAGCCTTCATTAATCATCAGTTATGCCTTTTATATATAGTCTATAAGTTAAAATATACCAATGAGATTGATTCAATATTGGGGAAAGTTATCCCGGTGAAGAAGTTATTGCATGGCCTGATAGGGCGCTATAAAAATTGTGCAGCAGGCACCGGTGTACAGTGTCGGTATATTCATATGAACATTAAGCTCCAGGTTCCATTTGCTGGTTTTCAGTTTCCCACGCTTGACTATTTCCTATCCATCGTTCCCGATGCGCTCTTCACAAGGCAGCTGGACAATTCGTATGCATACTAATCACCAATTCCCCATCCCCAGTCCCATAGCGGATGATTCACAATTCAACATTCACCATTCATATTACAGTTCAGATACCGCCATCGGTGTAAAAAACGTCAGCAAGAAATATCACCTATACGAAAGTCCTTATCATCGGCTGAAAGAGGCATTGCATCCTTTTCGCAGGCAATATCATAGAGAGTTTTGGGCATTACGTGATGTTTCCTTTGATGTTAAGAAGGGTGAAACAGTGGGCATTATCGGCAGAAACGGGTGTGGGAAATCTACGCTTTTGCAGATTATTTGCAGCATATTGCAACCGACAGAGGGCTCTGTAATTGTTAATGGCCGGGTATCGGCATTGCTTGAATTGGGTTCAGGGTTTAACCCGGAATTTACTGGGAAACAGAATGTGTATATGAATGGAGCGTTGCTTGGTTTGAGTAAGGAAGAGATGGATGAACAATATAATTCCATAGAGCAGTTCGCCGATATTGGCGAGTTTATAGATCAGCCGGTCAAGACGTACTCAAGCGGAATGTATGTAAGACTGGCGTTTGCAGTCGCTATTAATGTTGAACCGAATGTTTTGGTTGTGGATGAAGCGTTGGCTGTGGGTGACATGAATTTCCAGGCCAAGTGCATGACCGCGCTTACCCGTATGCAGAAGGGTGGGACAACAGTATTGTTTGTCAGCCATGATATGTGTGCAGTCAAAAGCTTATGTTCTCGTGGTATTTATCTCGAACACGGAACGGTCAAAGCGATTGGCAAGTCAGCGGAAGTCGCGGAGATGTATATCCGTAGCATGCGGGAGGAGATGAATGCTGAGCAAAAAAAAATCACCCGTACTTCCTCGAGCATTGAGTCTCGCGATCCTCTTTTGAAAAATGAACAGCTTGTACAAACAGGCGATGTTGTTTTCAAACGATCGGAGAAATTTGACAGGCAAGTAGCTTCATTTCGGTATGGTTCCGGTGGGGCAAGAATTACATATGTAGAAATGCTCAACCAAGATGAAAGACCGCTATCAACGATAGGATTTAATCAAGAGGTAAAGATAAACATTTACTTTGAAAGTAGCCTGGAAAAACAAGTTGCCGTGTATTTTGGCATAATGGATGAGAAAAAAAATCAAATAACCGGCGCGGGATTGAGGCAGCTTGATTTGCCGCTGATTAAGACAAAGAATGGTGAGCAGTTTATTGTCACTTACAAGATTAAGCTTCCGCTTGAAGAAGGTAATTATTCAGTGATGGTTCAGTTATCTCAGCCTATCATTCCGGATCAAACGGCAGAGTTTATAGACGTTGTGGATAACGCAGTTGTCTTTACAGTGGAGAGGCGAACGAATGCCAGGCTTTGGGCGAAAGTACATTTATTTCCGACTTGCGAGATTGTAAAACTGACAAACAATGCAGCAGAAAATTCTGCTCATTGATCGAGCCACCTCATAAGGATTGAATGAATGGTGATGAGCAGTAATTTTTTGACTGAATATCTTAATGCAGTGATTGAAGTTAGCAGGAATGATTTTGACGATAATTATGATGAATGGCGCTTTGGTCCGCGTAACCTTTTCAAGAAAAATGGCTTTCGGATGAAAGCTAATCTAGTGCGCTTTATATTAAGAACACTGAATCTTATAGACGAACTTCATACAAAAGAAATAGTCAGCAAGGCGCTTGCCTACATTCTTCCGCACGCAACGGGGCTTGAATGGCTGTATCAACATCTGTGTGATGAAGAATCTCGAAGGGTCTTAGTTCAGGTGCAGCTCTATAGAGCGCTTGGCGAAAGATGCGTGAAGTTACCTTTAAACAATAAAGATTATTGGGCCAAACTTGAAGCGGTAGATAAATTAGCGAGGGATGCCGAAACAGTAGATCTTGGGTTTTTGGGTTGGAAGGCCTATAAAATGCGCCTCGAAAGTTTGGGATATCCGCTTCAATTATTTTTACGACCACCGGGTGTGGTCCACCAACTCCTGCTTCAGCAATATCGCTGCCAGTTAGCTGACCGGGTAATTGAGGCTGCTGAAGGGGACACTGTAATTGATGGAGGAGGATGCTATGGAGAGACAGCCCTTTACTTCGCTTTTAAGACCGGCAGTGCTGGTCAGGTTATTTCGTTTGAATTCATGCCTGAAAATCTGTCGATTTTTCACCTGAATATGTCGCTAAACCCCGATCTTGCCCAACGAGTAAAGTTGATTGAGAAACCTCTGTGGGAGCGTTCGGGCGAGAAGCTTTTTATAGAGGGTAGTGGCCCAGGAACAAGGATTCGTAGCGATGCCTCAGACCCAAATGCAAGGCAAATAGAAACGATATCAATAGATGACTTGGTATCGAAAAACGGCCTGGACAAGCTCGATTTTATTAAGATGGATATCGAAGGCGCAGAACTTAAGGCATTAATGGGGGCTGAGAAAAGCATTCGAAAATACCGTCCTGAAATGGCCATTTCGATCTATCACAAACCAGAGGATTTTTGGACGATATCGCAATACATAGCGGGTCTTGGATTGGGATACCGATTCGCCTTGAGACATTTCACTATTCACCAAGAAGAGACGGTGTTTTTTGCTTTCTAGGCTAAATTAATAATGATCACAGTTACAAAAACCACATTGCCGCCTATAGACGAATATATCCATCATCTGGAGATTATCTGGAAAACAGGCCAGCTCACCAACAACGGCCCGCTATGCCAGCAGTTGGCTGACGATATCGCAGGTTTTCTGGGAATCGCAAATTTGGAATTGGTGACTAACGGTACCATGGCGATCCAACTCGCCATCAAGGCGCTCGACCTTCAAGCCGAGATCATCACGACACCCTACAGCTATGTTGCTACAACAAATTCGATCTTGTGGGAAGGCTGTGAGCCGGTTTTTGTTGATATTGAGCCGCGAACCTTCTGCATCAATCCCGATTTGATTGAGGCCGCCATCACCGGGAAAACCACGGCGATTCTGGCAACCCATGTCTATGGTTATCCGTGCGATACGGCAAGAATTCAAAAAATTGCGGATAAGCATAAAATCAAAGTTATTTACGACGCTGCCCATGCTTTTGGCGTGAAATTCTTTGGTAAGTCGATTTTGCAACAGGGGGATTGCTCAACCTTGAGTTTCCACGCCACCAAGTTGTTTCACACGACGGAGGGAGGGGGGGTTGTCTGCAAAGATCCGGAAGTATCCAGACGCGTTTTTCTCAAGAAGAAGTTCGGACACATCGGTGAGAATGACTATTTGGACATTGGCATCAACGCCAAAATGTCCGAACTGCATGCGGCCATGGGGCTTTGCATGTTACCGAAGGTGAAAGACATCATTGCCTGCCGAAAAAAATGTTCAGGCTGGTACGATGAACAACTCGAAGGCTGCTCTCTGCAACGCCCTGTTCCTCCTGCCGGGCTGGAATACAACTATGCCTATTACCCGGTCATCTTCCCCTCTCACGATGTCATGATGCGGGTGCAGCGGGTTCTGTTTGACAACGGGATCGCCCCGCGGCGGTATTTCTACCCTTCACTGAACACCTTGCCATATCTGAAGCCGGAGCTAAGACGGGTATGCCCGATTTCAGAGGACATTTCTTCTCGCGTTCTCTGTCTGCCCTTGTATGTTGACTTAAGTAAGCCAGAAATCGAAACCATTTGCAGCATCATTAGGTACTGTCTGCAAGGCGGAAATTCACTGTAATGAGGCTTGCAATCATGCAGCCCTATTTTTTCCCCTATATTGGCTACTGGCAACTGATCCATGCGGTGGATCGTTTTGTCATCTACGATGATGTGAATTATATCAAGAATGGATGGATTAATCGCAATCGCATTCTTATTAATGGCGAACCACGCTATATTACGATGCCGTTGCGAAAGGCATCCCCAAACAAACGCATTTGCGATATATCGCTACAGTCTGCTCCTATCTGGCGCGACAAGCTAGTAAAGATGGTTGAGACCACTTACCGGAAAGCCCCATATTATGGGGAGATATTTCCATTGGTTGAAGACGTGCTTTTTTATGAGGCCGACAATCTCGCGGATTTTTTGGCCTATCAACTGAAAGTACTTTCCAGATTTATGGGAATCACTACCGTGTTTATTGTGACCAGCCGCTGCTATGAGAATAATGACTTGTCCGGTCAGCAGCGAGTACTAGATATCTGCAAACGGGAAGGCGCTATCACCTACATCAATCCACAGGGCGGACAAGCACTATATCACCAAGAAAGTTTTGCAGAAGATGGTATGGATTTGAAGTTCCTCCTGACATCTGCCATAAGGTATAAGCAGTTTGGTACTTTGCATGTGCCTTGGCTCTCAATTATCGATGTGCTGATGTTTAATTCCAAAAGTCAGTTACATACGCTGTTGAATAAATACGAGTTGGTTTAAACATGAATAAAATTGCAATTTTCGGGGTGCCTCGATCAGGAACAACATGGCTCAGCCAGATTTTTAACAGTCATCCAGACGTGGCATTAAGATTCCAGCCACTTTTTTCCTATGGGCACAAAGGCAGTCTGACGGAGGACTCATCTGACGCAGAGATTCTGAGGTTTTTTGCAGAAATCCTTTGTTCTCAAGATGCTTTTGTCCTGATGGCTACTGAGTTTCAAAAGAAATATCCTTCTTTTCCTAAAGCTGTTAAGCCGACGCATGTTGTTTTTAAAGAAACACGATATCTTCATATCATAGAGAACATACTGACTCAGTGCAGCGAAATTAAGATAATCGGGATTATAAGAAATCCTCTGGCCGTGCTTGCTTCCTGGGTATCGGCGCCAAAGGAATTTGATCCCACCTGGGACATTCACCGTGAATGGCGGGGAGCGCCAAGCAAAAATCAAAATAGGCCGGAAGAGTTTTATGGTTTTGACAAATGGAAGCGATCTGCCGAAGACTTTCTTCGTTTTGAAAGTCAATTTGCGCAGCAATTTTTATTGGTACGTTACGACGAACTGAACAGAGCGCCTCTTGATACCACAACAAAAATATTCAATTTTTGTCATTTAAAAGTTTGCGATCAGGTAGAAGAATTCCTCTGCGCTAGTAAAGCGAGACATGATTCCGATCCTTATTCTGTATTTCGCTCCAAGGCCAGCGATGATCGTTGGCAAGGTATACTGCCTGATGAAATTGTGAAACAGATCATGTCAGAACTAAAATACTCCCCTCTGGGTATATTTCTTCAGGATGGCTCACATGCCTAAAGTTTCAATAATCCTGACCTCGTTCAATCACGAGAAATATATTTGCGAGGCGATTGACAGCGTTCTCAACCAAACGTTCATTGATTTTGAGTTAATTATTTGGGATGATGCCTCCTCTGATAACTCGTGGCATTTGATCAGGCAATATTCCGATTCCCGCATCAAAGCATTTCGTAATGACGAACAGAAAAGAGGTGTCTGGGGAATAAACAAGGCTGTCGGAGAGATCGCTTCCGGAGCATATATTGCCATTCACCATTCCGACGATGTATGGGAGCATGATAAACTGGAAAAACAGGTTGCCATGTTGGATGGGAACCCCGAAATTGGTGCCGTATTCACATGGGTGCAAATAATCGACGAACACGGTGTCAAATTAAATGGAGACTGGTTTAATCAGGAATATAGAACCCGGTGGCAGTTGCTCAATCAACTTTTTCTTGGACAAAACAGCCTGAATCATCCTAGCGTACTGATTAGAAAGCAGTGCTACCAGGATGTGGGGACATATCGCTATGGCTTGGCTCAAACGGGTGATGCGGAGATGTGGAGCAGAGTTTTAATGAAATTCCCCATACATGTTATTCAAGAGAAACTGACAAAACATCGAATATTTTCGGACAAGTCGAATACCAGTGGCGACAGGATGGAAGTTGCAATCAGAATCAGCAACGAATGGAATGTGTTGAGGGAGAATTATCTTTCGATTGTCAATTTTGAGGATGTTGTCGCGATATTCCCTCATCTCGAACGATTTAGAAATCCGGAAGGTTTTAACAATAAATTTTTACTGGCCATGGCTTGCTTGTACGAATGCAAGCAGAGAAATGCCTGGCAATTGGGCCTGCAATGGTTATTCGACCTGCTTAGTGACAAGACCTGCCACAAAAACATAAGACAGCTTTATTCTTTTACGTATATGGATTTCATCAAATTGACCGCAGAATTTGACGGTTATTGTATCGCGGGGTGTCACAAGAAGATGGCCGAGGACGAGCAGTCCCTTGTTGCGCTGCAAGTACAAGACCTGATGACCGGCAATGCATGGCTGACATCGCAACGTGATGCATGGGAGAGACTTGCCGCTGAGCAGGAGGGGACCATCGCGGCGCTGCAGGTGCAAGTACAAGATTTGCTGACCGGTAATGCCTGGTGGACATCGCAACGCGATGCATGGGAGAGACTTGCCGCTGAGCACGAGCAGTCCATCGCTGAGCTGACCGCACGTCTGCAGCAGACTGCTGAAAGGTTAGCGGCGAGCGACGCCATTTTGAACAAGATACGCAGCCATCGGGGAATCCGATTTATAAATTTATTGTCTAAACGGAGATTATTTTGACAATAAGTGCACTGCCATTGAAATCGTCAACACCTTTTAATCTCACGGTTATAATCCGCTGTTATGGCGGTACGGTGGCGCACAATTAACGATATATATGATATGTCAATCGGTTCATCTGCGGGGAGGGAATAAATAATGGATGAAAAATTGCGATCTATTGCCTGGGCAAATGTAATAGTCGTTGCTCTTTTTGTAATTCTGATAATTTCACAAGCTAGTAAGAAGTTTGCTCTAGATGAAGTGGACTTTCCTGTATTGGCTAAGGCCATCAGCGAAACAGGCTTGCCCTATCATTACAGGGGCGATACGGATCCCCGCTCGCTTGGACTTTGGCATCCACCACTTTATGCGCACAGCCTGGCTGTATTCGTCAAGGTGTTTGGCTACAATGAAACTACTGTTCGCGCCTTTGGTATGTGCTGCACATTGATAAGTGCGTTATTATGCATATTAATTTACAGAGAGTTGTTCCAAACAACGGACCCGGCAAATGATCGCAGTACGCTGATATTTCTATCCCTGTTTCTTCTTCATCCTTACACAATTGCCAATGCCACAGTTCCAGACATCGATTCGACTGTTCTCCCTATTACAATGCTGGTTTTTATATATGGGCTGATTCGTATGCTTGGTTTTAGGGGTGAGAGCGCCCGACCTCTATGGTCTGAAAAAAACGTAATATTCTTGTCCGCGCTTTTTGCTTTGAATTTGTGGGCGAAACTGACAACGCCTTTAATTCTTATTCCCAGTGCTTTTTTAATATTTATTGCCGTTGGTTGGTCTTTACGAAGATCCGTAAGTATTACGAGTGCTTTTGCAGTTCTTGGTGGAATCATGTTTCTTGTAACATACGGGATTTATTGTAGGGTGCTGGCCTTGCCGTTTGATTTCACTTTTCGGTTTCTTGTATTTTCATTCACCAAAAACGCATCATCAGATGGGAGCATGCCAGCACTCCTTGCCGGAGTAATTTCCCATCTATCATATACAAAACAATTCGTTAATTGGTTGGGCCTACCGTTTGTATTCGCACTTGCGCTATCTAGCGGCGCCTTGATTTTTAAAAGGACGAGGCCCGAGAGCGAAAAAGTACTCCTTGTGTTGGCTGGGTTCGGATTGTTTGTCATGTCGTTCTACCTCAGCCTTACGGGGGCCTTTGGAGGATTTTTTAAATACCCTTATCCAGCATTCCCAATTTTAATATTGGTGATTACCCATTACATGCATAGTCATTTGTTTTTGAAGCGGATGGATGGTGATTCGATACGGGTCAGTTTTCGTGATTCGACTATACAATTCGGGCACCAACAGATATGGCTCTTTCTTTTTTGCAGCATTGCAATCTTAGTCTGCTATTACCAGGTGGCTGTGACGAAGGACACTGATATTTTCAGGGATCGTCCGGTCTCATTTGTGTTAATATTTTCAATTGTGGGCATTGCTGCAGCAATTAGCATAGTAACTGCAAAGATATCGGACAGCCAATTTCTTGCATATGGGCTATCGATTCTTCTTGCGATGATGGTGGGAACTCAATTTGGAATTAGTAGAAGTCAAGCTGTAGCTGCGTATCCAACTAAATATAACTACGGGCAAATTGGTTTTGATGAAACAGTTTCGTATTTGAAAGAAAGGCTGGAGACCAATGAGCCAATTTGGAGTATGAAGGACATTGGCCACTATGCAAATGGCACATATATCGAAAATTACAGCTCAATATTTAAAAAGGCAGCGGAGATCACGAGCAGGTTGCAGGATATTATCAAGAACAATAGAGTTCGATACTTTGTAGTAACAAAAGGTATTGGACAAGACAGGGTTGACGCATATGCCGAGTTAAAGTCAGCTTTAGAAACGTGCTGTGTCATAGAGCGAGAATTCGGCAATTTCTTAATTTACAGGGCAAAACAGCATGAGTGAATATTACGAGACGAGATATACCTTTGACAGCGGCAGAGCAAAGGTATGGAAAGCGATAGCTGAGTGCTTACAACAATTCGTTAGAGAAGATGCTGATTGTGTGCTGGATCTAGGTGCTGGCTACTGTGACTTCATAAACAACATTAAGGCCCGGGAGAGGCTTGCGGTTGATATGAATCCAGCGGCCCTGCAGTTTTGTCACGATGACGTGAAGTTTTATTGTGCTTCTGCCCATGACTTGAGTGTATTGAAAGCAAAATCTATTGATGTGCTGTTTGCGAGCAATCTCCTTGAGCACCTGGATGATTTGGAACTTGCTTGTGCCATGAAAGAATTTAACAGGATCCTGAAGCAGGGGGCCAGAGTGATATTGATGCAGCCTAATTATAGATACGCTTACAAGGAATATTTCGATGACTATACACACAAGAAAGTATTTACCCACATATCGCTGCGTGATTATTTCCAGGCCAATGGTTTTGAATCAGTTAAGATTTATCCCAGGTTTTTGCCGTTTTCGCTTAAGTCCCGGCTGCCTAAGAGCTACATCTTAACCAAGCTTTATCTGCATTCCTTTTACAAGCCGATGGCGAAACAAATGCTATTGGTATTCAGAAAGGGCTGACACAATGAAACGAGAAAAATTGGCGCTTTATGGGATATTGATATCCATAGTTGGCGTGGCAAGTTATCTCATTGGGGTGCTCATGGCGCTTCCGCGCCGACTGCTATTAGGCGGAGATTTTATGCTGCACGTTAATGAGGCGTTGGTTTGGTATAGTGGGATTCCTGTTCTGATTGGATTGACTTTGATTTTGATGGATCTTTTCATTCTGTACCCCAAGAAAAGGACAAATCAATACATTATTTACGATCCCATTAAAACTAATATTGTTACGGTTGTGTTGACGGCATATAACGACGAAGGAAGTATCAAATCTGCTGTGCAAGATTTTCAATCGCATCCTCTTGTAAAAAGGGTTGTCGTAATTAGCAACAATAGCAATGACAACACGCTGAACTTGGCTATCGAGGCTGGCGCTATAGCCTATAACGAAGAAGCGCAGGGGTATGGCGCATGTGTGCATCGGGCACTGAGCGAGGGAATCAAGTTCAACGACACTGAGCTAACAATCCTTTGCGAGGGAGATATGACCTTCCGTGCTTATGACATTGATAAATTTCTTGCTTACATAAGCCATGCTGATATAGTGAACGGGACACGCATTGTGGAGCAACTTAGAGATAAGGACACGCAGCTTAGCACATTCATGTTCTACGGCAACTTATTTGTTGCCAAACTGCTCGAAATTAAGCACTTGGGTAATGCTACCTTTACGGATGTCGGTACTACCTATAAGCTGTGCCGTAACGATGCATTAAAGGTTTTGCTGCCTAAGCTCGACAACACAATCAATTTGGAATTCAACCCCTATTTTCTCGATCGGGCGTTAGAAAATGGTTTCAAGGCTATTGAATGCCCGATAACTTTCCACAAACGCGTTGGCCAAAGCAAAGGCGGCAACGTCAATAACAGGGTGGCATTTAAGCTTGGACTGAAGATGATAAAGGGGATACTACTGGATTGGCAAAAATAAAAAGAATACCTGATTTGCTACAATGTCAAAGGGCTGGCATTTTTGGGTGCTGAGTGGCTTAAGGGCACGCACAGATCTAGCGGGGAGTTCAAGGCAAAGGTGGGCTGGAGATATTGCAAGGGGTGATGGCGATCAATGAGATTGAGCAGAGGCTTGATCTTCATTCATTGCAGGCGTGGCAGTGGAAGAAGAAACTGCAGCGTAAGCCAAATCGCTGTTTGAAGGCATGCGTTCCACGTTGATGATCGCCCGTCGGGAGCCGTCGCTGCTGTGCAGCGAGATTAGCCAGCGGTGGTGCCGGCGCAGGCACTTGTTTGCTGGAAATCACTTGTTGATTTGGTTTGGAGCGTCAGACTCCGGCAGGGCATCAGTTAACTGTAAAGAGAAATTGGGGGTATCCAGTGTCATATAGACAAAAAGTATTTCTTAAAGAATTCAACAAGGACAAATTTGCAGAATTTCGTACGACCTACGAGCTGATTAATCCGGAGCGGCCTATTGAAACTAAAAATGTTAAGTATGAGGACACTGAACCAAGGTTTAGAAAATTTCTCGAAGGGCCGGATGACTCAAGACTATCATTTGTGGACAAATTTCTCCCTCATTTAGGACTGTTCTTGCATGGTCCTTTTCCACTTCCGGGGAATCGTGTGACGACAAGTGCTTGGGATTGCAGAGGTAAGTTTGGCGCATATGAGGCTACAGGCATAATCCCAAAACTTGCTGGTTCTAGAGTGCTCGATATTGGTTGCAATGCAGGCTACGACACATTTCTCATGAGTTCATTAGGTGCGATTGAAGCAGTGGGACTTGAACCTTATGGTTTTTATTATCAAGCGTGTTTTCTAAATGCTGTTTACGACATTCCCGGGGTCAGCTTTATGAACCTAGCAGGTTGTTGAAAAACTCCACATAAAATGGCACATACCATGCATATAGAAGGAAGCAGACATTATCCGAGAGGAGAGCGGGCGAACTATATGCGTGGAGATGATAAGAAGAGCGAAGGAATG
>Ga0334722_10002217_pt1 | contig 22353 bp, 24 predicted proteins | sample C3_bottom_MG_FD_207210 | JGI IMG/M metagenome (GOLD analysis project Ga0334722, IMG submission 207210) | Sediment microbial communities from Yellowstone Lake, YNP, Wyoming, USA - C3_bottom | ecosystem: Environmental > Aquatic > Freshwater > Lake > Sediment | place: USA: Wyoming | collected... | reverse complement strand
GCGATCAGCAAAGGTTGGGTTTCTTTCGATAATTTTTGAATGATTTGACGGACATGCAATACATCCTCTGCCGTCCGAACAAATGAAATTGCAACCGCATCAACCCCCAGATTCAATCCAAAAACCAGATCGTCCTCATCTTTCCTAGTAATCGAAGGAATATCAAGGATAATTCCAGGTAAATTAATTCCTTTCTGAGAAGAGAGTACTCCTTCACGTGTTACCTTTGTGACAATTCTCCCTTCCAAACAATTGAGTACTTCCAGTTGAATTTGACCATCATCCAATGAGATTTTGTTACCCGCGGTTACATGATGAAATAGATCTGGAAAGTCGATTGGGATCTCTTTAATTTCTGATCTCTGGTATTGATTTTGCGGTACCAAGTAAACAATTTCGTTTTCTTGTAAATTGATGGGTTTCTCAAGAATTCCAATACGAAGCTTGGGACCTTGCAGATCCTGCAAAATCCCTATTGGTATCTTCATTATTTGAGATAGATCCCTAATATTTTTAATTATAGAAAGGTGGTTATCATGAGTTCCATGTGAAAAATTCAGTCGTGCAACATTCATGCCTGCCTTGACTAATTGTTCAAGAGAAGAATAATCCTGGCTGGCAGGACCAATAGTCGCAACGATTTTACATTTTCGCATTCTAAGTCAGATCATTCGAGCTAGATATAATTTAAATCACTGGCTTGCTTCTCAAGGTCTGATCTAAAATCTGGATTAGCGATTTTGATCAAAGATAATGCTCGTTGACGGATAGATTTTCCATAGAGATCTGCGACACCATATTCGGTAACGATATAACGAACATGATTTCGAGAAGTCACAACTCCAGCACCTTGTTTCAACATGGCTGTAATACGACTGTTTCGAGTACCATCACGCATCACTGTCTCACTGGGCAATGCGATAATCGGTACTCCATCTTTAGAACGTGATGCACCATAAATAAAATCAACTTGGCCACCAACCCCACTATAAAGCTTTGGTCCGATGCTATCCGCACATACTTGTCCTGTCAGGTCAACTTCTATAGCGGAATTGATCGCAACCATTCTTTCGTTTTGTGCGATTACGAAGGGGTCATTAACATATTCTGTCCGGTGGAGTTCGATCAGTGGGTTATCATCCACCCATTTGTACAATTTAGTTGTTCCCAAAACAAAACCAGATACAATCTTTCCAGCATGAAGGGTCTTGCGGCTATTTGTGATAACACCGGCGTCAACCAAACTCATCACTCCATCTGAAAATAATTCTGAGTGAACCCCCAAATCCTTCTTGTTATATAAATATTTTAAAACTGCATCAGGAATCGCTCCAATTCCCATTTGCATGGTCGCCCCGTCTGGAATCATTTCTGCGACATAACCTGCAATTTTTTCGATCACATCGGATGTTTCTTCCGCACCCATCGCCAATTCCGGAATGGGATAATCTACCGGCACAATGTAATTGAGCCTGCTGACATGAATAAAAGAATCACCGAGAGTGCGCGGCATCTGCTCGTTCACCTCAGCAATGATAATCCTGGATGCTTCAGCCGGGGATTTAGTAAGTCCTACTTCCACGCCAAGGCTGCAAAATCCGTGCTCATCTGGTGGAGAAACATGGATCATGGCAACATCGATCGGTAAGATGCCACGTTTGAATAACAAAGGAAATTCAGATAACATCACCGGTGTGAAATCTGCCCTTCCCTCGTGAACAGCTTTTCGGATATTGGCGCTGATAAAAAAGGTATTTACTCTAATATGTCCTTCCATCTCTTTTGATACATAATCAGCTGGTCCAATTGTCAGGGCCTGGCATATTTCAACATTTTGTAAATTCGGTGCATAATTTACCAGGGCTGCCAGAGTTTTTTGGGGAACCGAAACATTACCGGTCATGAAGATCCTATTCCCGGAAGTGATGGCTTTTACTGCTTCATCAGGTGTTGCCAGACGTGAATGGTATTGACTATTCCAATCCATGGAGACCTCCGCCGCCTGTCAGGCGTTTTAAATTTCTAAGTTCTCCATTGTGAGTGTTTACGGCAGCAGCAATTGCCTTGTTATTTGTTATCGCATTCTCAATTCCTGTGGATGTTAACTCTTCCAGGTAAGGCATGACTGCATTTACATAAGCATATGTGGCAGTTCTGGCAATCACCCCAGGGATATTTGGTACACAAAAATGGGTGACCCCTTCATCGATAAATGTTGGGTTTTCGTGAGTAGTAGGACGAGAAGTCTCAAAACAACCTCCCATATCAATACTGACATCAATTATTATTGATCTGGGTTTCATTTTTCGAACAATACTCCGAGGGACCACAATTGGCGCTCTTTCTCCTGGAACTAATACTGCACCTACGGCTACATCAGCATAACTGCAAACACGTTCAATATTTCTCTCTGTCGAAACCATCGTAACCACTGACGGAAACCTTTCATATAATTTCTGAAGAGCATCGAGATTTTTATCCAAAACAGTCACATGAGCTCCCAACCCAAGAAATGAACGGGTTGCGTTTGTTCCAACAACCCCTGCGCCTATTATTGCTACCTCAGCGGGGGGTACCCCTGGAACACCACTTAGAAGAATACCTTTTCCACCCAAATTGCTTTGCAGGTACCTTGCAGCAATCTGTGCCGTCATCAGACCACAAACCTCGCTGAAAGGTCTTAGAACCGGTAAGGATCCATCAGCCAGTTGAATTTGCTCAAATGCAATAGAGGTAATTTTGTTATTTAATAAAACGTCGATCTTATCTTGCCGGGAAGAAGCCAGTAAAAGGTAACCTGCAATTGTTGAACCTGGGCGCAACCATTCCAACTCTTCCTGGATGGGTCTTTGAACCTTCACGAGCAGATCTGCCCTCCCAAAAACTTCATCCATTAAGTACACAGTGCGCGCTCCTGCCCGTTCAAATTCAAGATCGCTGAAACCAGCTCCGACTCCTGCATCATGTTCTACAAAACAGGAATGTCCGGAATGGCATAACATTTCAACTCCGGCTGGAGAAAGTCCAACGCGGTACTCAAAGGGACGCCGTTCTCTGGGGATTCCTATGTTCATAACAATACTCCATTCTTTCGCTAGTCCAACTAATAATAATTTTTATCCAGCAAGTCCTTCTTGATTAAGATAAAACCTCACGGATCCTAGGAAGTGCCCAATCAATTGTTTCCTTATTGATGATCAAAGGAGGAGCAAAGCGAATGACATGCTCGTGGGTTTCCTTGGCAAGGATTCCTTTTTGCTGTAATGACTCACAAAATCGCCTGGCGCCTCCGGAGCTCGGTTTTAATACAACACCTATAAACAGACCTTTCCCTCTCACAGTAGAAATGTGTGGACTGGTAATTTCAGATAATTGATCCATGAAATATTCACCAAGAACGGCTGAATTTTGGATCAAATCTTCATCCACCAAGACTTTTATCGCTGCGCGGGCAACTGCAGCCGCCAACGGATTTCCACCAAAAGTTGAACCATGTTCTCCCGGTGTAAATAAGCCCAAAATTGGCTTGTCTGCTACAATCGCTGATACAGGGTAAAATCCTCCAGAAAGTGCCTTCCCAATAATTATGATATCAGGGCGGACATTTTCATACTGGCAGGCAAAAAGCTTGCCCGTCCTTCCCAGCCCGGTTTGGATCTCGTCAGCGATCAATAATACATTATTCGATTTGCATATTTCAGATACTTTTTTGAGAAAACCAGCAGGAGGAACAATTACTCCGGCTTCGCCCTGAATCGGTTCCAATAACACCGCTGCCGTGGTAGGTGTGATCATTTTTTCGATAGCATCTGCATCTCCATATGGCGCAGAAACAAAACCAGGTGTAAATGGGCCAAAATCATCTTTGTATAATGGTTCACTTGAGAAAGAGATGGTTGAGATCGTTCTTCCGTGGAAATTTCCATCGCATGTGATAATTTCTGCTTGATGTCTTGGAATTCCTTTCACCTGGTAAGCCCACTTCCTGGCCAGTTTCAAAGCTGTTTCTACAGCCTCAGCCCCGCTATTCATTGGCAGGGACATTTCATAACCGGTCAAATCAGACAGTTCTTTATAAAACAAAGGTAATTGGTCATTTCGAAAGGCTCGGGAGGTAAGGGTGATTTTCCTGGCTTGTTCCTCTAATGCAGCTAATATTTTTGGATGGACATGTCCCTGGTTTACAGCTGAATAAGCACTCAGGCAATCCAGATATTTCTTCCCTTCGACATCATATACCCAGACTCCTTCGCCTCGCTCAATAACAACATCCAGGGGATGGTAGTTGTGAGCTCCATATTTTTCTTCCAGATTAATATAGTCGTTAGCATTCATATTATTTATCATCCTGGCTTTATGCCACACCCAATAATCTCGCCAAAATCGCCTTTTGAGCATGCAAGCGATTATGTGCCTGTTTGAAAATAACTGAATGCGGTCCATCTGCCACTTCATCAGTTAATTCATGATTCCGATGGGCAGGCAGACAATGCATCACGATCACATCTTTTTCCGCTTTTGAAACCAATTCCTCATTAACCTGGTAAGGCGGAAATACTATTTCCCGTTTCGATTGTTCTTCTTCCTGTCCCATACTTGTCCATGTATCCGTGTAGATCACTTTTGCAGCTTTCACAGCTTCGAAAGGATCCCTGAGAAATCTCAATTTCCCGCCTGTATCAAGTGCAATTTTTCGGGCAATTTCTATTGGTCTTGAAGGAATGTCAAAGCCATCCGGGTTTGCAATAGTGAAATTTGCTCCCAGCTTTATACAAACATGCATCAATGAAACAGCTACATTGTTTCCATCCCCAACATAGACGACATTGATGCCTTTCAGATCTCCGAATTCTTCCTGGATGGTGAGCGCATCAGCCATTCCCTGGCAGGGATGATTGTAATCGCTTAAGCCATTGATAACCGGGATGGTCGACCATTTGGCCAGTTCTAATACATGCTGGTGTTCAAATACCCTTGCCATCAGTATTGAAACGTAGCCTGATAACACTCTGGCGATATCAGCAATTGATTCACGTTTTCCCAATCCTATTTCATTAGGAGAGAGATATAAAGCATCGCCGCCCATATGACGCATTGCCATATCAAACGATACTCTTGTACGTAAACTTGGTTTCTGAAAGATCATGCCAAGGACCTTTCCTTTGAATAATGGCGGATTACCGTTAGTAAAATATTCTTTCTTTAATTTCACAGCCAAATCTAACAAGTCCTTTATGTCCTGCGATGAATAATCTGCGATGGCCAAAAAATCCTTCATTTCTTCTCCTATTCTTCCCTTTCAATTTTTAGTATCATTCTGGTTGTCGATATCGTCCAGTGCATATTGGATGGTAGAAGTGTGAATTTAATCACATTCTTTTATTGACGGTATTTGTTCCAATAACGTTGAATTCCTTCTGCTCCCATCCAGGTCGGATTCGCTATCTCGTAGATTTTTAATCCATCCTCCCCCACGCCAGAATTCTTCCCTTGATCATTGATGAAACCAACATATTGCTCGCGTAAAGATTCAATCGATAAGTCTTTTACCAATACATTATCCATCCATTGCTCATTCTCATCAAGTATCCGTCTAGCCAGCTTGAGATGTTCACTGGCATCATGAAAGATACCAAAATGGGTCGGGGCAATATCTCTGAAACCAATCTCCTCAAGCCGGACCAAACTTTGCCTCCATTTTTCAAAATGCAATTCAGGAGGGACCAATGGCAAGCGAATATAAGATGACCCTGGCAGGCGGACTCCTCCAACATCCCCAGTAAAACAGGTGTCCTCGAACAACCAGGAAATATGATGTTCGGCATGTCCAGGTGTATATAGAGCTGTAAAAGTCAAGTCACCCGCGATAACTTGTTCCTGATCGCGAACAGCAAATAACTTTTCACCGGGGACTGGCAAAAATTTACCCCATAATAAATCCATTTTCTCTCCATAAATTCTTTTTGCACTTGCCAGGAGTTTTTCTGGATTTTTCAAATGAGGTTCCCCCACAGGATGTACAAATATTTGGGCACCTATTCCTGCAAGCCATCCAGCTGCACCAGCGTGATCAAGGTGAATATGAGTGATCAATACATGGGTAACATCCCTTGGTTCGATTCCATGTTGCTTCAATTGCAATGTGAGTTCTTCTTGAGTTGATCCGGGTCCTGACTCCACCAAGACTGCTCCACTATTATATGGAATTAAATATGCCGCAATCGCTTTCTTTAGGTCCAAAAAATTCAGGTCAAGAGGAATAATGGAATGCATGCATCTTCTCCTGTTTGCTGCTAATTCATCAAAATCTATCTTACTTTTTGGTATTTGGATTCGGAGCCTAATTTTTCCCAGGCATCCATGTTCTCTGATTATCTACACGCAAGTTACCCAATTGACTATCCAAATTTTGTCCACATTGAATATTAAAAACTGGGATTTCACGCTTCTCAAGTTCAAAAATAGATTTTCCTTCTCGCTCAGGACCTCCGATAAATTCTGCCAATATCAAAATAACCATGGGATGCAATTTTCTCCATTTCAGGGTTTCAATCGTGAAAAGAATATTATCTGTAATGGAAGGAGTTACCAGGATCACTCCACTTCCCAAGGGTAGATATTTACTCTGCATATTCACACAACCGGATATTGGAAGCTCACCGTCTGGTTTTAGAAAAGCCAGGGTTTCCAAAATTTTTCCGATTTGACGTTCTCCTCTTTCCGCAGGTATCACTGTAACCGTGCTTCCTGAGCTTACCAATCCCACAACCTTTTTTTGATGCAAGAAATATTTTGCCAGGGATGCAGTAACGCTGATCGAATATTCATAGGTGTCTTCTGGAAGTTTAATAGGAGTTCGCCTGTAATTGATAAAATCATCTTCACGTTTTTCGGTCTCACGAATTGGTCTTGAATATTGCACACCCAGTTGAGAATCTAAGAAGAACCAGATCTCTGATTGAGGATCCTGTTCATATACTTTAACCATGAAATTATTTCGTTTAGCAGTTGATTGCCAGTGAATTCGTTTCATCGGATCCCCTGGAATATATTCTCGCACACCTGTTGCATGTGGGGTCACATCGAGAGTTTTCTGGTAGATCTCTTTCCCTCCAGGTAATATTCCTCTTGGTAAAGGAAAATATGGTATATCCACAGTGAATGGGTAGACTATAAGTGTCTCTTTCGACTGATACTCTTTGGTATTAGTAAAAAATCCAAATGGGTCCCCTGATTTTATAAGAGTGGGTCCTAAGGCATATGCTCCCCGCCTGGTTATCCTTGTTCGTGTTGTATAGGATCTTTGGCGCAATCCACCAATATTGGTCAACAGACGCGAACCACTTTTTTGCGGAATCGGTGAATTATCTTTAATTTCCACCCATAGTCGAGTCCATCTGGATATGTTAACCACTTCAAAATGTTCATCCAATATCTTTCCAACACTAGAACGCAAACTTCTTGTTCGGCGAGCAATTTGGATTCCCTCAAGAGAAGTGAGACTCCAAATATTTGAGGTTACCAGCACCAATAATAACAAAAGGAAAATACGGATATACACAAAGATCCCAGTTGTTGCCCATCCAAAAAACATGACCACTAACAAAATTAATAACAACCAGAGAGGTTTTTTCAATCTTTTCATTTGTTTTCGGAATTTCTAAAAATCCCTCCCGGGACTGGTACTTGTTCCAATATCTCTTCAATGATCTTTGATGAACTTAATTCTCTCAAACGTGCAGCCGGGTTGACGATTACGCGATGGGAAAGGACAGCAACTGCCATATTTTTTATATCATCCGGTAAAACATAATCCCTGCCTCTCAAAAAAGCCAACGCTTGACCGGTTCGAAATAATGCCAAGCTTCCCCTCGGACTGGCTCCAAGGTAAAGCTCATCATTCTGCCTGGTTTGTGTGATGAGATCAACTATATATTTTTTTACTGGAACAGATACAAAAACCCTTTTAATGTTTTCGATCTCCTGAAGTAAATATTCTTCACTTACAACTGGTTTAATTAAATCAAATGGATGCACGAATTGTTGCATCTCCAGGATTTTTAACTCATCCGAATAATTTGGATACCCTAATCGAATACGTAAAAGAAATCGGTCCAGTTGAGCTTCAGGTAATGGAAAAGTACCTTCATATTCAATTGGATTTTGAGTCGCTGCCACAAAAAATGGTTTAGGTAATAGATGGGTTGTACCATCAACTGTAACCTGTCTTTCCTCCATGGCTTCCAACAATGCAGCCTGCGTTTTTGGAGTGGCACGGTTTATTTCGTCCACGAGAACAATCTGAGCAAAAATTGGTCCGGGACGGAATTCGAATTCGCGCGTCGCCTGGTTGTAGATAGAAACACCGGTCACATCGCTGGGAAGCATATCGGGAGTAAATTGTAATCTGCTAAATGCACAACCTAAAGATCTTGCCAGACCTCGTGCAAGAACAGTTTTTCCGACTCCAGGTACATCTTCAATCAATATGTGACCCTGGCAGAAAAGACCTACGATCATCAATTCCACAACAGTTCGTTTTCCAACGATGACTTTTTCAAGGTTTTCGATAAGTTTAGCACTTACAGAATTTTTTTCTTCGATCATAATTCCATCCTTAGCTGCACGAAGACGCCATATAGAATTATTACCGTTGCTTCAGACCTGAACCCGTCAGGATCATTACAACAGGTTCCAAACAGTCTTCGATAACCTGACCCAGAGCACTCCACACCAGAGCAGATGTCGGTTCGATATAAAAACCTCGCTGCCCAAACTCATTTATTCCTATTTCAATATCTTCCTCATCAACGGCAATAAATTTCCCCTTTGATGAGCCTACCGCAGCCAGAACAGCATCACCTCTAACTGGGTGCCAAATGCGAACGCCTTCTGCCCGAGTCGGTCCGTCTGATGCAAAACATAATCCATCCAATCCACCATTATAAATCGACCATAACGGTGCACACACTCTTGCTTGAACACCAATAAGGACAGGCATTTTCTCTGTCAATCCTGCTTTGAGGAGAGCATTAAAACCGCGATATATTCCCAAAATTAACCCACCTTGTCCAACCGGAACAATAACCGTAGCCGGGATTTTGTCTCCGAGTTGCTCAAATACTTCATATGCAATAGTCGCATAACCCGGAAGGTTAAAAGGTAAATAAGCATGGCTAGCGTAAGTCATGCCACCATCTGCAGTCTGTTTTGCAGATTCGCTCACTTCAGAACGTGAACCCTTAATTCGATTAATTCCAGCCCCAAAAGCTTCAATTTGCATCTGTTTAATCCAGGAAGTCTCATCGGGAGCATAAATATTTAATTTTATCCCTGCCTTGGCACAATATGCAGCCAGTGAAGCTCCGGCATTTCCGGAGGAATCTTCAATGCACTCATGAACATTTCGGAAATGCAAAAATGAGGCGATCAAACTGGATCCTCTATCCTTGAAAGAGCCGGTAGGATTTAAATATTCGCACTTCATCGCAACCGAATGGCCGAAACAGTCAGACCAAATGAGGGGAGTATCTCCCTCTCCCAACGAAATTGCATCCATTTCATCATTAAACATGAAAGTTCGTCGAAACTTCCAAATCCCGAGTTGTCCCTTATCTATCCCATTCGGATCAAATTTAATTGATTCGGCGAAATCAAAAATACCTCCACATTTCTCACAACGATATGGACAGCCATTGACAGGATATCCACGACCACAGTTAGTGCAAAGTACATTAACGGATATCATTCACTCACTCTTTCGTGGAATGTAATCACCCTCTATCCATGATTCACCATTTTTGCCAAACTCTTTTTTCCAAATCGGGACGATTTCTTTTAAACGATCGATCCCGTATCTTGCAGCATCGAATACACCTGTATCTCTATGAGCTGCTGAACAAGCAACCACAACCGTAGGAGTTCCTGGCATTACTTTTCTTATACGTTGTATCATAGCGATCGATTCGACTTCCGGCCATTTTTTTCTTATTTCTTCAGCAATTTGATACATCATTTTTTCAGCCATTGGTTGGTAGGCTTCGTACTCAAGGTGAAGTGTTTCATGTGGATTATCTCTTTCAGTAAATCCCCGAACCAAACCAGTAAATAATACAACTGCTCCGCTAGTATTGCTTGTTAATTTTTCAATTAATTCATCTAAATGTATTTCAGATTCGACGATTTCGCAAATAGTCTGTTTGCCCATAGATCAACCCCCGGAGACAGGTGGGAAGAACGCTATTTCAGCATCTGCAATTATGGTGACATCATTGAACGCAAATTCATGATTCATGGAAACAATTACTGAATTCATTATATTTTTTAATGCTGGATAATCTTCAACCAAGGATCCTTTTAATCCAGATATGACCATATCATCTGGGATTGTTTTTGTAATTCTCCGCTCACCAGTCATATCCCGGAGGGTGGCAAAAAATAAGATCGTTATTTGGTTCAAAGCTACTCCAGCCAATTTTTTTGAGTCTCACTCATTTACGATATCGCCGGATATTCCGCCATGTTTTTCAACCAGGCGAATATTTTGTATTTTCATCGTCTTCTCGACAGCTTTTGCCATATCATATATCGTCAAAGCTGAAACGGTAACTGCCACCAAAGCCTCCATTTCAACACCAGTTTTTCCCATTGTCCGGGCAGTCGCGGTGATCTGTACTCCAGGCAGGTTGTCGATCAACTTTAAGTCAACATCAATGTTTGTTAATGGAATGGGATGACACAATGGGATCAGATCCGATGTTTTCTTGGCAGCACTAATACCAGCTATTTGCGCAACTATTAGAACATCACCTTTTTTCATTGCTCCTTCCCTGATCAAGTTAAGGGTTTCAATTGACATTTTGATTTCTCCCCTGGCAATTGCACTTCGTTCCGTATCAGGTTTCGAACCAATATCCACCATTCGGGCTCGCCCTGATTCATTAATATGGGTAAGTTTATTTTTATTCATATATAGATTATACCCTTCCATGATTATTTATCTTCTGAAGTTTACATTTGAATTTACAAAGTTTTACAAAAATATACAAATGATCAGGGGAGTCTTCTTATTTAAGGAATTTTTGTGGGTAAATTTGGATGATATAATCCGCCTGCCATGGATTTAAAAATTGCCTACCACCAACAAAGTAACTATTCTGTGACTGTTCCTGTCTTTGAAGGACCGCTTGATCTCCTTCTTCAATTGATAGAGCGTTCGGAATTGGATATCACAACCGTATCCCTGGCAATAGTCACTGACCAGTACCTGGATTATATTCACCAAATGACAAACAAAGTGGCTGAAGAAATTTCTGCATTTCTGGTTATCGCTGCCAAATTAATCCAGTTGAAATCTGAAGCCTTGCTTCCCAGGCCTCCGGTAAGAGAAATTGATGGCGAGGATCCAGGACTGTCTCTGATCCATCAATTACAGATCTATAAACAATTTAAGGAAATTTCAATATGGTTACAAGATAGGGAGACGAGAGGACTGAGATCATATTTACGGATTGCACCTCCCCCAAAAATTGAAGAGCATGTAGACCTAAGTAACATTACACTTGAAGACCTATTGCTGGCAGCCGAGGAAGTTCTTCAAAAAGAACAAGAAAAGCAAGGTCTTGATTCTGTGATCAAAGCCCCCCGGGTTACAATTAGAGAAAAAATTACTTTAATCGCCCATTACTTGAGCAAAGAAAAAGAATCATCGTTCAATGAAATTCTTGGAAATAAATCAACTCGTCTTGAAATTGTTGTGACATTTCTAGCATTGCTGGAATTGATAAAAAGATATCGTGTATCTGCTCTCCAAGACTCTTTGTTCAGTGACATTAAATTGAGACCATTGACTGAATTTTCCGAAAATGAAGAATTTGATATCGAATTCGGGGAATAAAAATCCGATTGCTTTAAATTATTCACACAGGAAATTTATTAACAATTCATTGAACTGGTCTGGAAATTCCACGCTGGCAGCATGGCCTGCTTCTTTCATGATTACCTGACGAGCTCCAGGTATCCACTCAGTCATTTGGGTTTGGTGAGTTGGGTGGACGGTAGTGTCTTTCGCCCCAGTGATCACTAGAGTTGGCACTTTGATTTCATGCAATCGCTTTTTTGAGTTGAACATCCCTAAAGATCGCATTGCGGCACGGTATGCGCGTGGATCTGCGTTACAGATCTGTGAAATCATTTCTTGTCGAATAATTTCCTGATCCTGGTTTGGAAATATTCTTTTTGCAACAAATTCAGCTTGGACGGGTAATCCGAGGGTCTGCACCAAAACAAACCTTTGCAGAAAATACATCCACCCTTTTAAAGTCTTAGGTCTTAGTACAGAAAACGTATTTGCCAAGACCAACTTTGAAACAAGATCGGGATAATTTAATGTAATAGCTTGTGCTATTGTCCCACCCATTGATAATCCCACAACATAAGCTGGAAAAATCCTGATCTCCTGCATGAACTCTGCTAAATCCATGGAAACCCGTTCTATACTCCATTTTTTATTTCCATATTTCGAATTTCCAAATCCGGGAACATCAACTGCGATCGGACGGAATCCGGATGAAATCATTGAAGGGAATTGAAGAGTCCATGAGGAACCATCTACTCCCAAACCATGCAGTAACAAGACCGGTTTCCCATCTTTATCACCAGGATCCAGATAATGAATATTTGCCATGTTTACTCTTTGAGAAAACTCCCAGCAAATTTGCCGGGAGTCTTCACTACGCTAACTCTTTTTTAACTACAATCCTATGAAATCAACATTTCAATAAGGTTTGCACAATTTAAAATAAATTTTTCCTTTATCCGGTATTTCGTCCCCAAATTATACCTTCGATCCTCAACCATAACCTTCTCAGGAAGGATCGAGTTCGGGCAATGAACCGATAATAAGTAGGTCGAATTACATGGTCTGCCTCAAGGACGCCTGTCCACTGGGCGGTTAATGCCCCCCATGTCAGACCAGCACCGAATCCCACCAATACGAATTTATCCCCTTTCTGCAAACGTCCGTCGCTGGCAGCCTCGCATATCGCGATCGGGATGGAAGCGGTTGAGGTATTTCCATACCTTTCCAAATTCACAACAAATCTCTCCAGGGGAACCTTTAAGCCTCGCGCGGCTGCTTCAATTATCCTGAGATTGGCCTGGTGTGGGATGATCCATTTCACATCTTCCATTAATATTCCGGCTGATAGTATTGCTTCGCGTGTTGCTTGTGCCATCACCCTTGTTGCGAACCGGAATACTTCCCTTCCATCCATATGAATATAATGCATACCGGCGCGTATTGTTTCTTCGCTTGCCGGGTTTTTACTACCCCCGGCTGGCACTGTCAATAGATCTGCTCCAGACCCATCTGAATGCATTACCGCAGAAATTACACCACCTGGAATTTCGCTGGATTGAAGGACGATCGCACCTGCACCATCTCCAAACAAAATACAAGTGTTCCGATCAGACCAATCCACGAATTGAGAAAGGGTTTCAGCCCCGATAACCAGAACATTATTCAAGCTTCCACTTCTGATCGCCTGGGCAGCCATATTCATTGCATAAATGAATCCAGAACATGCTGCTGAAAGATCAAAAGCTCCTGCTTTTGTTGCTCCAAGACGGTCTTGTATTAAACAGGCAGTCGCTGGAAATAAATATTCCGGAGTGGATGTAGCACAAATTATTAAATCTATATCAGCAGGTTTCAACTTTGCTACTGATAAGGCATTCCAGGCAGCTTCTACCGCCAGCATGGAAGTAGTTTGATCTTTTTCAGCGATACGTCTCTCTTTGATCCCGGTCATTTCAACGATCCAATTGTCGCTGGTTTCAATTATTTTTTCCAGATCAAAATTAGTTAAGACTTGTTCAGGAACTGCCATCCCCCAACCTGTAATGTGTGCGAAAGGCATGGTAACACCTCAAATATTCTTATTATGTTGGTTGAGACTTTTTTCATCAGCCATTAAATTTTCTTATTACAATAGTCGCATTATGACCACCAAAGCCGAATGAATTTGACATGGCAAAGGTAATTTTTGCTTTTCGAGCCTGGTTCGGAACATAATCAAGATCACATTCTGGGTCTGGTACTTCATAATTGATCGTGGGAGGGATCACTCCATCCTGAATGGCTTTGATACAAATTGCAGCCTCCACAGCTCCAGATGCTCCCAGAAGGTGACCGGTCATTGATTTAGTAGATGAAATGGACACTTTATAGGCTTGTTCACCAAAAACAGTCTTTATTGCAGCGGTTTCACTCTTATCATTTAGATGGGTGCTTGTTCCATGGGCATTTATGTAATCAATATCTTTTGGCTCAATCCTTGCATTTTCCAAAGCCAGTTTGATGCAAAGGGCAGCACCGGCTCCATTTTCTGCAGGTGAAGAAATATGATAAGCATCATCAGAAGTGCCATAACCGGATATTTCCGCAAGGATTCTTGCACTCCGGGCTTGAGCAAATTCCAGAGATTCAAGGATTAATATTGCCGCCCCTTCTCCCATGACAAAACCATCGCGATTACGATCAAAAGGTCTTGAGGCGTGTTCGGGATCGTTATTGCGAGTGGATAATGCTGTCATAGAACTCATACCAGCAATGGCAATGGGAATGATGGCTGCTTCAGAACCACCAGCAATGATTGCATCGGCAGCACCTCTTCGAATCATTTCTAAAGCTTCACCTATTACGTTTGTACCTGTTGCACACGCAGTTACTATTGCCATATTAGGTCCACGCACTCCCAAGGTCAATGCCACCATCCCAGGTGCAGAATCTGACAGCATCATTGGAACTAAAAAAGGACTTATTCGGTCAGGTCCGCGTTGGTTGAGCACAGCTTGTTGTTCCAACAAAGTGCTGATGCCTCCAATCCCAGTTCCTATTACAACTCCCACCCTATCACGATTGTTCTCATCTATTTTCAATTTTGCATCTTCCAAGGCTTCCAGAGTCGAAGCTAATGCAAATTGTGTATAACGATCCATCCTTCGGGCTTCTTTATTTCCGAATAAACTCACCGGGTCGAATTCTTTCACTTCAGCTGCGATCTGCGTTTTATATTCACTTGCATCAAAACGAGAGATCTTTGACACACCAGATTTACCTGCTAAAAGATTCTTCCAGGAAATTGGCATACTATTTCCTAGTGGACTGATACAGCCAAGACCAGTTACAACGACTCTATTTTCCATATTGTCGTACCTCCTGCAATTTCATAAAGTCCAGCTATTGTCTGGACGTTATAACACGTTCCATTTGAAAGGGATGCGGTGCGTCAGTTACTTTTTTATCCAACCAAAAGGTTATTATGGATCTGTTTCACATGGTTTTTATCATGACCTGCAATCACTCCAACCAATTCATGCAAAGTATAAGATCCAAATATTGAATGCCGAGCAGGTCGATCCCATTCAATTACCAGATTTTCTAGAAGACTCAATGTTTCTTTACGGGCAGTTATGAATGAGATTAAAGCAGTTTTGCCATTCTGAGCGGCATAATTCCGTTCACTTGCCCATCGATCTGTTATCTCGCCTGTTATATAAGGGTTATCATTGGTCAATATTTTTCGAATTCGCGGAATGTTTACTTCGATCTCCACGTCTCGCAAATGACAAACTACTTCCCTTATGGACCATCCTTGCTGGTCTGAATGTGCATCAAGATCATCCTCCGAAATATTTATTAATTTTCCTTCAAGCACAGCTGGAGATGAACGCAACATTGCCAGCAAGGATGAAGGCTTTAAAATTGAATGATACAGAGAATCAATTGGAATACCTTCCAACCAGGTCTGTAAATCTTTAATTTTTCCTTGAGGTGGTTCTGCACAATCTTTCGCTTGTTTTTCTTTATATTTGATCCAATAGACTGGTAATCCGGATCTCATTGCAGGTTCGATATCCATCTTGAAATCATTTCCAACCATAATTACCGGTTCATCCACCCAACCTAATTTTCCGAGGATCTCAGGAAAATAAGAATCATTCTCTTTTGTAAAATGGGAATTCTCATACGAAGTAATATGGGAAAAAGGAATAACTTCAGGATCCAATCCAGCCCAACGAAGTCGATGGTGAATGGCTTTCAAAGGGAAAAGCGGATTTGTGGCTATCACTATTCTATAATTCTTTCCTATAGCCCAATTGACAAACTCAATCGCGTCCGGACGCTGTTTTGTTAAATATTCAAGTTTAGGAAAAACCTCATTATAAAAACTGTCAATTTTAGATCTTAACGCAACGCTGTTGACACCAATTTTTGCATAGAAAAATTCATCAAAAACCTCTTTCAATGTCCTCTCGGGATCAGTTTTGGTCATCATCATCCAGGTCCCGTTCATGAGTGCAGGAATCATGATTTCTGGTGAAACTTGGTCAAGTAGAGTGTCTGAAAGAGCTTTAAAATATGCAGGAATAAAATTCTGCATATTCGTATCGAGCAATGTATCATCCAAGTCGAGCAATAAAGTTAGTTTCATATATTTATTTCAATGATGGCAGGATCGGATGACAATCACCACAACCTATATGGGGTTGGTTGACTTTTCGGTTGGTTTTTTCGCAAAAAGCAGATACCGTGACTTGGGGTTTAAATAATTTCAATCCTGATCGCTTAACTTTAGCATTTATAACCATATATTGACACGCATTTGCCCGTGTAATTGATGGTACTGGGCAAGTAGTACACAGGTTTGGAGTCCATTTTTGTGATGAACTTAATAATAGCCGACATTCTTCATGATTTCGCCCTCGATAATAGTCTCCATAGAAATACTTACATTCAATGCCAGCTGGAGTACGCATACATATTCCTATTCAATAAATACGACAAATAGAAACGATTAAACCAGTCCCATTTGACCACTATTGGAAATTTCTCTGTAGAAATTATGCCCTTGTAAGATATGATCCAGTGCGCGTATCAACCTTAATCGTATCCCCGACATTTATGAAATTTGGACACTGTACTTCGAGACCATTTTCTGTTTTGACCTTCTTGGTAACACCAGTTGCGGTGTCACCACGGACAGATGCTTCTGCAAATACAACTTTTAGATCAACGGAAGCTGGAATTTCAATATCGATCGCTTCACCATCATAAAATGTCAGTTTAACTTCCATACCTTCCACCAAGTACAAAGCAGTATCTCCTAAAAGATCTGCTTTAACGGCTGGCTGTTCAAATGTCTGATTATCCATGAAATAATAAAAATCATTATCTGTATAAAGGTATTGCACATTATGAAAATCCAAACGCGCTTCTTGTACCTGGTTTCCAGAAATGAATGTTTTTTCTAATGTAGCCCCTGTCCGAAGATTTCGGGCTTTAATCCTAATCGAAGCATTACCGCGACCAGATTTGTTATGGCTGTAATCCAATACTTTAAAAAGCGAGCCATCCAGCTCAAATGTAACACCCTTACGAAGATCATTTACATCAATCATACTTCCTCACAGTAATTATAAAATTTACGCTTGCGGATTATACTGCCTTTTCTTAAATGTATTAAAGGAATTTTCATTAAACAAAATAAATACGGAATATATTTCTTTAATTAATGATGACTTTCCGAGTCAGGTTCGTTTCTTAATAATTCGATTGCGTGAGTTAAGACTGGTTGGACGACTCGAAAGTTCTCCACCGCTGCTTTAGGACTGCCAGGAAGGTTAATAATCACCACTTGACCACGAATTCCAGCGACTGCTCTTGATAACATCGCGTGTGAAGTTGAGCTCATACCTTGAAAGCGCATTGCTTCGACCAATCCCGGAGCCAATCGATCCACGACTGCAAGTGTTGCTTCTGGAGTAATATCTCTTCTGGAAAACCCGGTTCCCCCGGTTGTCAATATGATATCCAAATCATTTCGATCCACCCATGATTTCAACGTTTCCTGAATAATAATAAAATCATCGGGTATAACGGCTACGCGAATGACAACCCATTTTGCTGCTTCTATCTCTTTTTTTATAGCAGGGCTTGTTTCATCCAATCTTTCTCCGACCGATGAGCGATCTGAAGCAGTCAAAATACCAAAACGCAATTGCATATCTCTAGATATCCTTCCCCATGACACACAGATTCAATTCTTTCCAACCTCTTTTTGAATAAAAATCCTTGGCCTCAGAATTTTCTTTCGTCACCAGAAGATAACTGCGGAGGCATCCTTTTTTTTGAAGACGTGCTTCAAGCTCTGCCATTAATATTTCGCCAATACCATTTTTCTGATAATGGTTGGAGACAGCCAAGTGATATACCATTCCCCGCCTGCCATCAAATCCACCCAGAACTGATCCAACGATTCTTCCACCCCATTCAGCAACAAGAAAAAGGTCTGGATCCCTGAATACTTTTTTCTCAATCTCTTTAAGGCTATCAGACTCGCCGAGTTGAATCCCGGGTCCTGATGATTGCCATAAAAAAATTACTTCTTGGAAATCATTAGGCAGCAGAGCTTCTCTAATGATGATTTCACTCTTTTTCATTTTTTTTAAGCAGACAACGTATCTTTAATTTTCTTTAATAATTCATCCGGCATATACGGTTTCAGTACGAAATCATCACCACCAGCTGTTTGACACTCTTCACCCAAATTCATTCCAGAAGTCATGATCACTTTAGTATTTTTGATATCTTTAAGGCTTCTAAGTTCTTTTACGACTGCTAATCCGTTTTGCTCGCCGAGGTGGACATCCATTAAAATCAGATCTGGATGTTCATCTCGGGTTAACTGAATAATATCCTGATTATCTGCAGTAATGTTCACTGCCAGATAACCTTCCATCCCGAGTAAGATTTTCAGAAGCGAAACCATGGTGGGATCATCTTCTGCCAATAATATTTTTTTCAATTTCGATAATACTCCGACCCGTTAATATTAACGGTTGGGCCTATTTTAAATCGATCGCGTTTGCCAACACTTCGCTAACTGAATCTACAAAAACAAATTTTAATGCTTTCTTGATTTCCTCCGGAATTTCATTGATATCTTGCTCGTTCCGCTTTGGCAAGATCACAGTCTTTAGTCCAACTCGATGGGCTGCGATCATTTTCTCCTTGATCCCTCCAACAGGCAATACCTGGCCTCTCAAAGTGATCTCGCCAGTCATCCCAACACCTTTTCTGATGGATCGCCCGGTCACCAACGAAACCAAAGCCATAGCCATGGTCACTCCTGCGGATGGGCCATCCTTTGGTTGAGCGCCTGCTGGGATGTGCATATGGATATCCGATTTTTCAAAGAAGTCTTCTGGAACACCAATTTCTGCCGCATGAGATCGAACATAAGATAAAGCTGCCTTGGCAGATTCCTGCATCACATTTCCAAGAGACCCTGTTAATTGAAAACCTTTACTCCCGGGCATTCTGGTTGCTTCAATGAACAGGACATCCCCACCGAATGGTGTCCATGCCAGACCAGCAGCTACACCTGGAATGGATGTCCTTGCGCTTAATTCTTCCGGTTCTATGAACAAAGGATTCCCAAGATATTCCTTTGCCTCGACATTTGTTATCCGAGGTTGAATTTCCTGTCCTTCAGCGATTTTCATGCCGATCTTGCGGCAAACAGAACCAATTTGTCTTTCAAGGTTACGAACACCAGACTCTCGTGTATACAATTCTATAATTGCCTTAAGGGCGTCAACTGTAAATTTGACTTCGGATTTTCGCAATCCATTTTCTTTAATTTGCCTGGGGACTAAATACTCTTTGGCAATCGCTATTTTTTCCCGTTCAGTGTAACCAGAAAGCCGGATAACTTCCATGCGGTCAAGCAAAGGAGATGGAATTGTTTCAAGTTGGTTTGCTGTGGTTATAAACATCACTTGGGAAAGATCATAACTTACTTCAAGGTAATGATCTCTGAATTCATTATTCTGTTCCGGGTCAAGAACTTCCAATAATGCTGAGGCAGGATCGCCATGATAATCGAATACAAGTTTGTCGATTTCGTCCAGCATAAACACCGGGTTGTGCGATTCTACTCTTCTAATTGCCTGTAAAATTCTGCCTGGCATGGCACCAATATATGTTCGGCGGTGACCACGGATTTCAGCTTCATCTCTAACACCACCGAGGGATATCCGGATGAATTTTCTGTTCATTGCGCGTGCAATGGATTGTCCAAGAGAAGTCTTCCCAACTCCAGGTGGTCCTACAAAACATAGAATCACACCTTCCCTTTCATGACGGATTTTATCTTTATAACTTCCATTTAGTTCATTTTTGCGATCAATCCTTAATTTCCGAATGGCAAGATATTCCAGCACACGATCTTTTACATCTGTAAGACCATAGTGGTCATCATCCAGTATTTTTCTTGCATGGGAGATATCCAAATTATCATTTGTTGTTTGAGCCCAAGGGATGGAAACCAGCCAATCCAGATATGTGCGTATAACACCGTATTCTGCTGCAGCGGTTGGCAACCGGGAAAGTCGATCAAGTTCTCTCCGGGCTTGTTTCTCTGTTTCTTCGGGCATTTTTGCACTTTCTATTTTTACACGGAATTCTTCGACTTCAACCGCTTGTTCGTCTTCTTCTCCTAATTCCTTTTGGATAGCTTTTAATTGTTCACGTAGAAAATATTCCCGTTGGACTTTTTCAATTTCAGATCTGGCTTCATTTTGGATCTTTTGCCCAAGATGCAGGACTTCACCTTCACGAACGAGGAAACCGATCAATTTATGTAGTTTCGCTTTGGTGGAATCCATTTCCAGTATCTTTTGGGCATCACTTAATTCCATCCGTTGAAAGTTTGCTATCGTATAAATCGTCTGAAGAGGATCTTCCAATGTTGTAATTGAAGCCGCTAGTTCACGAGGAATGGATTGATTCAAACCAGCTATATGTTCAAATTGATCCCTGGCATTTCGTGCCAAAGCGTCAATCTCCAATCCTGCTTCAACCTCTTCCGGGATTAATTTTATTGAGGCTTTGAAATAAGGTTCGCTTTGAACAATCTCGTCTAATTTAAACCGAACCAATCCTTGCACAAGCAAGCGAATGGTATTATCCGGGGCACGAAATAGTCGATGAATTACAGCTATGGTCCCTACGGTAAAAAGTTCGCCTGGTTCAGGGTTTTCAATATCCGGAGAGCGAGAGGCGATCAATCCGATCAACCTATCAGTGCCAGCAGCATCGTCTACAAGTTTTAATGATCTTGGTTGTCCAATCGTTAAAGGAACAGCGGTCTGAGGATAGACGACAACTCCTCTCAAAGGAAGAATAGGAATAATTTCAGGATATTTAATCGATTCCTCAGAAGGTGTTGGAGGTTTTTCCACATTTGTTTCTTCTCCGCTTTTTTTGGTTAAACGCGTTAATATTGACGGCAAGAATAATTCCTCCAGAGATGCTTCTGAATCTCCCAACCAATCAAAAAAATCAATAATATTCGAGTGCCAACGTGAAGCAGACATAAATTTTTAATTAACCTTTTATTTTAATAGTCGTACCTTTACTAAATGGTATGGAAATCACCAGGAATCCATCTTCATACTCAGCTTTTGCACTTTCCAAGGCCAGACCTTTTGGAAGTGCCACCATTGTATTGAATTCGCCGAATCGAATTTCCATCTGATAATAGGCACGTCGTTCATTTGAATCCGGTCTTTTTCCGCTTACGGTCAGACAGTTATCTTCGAAATTAATATCAATTTCAGATTGTTTCATCCCTGCAATTTCGATCTTGATGATTATTCCTGTTGGCGTTTCATAAACATCCGTTGCAGGACTCCAAGTAAAGTTATTCCCGTTTACCTGCCATCCACTGTTTTGAGACCGGGAAAAAACCAGCGATTTCAAAGAGTCAGACGGTTTGACAAATTCGACCATTTTAACTCCTTACATTATTAAAGCAGCTTTGGCCGCCTCCAAAACACCAGCATAATCAGGTTCATCTCCCAGGGCTGGCATATATGCGGAATATGTGATTATATTTTTATGGTTTACTACAAATACTGCGCGCCTTAACACTCTAACATCTTTCATCAAACATGCGTATTTCATGCCAAATTCACCGGTCAAATGATCGGATAATGTGATTACCCTATCAATTCCCGCTCCTCCGCACCAGCGTTTTTGAGCGTAAGGCAAATCCATACTGACAACAAGGATTACTATATCCTTGTCCAGATTAGTTGCTTCCAAATTAAATCGCCGCGTTTCCCTATCGCAAACTTCGGTATCGAGGGAAGGAACTGCTGCAATTATTCTCACCTTCCCTTTTGTATCGTCCAACCCGTTAAAAAGCAACCAATCCACCGTATGACAAAAAAACCCTGGGCTGTGTCTCCGGGATGAAGATCATCACCAATAACGACTACCTC
>Ga0334722_10002216_pt1 | contig 22355 bp, 17 predicted proteins | sample C3_bottom_MG_FD_207210 | JGI IMG/M metagenome (GOLD analysis project Ga0334722, IMG submission 207210) | Sediment microbial communities from Yellowstone Lake, YNP, Wyoming, USA - C3_bottom | ecosystem: Environmental > Aquatic > Freshwater > Lake > Sediment | place: USA: Wyoming | collected... | reverse complement strand
TGGCCGCGAACCTCTCCTCCGGCAACTATCAGAACTACGACAATCTCGAGGGCATCCGCATCATGGAGGGCTGCAAGCCCGATGTGGTGATGGTGCAGGAGTTCAACTACAAGACCAACAGCGCCGCCGACTTCCAGGAGATGGCGAATCTCGCGATCACGGGGAGTACGGCGCCCGCCAACCCAGCCTACTACTGTCACGAAAGCGGAGCCGGCATCCCCAATGGAATTCTGTCCCGCTATCCCATCCTCGAGAGCGGGGAGTGGGACGACACCTATATGACCGATAGGGACTTCGCCTGGGCGCGCATCGACATTCCGGGCTCGGTTGATCTCTGGGCGGTGAGCGTCCACATCAAGGCAGGAAACGCCTCTGCAACGAGTACCAAAGTTGCGGATCGTGAGAGGAGAACGATTGAGGCTTCCAGCCTTCGCGACTATATAATCGCAAAGATCCCTGCCAGCGATTACCTCGCGCTCGGCGGCGACTTCAATACCTACGCGAACGACGCGACTTCTGAGCCCTGCCTGGGCATCTTCGACGACTTCCTCGTCCTGTCGGGGATCTGGCCGGCCGACGCTTCGGGGAATGTCAACACGAACTCGGGAAGGAATTCCCCCTATGACCGGGTCCTGGCCGATCCCGACCTCGAGTCCCTGAAGACCGCGACGGTCATCGGCGCCGCGAGCTTTCCCGGCGGTCTCGTGGTGGACACGCGGAGTTACCAGCCGCTCTCGGATTTGGCCCCGGCCCTCTCGACCGACTCGGCCGCGCCGAGCATGCAGCACATGGCGGTGGTACGGGACTTCCTCGTTCCCGTGCGGTGACCGGAGGGGTGGCCCGAATCGTAAAGACACAATACCTATGGTCTTCACCTCGATTCGCTGGTAGAATCGGCAGGAGAGTTGATTGGAAGAGACGGGAGCGCGGGTGAAAATCATAGCTTGGGTCGTCATGGCGTTCGCGCTTGTCTTCACAGGGTGTTCCCTCTTCCCGGACGGCCAAGTGGCGGCGAATCTGCCGCCAGTCGATCCCGGAACGGGGGGAGGCAGCGTTCTTCCGCCGCCGATCCCGCCCAGCGCCGATCCGGGCACGCGAACGGGCCCCGTCAAGGTCGGCGCCTTCAACATCGAGATCTTCGGCCCCACGAAGGCCGGCAGGTCGGTGGTCCTCGGGGTCCTCGCGGGAATCGCCACTACCTACGACGTTCTGGCCATCGAGGAGGTCGGGAGCAACGGGATTCCCTCCGATTCGACGGCCACCGCGGTGATGGATACCTACATCGCCCGGATCAACCAGATCGCGGGCGCGGGCTCCTATGCCTATGTCAGGGGGAATCAGTACGCCATCGTCTATCGCAGGTCGGAGTTCACCCTCGACGCCTCTTCCCTCTATTCCGGAACCCAGACCTTCACCTACCAGCCCCTCACGGCCCACCTGAAATCCACGCGCGGGAATTTCGGCTTCGCCATGCTGGTCGTCCACACTTCCCCCTCCAAGGCCCTGACCGAGATTCCCGAACTCAAGGTCGCCATGTCCGAGGTCGGCGCGCTCTACAAGGAGAGCGATGTCATGGCCCTGGGAGACTTCAATGCCGATGGTTCCTATTATGTCGAAGGAAGCGGGAGCGATCTCGCGGGTTTCGAGGCTCCCGCCTACATCTCGGCGATTTCGAATTCCGCCGACACGACCGTCGCCGCCTCGGTGAATACCTACGACCGGATCGAGCTCTCCGCTTCGATGACCTCCGACTACGCCTCGAGTTCCGGCGTCATCAACTTCGGTCAGGTCTATGATATGACGGTCTGCGAGGGAACGGCCTTGACCGCGGGCACGGAGAGCGCAGTCAGCGACCACTATCCGGTCTGGGCCGAGTTCTACGTCGACAAGGACGCCGACTGAGGGGCTCCTCCTTTCCCGGATCTCAGCTCGACCGACCGCACCTTCCTTCCTCGAGCCCTGTCCGTCTCAATCAATGCTCGCCTGCTCTCCCGTGACGATGATCTCGCAGACCTCGGCGGCCGTCGAGGCGCGCTCGAGGCGCTCGACGACGTACTCGCTGGCTTCGAGGAGCTCGGCGACTCGCACGAGGAGCTTCTGGTGGACGCGGGGCTCGGCGGCGGGAGTGACGAGGACGAAGAGGAGGCGGGCCTGCTCGGCTCCACCCTCGACGGGAATGCCGCCTTCGCTGCGCATGACGAGGAGGGCGGGGGCCGCGAGGCTCTGGAGCTTGGCGTGGGGGATGGCGATGCCCTTGCCCATGTAGGTCGAGGCGAGGCGCTCGCGCTCGGCGACGGCCCGGGCTATGTCCTCGGGCGGAGCGGGAAGGTCGGCACGGGTCAGGCGACCGAGGCCCTGGCGGACCGCGGCGGCGATGGTCGGGCCCTCGACGCCGAGTGCGACGCGGCCGGGTGATAGGACGCCGGCGAGGGCCAGGGGCGGGTCCTCTTCGTACTCGTCGCAGATGGTGCCGACGATCTCCTCGAGAATGTCCTCCATGGTGAGGAGTCCGGTCCACTGGCTGTCGCGGGTGACGAGGGCCAGCTGGGCGCGGCGCGCCTGCATGGAGGCGAGGACCTGCTCGAGGCCCTGGGACTCGTCGACGAGGAGGGCGGGGCGGGCGAGGGCCTCGAGGGCCGCGCCGTCCCTGGCGAGTCCTCCCGCGAGGGTGCCGAGGTCCTTGACGTGGATGTAGCCCAGGGGGAGGTCGCTGCCCGGCCTGATGAGGGGAAAGCGGGAGTAGCGCCGGGCGCCGAGGAGGTCGGCGATTTCGGAACCGGCCATGGCGGTCGAAAGGCAGACGGTCGAGTTGCGCGATCTCATCGCGTCGCGGGCGCGCATCTCGCCGAGGTCGAAGATGTTCTCCATGAAAAGGAGGCGGCGGAAGGAGAGGAGGCCCGAGCCCTGGCCGCGCTCGAGGAGGATGCGGAGCTCGTCCTCGGAGAGCTGCTCGCGCTCGGAGGGTGCGCCGATGCCGAAGAGGCGGAGGATGGCGTGGGCCGAGCCGTTGAGGACCCAGAGGGGGGCGATGAAGAGGCCGTGGAAGAAGCGGAGGACGCGGGCGGTGCGGAGGGCGGCCCGGCCCGCGTCGCGGATGGCGGCGAGCTTGGGTACCTGCTCGCCGAGGAGGATGTGGAGGAAGCTGACGCCGACGACAGCCAAGGCGGTGGCGAAGGCGTGGGTGGCGAGGGAGCCGCCGCCCCCGGGGCCTGCGAAGAGGGGGAGGAGGAGGTCGGCTGCGACGACCTCGCCGACGAAGCCGAGGGCGACAGAGGCGAAGGTGATGCCCACCTGGCAGGTCGAGAGGTACTCGTCGAGCTTTTCATGGACACGGCGGGCGTTCTCGGCTCCTGCTGCCCTCTTCTCGAGGTACTCCTCGAGCTGGGAGCTCCGCACCTTCACGATGGCGAATTCCGCGAAGACGAAAAAGGCGTTGAGGGCGACGAGGAAGGCGAAGGAGAGGAGGATCAGGGCGAGGTTCATGTCTGCGGGTACCCCCTGTTCATCCTACTCCGGCCTGCGACGGAGCGCAGCCCGAGGCGCCTCGCCCGAGGCCTGCACTCACGAATCGGTAAATTCTTCTGGGTTAACTATATATAGGCAAAGGCGAATTGTTTTTCATTGACCAATTTCCAGGTTGAGGTAGAATAGCGCCACGAAAACTGTCATTCCGGAGGAGCTTTGATGACTAAAGGATTGAGACTGGCCCTCGCCGCCCTCGTGGGCGCCGTCGGCCTCCCCCTCTTCGCGAGCGAGGCGGACCTGAAGGTTCCCGCCATCACGGGTGACTCCTTCACCCTTCTCCTGGTCGGCCTCGGCATCTGCGTGCTGGGCCTGGTCTTCGGCCTGGTGCAGTTCCTCCAGGTGAAGGGCTACAAGGTCCACGAGTCCATGCGGGCCGTGGGCGAGAAGATTTTCGGCACCTGCAAGGCCTACCTGATCCAGCAGGGCCGCTTCCTCATCGTCCTCGAGGTCTTCATCGCCCTCTGCCTCGTCTTCTACTTCGGCTTCCTCAAGTCGGAGCCCGCGGGCAACGTGGTGATCATCCTCCTGTTCTCGGTGGTCGGCATCCTGGGATCCTACGGGGTCGCCTGGTACGGCATCCGGATGAACACCTTCGCCAACGCGCGCACGGCCTTCGCCTCCCTCGAGGGCAAGCGCCTGCCCGTTCTCAACATCCCCCTCCAGTCAGGCATGTCGATCGGCGTGATGCTCGTCTCGATCGAACTCATCGTGATGCTCTCCATCCTCATGTTCGTGGACGGGGCCATCGCCGGCTACTGCTTCATGGGCTTCGCCATCGGCGAGTCCCTGGGCGCCAGCGCCCTCCGCGTGGCGGGCGGCATCTTCACGAAAATCGCCGACATCGGTTCCGATCTCATGAAGATCGTGTTCAAGGTCGAAGAGGACGATCCCCGCAACCCGGGCGTCATCGCCGATTGCACGGGCGACAACGCGGGCGACTCGGTCGGTCCCACGGCCGACGGTTTCGAGACCTACGGCGTCACGGGCGTGGCTCTCATCACCTTCATCCTCCTCGGCGTGGCGGAGGCCTCCAACCAGATCGCCCTCCTCACCTGGATCTTCGTGATGCGCGTCCTCATGATCGTCACCTCGATCGTCGCCTACTGGATCAACAAGGCCCTCACCAAGGTCGTATACGGCCACCAGAAGCACATGGACTTCGAGAAGCCCCTCACGAACCTCATCTGGATCTCCTCGATCCTCTCGATCGTGATGACCTTCGCTGTAAGTTACTGGCAGCTCGCGAGCCTCGGGAACAATCTCTGGCTCGTCCTCTCGGTCATCATCAGCTGCGGCACCCTCGGCGCGGCCCTCATCCCCGAGTTCACCAAGATCTTCACCAGCGTGAAGAGCGCCCACACCAAGGAGGTCGTCACGGCCTCCCGCGAGGGCGGCGCCTCCCTCACCATCCTCTCCGGTCTGGTGTCGGGCAACTTCTCCGGCTTCTGGATCGGCCTCGTGATCCTCGCCCTGATGGGCGGCGCCTACGCGGCCAGCGCCTACATCCCCGCGATCATGGTCTATCCCGTGGTCTTCGCCTTCGGCCTCGTGGCCTTCGGCTTCCTCGGCATGGGTCCCGTCACGATCGCCGTCGATTCCTACGGCCCGGTCACCGACAACGCCCAGTCCGTCTACGAGCTCTCGCGCATCGAACAGATCCCCAACATCGCCAAGGAGATCGAGAGGGACTTCGGCTTCAAGCCCGACTTCGAGGTGGCCAAGGAGGCCCTCGAGGAGAACGACGGGGCCGGCAACACCTTCAAGGCCACGGCCAAGCCCGTCCTCATCGGCACGGCCGTGGTCGGCGCCACGACGATGATCTTCTCGCTTATTCTTCTAATTAAGAACAACTTCGGGATCGATCCCGCGATGATCCTCAATCTCCTCAACCCCTTCTCCCTCTTCGGCTTCATCGCCGGCGGCGCCGTCATCTACTGGTTCTCCGGAGCCTCGATGCAGGCCGTCACCACCGGCGCCTACAGCGCCGTCGAGTTCATCAAGAAGAACTTCAACGTCCAGTCGATGGAGTCGGCCAGCGACAAGGACAGCCAGGAAGTCGTCCGCATCTGCACCGTCTACGCGCAGAAGGGCATGTACAACATCTTCCTCGCCATCTTCAGCTTCGCCCTGGGCTTCGCCTTCTTCTCGGCTCCCGCCGGCTTCGTCGACGGCGTCACGGGCAAGGACTCGCCCCTCCTCAATCCGATGGCCTTCTTCGTCTTCTACCTCATCGGCATCGCGGTCTTCGGCCTCTTCCAGGCCGTCTTCATGGCCAACGCCGGCGGCTGCTGGGACAACGCCAAGAAGATCGTCGAGACCGACAAGGAACTCAAGAAGATGGGCGAGGGGAAGGGCTCGGCCCTCCACGCCGCCACGGTCATCGGCGACACGGTGGGCGACCCCTTCAAGGACACCTCCTCGGTGGCCATGAACCCCATCATCAAGTTCACGACGCTGTTCGGCCTCCTGGCCATGGAGATCGCCATCTCGGCGAGCTTCCGCAACGTGGCGCCCTGGGTGGGCATCTTCTTCTTCGCGGTGGCCCTGGTCTTCGTGTGGAGGAGCTTCTACGCGATGAGGATCCCGGATGACAAGGATCTGGCCAAGAAGTAGTCGTTGTTTTTGTTATAGTTAGTACACGGGGCGCCAGGGATGGCGCCCCGGTTTTATGCCCAGGTGCGCAGCATCTGGGACGTCAAAACAACGAGTTGTCAAGGCTTTCGTCGTTGACAGGGGCGCTCCGCCTCAAGTATCATTTCATGCCTTCATCAGTCGACAGTCATGGAGCAATTATGAAGAAGCGCTCTCCGGCATTCCTCCCTTCCCCTACCCCCATGCTGGCCCTCTCCGGGATCGCCGTCGCCGCTGTCCTTTTCTTCGCAGGCTGCGCCTCGTTCGCGGGCGGCGCCCCTCGCCCCGCCCCCATCGTGATCGGGGCCGTGGGTCCCTTCTCTGGCGACCTGGCCAAATTCGGACTTGCGACCAAAAAAGCCTACCAGATGGCAGTCGAGGAGAGAAACGCCGCCGGAGGCATTCTCGGTCGGCCTCTCAAGCTCGTCTTCGCAGACGATCGGGGCGATCCCAAGGTCGGAGCCGCAGCCTTCGCGCGCCTGATCCAGAAGGAGGGGGTCGTCGCCCTCCTGGGTTCGGTCACCTCGAAGGTTTCCCTCGAGGGGGCGGCCCTCGCCCAGGCGGCGGGCATTCCCATGATAAGCCCGACTTCGAGCAATCCCCAGGTCACGAAGACGGGCAACTTTGTCTTCCGCGCCTGCGTGATCGATCCCTACCAGGGCAGGGCCGGCGCTGAATTCGCCTATGGCGAGCTCAAGGTCAGGAAGGCCGCGGTCCTTTTCGCCTCCGATGACGAGGCCACGAAGCCCTTGGCCGATGCCTTCAAGGCCCGCTTCACAGCCTTGGGGGGCAAAATTCCCGTCTTCGTGGGTTATACCCGGGATACCTCCGATCTCAAGCCCTTCGTCGAAAAAGCCCTCGCGGCGAAGCCCGATCTCCTTTATCTCCCCGACTACGCCAACTGGGTCGCCTCGATCATGGCCCAGGCGCGGGAGTTGGGTTTCAAGGGCCTCTTCCTCGGCGGGGATGGCTGGGACATCACTGAAGTCGTCGCGACCGAGGGAAAGGCGATGGAGGGCGGCTACTTCACCAAGCATTTCTCCCCGGCGGATACCAGGCCCGCCGTGGTCGACTTCGCCGCCCGCTACAAGGCCCGCTACGGTCTCGAGGTCGACCAGATGGAGGCTCTCGCCTACGATGCGATCACCCTGATGGCCGACGCCATCGCGAAGGCGGGCAGTACGGATGGCAAGGCTGTCCGCGACGCCCTGGCGGCCAGCGATCGAGAACTGGTCTCCGGTCGCTTCCGCTTCGATTCCGGCCGAGACCCTGTGAAGAGCGTGGCTGTCTTCAAGATCTCTGGCGGCGCCGCGGTCTACTGGAAGACTCAGGCTCCGCCGGCATCCCCCAAGTAGAGATGCGCCGATCGCCTGGCGTCTACGACGCTACTTTCTCGCCACTTCGAGTCTGAAGAAGGCGTAGAGGGCGTCGTAGACCTCGAACTGGGCCTCGAGGTTCTCGAGGTCGTAGGGATGGCGGATCGAATAGCCCTGGGCGATGGCCTCGAGGCAGCGCGCGTAGGGATCGGCGTCGAGGCGGTCGGTGTCGGCCGCGTTCACCACCTCCGCGAGGCGGAGGAGGGCGGGGTCCTTCAGTCCGTATTTCTCGATGATCGAGACGAAGGAGCAATGGTCGCCGTGATGGCCGAGCTCGACGCCGGGGGCGTCGAAGGGGAGGGCGCCGAGTCGTTTGGCCTCCTCGTCGACCAGGGGCCTGGCCACGAAGCTGAACTCGGCTTCGGAATCGACGAAGCGACTGATGAGCCAGGGGCAGGCGACACGGTCGACATGGACATGGGCGCGGGTGATCCATCTCATCGAAGTCCTCCAAGTTATGACGTTTATATCCTTCCCGTCCCGCCGGCCTCGGGAGGCGGAGGGCATGCGGGCCGGCATTCTTCCGTCCCACTATGCCCCGGTGCGGGCCGGGGCGCAATCCGGCGGCGCGCGACAGTATCGCGTCCCCGGCCCTGCCAGGAATCGACCGGGCGGGCGGACTCAATCGGACTTCGCGGATTCGCCGTGCTATCCTTGGGATCATGACAACCAAGCTCTTCCTCCGCCTCGGCCTGCGCGGCGTCCTCCTCGCCGCCTTGGTCCTTTCCTGCGGTCCAGCCTCGCCCCTCGCGGCCCAGAAGGTCCTCCCGGTCGGGAGCTTCCTCGAGGTCGGCGGTCTCAGTACCTCCTATTTCGCCTTCGGCGATCCCAAGGCCACGACCACGATCGTCTTCCTGCACGGCTATGCGGGGAGCGGTCTCGAAGGGAAGCCGGTGGGCGAGCTCCTCGGCTCGAGGGACAGGCGTCTCCTCTGTCCAGACTGGCCGGGCATGGGTCGCTCCGAGGCCCTGCCCGAGTATTCGATGACGGCCTTGGTCGCCTGGCTCGAGGCCTTTGTCGAGGCGGAGGGGCTCGAGGATTTCGTTCTCGCCGGCCACTCTCTCGGCGGGCAGCTCGCGATCAGGTACGCCCTGGCCCATCCGGACAAGGTGAGGGCCCTCGTCCTCATCGCGCCCGAGGGCTTCCGCGGGGAGGAGGGCGAGTTCTATCGGGTGCTTTCGAAGTCCCCCTTCATCGTCGGAGCCGGGGCCTTCCTCTACGCACCATGGATGTACGATCTCACCGCCCGCATCCAGGTCTTCCACGACGCCAGCCGCCTGCCCTCGGAGGTCATGGACTACGCCGCCGCGGCCAACGCGACGCCGGTGGGGAGGAGGACGGCCTATCGGGACATCACCTTGAGCGTCCTCGGCACCGACCTCGTCGAGTCGGAGCTCGGCTCCCTCGGCATGCCCGTCCTCCTCCTCTGGGGTCGCGAGGACAGGGTTCTGAATTTCAGCTGGTCCGCCCGCTTCCTTCAGGGTCTGCCCGCCGGGGCCGCCTTCGTCCCCGTCGAGGAGTGCGGACACAGCCCCCACCTCGAGCGGCCCGTCGAGACCGCGAGGGCGATCGGGGAGTTTTTGGTGAGGATCGGCATACCGGGTCGATGAGGGCGGCGCACCGAGACCGGCCGGCGGTTCCTTCGAGGAGCGCACCCCCACGTCATTGACTCGGCCGGGGCACGATCGTATCCTCGGTCCCGGAGGCACTCATGAGAAAATCCTTCTGGATCGGCATCGCGGCCCTCGTCCTCATCATCGGAGGCGTCATGGCCTGGCGGTTCCTTTCGCCCTCGGGCGCGGCGGCCGTGCCCGGCCTCACCTCGGCGATACCGAGCACCGACAACCTGCCGGCCGCCAAGGCCACGCCTCTCCGCATCGCGGGCATCGGCGGCTACGCCCTCGCGAGCGTCGATCTCGGCGAAGGCCCCGTGCCTCTCCTCCGCATCCCCCTCGACACCTGGGGCGGTTACGCCGCCCTCTTCGCCGCGAACGGCGGCACCGCGCCGAACAGGGATTCTTCCTTCTACAAAAACGGGAAATTCGCCGTGGAGCTCGTGCGCGAGGAGAGCGCCCAGAACCAGCTGGACGGATTCGCGGCCGGCCGCTTCCCCGTCATCTGGCAGAGCATGGACGGCCTCCCTCCCCTCTACGACGCCCTCCGGAACGACAAGCGCGTGGTGCCCCAGGTCATCGGTCTCTTCGACTGGTCGATCGGCGGCGACGGCATCCTGGCCCGCGACTTCATCAAGAAGCCCCAGGACCTGAAGGGCAAGACCATCCTGACGAGCTCGCCCTCGGCCTATTCCTTCTTCCTCCTCTGGTACCTCGCCCAGCTCGACATCAGTCCCGCCGACGTGAAGGTGGTGCATATCGACGACGGTCCCGCGGCCCTGAAGACCTTCAAGGACAACAAGGGCATCGCCGCCTGGGTGACCTGGACGCCCTTCCTCACCGACGCGGTGAAGGAGGGCAACCCCGGCTACGTCCCCGGCACCCGCCTCCTCATCACCTCGAAGGACGCCAACCAGCTCATCGCGGACGTGGTGGTGGCGCGCAACGACTTCGCGCGCGAGCGGCCCGAGATCGTCGCCGGCCTCGTGGCCGGCCTGCTCGAGGGCTCGGACATCCTCAAGACGGCCCCCGACAAGGCCTATGCCGCGATGGCGGCCTTCTACAAGCTTTCCGGCGGGGCGGCCGAGGCCAAGGGCATGCTGGACGAGGTGCACATCGCCAACCTCCCCGAGTCCACGATGTTCTTCGATCCCGCGAATTCCATCGGGGCCTACAAGATCTTCCTGCTCAGCAACGAGTACTACAAGCTCCTCGGCAGCCTGCCCTCCGACTCCTCCTACGAGGCCGAGCGCGTGATCAATCCGGCCGGGCTCAAGGCCGCGGAGAAGGGCGGGCGCTTCGCCGCCCAGAAGAACACGGTGCAGAACAGCTTCAACCGCGGCGCCGCCCTCGACATCAACGACCTCGAGGGGCAGCGCCTCGTCCTCGCCAAGGACGTCAAGCTCTACTTCGAGGCCCAGCGCCTGGACTTCGATCCGAAGTCCGACAGCGAGAGCATCCTGCAGAACATGCGCCTGCTAGGGAAGATCGCCGAGCAGCTGGGTTTCCTCGGCACGACGGTGGTGAAACTCGTCGGGCATCTCGACACTTCGAAGCTCGAGTCCTTCAAGTCCCAGGGGCCCCAGGCCTTCATCGAGGCGAGCGCCCAGGCCAAGCTCATCGCGAAGCGGCGCGCGGAGTTCGTGAAGAAGCTCCTCGTCGAGCGCTTCAAGGTCGATCCCGAGCGCATCGTCACCGAGGGCCGCGGCTGGGACCAGCCTCTGGACCTCGCGAACCCCGACGCCAATCGCCGCGTCGAGGTCCAGTTCCTGAGCTTCGAGTAGGCTGCCATGAAGCGGCAAGATCCGAAGGCGGGATCCCTCAACAAGACGCTCGGCGTCGGCGCCGTCGTCGTCCTGGCGGCCTGGCTTCTCTTCTCGAACATCCTTCCCTCCCCGGGCCCGAAAGACGGCAGCGCTCCGGCGAAGGGAAAGGGTTACACTCTGGCCTTCCCCGAGGACTTCAACCGGGCCCTGGCGGCGCGCGACGATCTCGGCATCAGCGTCGTGATCGCCGTGGACATCTCGGGCTCCATGGCCGACCCGCCCCGCGCGGGGGGCGAGGCCAAGTACGTGCAGGCCGCCGGGGCCCTGGCCGAGGTCGCGCGCGTCATCGAGAGGATCGCCAAGTCGGCCCCCCCGGGGCTTGTGATCAAGGCGGGCATCCTCAAGTTCAACGAAGCGGTGACCCCCGTCCTCGAGCTCACGACCCTCGACGCCGCGGGCCTCGCCCGCTTCAAGGCCGTGGTCGCCGACCCGGAGAATTTCCTGCCGGGCGGCAAGACGGCGATCGGCGCGGCCATCGAGGGCGGCATCGCCCGGCTGGCCCAGTCGGGCACGATCCTGCGCTCCCTCGTGGTCATCACCGACGGGGCGAACACCGAGGGCACCGAGCCGGCTCCCGTCCTCGAGGCGGTGTACGCCAACCGCAACTCGGCCTCGGGCGAGGGCTACACAGTCTCGACCTCGACGAACCTCGTGAGCTTCGTCGGCTTCGATGTGGACTCCGGCCTCTTCGGCCCCCTCTCCGCCCTCGGCGCCCGCGTGACCTCGGCCGCGGACCGGACCGAGCTCTCGAAGGTAGTCTCCTCCATCCTCGAGGCGGACATCACCAAGCTCGAGGCCCCGAGCCTCGGCGGGGCTAAACAGTGAGCCCGCGAAAACAGGAAGGGATCGGCGCCCTCCAGCCCCTCCTCGCGACGGCGGGGGGGGCCGCCCTCCTCTTCGGAGGCTGGCTCCTCGCCGGCCTTCCCCTCCTCTGGAGCGCGGTCGCGGGGCTCTTCGGCTATGGGGCCCTGTGGCTGGTCCTCTCGGGTCTCGGGAAGCCGGTCGACGCGAGATCGGCGAGCGAGCTCTTCGTCGATCCGGAGCTTGCGAGGAAGACTGTCGAGTCGGGGAGGGCGGCGGCCGCCTCCCTCCGGACGGCGGCCAGGGGCCTGGAGCCCGGCTCGGCCCTCTCGAAGCGAAGCCAGCGACTTGCGGAGCTCATCGAGGCCGTGGCCGCCGATGTCGAGGCCGATCCCAAGGACGCCCCGGCCGCCCAAGCCTTCCTTTCCTACCAGGCCGAGGCCGCCTCCCGCCTCATCAAGGTGGGCGTCGAGCTGGCGAAGCGCGGGGGCTCGTCGAGCCAGGTGGCCGAGGCCGAGGTGCGGCTCGAGCGGACCTTCGACCTCCTCATCAGGGCCTTCGAGAAGCAGCTCGCGAGCCTCCAGGAGGACAATATCGCCGAGCTCCAGTCCGAGATCGAGGTCCTCGAGGAGAGTCTTTCCGAGGCGGCGCCCTTCGACGCGGAACTAGAGAAGGCGAGGGGGCGGGACGGAAGGGGACAGGGCGGGACCCTGACGGGCTGAGCTTGACTTCTCTAATTCCTGACTAGGACGTTATATTTTGCTCTTTGTTATCTATAAAAAAGACTTGACAGATACTTAAACAGTTCATAAAATATTGAACTATGAACCACGATCTGGCGAATCCCGCTCCGACCTGCGAGCCGGAGGGGACGGTCCTCGGCGCGACCCTCATCGATTTCGCGACAGACAGCCGCTGCGCCAAGGTGGCCTCCCTCCTCGCCCTCCTCTCGAACCCGAAGCGGCTCAAGCTGCTCTGCCTCCTCTCCGAGTGCGACCGCAGCGTGGACGAGCTCGTGCGGGGCGCCGGCTCGAGTTTCTCGGCGACCTCCCAGCAGCTCAAGCTTCTCAGCCTCGCCGGCATCCTCGAGAGGCGCCGCGATGGACGCAACATCTTCTACAGCCTCAAGGACGAGAAGGTGCTCGCGATCCTGCACCTGCTCAAGTCGATCTATGCCTAGTCTTCTTTCCGCGCCGGCTGGTCCGGGGCGGTCGTACATATCTTGAAGGGGGCGACCATGTTGGTAGCTGGCGGTGGGCCGGGCTTTCTCGCGAAGACCTTTGGCCAAAGGGTGAGCTTCGATCCTGTCGAACGGATGCTCTATTCACATGACGTGGGGGAGATCCCCTACCTGATCAAGCCCCTCCTCGGCAAGACCACGCCCCAGGCCGTGGTCCAGCCCGTCGACGAGCGGGAACTGGTTTCCCTCGTGAAGTGGGCGAGCGAGAACGGCACGGCGCTCACGCCCCGCGCCAAGGCCACCTCCGGCTACGGCGGCGTCATCCCGACCAAGCAGGCCGTGGTCGTCGACTTCATCCGCATGCGGGAGATCCTCGCCGTCGATGAGTCCGCGCTCACCGTCCGCGTCCAGCCGGGTCTCGGCTGGGAGCCCCTCGATCGCGAGCTCGCGAAGAAGGGCCTGACCCTCCGCCTGTACCCGACGAGCTATCCCTCGTCGACGGTCGGCGGTTGGGCCGCCCAGGGCGGAGCGGGCATCGGCAGCTTCGAGGCCGGTTGGTTCCGCGACAACCTCGTCTCCGTGCGGGCCGTCCTCGGCGACGGTTCGGTGCGCGACTTCAAGGGCGACGACATCGATCTGATCTACGAAACAGGCGGCATCATCGGTCTCATCACCGAGGTCACGGTCAAGATCATGAAGAAGTCGGATCTGGTCGTCGTCGCGGCCTCCTCCCTCCAGGCCTCCTCGATCCAGCAGCTCACCGAGGCCGTCGTCAAGGAAGGACTTCCCATCTGGTCGATGCTCTTCATCAATCCCAAGATGGCCGAGCTCAAGAACAAGACCCCCCATCCCGAGCACGACATCCACGAGGGAGAGTTCATAAAGATCCCCGAGGCCTATGTGGTGTCCGTCGCCTACCGGGCCGAGGACGCCGCGAAGGTGGCCGCGAGGCTCGACGCCCTCATCGCGGGCGCCCGCATGGAGAAGTTGTCCCAGGCGATAGCCGACCACGAGTGGGAGAATCGCTTCAAGGTCATGCAGGTCAAGCGGCTAGGGCCGAGCCTCGTGCCGGCCGAAGTCGTGGTGCCCCTGGCGCGGCTCGAGGACTTCCTCGAGGACATGGACAAGACGATCCACCAGCCCGTCGTCAAGGAGGGCATGCTCGTCAAGAAGGGCAGGGACGGCAAGCCCGAGGTCGTCATCCTCGGCTTCATCCCCGCCGACCAGCGCAAGTTCGGCTATCACTTCGTCTTCAGCCTCTCGCTCTCGATCATGAAGATCGCCGAGCGCCACGGCGGCCGGGCCTACGCCTCGGGCCTCTACTTCACCGGGAAGACGAAGAGCATCTACGGCGAAAAGCGCCTCGCGGCCATCCGCGCCCTCAAGGCCAAGTCCGATCCCAGGAACATCATGAATCCCCAGAAAATCACGCAGGGGAACATCGTGAGCGGGATCATCGGACTCGTGTCCAACTTCGAGCCCCTCACCCGCCTCTTCGGCAACCAGATCCTCACCCGGGTCGGCGAGCGCATGACCGGTCCGAAGCGGGGCATCCCCGCCGACGTCGCCTGGCACGCCTACGGTTGCGCCCAGTGCGGCTATTGCATCGACACCTGCGCCCAGTTCAGCGGCCGCCTCTGGGAGTCCCAGACCTCGCGCGGCAAGTGGTACTGGCTCCGCCTGTTCATGGAAGGCAAGGTGAAGTGGACGCAGCAGCAGGTCGACACCTTCATGGTCTGCACCACCTGCGAGCGCTGCTCCATCCGCTGTCCCGAGGGCATCCCCGTCGAGCCCTCCTGGATGAAGATGCGCGGCAAGATGATCACCGACGACAAGAAGATGACCTTCCCGCCCTTCGAGATGATGTCGGCGGCGGTCTATTCCCAGGGCAACATCTGGGCCGGGCTCCGCAAGGACCGCGCCGACTGGTTCCCCGAGCAGCACCTCGCCAAGCACGGACCCGACGTGAAGTCCAAGGCCATCTATTTCGCCGGCTGCACCGTCGCCTATGTCGAGAAAGACATCGGCATCGCCGCGGTCGAGCTTCTCGACCGGGCCGGCGTCGATTTCAAGTACCTCGGCAAGGAAGAGAACTGCTGCGGCACTCCGATGCTCGCCTCGGGCAAGTGGGACACCTTCAAGCACACCCTCGAGCACAATATCGAACTCGTCAACAAGAGCGGAGCCGACACCGTCATCACCTCCTGTCCCGCCTGCGACATGATGTGGCGCCAGGTCTATCCGCAGTACGCGAAGAAGCTCGGTCTCAAGTTCGATATCACCACGAAGAGCTACACCGAGGTCCTCGCGGACGCCGTCAAGGAAGGGAAGCTAAAGATCCCTCCGCGCCCCGGCAAGAGAGAGACGGTCACCTTCCACGACTCCTGCCACCTCGGCCGCGCCTCCGGCATCTTCGAGCCGCCCCGGGACCTGATCAAGGCCATCCCGAACGTCGATTTCGTGGAGATGGAGTCGAATCACATCGACTCGAAGTGCTGCGGCTCCGTCCTCTCCCTCATCAAGGACGCCCCCGTCGCCGCCGAGATCGGCAAGTCGCGCCTCGACGAGGCGGTTGACGCCGGCGCCTCCAAATTGCTCGCCATCTGCCCCTGCTGCCAGGTCCAGCTCCGCGTCTCGGCCGACGTCAAGAAGATCCCCGTCGAGGTCGTGGACCTCGGCCACTATGTCGCCGAGTCCTTCGGCATCGTCCTCCCCGATCCCATGCCCGACGTGCGCTACAGCTGGGGCATCTTCGAGCACATGATCCCGCTGATGACGCCGGAAGGCTTCACCGACATCATGGCGTCGATGTTCCCGGAGCTCATGAAGGCGATGCCCCTCGGGATGGGCGGCATGATGAAGTTCATGGGCAGGCGCATGCCCTTCATGCTCTCGGTGATGAAGCCCATGTTCCCGGTGCTCTTCCCCATCCTCCTTCCCGGCATGATGCCGAAGGTGATGGACACGATGCTCTCCCGCATCGCCGACAAGGTGCCGATGCCGGACTACATGAAGCAGCAGATGCCCGAGCTCATGCCCGTGGTCATGGACAATCTCATGCCCCACATGCTCGGCGACCTCGTGCCCCTCGTGACGCCGAAGATGATCGATTGGCTCAAGGGCAAGAGCGCGTAGATAGTAGAAATTGTCATTGACGCGAGGCCGCCCGGGAAACCGGGCGGCCTTTTTCCGGACGGGGAGAACCCCGACGGCTCTGGAGGAGGAAAAGATGTCCAAGAACACGGGAAGGATCCTGGCGGCGACCTTGTTGGCCATCGCCGCGGCGGCTCTGCAGGCCCAGGGCCTGCTCAAGCCCTATACCCTTGCCTCGAACACGACGGCGGATTATGCCAAAACTCTGGCAGCCGCCCAGGCGAAGATCCAAGGCGTGGGCTTCGAGATCGTCGGATCGTACAACCCGGTGCCCGAGGCGACGGTCCTCGTCATCACGAGCGACGAGCTCAGGAAAGCCGCGGCCTCGTCCGACTTCGGAGGCTACCTCGCCGTCATGAGGGTGGCTGTGACGCGGCAATGGGGCGCGGGGAAGGGTCTGGCTTTCGACCCGAACGGAACCGCCGTCCAAGTCTCCTACACGAACCCCGAGTATTGGGCTGCCGCCTATCGCGTCAAGGCAGATCTCTCCGGAGTGAAGGCCAAGCTCGTGTCCGCCCTCGGGAGCCTCCGGGAGTTCGGCTCCTTCGGGCCCCTCGAGAAGGGCATCGCGGCCAAGGATCTCGAGAAGTATCACTACACCGTGATGATGGAGTATTTCGACAACCCGAGCGACCTCGGCACCTTCGCGAGCCACGACGAGGCCCTCAAGGCCGTCGAGGCCGGGTTGGCCGCGCGGCGCGGCGGGGTCTCCAAGGTCGCCCGTGTCGACATCCCGGGCAAGCCCGAGAGCGTTTTCGCCGTCGCCCTCGGCGAGGGGGATGCGGCCGATCAGCGCATCATGAAGCTGGTGGACAAGGGGCCTCTCCACGAGGCTTGTTACGGCCCCTACGAGATCCTCGTCTCGGGAGTCAGGGTCTACGCCCTATACGCGCGCTTCCGCATCGCGATCGCCTACCTCGGCCTGCCGATGATGGCGAGCTCGACGAGCGGGACCTTCCTCGACATCATGAGCGCCCCCGGGGCCATCGAAGGCGCGCTCAAGAAGGTCGTCCGAAAGGACTGAACGCGCCTTCATCTTTTCGCCGCCCGGTTACCGGGCGGTTTTTTTCGTCCCGAAGGTCGGGAGCGAGTTTCGCGGTGACGGTCATAATTATGATAAAATGTGCATCGCCCCCTGAGGATCGGGATTTTTCTCGGTTCCGATATGGAGGTATATATAAAAAATGATCATAATTCCCATTAACCAATATTAGCTTGACAGATGCCCCAGGCCGTCGGAAAGTAACGCGCCCGCGGACGGCGACGGCTGGATCATCACGAGCGCGGGAAAAGGATGGAGTCCATGAAGAGGTTCCTGATAGCGGCAGCCGCTCTTTCCTGCGCCATGATCATGGCCCCGGCTATCCAAGCCGAAGATGCGTTCAATCTCGCGATCCCCCTTCCGATCACGGGCAAGCAGGCCAATTTCGGCGAGATCATGAAGCGCTCCTACGAGATGGCGGCCGAGGAGATCAACGCGAAGGGCGGCATTCTCGGCAAGAAACTCAACCTTACCTTCGAGGATTCCGCCGCGAAGCCGGAGACGGCCCGCGCCATCGTCGAGAAGTTGATCGACACCAACAAGCAGCCGGTCATCGTCGGCGAATACACCTCCGCCTGCGCCAAGGCCGTCGCCGCCGTGGCCGAGGAAAGGAAGACTCCCTACATCGTCGTGGCCAGCGCCGACGACGACATCACCCAGAAGAACTACCAGTACGTCTTCCGCCAGAACCCCGTCAACGCCCACTACAACGACGCGGTCCTCGACTTCATCTCGAAGTCCGTGAAGCCCCAGTCCATGGTCATCCTCTACGAGAGCTCGGCCTTCGGAACCTCGGGTTCCGACGCCGTCGCCGCCTGGTGCGAGAAGGCCGGCGTCAAGGTCGCACTCAAGGAGAAGTACGAGGCCGGTTCGGTCGACTTCAAGCCCCTCCTCTCCAAGGTGAAGGCCGCCCAGGCCGACGTCATCTACATGGTCTCCTACGTCATGGACGCCTCCCTCCTCATGAAGCAGATCAAGGAGCTCCGGATCGACGCCAAGCTCTTCGCGGGCGGCGCCGCCGGCTTCGCCATCCCCGAGTTCGTCACCAACGCCAAGGAGGCCGCCGAGTACGTCGTGACCTCGACGCTCTGGACGCCCCAGTTGACCTATCCCGGCTCCCGCGAGTTCGCCGAGAAGTACAAGGCCAAATTCAAGGATTATCCCTCCTACCACGGCGCCTCGGCCTACGCCGCCCTCTATGTCCTCAAGGACGCCATCGAGAGGGCCAAGTCCTTCGGCTCCGAGGCCATCCGCGCCGCGTTGAAGTCGACTAACCTGATGACGGCCTTCGGCCCCGTCAAGTTCGAGGACAGGGAGGGCTACCAGAACCAGAACTTCACCGACACGCTCGCCCTTCAGGTGATTCAGGGGGTTCACCAGACCGTCTGGCCGCTGAAGTACGCCAACGCCAAGATCATCTACCCGATCCCCGCCTGGCGCGACCGCAAGTAAGGGAGGGACGATGTCCGCACCACAGCTCGAGGTCCTGCTCCAGACGGTGGTGTCGGGCCTCCTCCTCGGAGGGTTGTACGCGCTGATCGGCATCGGCATGACCCTCATCATGGGGGTCATGAAGATCATCAACCTCGCCCACGGCGAGCTCATGATGGTGGGTATGTACATCGCGTACGTCCTCTTTGCGGCTTTTCACATCGATCCCTACATCTCGATTCTGGTGGCGGCGCCGGCCCTATATTTCCTCGGCGTCGCCATCCAGAAGTTCCTCATCAATCCCGTCATGAAGGTCGACTCCATCCTGCCCGAGAACCAGGTCATCCTGACCGTGGGCATCGGCATGGTGCTGGCGAATGTCGCGACCATGGTCTTCACGGCCGACTACAAATCCACGCCGGTGGACTACGCGACCACCGCCCTCTACCTCTCGGACATCTGGCCCAAGGCGCCCATCGAGCTCTCCCTCTCCCTGCCCTGGTCGGTATCCTTCCTCTTCGCCCTCGGGATCACCGCGGGCCTCTGGTTCTTCCTCTCGAGGACGGACACGGGCCGCTCCATCCGCGCCACCGCCCAGGACAAGGACGCCGCCCTCCTCATGGGCGTCGATGTGGACAGGATGCGCGCCCTCACCTTCGGGCTAGGCTCGGGTCTCGTCGGGGCGGCGGGCTGCCTCTTCATCCCGATCTACTACCTCTATCCCGACCTCGGCGGGCAGTTCACTTTGACCGCCTTCGTCATCACCATCCTCGGAGGCCTCGGCTCCACGGTCGGCGCCATCGTCGGCGGGCTCATCCTGGGCGTCTTCGAGTCGCTCACCGCGACCTACGTGGGCATGGGCTGGGCACCGGTCGGCCGTTTCGGGATATTCATCGTCGCCCTCATCTTCGTGCCCGGAGGCATCATGTCCCTCTTCAAGAGGAGGGTGAGGCGATGAAGCGCTTCATGCCCCTGGTCTTCGCCCTCCTGCTGGCCCTCGTGCCCCTGGCTGGCCTCAGCTCCTACTGGATGCACATCCTCATCCTCGTCGTGATGTGGTCGGTGATAGGCATGGCCTGGAACCTCCTCGGCGGCTACACCGGGCAGGTCTCCTTCGGCCACGCCGCCTTCTTCGGCGTGGGGGCCTACACCGCGGGCATCCTCTACACGAAAGCCGGGATCTCGGCCTGGTGGGGCCTGCCCGCCTCGATCGCGGTCACCGCACTCTTCGCCCTCGTCATCGGCTACATCTGCCTCAGACTGCGCGGGCCCTTCTTCACCCTCGCGACCCTGGCAGTGGGAGTCATCCTCCGCGTCACGGCCCAGAACCTGACCTCCATCACGGAGGGCGACCTCGGCATCATGCTCAGGGAGAGGACCTGGGTGGGCAAGACCTGGTACTTCTACATCATCCTGGCCCTGGCGATCGGAACCTACCTCGTCGTCCGCTGGGTGATGCGCTCGAGGCTCGGCTACTATTTCGTCGCCATCCGCGAGGACCAGGACGCCGCCGAGTCTATGGGCATCGACACCACGCTCTACAAGACGATCTCTCTGACCCTCAGCGCCGTCCTGACGGGGCTCGCGGGAGCTTTCTATACCAATTACATGGGTTATATCGAGCCGAACCTCGTCTTCGCCCTCCACGACATCTCCATCGTCACGATCATGGTGGTGATGGTGGGCGGCGTGGCGACCTACTTCGGCCCCTTCGTGGGAGCGGTGATCATGGTCTTCCTGGCCGAAATCATCCGTTCCATCCCGGGCCTCGGCGCGGCGCACCAGACTTTCTTCGGCATCCTCCTCATCGTCATCATCATCTTCCTGCCCAACGGCATCATCGGCGACCTGCCGAAGCTGCGCCGCCTCTTCTCGAGGGGAGGCTCCCGATGAGCGCCCTCCTCGAGGTCAGGAAGCTCTCGCGCTTCTTCGGGGGCATAGCCGCCCTCACCGACGTCTCCTTCTCCGTGATGAGGGGCGAGATCCTCGGCGTCATCGGGCCCAACGGGGCCGGCAAGACGAGCCTATTCAACTGCATCAACGGCTTCTACCGGCCCTCCGCCGGCGACATCCTCTGGAAGGACGAGCCGATCTCGGGCCAGAAGCCCCACAAGATCTGCGCCAAGGGCATCGCGCGGACCTTCCAAGTGGTGAAGCCCCTCCAGCGCATGACGGTTCTCGACAATGTCGTGGCCTCGGCCTTCCTGCGCTGCCGCACCCACGCCGCCGCCCGGGCCAAGGCCCTCGAAGTCCTCGATCTGACGGGCCTCCTCGCCGACCGGGACATCGTCTCGAAGGGACTGCCCCTCGGCAAGCGCAAGAAGCTCGAGATCGCGCGAGCCCTCGCCACGGGGCCGGAGCTCCTCCTCCTCGACGAGTCCTTCGCGGGGCTCAATCCCACCGAGCTCAACGAGTCGATCGAGATCATCAGGAAGATCAAGGCCCAGGGCATCACGATCGTGATCATCGAGCACCACATGAAGGTCATCATGGCCATTTCGGACCGCATCGTCGTCCTCAACTACGGCCAGAAGATCGCCGAGGGCACGCCCGTAGAGATCGGGTCGAACCCCCTCGTCGTCGAGGCCTACCTGGGGGAGGTCCACAATGCTTGAAGTGAGGCACCTCGACGTCCGCTACGGCGACGTCCAGGTCGTGTGGGACGTCTCCTTCAAGGTCGGAAGGGGCGAGGTCGTCGCCCTCATAGGCGCCAACGGCGCGGGCAAGTCGACCATCCTCAAGACGGTCTCGGGCATCGTCCGGCCGAGCGCCGGCGAGATCGTCTTCGACGGCGCGCCGATCCAGGGCGCCAAGGCCTACTCCCTCGTCGAGACCGGCCTGGCCCATGTGCCCGAGGCGCGGCGTCTCTTCGTCGAGATGACCGTGGAGGAGAACCTCGTCATGGGCTCGCTGAAGGGCGAGGCGAAACGAAGGCGGGAGAGTACGCGCGAGATGGTCTTCACCCTCTTCCCGAGGCTTAAGGAGAGGCGCAGGCAGCTCGCGGGGACCCTGAGCGGCGGCGAGCAGCAGATGGTGGCCATCGGCCGCGGCCTCATGTCCCTGCCCTCCATGATCATGTTCGACGAGCCTTCGCTCGGTCTGGCCCCCATTCTCGTACGCGAGATCTTCGACGTGATCAAGCGCATCCGCTCGGAGGGCACCACGGTCCTCATCGTCGAGCAGAACGTGAAGCAGACCCTCGGCGTGGCCGATCGCGCCTATGTCCTCGAGACGGGCAAGATAGTGCTCGAGGGCACCGGCGCCGCGATGCTGGGCGACGAGCATGTGCGGAAGGCCTATCTGGGCGTATAATGGGATGTCGAGGCCTGCGCCCGGCCTCCGCGCCTTCAGCGAGACAGGGTGAGAGGGAGGTGAGGGATGTTCGTTTCTGACTGGATGACGACCAAGGTCCTGACCGTCGGGCCCGACGACAGCGTCGCCTCCGCGATGGAGTTGATCCGCGACAAGCGGGTCAAGCACATCCCCGTGGTAAAGGGCGCCAGGCTCGTCGGCATCGTCTCCGACACGGACATCAGGGAGTACACGCCCTCGCGGGCGACCTCCCTCGACGTCTACGAGCTCAACTATCTCCTGGCCAAGGCGAAGGTCCGCGAGATCATGAAGACCGAGGTCGTCACCGTGGCCGCCACCGCGCCCATCGAGGAAGCCGCGATGCTCTTGAGCGACCGCGACATCGGCAGCCTTCCCGTCATCGAGGAAGGCGCCCTCGTCGGCATCATCTCCGATCGCGACATCTTCCGGGCCCTCATCGACATC
>Ga0334722_10002215_pt1 | contig 22362 bp, 19 predicted proteins | sample C3_bottom_MG_FD_207210 | JGI IMG/M metagenome (GOLD analysis project Ga0334722, IMG submission 207210) | Sediment microbial communities from Yellowstone Lake, YNP, Wyoming, USA - C3_bottom | ecosystem: Environmental > Aquatic > Freshwater > Lake > Sediment | place: USA: Wyoming | collected... | reverse complement strand
ACCCCGCCTCGCGGCGGCGCAGTGATCGTCGGCTTCAGGCCGGAGAGCGTTTGCCTGGAGAGGTCTTTCACCTCTCGGGTTATGGCACACTTACAGGCGCACGGATCGCCGGGCTCCAGCCCGGCCTCGAGGCGCAGATGATGTCCGTGGAGACTCTGCTATAATTTGGATTCGCCTGGCGGTCAGATACGCGGGCTTAGCATAGTGGTAATGCTCTGGCTTCCCAAGCCAGCTAGACGGGTTCGATTCCCGTAGCCCGCTCCACCACAAAACCCTCAATGAATCCGTAGAATCAGCAGGTTGGCCCGGTTCTAGGCCCTCTCCTGGCAGTCGGCCGGAGCGGGAGTTCTCGACCTAGCAATGCAGTTCGCCACACCAAACGTCAAGCAGGACCGTCTTGCCGCGGTAGGGACACTGAGGGTCTGATGGCGGGAGCGCCCGGCGTCTTGTCCACCTCGCGGAGAATTCGCACCATGTCGTCGTCGCGGTACCGACTTTTGCGCGTGGGCTCCTCACTGGGCTGTGGGAGCCATTCTCTCGGGTTTCAACTGCCCGAAAATCGCCAAACAAGTTAGATTGTCGCGATCGGCGACGTGAGTCAAGCGGTCTTGCACAAAGACTTGGGCCTCGCGAATATCCAGTATCAACATGGATACAGGCGGGAATTGGCATTGAACTCGGATAATCCGGTTCATACCATGTGGCATCGACACGTCCGCTAACCACGCAGGGAGGTATGCGATGTGACGATTCGTAGTCTTCATGGCAGCCACTTCGGTGCTCCTGGTCGGCGCCGCGATCGCGGTGACAACGGTTAGCACGTTGCTGAATAACGACCATTCATGATGAGGTCTTCCTTCACCCTCGTCGCCAATCGCATCAGATGTCGGTCTGCGGCATCCGCCGAGCGGCCGATGCGTTCCCTGGCCATCTCGGCGTCACGCTGGTCGCGCCGCCAGAGTCCGCATCCGGACCAAGTTGTACGTGGCGGCCGTGAAGACGAAGATCCTATTCACCCGAGCAACGCCGCGGTGCCGCAGCTTGCGGAGCAAGCCGACCGTTTTCATCCACCCGAACACCTCTTCGATCCGTTTGCGGATCCGTTGACTCACCGCGTGACCGGCATGGCCTTTCGTGCGGCCATCAATCGCGCTGAACTGCCGCTTGGCGCCCACGTGCGGCGTGGCGCCCGTCGGTCTAGCGGCGTCGACAAACGCCCGTTGATCAAAGCTCTTGTCGCCCCCGACGGTCTTCGCGCAGGGCGGCAACGCCGCCTCCGGCGCGATCGCGACCTCGCGCTCCGCGGTCCCGCTGTTGCGCCCGGGCGAGCGCCCGCTCGGGCGGGCTCTGATGATGGGATGTTGCGTCAATTCGCGAGCGGCAGGCGAACGAAGCCCGCATCAAGTACTGCCTATCCTCGGATGTCCGCAGTCAATGCACCGATCAGCCCCCTGACACAACATCTTGGAGCAGCGATGAACGCTGCCAAGGAGGGAGCATGAAGTAGTCAAACTTAGCCCGAATCGTGCTTGTAGTCGTCGGAACCGCGCTGCTTTCGGTCGGCGCACACGCCATGTTACTCAAGCAGTCAGCATTGGCAATCCCGTCAAGCGGAACCACCGGGCGGGTCGTCTCCCAATCAAGCCAAGCCACTGCGCAAGTCCTGGCCGGAGAGCTTGGGAAAGCCTACCGGATGAATCTCCGGCAGAGTTCTGCGCGGTTCAGGAAAGCGCAGGATGCTTCGGCGAAGCGACTCTCTGATCGCGGGTATCGGATCACCGACAACGTATTGGTCATACTGCAAAAGAACGTACCAAAAGGGAGTGTGATCGGTCGGCTTCTCGACAAACTTCTGCCTGCTGTTCATGCTCAGACCGTTGAGGGCGAGGACGGAGGCTACGTAGTGATCACAACATGGGAGGATCTTGTGTCTCATGGGTTTCTTTCGTTCAATGTGGGAGATGACGCTTTAGGAGCGCCAATTCACGGTGGAGGCCATTATGAGAAACGTCGTGTGCGCCAGTTGGAGAATCGGAATGGTACTGACCTTAATCGTCGTCGTGGGGGCTCTGAACGCATTGCCGGCGTCGGCGCAGTGCACCAGCACCGCCACGAGTGCGGACCTGACGACCCGGGGCAATCCGAAATACCAGGGTGGGACGACGCAGAATGAGTGTTCGGGGCGGACCGTAGAAGTTGCCGTCTGGATCGACGGGAATTTGCCAGACAGCGCCTGCTCTTGGGACAACTGCATGGATACGGAGACGGAGGGAAATGCGGTCCAGCAAGTGTGGGGCCTGGCGTTGGGGATCTGGGAAGCGCATTCAACGCACCGGTACAATGATGGAGGCGCCTGGGCCAGCCTTCCGAACCAGAGCCGGACGCTGAATGCCGGAAGGACTCCCGAAGAAGAGTGTCAGGATGGCGGCGGACAGTGGGACCCGGACATGGAGGTGTGTGAGGACTATGACCCCGGTGCCGGTGGCAGCCCGATCATTATCAACATCAGCAAGAACTCAAAATACAAGCTCACCTCAGCCGCGGATGGGGTGTTTTTCGATCTTGATGGCGACGGCGTCCCCGAGCGGATCGGTTGGACTGAGGCGGGTTCTGAGGTCGCCTTCTTGGCGATTGACCGGAACGGGGACGGCAAGATCACCAGCGGCAAGGAACTGTTCGGCAACTTTACGCTGCCTGGCGCGCCGAACGGGTTTGTGGCCCTCCAGCGACTCGCCATGGAGTCCAACGGTGGGGTGCTGCGAGGATCTGTCAGCAGCGATGACCCAATCTACTCGCGCCTGCTGCTGTGGACCGATACCAACCATGACGGAGTCAGTGAAAGTTCTGAACTGCGCGCCGTCGGAGACGTCATCTCTGACATTGGGCTCGGGTATCAGGAGATGCGACGCATCGACGGAAATGGAAATGAATTCCGGTTCCGAGGATGGGTTCATATTCGCACTGCCCAAGGGCGAAACAAGGTTGAGAGCAAGGACCAGAACAAAGAACGTACTCGGTCGATCTGGGACGTGTTCTTCGCTATTCAGCGCTAGCACACCGTGCGAGAGCCGGCCGGGGTCTCCCCCGGCCGGCTCTTTCGGCGAACGCGAACGTCGTTTGTTCGTGTGCCGTCGACTCGGAGTTCAGTAACTCGGGCAATCCTCATCGAGCTGTCGCGATCGGGGCGAGCCGCGCGCCCGCGTAAGGCGCCGTGCGACTCGCTGCGTCGCTGGTCGCTAAGAACCTCACTCGATCGCCTCATCGCCTCCTAACCCCATAGATCACTTGAGTTGGTAACCAGCATGGGCGAACCAGTTCTGACAGTGGCGCGGTAGCGATGCAACGACTCACTGGTCGGCAACATGGGATGGTCGTCGGAGCGCCCTGTGGTCTGGCCGCAGCAATCGGCGAACCTCGATTTGTTGATCTCGTCGCCCGGCTGGCTGGCGATCCAAAACAAGTTGCACAACTCGAGATAGAGCCTAGGTGGCAACAGGCCGTGAAACGAGCGTGCCAGAGTGCCCACACCCGCAAGTGATACAGTGGGAAAGTTCGTATCTTCACCTGCCGGCCCCTGTGTCGCGGCCGGCAGATATTCTCGGCGAGGCGATAGAGTAGCGGGTAGAGGCAAGTCAAGTTACCCACCGCATTACCCTTCTGCCTGTTTTGTTGAGGTGGTTGCGTCGTCGGCGTGGCTTCCCAAGCCAGCTAGACGGGTTCGATTCCCATAGCCCGCTCCACCACAAAACCCTCAATGAATCCGTAGAATCAGCAGGTTGGCCCGGTTCTAGGCCTGCTCCTGAGCGCGGTAGCGCCCGGGAGTTTTCCCCAGCCTTCCCCACCATTCCCCGCCAAAAGGGAGATCTAGGTTTCCCACCAAGTTTCCCACCTGTTGCCCCCACCGGAGACCGGTGTTACATTTGTAGCAGGCACCTGCCAGCGGCGCGTCCTGGCTGGAGAGGGCCGTAGCCCGGAAGGCGCGGCCCCGCCTCTTGCATAATCCTACCTGCTTCAATCGACCTGGCTATTTCCAGGGCAGCGGCAGATTCTTGAGGACCGCACGGCCTCGGTACATTAGAGAAACTTCGGAGATGTTCGCTGGGACCTCGAACAGCAAGCTCATTTCCACCCTGGGTCCATGCGCTCTGATCCCCGATAGACAGTCTCCGCGAGCATCTCTCAGGAACCACTGCATGGACTTACTCAGATCGTTCTGAGTAGAGACGCCGATACAGGGTGCTTTGTGCCATACCCCGCCAGCGGAGTAATTCACGCTCATGGCAGGAGGCTTGATAGCGGCTGAGGCGTCCGGCGGGAACAGGGCCGTGATGGCGATGCCCAGCCCTCGGCTGGCCACCGGTTCGGCCGGTCGCCATTCCGCCTCACCCCCGCGGAATACCTTGCTCGCCTTGACTCCCTGTAGCTCGAAAGTCCCGACCAATTCGACAACCGGTGTAACAGGGACCGTGTCCTGCGCCATCGCTGCAGCACAGGACATCACGGCTGAAATTCCTACAACAACCGCAAGGGACCGCTTTGACATCGTCGTTACCTCCTTGCTCGTACAACGATGAATACCACTTGATGCCGACGACGACCGCTCCCGCACTCGGGGCGGCGTGCCCACCTGCCGACTCGGCCTGCCCAGCCGGATACGCCACCCGACCACAATATCTACCACAGACGGCCTCAGAAACGTCGCGCTGGCGGCGGCACTCAGCTCTACGGGTCTAGCCAACGGCTTATCTCGGCATCTACCTTCTCGCACGCTAGGCCGCATCGCCATCCAGAATCCTGCCCGCCCGCGCCGGTCTCGACCAACGGCAGTACGCACGCGACTGTTATGGCGGGAACGCAGGATCCTCCTCACTTTGTGGGAAGGGTGGGGGGGGTCGACCGCGATCCTCCGGCCCCAGGGGTTCGCCGCCGCATCCCAGCGACTACGTTAGTGAATGTCACCGATGCCGAAGGGGGCGGCACGAACAGGGCGGGATCGGGCTCTCCCATTACAATCTCGGACAACTCCAGCCGCATGCCATTCAAGAACACCTTCACGAGCGGCTCGAAGTTGAGAGCCGGGGCGAGCAACCAGACCGTACCGGATGGCGTGACGTAGTGGTACGCGTCAAGCCCTGACTTGGACTGGACTGACCGACTTCCGCCTTTGAGCAGGTCCAGCTTTCGCCCGTGCGGCGTCAAACCACGCATTCCCGTTCGGTACATGCGAGGCTTGTACCCCACAACCGGGAGGTCCATTGGCCCAGCAGTCCAGGTGCTTCCACCACCAAGATAGTACCTAACCTGTCCAATGTTATGAATATTGATGGAGGTCTGTTCCGTGCCGTCAAGGGTCAACTGTAACCGAGTGGACCCGTTCGACGAACGGGCGAAGCTCCCGTGGAACTTCCGCCCATCAGGCTGGACCAGTTCAACATCCGCGCTGAACGGAACCCACTCAGCAGGCTGCGCGAGTACTCCAGCACCCGCGCGCGCAGATAGTTCCACCCAATTCTGGCCGATCAACATCCCTCCGAGCACGCAGCAACAAGCGAGCAGCGCTGTTCGTCTACTTGTCATGGCGGCCCTCCTCACAATCGGGGCACGGACGCGCGCTTGGGCTCGTCATTATGTTGCAGTGTGCATCGGGCGCGCAGAAGAAGTTATCATCAAGGGCGCAGGTTCTGCACTCGCCCTCGTTCCAAACTCCATACCAATCGATATTCCACGTGCAGCAACAGAAAGTGCCGTCCGCTTCGCCGATTCCAATATAGGTATTGGTTGGCTCTGCGAAGCCGCACTCATCACAACCTGGAGGCATCCCGATGTGAGTTGAGGAGGATTCGCAAATCCCTCCTCGGACTTCGGGGGCCATGAGTGTCATCCCAAGCAGGATGCATATACACATGAGGCCGACGTCCACGACCGCGCCTGACAGAGCCCTTCTAGTCATCTCTCCTCCTCTGGGCGACTCGGGCACCTCGATTCCCCGCGCCACTATCGGACCACATGGTTACACCGAATCACAATAGTGGACGCACGTGCGCGCACGTTCTCGCTGGATTCTAGTCAGGGCGACTTCCGAGTTCAACGTCAAACCGACCGAGAGTCGTCCTGTATCGAGAATGCGACAGCAAGTTCTGCGCCCGGAAGGTGCGCCCTCGCATTCCGGCGACGCAGTTCTGACTCACCGTTCATACTTACCCAAGTTGGCCGGTATGACTACCCGGGGTTGGATGACAGGGGGCATTCATCCAGGGGCGTTCATCCAGGGGCGTTCATCCAGGTTGACAGCACATCCCGCTCGACGTGCGTCCGTACGACCTCCGGCACTCGCTGGGTGGGGAGGCGTTTCGTCAGATTCGATCAGAGACGGTCGTCGCCGGCATCCGGGGCACCTCGATGTGCGCACGACCAGGCGCTACATCGGCGGGGCCGTCGATGAGGTGGAAGCGGCCGCGGTGAAGCAGCTCGGGGAGGCGATAGATCGGCGGATAAGGGCCGGTTGAGTTACCCACCAGGTTTCCCACGAAGCCGTTTACGGCCAGTTTCTCGTTGGTGAGGCCTTTTCCCAAGCCAGCTAGACGGGTTCGATTCCCGTAGCCCGCTCCACTCCAACCGATTCCGACTCAGGATGCACGCAGGACGTCGTGGACCGCACGTCCGAGTGTGGCGGCGTCCAGCGGCTTGTGGAGCACCGCGCGCAGGCCCAGCGTGCGCGCCTTCTCCGGCGTCAAGCTCCCGCTGAATCCGGTCACCATGACCACACGCTGCCCCGGCCGGAGTTCCAGAAGACGACCGGCGAGTTCGCGCCCGCTCATCCCGGGCATTGCCAGGTCCGTAATCACCAGATCGTACGTTCCAGGCTGTGCCTGGAACCGGTCGAGCGCCTCCTCCGGGGTGGAGCAGGTCTCGATCTGATAGCCAAGGTCCGAGAGGATTCGGTTGACCACCCGGCAGAGTGCCGGTTCGTCATCGACGAAGAGAATTCGCTGACCCTGGCCACGCGGAGCCGCGACGACCGCAGCACCCTCGCCTGTTCCGCGTTCGGCGGCAGGAAAGTAGATGTCAAACGTCGTCCCGACGCCTGGCTCGCTCCGCACGGAGATGGCGCCCTCGTGGCCTTTGACGATGCCGTGCACCACGGCGAGGCCCAGCCCCGTACCTTCGCCGGGCGGCTTCGTCGTAAAGGCGGGCAGTGTTGCGCGGAGCAGTTTGAGTGCCTCTTTCGCCACCGACGACACCTCAATACTTCGACGCTCCTGCTCCTGCTGACGACTGAACGTCAGAATCTGACGAACCAGATCGGTGGCACGACGCGTGGCCTTGAAAATCTCCTTGATGGACTCCTGCGCCGGATGATCCGTGGGGAGCTCGCACACCATCAACTCGGTTTGCGACGCGTCGACCACGACGATCCACCTGGCGTTGGCAAACGCCACCGGTGCGAACGCCGCAAGCTTGCTCGGCCGGTCCTTTAGCTGATACACCGCCGTCCCCTGCCGGTCGGCGATCATCTTCTCCACGTAGTCGAACGAGACATGGCACTGCAGGCAGGAGGTGTCCGCCTTTCGCAAATTGGCTCGCACCATTTCAGGATGGTCGCTTTGCAGCAGGACGACGCCCTCCTGATCCATGATCCAGAATCCGAGATGCTGATCCGCCGTGCTGGAGAGCGCGAGCCGCCCGGAAAGCAGCGCCTGGAGATCCAGCGTCATCACCAGCAGGCCGCCCCATTTCTGGGAGGCGGCACTCACCTCTGAGGGAGTGCGCCAATACGGGGTGACGAGCACGAGCGCGTCGCCTGAGGCCACGCCAGCGTGGGTCTGAGGCTCGCCGGTCTGTGACGAGATCTGAACCCTGCCTCTGTTCTCAGTCTTCCTGGCCCACTCAAACGCTTCGGACGTCCCCGGGGCGGCGGAATGGAAGTCCCCGCCGGTGGAATACAGCAGCCCACCTGCCTGATCGACAACGGTGATTGAGCCGCTGATAAACCCTGGTGTCGGCATCGCGAATGCCTGCACCTCGGCCCGCAACCGGTTCGAATCGTCGCCGGCATCCGACGCAATTCGAGCCAGATGGAGCAGCGTCACCGAACTCGTCTCGAGGTATGTCTCGACGTCGTGGGCAATCTGTTGCGCGCGCAGCCGTTCGTAGTTGTTGAACCGCGCCGTCACCTGCTCCCGGCCGCTCCGATTCAGATCGAACACCAGGTACATAGCGACGGCAATCAGAGCCAGCGCCGCTCCGATCGCCAGACGCGCACGAGAAACGGTCATCTCACAGCCTCAAACATGCCGCTCCCGGTTCAACTCAGGCTCGAGGCCAGACAACGGCCGAGCGGATTCAGCCCTTGTTCTTGTTTCGCTCGGCCCAGTACTTCTTCATCCGGTCGGAGACCGCCCGACGCTCGGCTGCGCTCATCGGGCGCTTCCTGCCCCGGCGAGCTGGCTTCGCGGCCGCCGCGGCCCTCGGGGCCCTGACCGCGACAGGGCTCTTGGCGCCGGATGCGGCCGAAGCCGCGAGCCCGGGAAACGCCCGACGAAGTGCCGCAATTTCCTGCTCGAGTTCGGCCAGCCTGAGGGCTGCCCCGATCATCGCGAACTTGTTGATATCGACTGGGTTCAGTCCCTTTGGCAAGATGCCCTCCTTTTTACGCTGTCCTATGCTAGTCTTTTTCGCCTATGACATACGAAGAGCCCAAGACCGTGATGATCTCCGCGGCCCAGATCCAGCAGCGCGTTCAGGAACTGGCTGCCGAGATCCGCCATGACTATATCAACGAACCTCAGCTGCATTTCGTCAGCGTCCTGAAAGGCGCGTTCATGTTTCTGGGCGATCTGATCCGCGCCATGGACAGGCCGGTGACGATCGACTTCATGGCCGTGTCGAGTTATGGCAAGAGCACGACATCTTCTGGTGAGGTTCGCGTACTGAAGGATCTTGATACTGGGCTCGAGGGCCGCAATGTCATCATCATCGAGGATATTGTCGACACGGGACTGACGCTCGCCTACCTGCAGGAGATTCTCCACGCGCGTGGGCCAAAGTCGCTCAAGACGGCCTGCCTGCTCAGCAAGCCCTCGCGGCGCCTCGTCGAGGTCAAGGTGGACTACACGGGGTTTACGATCGAGGATCGGTTCGTGGTCGGCTACGGCCTCGACTACGCGGAGCAGTACCGCAATCTCCCCTACCTCGGCGCGCTCGACTGAGGCGTCCGCTCGACTGAGGCCTTGACCTTCTTCGCCAGTGCCACGGCGTCGGCAATCACAGCCGGTCCGTTGAGTGTCAGCACACGCCGGTTCCGCATCAGGATTCGTCCATTGACGATGGTGGTCCGCACGTCGTCTCCGCGGGTGACGTACACCAGGTGCGAAATGGGATTGTAGAGCGGAGTCTGACGCCCCGACTGCATCGACACCACAATCACGTCGGCCAGCTTGCCTGGCTCGAGCGAGCCAATCCGATCCGCCATCCCCAGGGCCCGGGCACCGCCAATCGTCGCCATCTCGAGCGCCGTCCGTGCCGACACGGCTGTCGGATCGCTCTCGGTCACTTTGGCCAGAAACGCGGCCTGTCGCATCGCCTCGAACATGTCCAAGTCGTTGTTGCTGGCCGCGCCATCGGTGCCCAGGCCGACAGGGATGCCCGCCTTGAGGGCCTTCGAGACAGGTGCCGCGCCGCTCGCCAGCTTCATGTTGCTCTCGGGGTTGTGCGACAGCCCCGCCCCGCGCCTGGCGATGATCGCGAGGTCTGCGTCGCTCACATGAACGAAGTGCGCAGCGATGGTTGCGGGGCCCCAGAATCCAATCGAGTCGAGGTAGGCCACCGGCGACATCTTGTACTTGTCGTTCGAGCCATTGACTTCGTCCAACGTCTCGGCCACGTGCGTCAAGAGGGGCACGCCGTACTTGCGCGCGAGGTCGCGCGATGCCACCAGCGTCGCGGTGTCGTTGGTGTACATCGCGTGCGGCGCGACGGCCGCCACGACGAGCGGGTCGCCCTTGAACTCCTGAATAAAGCGCTCCGCTCGCGCCAACGCGTCGGCTGGCGTCTTCGCGTCGGCCACCGGAAAGCCGATGATGGTCTCGCCGAGCACGCCCCGAAGCCCCGCCGCCTTAGCTACACGGCCGACTTCTTCTTCGAAGTAGTACATGTCCGTGAACAGCGTCGTCCCGGATTCGATCATCTCGAGCGCAGCCAGCCGGGTTCCAATCCGCACCATGTCGGGCGACACGGTCTTGGCTTCGGCCGGGAAGATGTACTTCTGGAGCCACTCCATCAGGACCATGTCATCGGCGAGACCGCGGTACATGACCATCGGCGCGTGCGTATGCGTATTGATGAGGCCAGGCATCACGACGTGGCCACCGGCTTGGATCACCTGCGCGCCCCGGTACCGTTTGGCGACGTTCTCTGGCGTGTCCACAGCCACGATCTTCTGCCCGTCAATGGCCACCGCCCCCGGCCACAGCACCTTGCACTGCGCGTCCATTGTCACCACGATCCCGCCGGTGATGACTATTGACACCTGCTGGAGCGGGGCCTGAGCAGTCAGACTCGCCGAACAAGCGAGCGCGACAGCGACGGCACCTATCAGGACAAGCGACGACCGGCGTACGGACGTGATGGCGATGCGCATATGCAGGATCTTATCCCAGAGCGGTGTTGAGGGGAGCCTGGCGCTGGGGTGGCATGGGCCTGAGGCGTTCGTGTATAGTTTGCCCGTGCCAGTCCACATTGTTCAACATCCGCTGGTTCAAGACATCCTGCTCTCGCTGCGCGACGAGCGGACTGCTCCCGACGAGTTCCGTCGAATGGCCGTTCGCATCAGCGTGCTGCTGGCCACCGAGGCGCTGCGGGCGTTACCGACGAGGCCGGCTTCGGTCAAGACGCCACTGGCCGTGGCGCACGGCCAGCGAGTCGCTTCCGATGTCGTCGTGGTTCCCGTGCTGCGTGCCGGGCTCGGGATGCTCGACGCCGTGCTCGAGTTGGTGCCGGGCGCGCGGGTCGGACACATCGGACTGCAACGGGACGAACTGACAGCCGTTGCCTCGCGGTACTACTCGAAGCTGCCCCCCGGCCTCGCCGACTGCTACGTCCTGATGATTGATCCGATGCTCGCGACCGGTGGAAGCGCGGTTGAAGCGATTGACCTGCTGAAGCAGGCGGGTGCCCGAAAAATCCAGATGCTCTGCATCGTCGCGGCGCCGGAAGGCGTGGCGCTGGTTGAACGGCATCATCCCGACGTGGACATCTACACGCCGGTCATTGACGAGCGGCTGAACGAACGAAAGTACATCGTGCCCGGGCTCGGCGATTTCGGCGACCGATTGTACGGAACGCTGTAGGTCTGTATGGAGAAGCAGGCCAATAAAGCTGACCGACCGCGCGTACGGCCATCAAAGAATGGCCGCGCCTCTACTCGCGACGGCGAGAGCTGGGCCACCGCGTTGACGCGGATCGCGCCCAATGAGGTGGAGATTCGCGGCTATCCCGTCGACGAGATGATGGGCCGGGTGTCGTTTGCCGAAGCCATTTATCTGCTGCTCTGCGGCGAACTCCCGACGCGTGACATTGGCAGACTTTTTGGCGCCGTGCTGGTGGCGTCGATCGATCATGGCGTGACGCCGCCGTCCACGCTCGCCGCCCGGCACGTGGCCTCGAGCGGCGCATCGCTTCGCAATTCTGTTGCCGCGGGCATCCTGGGATTTGGCGCGTATCACGGCGGCGACATCGAATCGTGCCTGAGATTTCTGCAAGTAGGCCTAGACATCCACCGGGCAGGCGCGCCCTACGACGAAGCGGCTCACAAGGTGCTAGCGGCGTGGCTCGAGCGGGCCTCCACACCTCCCGGTTTCGGTCACAGGATTCACACGCGCGATCCGCGGGCGGCGAGGCTGTTGCAGATGGCGCACGAACTCGATCTCTTCGGCGAGCACTGCAAGATGCTCCGAGTGGTAGAGCGGGTGCTGAATGCAGACCCGGAACGCTCAAACAATCCGCTGCCGATCAACGTGGATGGAGCGATTGCGGCCATCTGCGGCGATCTCGGCTTCGACCCCGAAATCGCCAATGGGGTGTTCATCATCGCGAGGGTGCCGGGGCTGCTGGCGCACGCCTTTGAGGAGCGGACGCGCGAAGCCCCGATGCGACAGATGGACGTCAAGGATCACCGCTACGACGGTCCCGCGCGGCGGCGGCTGCCCGAGACGAGGAAGTAGGTCGGCACACTGCGGTGGTGCGTCTCACGCGAAATTCATCAATGGCCTGATTCACAGGCTCTCTGGGTCTGTAAGGGGTGGAAGTGTGGAGATTATCTAGTGGCCCCAGGACCAGATTGCAATATACATACTTGCATTCAGGCAAGAAAGTATCGTGCATTACGCCCTCGAAGCTTGGCCGCTCAGGCACTCGGGCTTCGGATTGCCCCGGATATTGCCCAAGTGCCCGCGTATCCATTAGACTGACAGTCCGGCACTTCTCAGGGTCGGGCGCTTGGCTCAGCGGTAGAGCACCGCCTTCACACGGCTCCGTCTTCCGAACAAATCCTTAGCAAATTCATGCGGTGGGCCTTGAGTGGACCATTTTCGCCCCGTGTTTCGCCGCTGCTTCGTCCTAGCTTCCGCCTGTCCTTCGACGCCGCATCGCCGCCAACTTCTGGACCGCGTCGGCGAGGATCGGATCAATGGCCGCCGCCGCATACCGCTGGGTGGTCACCGCTGACCCGTGCAGCAGCAGCCGCGCCGCCAGGCGCGTGTCACGCATCGTGGCAACGATGTCGGTCGCGAACGAGTGGCGAGCCGAGTACGGTGAGCTGCCGGACAAATCGACCTCAACACCCTGAGCCGCGAACTGTTGCTCGACCACGCGGCATGCACGGTGCCAGGCCTTGCCGATCACCGCATTGCTGAACGGTCCGAACCCCTTCACCGTCTGGAGCTCACGAAACGCCTCCAGCGCCTCGAGAGTGACCGGCAACTCGCCCGCCGCGAAACCCTTCCCTTTCTTGCGACGTCGCACCCAGACCGAACTAGTCTCGTAGTGCACGTGCGCTGGATCCATCCGCTTCAGCTGCGCGGGCGGCAGATCTGTTTCGACCAGCACTCGGACCCTCGCCTTGGTCTTCGAGGATGGCGGCTCCTTCGCGCACCCTGCGGCCGCCGCGTCGGTCGGCTGACAGAACCGACCGCCCCGGACGCGCGGACCACGGCCCTGGCCCGCGTCGGGGACAGCTGCGACGATCTCCCGTAGCACGTCGATCGGCAGCACCTTCGGAGGGCCGGGGTCCTCCGCCTCATCCGGAACCTCGCGCGCGGGGTTGCAGCCGGCCCGGCCGTAGGTCAGCGTGAAGAAGTTCTCGAGGGCCCGCTTCCGCTTGTTTACAGTGTTCGCCGCCAACGGGCCGGGCACCAATCGGTAGTTCTGCACCTTCCGCCCAGTTGCCCGATTGATCTCGAAGTACTGCTCCGCTCGCGGACCTGACGTTCGCCACCGTCCGCAGACCGCCTTCACCATTAGGGGACTGATCGCCGTAGGTGCGAGATCGCCGAGCCGCACGTCGCGCCCGTTGTGCTTCACTTCAGCGTCGCACCAGAGACGCATGTCGCGGACGCGCGCCTCGTAAGTCGCCATGCCGACACACCCCGGCAGGTAATCCGCGACCTTGTCCTCAAGTGTGCGCTCTCGGGCGGCCTCACGGGCCGCTTCGCGGATGCCCAACTCCTGACGGGCCTTTTCCTTCCGTTGCCAGTCTTCGACGACGACAAACGGCGTACTGAGCGGGAAGCGCCTCCTCACGACGCGCACGGCCACACGCCAGCCTTTCGGCGAGATCGCGATCCCGCGCGGCAGCTCGTCGCTGGAGCGGAACCCGGCCGCTCTCAGCGCCTGCACGATTGCAGGCGTCAACTCCATCGAACCCCCTCTCGGTCAAGCGCAGCCAGAATATACCATGCTGGGATATATCCGACCTGGGGATATCGTCCCCGCGTGACACCTCAGCCAAAGCGGGGACCGGCGCACGCGAGACTCGCAGAACTGCTGCGCCAGGCGCGAAAGGACCGCGGTCTGACCCAGGTCGAGGCAGCCGAGCGCCTCAGGAAGCCGCAGTCGTTCATCTCGAAATGCGAGGGCGGCGAACGCCGAGTCGATGCACTCGAGCTGATCGCATTCGCCCATGCGTACGGCAAGCAGCTCGCCTTCTTCGAATCAGGGACAAGGTCGGAGCCGCAGGCTAGCCGGCGACAGTTCCAACGTTGAATGCACGGCCGGTCGATCTACTTGCGAAAGCGGAGCGCCCTGGGATGCTCCGACAGCGACCAAAGCGCGGAGGTTTTGCAGTTGTGCACGCCACCCCAAAACACTAGGGACTATGCGTATTAATTAGGGAATGTGCACGCGACGCGGTGCTGAGTGGTGCCGAGTGTTGCCCGTTGGTGCCGAACAAGTTACGGTTCGGGTTACGGTGGCGGTGTCCCAGCGGCCCCTCGGGATCACTGACGGTAGTTCCATTCAATTCTCGAGCGACTGACACAGCCGACCGAATCAGTTGGGCTATTTCGCCAGGACCCGACCGCCTGTTTCGAACTTCTTGAAGTCGGAGTAGGTCGCCCGGCAGTTGATCTTGGTGATTCGGTCGACGCCCGTCGCCTGGTTCCGCGATACACCCTGGTATTCTTCGACCATCTCGGCCGGCAGAAGCAGCCCAATCCGCTCGTCGAGTTTGTAAGTGGTGCTGACGCGCGAGTACGTTTCCACACGGCCGTCGGCCCACTCGCTAGGCCGGACTGTCTTGTTGGCGTACGCGTCCGCCATGCTGCCGCTAACGCGACCCAATTGGGCTTCGCCGGTGATCTCCAGAGAGGTCTTCAGAATGCGGCCCCGCGAGGGATCTACCCAGAAGATGCCGCTGACGGGCATGTTCTTCCCGGCGGACGTACGGATAATCGTAGGCTTTTGGGTTTCCCGATAGCGCACCTTCGACGCGGGCGTGCCGTCGATGGTCTCGCTTCCAACCAGATCGCAACGGAACCGGCTGGCGTTGGCTGGGTGCAGAAAGAACAGCGCCATCGTCGGAACGTTGAAGTTCCGCTGCATCCCACCGGCGTTGTACCGCGCGCTTTCGTCCGCAATTCTCCGACCCTGGTCGACGGCGGTCGCGGGCGTCTTCTGGAACAGTTGCAGCAGCCGGTCTTGGCGATCGCTCACGTCCTTGCCATCCACGCTGAACACGTCCCGGTAACCCAGCCAATCGTCCTTGAAGCGGACCAGGGCGAATTCCGACACGGTTTCGCGGGACCACGGACGATCGCCACCTGATCCCATCAGTGTGCTGGCATCCGAGTTCAGTACCCACTGCCGGTAGCGCTCGACACCGATCACCAGGGACACTTCCGCCCCATACTCAACGACGTAGGCGCGCGCCCGTTTTACGATATCGTCCACGGTGCGCGCCACCGCCGGTTGAGTTTCAGCGGCAGCGGGCTGAGGCGTGGCGAGGGCGGTAGGCTTCTCAATTGAAGTGGATGAGCCGGAAGCCGCCGGCGCTTCTGCCCGCGCTACCACTGGCGGCACAGGAGTGGACGTAGAAGGCGTAGGTGTCAGGGCCACGCCGGGCGGTGGAGTCATCGTCGCGACGACGGACTTCACAAACCCCTTCCGCGCACGGACGGTGACGCCTGGTACGTCGACCTTGATCTCGACCGGATGGAATTTCCCGTCGGTCGGCGTCGACGAGCTGTAGCTCAACAGGTAGTACGTGCTGCTGGCTTCGTCGATGAGCCGGTACACCCGGTCGAAATCGCCGGTATTCACGAATGCCGTGCCGAACGTCCCCTCGGCGAGAGTCTGCAACCCGGCTTGCGACGCCCGCAGTTCGTTCTGCAAGCTCGTCTGGCTGGCACCGGTGCCGGTCAACTCGACAGCATGTTCGCCGCCTTGTGTGACTCCGCGGGGGTCAATCGCGTAAATGGTGACGCTTGCGCGATTCGCCTTGTCGGTGAGGGCGATGATCTGATCCCTTACGTCCCGAAGCCTGCCGCTCTGTGCACCGAGATCGATGTCTACACCCTCACTGACCAGGATGATGGTCTTGCGAATGCCATGGAATGAGCCCGCGTAGTCGATGACCCGCGCAAGAGTATTCATAGCTGACCGCGCCTGGTCGAGCCGCTCGTCTTCTGCGGGCTGCGTGTTGTTGGGCATCAACCGCGCCGACCCCGGGCCGGCCGCAGCCATCACAGCTGGCGACGGTACCTTCTGGCCGACAAAGCGGGTGGCGGCACTTTGCAGCGCCTTCGTATTCGCCGTCAGTTCGCTCGCCGCATCCTGCCGCCCGCTGGTGAACAACACCAACGCTCGATCACTTGACGTCATGCAACGTTCGATGAATTGGGTGGCAATGGCTCGCACGCGCGGCGATCCCTCAGGACGGGTGTGCAAATCGTCGAGAACCAGGAAGTACAGCCGGCTGGGGCTTGAGACCGCGCCAGGGGTGGGACCACCAGATCGCGGATTTGAAGGCACGGCCGCGCGTACCGAGTCTGTCGCTCTTGGGATGTCCACCAATTGCATCGTTGCGATGTCCTGTTGGTGACCACTTTCTAGGACGCGGAATTGGTCCTTTCGAAGATCGCGCAAGAACCGGCCCTGGCTGTCAGTCACGTACACATCGACTTCCACGTAGTCGGCACCTGACCTGAATACAGGAGTTGGTGATTGGGCAACGCCCTGAGGAGTGAAGGAATGGCCGAGTGGCACCGGCGCTGCCTGCGAGACCGCCGTGACTGCGACACACAGAATTGCGAGCTTTGTCGCGTGTCGGACGTTGATCCACGTTCTATCATTGTCCACGGTCGTCCCCTTGATGATCCCGGCGTGACGAATCAGGCAGAATAACTATTCGTGGTGGCCTTCATGAGGGCGCTCTCGCTACCACTGCGGCCGTCATTGGCGGTCCCAGCATCGGTCGGCCGCCAGATGCTATCACGAAGCAATTACGATTCCATGGCCCGCGACCTCTCTCGTCTCAGGCGATGGAAAACTCGTCTGGGTCGGCAACGCGACGAGTAGGTGAGATTGTGAACGGTCTCGCCGTGCAGAGGACCGCATCTCTGGCGCATCCCGTGAATGACGGCAATCCCGGCTCCCGCGAGGCGGGTGGCGTGACGTGCGGACGCGGCAGGTGCAGTCCGGCCACCGTGCCCCTGGCTACAGGCTCTTTGCTCGATCCAAGAAGAGAGAGTGTCGTGATCGAGGGTCTGTCTCCGCTCTTTCGCTGCGCGGAGATAGGCTTAGCCCCCCATGGACTCGGTCGATTACTTCTGCTCAATCCATCGTCCGGCCGAGCAACGGGCTATTGCCGCCTCTCCTCTTACCTTCACCATCGCGCCCTCGGAGAACTTCATGCCGCGCTCGTCGAGGCAGTACTTCGCTGACGTTCCGGGCAGGGCGGGATTCGATAGCGATGCTCTCGTCACAATCGATGTTCCGAGGTGGAACACGTCAACCTCAGTTGTCGCATCGGCTGGAGGCTTGATCTCCCACGTTTCGCCATCCGCAAATGAAACCCGGACCACGCCAAGAAACGCCAGTCTTCCTGCGTCACGGGTTCGTTGCCAGTCCAGGAGTTCACCGATTCGAAGAAACTCCGTTTCCACTTCGCCGATCTCACCGGGTGCAAGCGTCACGGGAATTGAGGCACTTGGAGTCAGAATGGCCGGTCCGGCGCCCGGCCTGCGTTCCACGACGGCCAGGAAGGTCACGGCGGCCAACTGGTGTTCCGAGACGTTTCGGAAACGGACGCGCGTAAACGCATATTCCAGGTTCGACGTCACCGAGATTAGTTTCACAGGAGAGCCGGGCTGCGATTCTGCGAATCCGAAGGACACGCCGCGCGGAGCCGCGACCTGGCCAGGCTGCGAAGCGGACTGCACGGCCTGCTGACGCAGGGATGGTCGCGGCGACGCGTTGACCGACGCCACCTGCTCTAGCGACGCAGCAGCCACAATCGCGCCGGCAGCAATCGCCAGAACGATGCCCGAAGCTGCCACTGTGAACCTGACTGGACTAATGATGGGCATGATGTCTCCTCTCACAATGCGCCTGATTCGGGCGGCGAGACTCGGGGCCTGCTGCCCCATCGCCGCCATCAGCCACGTCCCCGAACTCCGAGTAGCCAGTACACCCAGCGCACCGGCATACGCCTTTGGATTCCCGCACACATGAATTGCCGCATCGTCACAGACGTGCTCGCGGGCCTCCAGCGCCTGTTTCGACAGCCAGTGTGCGCCCGGACAAAAGAACAAGACCGCGTTCGATGCCGCCTGCACGAGGGCCAGCCAGGCGTCGCCTCGTCGCACGTGCTCCAACTCGTGCACGACCACTGATTCGAGTTGCTCTTTGGCAAGGCTGGCCTCGACGTCGCGGGGCAGCAGCAAGAACGGCCGTCGCCAGCCGGTGACGGAGGGAGCACTAACGTCATCGGATAAGGCGACAATCAAGGGCTGCTCGAGTCCTCTCAGCTTCGCCAGCCTCCCAACGGTCTCCACCGCAGATCCCGACGTCACAGGCGTCGCCCTCCGCCTAATCCGCCAACCGATCAGCAGACCTCCCACCAATCGAACGGCCAGCAGGGCCACGCCGATCAGCCAGCTCACGCTGACCCATGGCAAAGCCGGACCAAGGAAGGTCACTACGGCTCGACGGGCATCGAGTAGTGGAAGCCCAGGCGAGGTCGCATCCGTGAGTAGCTGAGACGCCGTCCCGCCTGGCACTATCGCTGGGGTCGGGCGTAGCCGCGAGGGCACGGAAGCCGTCGTCGCCGGGATCGTTGACGCGGGCACGCGATCCAGTCCCCACCATGTCGCCCCGAACAGCACAACGGCTGCGACCAGCGCCCCATGCGCCATTGTGTGTCGCCGCGAAGGGGCCCGACCCGCACGGGTATGCAGGAAGACCCACACCCCCAGCGCGAAGAGCGTGGTAATGAACACCGTCAAGACCAGCGCCCAGGCGAGCACGTCTATGCGGCGAATCGCGTCTGTGACGGGGGGCCAGTTCACTTTTTCCCCTTTTCGACCTCGACCAGGATTTCTCGAATCTCGGCGAGTTCCTCAGCACTGATCCGTCGTCCCGCCAACGCGCTGTGGATCAGGCTCCGGGCTGATCCGTCGAAGACTTGATTCAACAGCGACCGCACGAGGTGCCGCCGGGTCCGGTCTCGGGACTCGTTGGGCTCGTAGACGTGGGCGCGGAATCGCTCCGAGCGCCGCACGAGACCCTTTCGATGCATGACCTGCAACTGTTTGAGCACGGTCGTGTAGCCGATGGCTTTCTTCGGCTGGAGCGCCTCGAACGCCTCCCTCACCGTGCTGGGCCCGAGTCTCCACAGCACAGTGAGGAGTTCGATTTCGGCATCGGTAGGAACGGGGAGTGGAGATTCAGGTGCCATACGCAGGAGAACGTACTACGACGTGTGTCGTATGTCAACGACTATTGTCGTACTTGTGGCCGGCGCCGACCACCCGTCGGCAGCCCGCAGCCAGCCCTCGCACATTGGCCGCCGGAAAACCGGCCAAGGGATCGAGAATCGGCCCACAGCGCCAATTCCCTCGCTATAGCGTGACACGACCTGGTGTGGAAGACGCCGACCTCCCTCCCGTGATGCGCGTGGCTAAACGCGCACAACGGCCGCAGGGCAACGCAGCCACGGCCACGGCCATACAGCCGCCAGCCGCAACTGCAGCGACCTGAATACCATTTACAGAGATACCGGACATACGCCATAATTTATTTCTTGTGTGCGTCTGGCTCAGCGTTGGAGCGCCGCTCCCACTGTCCGTACACACAAACGGGCCAATCGAGTCGGACCGTTCATGGGCGCGTAGTTCAGTTGGTTAGAACGCCGCTCTCACACAGCGGAGGTCACTGGTTCGAGTCCAGTCGCGCCCACCAACATCACCTCGTTCTCCTTGGCCCCGCCTTCTCCACAGCTTCCGCGAGAACCATTCCTACGACGCGACACCCCGATTGCGATAGGGCAACACCCAACGAGCCGCTCAAGGGCAATCAAGGCGAGGGTCAGTGGTCGATATTGAGTGGGCAATTGGGTGGGCAGTTCGGCAGGCAGGACCTTCGCGTCTTCCTAGGGTTTTCTCGCCATCGGTCTTGGAAACCCCTCCCGGTGTTCTCAGTCCTTGAAATGCCGTAACCCTCGACAAATACGGCATTTTCGGCGCGCAAGCTCAGCCGTAGATTGATCTCCTTCACACGGCGGGGGTCACTGGTTCGAATCCAGTAGCGCCCACCACATTCGTTGACACAACACGTACCTTCTAGGGATTTCGCCCGGGCAGCCCGGGCGTATTCATGTACGAGATACCACCGGGATACCGGAGTATTTGGAGAACCAACGACGGCCTTCCGCTGGCCTCCACGCTGGCCTCCACTGCGGCCTTCACTGCCTGCGGCCTTCACTGCCTTGACTCGGCAATAGGCGAGTGCATAATTGTCGAGGTCAGCCATCGCAACACGATACCGAGCGCCCCGACTCGCCGAGGAGTACTCTCATGACGATGCATGTGTGGACGTCGTCGCGATCGATCCGGCAGGCATGCGCGCTAGCTCTCGTGTGCTTTGTTCTTATCCTCTGGGCGGCCTCGGCCGACGCTCAGAAGACCAAGGGCAAGGAGACCATGGAATCCTGGCCGGTCCAGGTGCCAAACGTGGTCGGGATGAACCGCCAGAAGGCATTTGACGCACTGAACAAGTTAGGGCTGAGGCCACAGCAGGGCAAGCTGGTTGAGGCAGACACCTTGAATCAGCACGACACCATCTACCGTCAGAGCATCAGCGGCGGAACCAGCGTACCAAATGGCAGCATCGTCACGCTGGACATCACGAACTTCGTGATGCGCGTGGTTCCCAATGTCGTCGGATTGCGCACCGGCGATGCGAAAGCGCGACTCACCCAGACTGGATTCGGGTACATGGAAGGACAGAAGGTGATGACGACCGACAAGGCCAAGGACTACACGGTCGTCACCCAGACCCCCGCTGCCGGCGACCGCCCCACACGGAAGATCGGAGTAACCGTGAGCTACTACGTCTACTCCGCGACGCGCAGGTAGGCCTTGTCTGGGACCGCGATGCTCGATGGCCACGCCCGCGAGGGGCGGCGGATGCGCCAGCCCGAGTGCTGGTGACTCCCGTTGGAGGACCGGACTATGTGGAAGTGTTCAAAATGCGGCGAGCAAGTTGAGGCCGAGTTCGATGCCTGTTGGAACTGTGGCACGAGCCAGAATGGCCGCGAGGATCCGTCGTTCTCCAAGGACGTTATTACCGCGCCCAAGCGGGCGCCGCGGACGTGGAAGGTCCTGGTGACGACGACGCCCTCCGTGGAGGGAAGGAGAATCGGGCAGTACTGCGGGGTGGTGACCGGAGAGGCCATTCTTGGCGCCAACGTGTTCAAGGACTTCTTTGCCAGCATCACGGACATTGTTGGGGGTCGGTCTGGCGCGTATGAAGGAGAGCTCCGCAAGGCGCGGGACATCGCGCTCGGCGAAGTCGAGGAGGCAGCCGTGGACCTGGGCGCGAATGCTGTGGTCGGCGTGGACATCGACTACGAGACTGTGGGCAATATGCTCATGGTCTGCATCAGCGGCACGGCTGTTGTCCTTGAATGAGGACGGCCTCGCAATCCGCTGCAGCCAACGAGCGGCTGATCGTTGAGCCCATCACAAGTTGATTTTGCCGTGTGTCAATTGGTCAGGGCGCTGTCATGAACACTCGGCAGTTCTGGTGCTCGCTCTTGCTGGGTTTGCTTCTGGCGCCTGTTCCGGCGATGGCAGACGACACACGACTTCGCCTGGCGTTCTACGGGCCTGGACACGAACACGTGGTTATCACGCGGGCCGAACTCCTCGTGGTGGCGTGGGGCCTGACCGAGCGCCTCCCTCTGCAGGCAACCGGCAACACGCTCAATCTCGACATGAGCGAATCGTGGCTCCGAGCTCAGTCGAACGTGGCTCCCCGGTTGCGCGACCTGGAGCGCGTTTTCTTGTACGTGAAGGCCGCAGGATATGCCCCAGTTCGTTCTGACGCCTTCCTCTGGGTGGGTGCTCATGGAGGGGACTACGGACTGCCTCGTGTCACGACGACGACGGTCATGATGTCAGGTGGAGCGCCGGTCACGCTCTCGGAAGGGACTACCGTGGAGGCAGCAGTCGTGCTGCGCCCGCCACAGACCCGCGTGCTGAGATTCGTCGAGGAGTCAGGTGCGCCGGTGGGTGGTCTCGATGTGCAAGCGCTGATGTTCTGGTCGCACTCGAACCACTGTGGCGTACTTGCTGGTGCCGACTCGCT
>Ga0334722_10002214_pt1 | contig 22368 bp, 20 predicted proteins | sample C3_bottom_MG_FD_207210 | JGI IMG/M metagenome (GOLD analysis project Ga0334722, IMG submission 207210) | Sediment microbial communities from Yellowstone Lake, YNP, Wyoming, USA - C3_bottom | ecosystem: Environmental > Aquatic > Freshwater > Lake > Sediment | place: USA: Wyoming | collected... | reverse complement strand
TAAATCCTGGACGATGCTCATTTCCTCTTGAAGGATTCCAAGTTGCTCTTGCAGTGCGATCAATTGCTGTTCAAATGAATTCCGCAACCGAGCCTGTCGTTGCAATCGATGAGCTCTCTCCGTCGACAGCCTTGCCAGTTCAGATTCCGCCAGAGAATGTTTGGAAAAGTTGAAGGCCTCGTTGAGTGACAAGCTGATCGTCAACCGGTAGGCGTCACGCGGAAGAATGTAAGGCGTGAATGTAGTTGGATCGATGAAAACGACGTCGCGAACACCGAAGCTACCGGAGATATGCACCTGGGGGATGATGCGTTTCCAGAAGCTTGTCTCACTGACTCTTGCTTCTGCCTTTTGAATCTCAATGTCGAGCAACCTCAGATCGAGGCTGTCCAGAGCAAGTTTCGCAACCTCAAGGTTGCGACTACCCTCTTGAGGCCTGGTGGGGGCCGTTCCCGTCTCGGGGGAAAGAACAGGAACAGCCCTTTCTCCTGCACCCTCAAAATCCGCAATCTGAAGATTGCGGTTACCGAGGATCTGTCCATTCAGCACATCACGCCCGACAAACGGCGGGCAGGAGCACCAGGTGAATAAGAGCACGACGACAAGTTTGCGTTTTCCAACCATTTCCGTTCCTGACTGGAAAAACAGTCTATTGCTGGTTCGCGCAACCGCACGTCTTGCATTCCCGGATGTCTTCTCCGCAGCCGCAAAGGCACTCGCAGAATGCTGCCTGCCCGCCTACGTCCAGAGGACTTCGGCGGACGGGTTGGATCGAGGAGGAAGGTCCGAGGCTTGATGTTACCTCTCTCAGGATTGTTCCATCAGCCTGACCAACGGTACGAACCTGGCGCCAGGAAGAATCAGGGAATTCGGTCCTTGTGACAAGGCTTCCATCAGCCTGGCCGCTGTTTCGCCTCAGCTGAATGAGACTATCATTGCCGTCTCTGACTTCGGAAATGACATAGCCGTTTGCACCGTACCGTGTGGTAATGCGAATGGATCCGTCCTGTGGATTGGCGACCCGCGTTATGACAGGAAGCCGGAACGTGAAGGTCTCAAGAGTACCATTCCGGAGAACGCGCGTCACGATCGTGTCTGCTGCGAGTCCATACAACTCGGTTACGTTGGTCTGTTGCGGATTGTCGCTTTGCAGATCCGCATACGAGATGTATCGTTTCGTCTGCGTAACGATGCGGCCGTTCTCTTTACCGTGACTCTTCCTCACCGTGATGAGCAAAAGACCTTTCGGATGAGTGTAACGCTCGGTGACGACAGTGCCGTATCCGTTCGAGACCTCGCCATAGATGTAAACCGTATCTGTGGCAGTCTTGGAGAGAACCATTTTGTTTTCCTTCGAAGGAAGCTCAGGAACCAGACCCCGGCTGGACCCTGTTCGACTGAAGTTCGTCCAGTCGGCAATAGCTTGGACTTCATCGAGTGCAGAAATCAGGAAGTCTTCGCCCGTTGCCTCGAATTCGAATGGCGGTATTTCGGGAAGCTCGGACGGTTGCGTAAGCTGGTTCTTCCTTTCGCAGCCGCCGATGAAAACGAGGATGAGAAGGCTCACTGCCGCGCCGAAGAGACTCCAGCGAGGTGCAGGTCCCGCCATAGAAAGATTTGGCGGGATGTCCCGCTTTCTGGATTCCGCCCATAAAGCGGGATTCTGAAAAGCGGAACTCATTCCGACGGTGGACTTAGCTGCACTGCGTTTGCTAAGTCCAGTCGGAATGGCACGTGCAACATCTAGCCCCTTCATCCATTGGGGAGAAATATGCGTGTTCATAGTGGTCTCCTTATGTTGGTTGGTGGTTGTTAGTCAACCCCGAATCTTTCGGGGTTTTCCTCTCTAAACTCTTTTTCAGGTCCCGACAGAAAGCGGCGGGATGCTCATTCCAACAGTGAAGTTAGCTGCACTTCGTTTGCTAACTTCAGTTGGAATGGCAGATGCGTGTGTTCATAACGATCTCCTTTTGGTTGTGAGTGATGATTGTTGATTGCCCCGATTCAATCGGGTGTTGTTATCCAAACCTAATTTCTTGCGTTAGTATGGACTCATCGCCGCTTTTCTTTTTGGAAAAGAAAAGCGGCAGAAAAGAAAACTTGCCGAAATCGAACGCGCGCGATGGCTTCCCAACGCACAATCCGTAATGTGTGCCGCTTCGGGTATGGAGCAGCGCCAACGCGATCTGCAAATTGCGGCACACATTAAACCCACGCCATCGCTTTCCTCCCACAAGCCACGATTTCGGCGGGCACGCACAGATCTTTTGTTTCAACTCATGCACGACTTAGAAATGGAACACTAACACTGCGGCCTCGAATCGTTTGTGCTGAATCTGAACTACACCGATGTAGCTTCCAAGCGGCGCAAATTGACCAAGATTCGTGTCTCCGAGCCAGGTGTGTGAATGAGACCCTTTGGTTTCATTCACATTCTCAATCAGAGTCTTGACGAGAAATTCCTGTCCTACGGAATCCCTTTTCGAGATGAAGATGCTCACGGTAGCCGGAGCCTTCAACGTGTACCGGATTTCGGTATTCGTCCTGAACGAATCGAATCCACTTGGCGAGAAACGAAGATTGCTAACCAGTCCCGGATCGTCCAGAGCTGTCGGAAGCTTACAACCGTTCAGAGCGATCAAGATTGCCGATGCAAGTAGCTGTCTATGCATTCGATACTGCTCCATAAGTTCCTTTGAGGCTTCCAGAACCAATTCGCTCAAGAAGTCTCTGGCGTTCTTCAGGATTCTGCTGAAGGTGCAAATGAGTGTCATAGAGTGACCTCGGTGAGCATTCGACGCGAAGGGCGTAGCTCAATTCCGTCAGGACGGCCCGCATGCCCGAATGATCCACCGGCTTTTTCCTCAACGGTTCCAGGAAGATCGTGTCGGCGTTCGATTTTCGGATCGATAAGTAGTCCCGAAGCTTTTGGAGAACAATTCCATCAAGTTTGACTGTGAAGCCTTTCTTGACTGTAAGTGAGACTTCCTTGCCAGCCTTCTGAAGCTGAGATAGCTTCAGGCTGGATAGTTGATACTGCCGGATGCCGTAGAGAATCATCAAGAGCAGAATCAATTCATCCCTTCGATACCTGATGATGTCCGATTCATTTCCTCCCTGCTGATGTCGAATGAGATATTCGAAAACAGAAACCACCTGTTCGGATCTGAGGGCAGTGTTTGCGACGGGTCTCACTGTGAGAGACTTCGTTGGATCGTTCGTGAGTATGCCCTGGTCGACCAGAAAACTGAAGAACCTCCGGATGGCTGCTACATTCCGCTTGACGGTGGAAAACTTCAGGCTCTTCTCGGCAAGGTTTCTCAGATAGGATTCGATATCCTGAGTTTGCACCTTCTCAAGTGCAGAGATGTTCAGGGATTCCCCGCCCGACTCCGTCGTTCGGGCGGGCGGCTTCAGACGGAGATGCTCAAAGAAGCCTCTGAGATCTGTGCTGTATCCCTTCAGCGTACTCCCGGAAACCTTTTGTCTCTTGAGAGACTGAAGGAAGAGTGAGATGGCGATGCTTTTGGATCCGTCGTACTTTTCGCTCACTACTGTCTCCGAAAAGAATTTCTCTAGAAGGCACGGTTTCGACTGAAAACCGTCAGATAACCATGATTTTAGAAAATCAAGGTTATCGGATAACCAGCTTTTTGAAAATCAGGGTTATCGGCTGAATTAGGCAGATCCCGCCAAGAAGCGTGGCGGGATGCTCATCCCGACAATGTAGTTACCTTCACTTCGTTCGATAACTCCAGTCGGGATGGCAATTAAAGGGTCTGGAAGCGGGAAGGAAAGCAGTCTCTTGGGGCGACTATTTGGGGGAATCGTGGACGAGACTCCCTCAACGGATTCTCTAGGTTCCCGTGACTGCAAGGATGAACTCAAAGACGGTTGAAAGGAAATCCTCAGAGAGGAAAAAATGAAATAGGATGATGTGGAGTGACAAGCGCCGTCGGACAGAACTACCCGTGATGCCGAGCATGTGCGCAGCCTTGGTTCGATGCCCTTCGTATTTGTCCAGCGCTCGATGGATGATTTCTTGTTCAATGACAGCGAGAGATTGCCAAAGCGAGAATTCCTTCCCTTCTTCGACCATCATCACCATCTTTGTGACTTCAATCTTCTCCCGTTCCCGAAGCGCGTCTTCATAGTCAGAAATAATCAGACTGCGCAGGTATGCCTTCAGCTCTGTGATGTTTTCAGGCCATTTCTGTCTCTTCAGGAATCCCGCTAAAACGGGGTCTATGGTTCCCTCATTTGTCAATCCCTTCACGTGCTCGATTTGTCCATTCACAAGCGAATGCAATCTGTCGAAGAAGCGGTGAAGAAAATATTCCGCAAGTACCGGGATGTCTGACTTTCGCTTTCGAAGCGGCGGAATGAGTATGCGCTTGCGGCCGCTAAGAATTTTCGCCAACCCAGGATGGATTTGCTGCTCCGCCAGAAGAGTTGAGATGGATTGCCGGAAGGTGAAGATGATTCGTGCAGATACTGGGTACTTCCCGTTTGAACCGAGACGTGCGACCCTCAGCGTATTGAGCGATTCGGCAAGTCTCTCCTGAAGGAAGGTATTCGCTTTGTCGAGGTGTTTGAGTACAAGCGTTGTGGAGTTTTCGAGAGAGCTGCGGCGAGTCGTTGTGAGCTCTGGGGGTTCGCCGCCAAGGAGTGCGATTTGTCGATCGCGCTCTCGGAGGATACTGAAGTTGATGACTTCTAACTGGGAAGACTTGAAGGGACCGTGAGAGTGGATGTGGGAGGCAAGAAGCGATTTGCCGACACCTGCTTCTCCAATTATGACGATCGGCTTTGGTTCAGCACTGAGGTAAGGTATTGCAGCGCGTATTTTTCTGAGGGCTGGACTCCCCCCGACAAGCCTGTCCGGCATTCAGCAGCTATTCCGTGAATGAACAAATGTGACCTGATGATGCTTATCAAAAGGTCACTTGACGGAATACCGCCGCTGGGCGTGGCGAAATCTACGCACTTGGTATTAGGCTGTCAAGCGCAAAGATTCTGACCGGTGTCAGAAATTTCCCGTTGGTGTCAGAATTCCGGCACGAGGTGCAACGGTTAAAGTTTATCTCCAAGGTCAAAGAGACCAAGCTGAACTGCCCGCGCTGCAAGGTGCGGGATGTTGCTGGCTCCGAGCTTTCTCTTCAGCCGTGCACGAATTGTGTCAACAGATTTCAGGCTAACGCCAAGAACGTGACTAATTTCTTTGAGGGATTTCCCTTCAATCGTTAACTTCAGGATAGTCGCCTGTTGGGGTGTGAGATTGTTGTGAGCCCGAAGTCTGTCTGACGTAATATCCTTCTGTTTTCCCCAGAATCGCACGAGGAAATCCTCCTCAACGATACCGCGAACATCGTTGAGGAAATACTTTTCCTCCCCATTCCTGGCCAGTTCGTGCGTTTGAGCATGCTTGATTTCATAGCCTGACGCGAGGAATGTCCGAACGGCCTTCAGATTCTCCGGATCAGAGAGAATCAACAGTTGAGGGAATCGGGCCCCAACAAGCTCGGCGGGAGCAGAGTAACCATACATGGCAGCGAAAGCTTTATTGCATTCGGCAAGATAAGCATGCCTGAAGAGATGCTCTTGTTGTTGATCCATGGGCAAGGCGACGGACAACGGCTCGTCGAGCACAGCGAGCCAGAGGCCTTCCTGAGATTCCTCAAACGATATTCGATAGAACTCCGCAAATTTCTGCTTGGAAGAAAAGGACATATTGATGTTTGTCCTCCCGAATGTTCATGGTTCACCTTGAGTTGTTCAAGGATGTGAATTAAGATGAAAACGTGGAAACGGAAAACTTGCAGACTCAGAGACCTGCAAGCTCACCGCGCGGAGGTGGGAAATGAAACGAAGAAACGGTTTGAACACTTCTGAATGCAGAAATCGGCCTCATATTCATTCAGCAATCAAACTGTAATCAGCGACGCGATTCTTCGATAGCGAACTCAATAGTGACGGGATTTGCATTGAGGTCAATCCGTGCAACTTCCCTTGTGTCATCCTTGAGTTTCTTCGTTTGGATCGAGATCACTCCTCGTTCAACGACAGCCCTCACTTTGCCGTAGTCGTTCACCAGCGCTTCTTTTGAATCCATTGAAATGGGGATGGGCTTTCCAAAGGGGATTCGAGTCCGTTTATAGTCTTTGAGTGGGTCCATAGAGTGCTTTCCACCAAAATGGTGAAAAACGAAAAGACCCAAACCGGTGACAGGAATTCAGTCACGCAGGTTTGGGTCTCTGGACTCTTGGCCGCTTGGACTCTGGTCTCAGCGAGTTAGGTGCAAAAATATAGGGAAGGACGGAGAGAAAAACAAATTGGCAGCTCTTGCCGCTGTATGCAGAAGCATAGTGGATATTGTCAAACCTTTTCGCCGGATTGATCCGATCTGAAGTGGTCCATTATCATGTCGCCCACTTCTTTCCGAGACGGGGTACGATCCTTTGACCGTAGAAACAACTTTTGGATGGTTTGCTTTATCTGATTGTGCACTTCTGCTCGTCTTGATTTCCATAACGGCTCACCCGTGGTTTCGAATGCTTCTTGCCGGACTCGTTCACCATAATACCGCGAGCAAAGGTCATGGAACTCTTGGCGGGCAGGTTCGCTGCCAAACATTGAGAGGATGTCACTGAGAGTCATTTACAGGAACCTCGATGCAAGTGAAATCACAAACGACAAGCAGATAAGACCCACGAAGATGAGAATGGCGTACCAAGCTAATTTCAACAGCCAGCAAATAAGTTTGAAGGCGAGATAGATGCCTGCTACGGCGAGAAGCGACAGTATTGCAAAGTCGAGCAATTGCATATTCTACGTCCCACTCACCACACTGTAGGTGAAAGTATTGTTCTCTGTCAGGTCGATCTTGACTGTATATGATCCATTCGTTGGAATGCTCTTTTCGGCTTTCATTTCGGTGATTTGATCTGTTATCCATCTGTTAAAGATTCTTTGGATGGCTCTCGCACCCTGGGTAGAGATGTCTTCCATTGCTTTGGCAATGAAGATACGCTCGGCTAATTCACTCACAGTGATTTGAACTCCAATCTCGAGCGCGCCGATCTCAGGAACAATCGCTAACTTTTCTTCAAGCTTTTTGATTTCCTTTTGCCAAATGGCCTTCACCGAATGTTCATCCAGTTCATTGAAGATCACAATCTCATCGATCCGGCCGAGCATTTCATTTGGAAGATAAGAGTGTACGGCAGATAGTACCCGGCTTCGTTTTCCATCTTCTGGCTGCGTGTCCGAAGTGAATCCGACTTCTCTTCTGCGACCTTTGTTAAATGAAGTTCCCAAGTTGGACGTCAAGACGACAATCGTGTTCGTTGCATCGAGCAAACTCCCAGTGTTACCGTCGGTGACAGTTCCGTTTGAAGATAGTTGAAGCAGCACATCAGTTATGATCTTAGGATGAGCTTTTTCAACCTCATCAAATAGTACGACTGTGAAGCTGTTCTTTCGCAAGGCATTTGTCAGTTGACCGCCTTCACCGTAACCAACATACCCTGGAGGAGAGCCCAGAAGTCTCGAAATGCTATGTTCTTCCGCGTAGTTTCCGCAATCGATTCGAACCATGCGCTCAAGGGATCCGAAAAAATGATGAGCCATTTGACGCGCCAATTCTGTTTTGCCGGTCCCGGAGCCCCCTACGAACATAAGAGTAGCGATGGGACGTATATCGTTGTGAGAGGCATCGGAGAGCGCGAACCTCCTCCTAAGGGCTTTACAAACTACGTCAATGGCAGAATCTTGCCCGAGGATTTCGGATTTTAATTTCTCTTCAAGTTGCAAGAGATTTTCATCCGACGCGTAGTTGGCATCTAAACGCTCTACAGGTATTCCGGTCCAGTTGGACAGAACCTCTAAGACCGGTTTCTTGGTCAGTATCAACGTGTCGGTCATTGATTTCTCCGTTTTGTTACTTGCCTGCTGGAACAAGGTCATGCTTCATGTTGTAAAGACGCCTTGCTTCCTGGTAATCCCCGCGGGCGATTGCACGTTGTATTTGTTCTTCAATGTTTGCCATGTCTTCAGAATGGGGAGAAACTGAGCTTGATCCGCTCAGCCTTAGCCGCGCCGAAGCCTCATCCAGCAAATCAAGAGCTTTGTCTGGCAGAACGCGATCTTTGACAAATCGAACGCTCGCCTTGATAATCCAGGGGAGAAGTTCCTCCGGAATGCTGATGTGGTGGTGTTTTTCGAAGTTCGCTTTTGCCTTCAGGAGTACTTGCAGGCACACTTCAGGACTCATTTCCGGGACGGGTATTCGTTGGAACCTTCTGGCAAACGCCTCGTCAGGAGCGATGTGCCGATGATATTCTTTATTTGTCGTGGCGGCAATTACGCGGAGGTTACGTCCAAGGTCGGCTTTCAGAATCTGCGAAACATCATGTTTGGGATCGGCAAGCATGTGTGCTTCATCGACAAAAAGGATGATCCGATCATCACGCTTCGCTTCATCAATAATTTCCTTGACACGTGCAAGAAGTTGGTTGTAGTAGGTGGCCTCTGCAGCAAGATGTCCCATGTTGATGGAATAAATTCGCTTATCCAGGATGGAGAGAGGCACTTCGCGCTTATGGATACGAAGTGCTAATCCTTCCACGATAGCCGTTTTCCCAACTCCAGGTTCACCAATGAGAATGCAAGAATTCTTCTTTGATTTGGAAACCACCTGGATGACAGCGTCGATGATTGAGTCCCTACCAATTGGTTCCTCAAGTCTCCCTCTTTCGGCCAAGGCTACCAGATCCTCGCCGATTGGAATTCTGGTTTGCCTTCTATCAGCCTGTTCTCTGCGGTCGTTATCTTGAACTGTGCGAGTGCGAATGAGACGCTTGTCTTGGACGTCTATCCGATTCGAGCTAGTGGCCGCAACCTGCGTCCAAATGACACGAGGTTGTCCGCCATCCAGTCCCAGTAAGGCATCGAGGAGTCTAAGAGAAATCTCAAGGTTCGAAGAAGCTGGGATAAGGACCTGTCTCCAGCCCTTATGAACATCTTCTGCAAATGCTTCCCGGACAGCGGCGTTGTTGCCAAGATATTCAAGGGTTGGCTCGGCAAAGGTGTAGAATTCACCATCTTGGAAAAGAAAACAGAGGGTGGTTGAGCGCTTGTTGAAAAAGCGGTCATTGATTTGCACTCGTTCAAGGATAGCATGCCGATGGCGGGACACTGCATCGGCTATCTGTTCAACAACAACTTTTCGGTTTATTGTTGCCATGATTTTGCTTCTTCGGTCGAGCTCTCCAGTTGGTGGTGCAGTGTGTCTTCGCTTGGAGTGACAATTCGCTGGTCGGCCGGGAGAAGATCTCCTTTGCCAAAGATGCTATCACCGTGCCTTCCACAAATCGTGCAATCGGGGTCCTTCTTGTAAACGCGTGAGAGGTCTGTGAGGACAAGGTTTTTCTCGTCATACGCAAGGTACGATGGCACTGAATTGCGGTTTACATATTGACCGAAGTACTCGATAAGCAAGTGGGCAGCCAACGATGCTGAGACGTTATTGATCGTGACAACTGATCCGGGGCTTTCATTACTGTCGGTGATATAACCTATGCTCCTCTTGTATTCAACCAGTTCCTCAGACTCCAATCGTCTCACATCAAGTCCGCTGCACACGATGCACTGACTGTTGGCAGTAGGCAGTTGAAATCGAACCTGGCTGCCGATAGCGGTGACACAGCTGTCCTTCATTGTTATTCCGGATCCCAATTCGATGAGCGGCTTGAGGTATCGCATACCAAACTGTGCTGTGGCGTAGCGTACAGCATTGTTGTCGGGTGCGACAATGAGGAAGTCACAACTCTTCAGCGCTTTGTTGGTTTCTTCACTGGGAAACCGTGATTTGACAGTCTCCACCTGCGTGGAAGGGTCAAGACGCTTGAGTTCTCTTTCCAGCACATCGACTTTGTATTGTCCCGAGTCGCCATGATTAAAACCGAAAAATCTGTTGGAGTTATGGATTTCGACCACATCGGCATCAACGAGAGTCCATTTTCGGAAGGGAAAGAATTTGAGCACGTTGATAACTGCCGAGCCATTCCCTCCCAGACCAATGACCCCAATGTGCGTCTGACGGATCGCTGACAGTGCGTCTTGCCTGTAGAATTCCATCGTTCGCTCGTGCTGCTGAAGAATATTCTCGCTGACACTTGCTCGGTTCAATCTGCTATTCACGGGGTAGATGAATCGGAAGCCCTTGTCCCCGATGATCTTGATGAGGTCAACCGGCTCGAACTCTGGTTGGAGCTGCCTGCTGGTGACCTCTGCCCGGAAGTTCCCGCGCTCTTTCACAATTCGAATCAGGACTCCACTGGGCGAGAAGTCAAAAACGTTCTGCATCTGAGTCTGATGACCGCAATCGTCGATCCAACTGAACTGGCTCAGGCCTGCAGGATGCGTGTGGATATCCACAAGGCCGGTGCTTTGTTTCACTCTTTCCAGAACCTTGCAGACGGAATCCACGTGCAATGAGATGCCGCCGGCGCTTCGCCTTGAGAATTCTTCGTCTGAAGGCAGGTATCCGTCGAAGACAAGGAATTCGTCCTTGTCATCACACCGGTTCAGCCCCACGAATGCAAATGCCATCGACTCCACATCGCCTCGTGCTATATGGGCTTCCTGGGCCAACCAGAGATCGGCTGGATATGTGAGAATATTCGGCCTCATCTTTCGATAACAGTTATAATTCTAAAATTTGTTTGCGATCAACTCACCGGAGAGGTCATAACGTTCCTCTCCGGCGAGCTGGTTGAGTGGATTTACGCACCACGTTCCCACTCAGTCACCGCTCCATATCGGGCATCTTGAGCCGGGACAACCTGGTCATCTTCCAGAATGTTTCCTTGCTCATCGTAGAGCTTTGTGTTCTCAGGAAGATCAGCAAGATCCTTCAGCTCCTTTACTTTGACTTCCTTTCCCGGAGCGACAACTTCCTTGTTATTGACGATGACCTTTCCCATGACTGGGCTCCTTGTAATTGTTAGTATGAGTTTAGTGAATTAGAGTTCATTACCACACATCAGGATCAGCATTTTTGATGAACAGTTTCAACGTTGCAATAAAGTGGAGTATGTTTTCGTTTCCCTGGATGGTGTCCGGGTGAATGCACAAATATGCGAAGCCGTCAGAATCTCGCTGGTTGAGACGCGGTAATTGCCCCCATCCTCTGCGACGAGGGTGCCGAATCTTGATGTTTGGATCAATCCAGATGTTCGAGTAAAAGTACCTTCGCCCTCCTCCGGCTGGGTCGTAGAGGTTCAACGGAGCTTCAATTTTGACGTTTGTTTTGCGCATGTTCGCATTCTCCGGAAGCGTCACACCCTGAACATACATCGTGTAGCTTCCGCCTCTATTCGGTTTCCAAAAAACGTTCCGCTGTGATACTCTGCCGTACCTGTCATTGAGGTTGTATTCTCTTTCGAGAATACGAAGGTCATTATTGAATCGTGCTACGTTCATACGTTATTTCTCCGATCATACGATCTGGTTCCCTGCGTTCATACCTTGGATTGGCTCTGGCGGAGGCAGAACCTGATCCGGGGGAACGTTTGGTGTAATATCGAGCGGCCGTTCAAAGGCCCCGCGCGCTGCTCTTGCCGGAAGAGTTCTTCGGCTGATAACTCCAAAAATCGCTTTCTCTTTTTTCTTTCCGGCATCTGGTGAATGCTTCATCTGCAGCAATTCGCTGGTATCATCCAGAAGCCTTCTTCCACTCGCTCTCGCAAAGAGAACAATCACGATTGCAGCAATGATCGTAATGAGCAGGAGAGACATTATTCTGTCCTTCACCGTTTGTAATAGAACATGGCTGCCGGGGTAACCTGATCTTTCACCCAGTCCAGGTCTTTCAGCAATTGCTGAATTGTTTCGTGGTCGACCATTGAGCCAACCAGCGATGGCAAATCGTTCGAGGTATGGTTCCCGATAATCTGGTCAAACTTCAGCAGCTCCGCCTCAACATAGGCCGGACCATTTTGCTGAAACCGCACCTCCCAGAAAAGACTCCAAATCTCAACCTGAAGATCGAATCGGCTTTGTAAAGTGGCACGAATGTCTTCGATTGATGAACCGAGGGTTATGGTTTTCGGTTGAGGATTTTTTGGATTGTGCCGGTCAAACTCTTTGAAGAGAACATTTCGGTCGGAGCCTCTGACCTGGATATCCAATCTCTCTGCGATCAATGCCATCGTCAAATACCGCTTCGTGTCTTCCTCGTCAAGCGGCTTACCCGGGAGTGGCATGAAGCGTCTCCAAATGGCTCGATGATATTTCTCTTCTTTGAGATCCCGTTCGGTTTCCCTGTATGCGGCTTGATAGTTGCTGAAGCTTTCGATGTAGGAGACGGGAATGCTGCTCCGGATTGTCATCAAGACGATATTATCCGGGTCTCCAGTGTCCACACCCAGATAGGGCTTATCGCGCAGCTCAAGCGAGTGAGTGTTAAGCTCTTTCACAAGTGGATGGGCATCACCGCCGGCGATACCAATGAGCCGAACATAGTGCTGGGGGTTGTCGTGCCGGTCATTGTCCTTGAGCCGGAGCATGGGCATCGCTTCACGCTCCCGTTCGAGCATATAGGTCCGTACGGCATCAGAACCGAGCGGTTTCAGCCTCAACAACTCGTCAACGACATTCATCGTGTTGACATGTGTGCCAAATTTCTCAGCCGCAATTTCCTGCAACACTTCCAGGGTTTCAGGATTGTCGAGCAGCTCCAGAAAGGAATTCAATCGCTGGTGAAGCACATTGAGAGACTGGTTTACGAGCTCAGTCTCAGCCTGATTGATCTGTGTGTTATCCATTTGTGAGTATCCTTCCGTAGTAGTCCTGGATCGTTTCTGTATTGATCAAAGAGTGGCCGTTGGGACAAACATATGTGTCGTCCAGATTGAGCAGATATTCTCGCTCTTTCATCTTCTTCGCGCGAAATGTTTCGACGACGTTGAATATCTCAGTGGCCTGCGCAAGGCGTGTTTTGACGTGCTCATGAAGTTGATTCAGAAGCTCCATTGCCTGCTGGATGGCCGAATGCCGGAGTTCTACCGATGACTTGTTTGCGATTGCCACAAGTCCTTGGCGGGCAATCTCCCGGAACCGCTCCCCGTTAAACAACCTCGTCAGAAATCCAGACCGTGCCACTGCAGGAGCAATCCGTTCGCGGAAGTTGTTCACGACAGCTTGATGTTGTGTCAGTTCTTCGTCTGTGTCTCGGAGGCTCTCGGAGACAACTTCCTTCAGTCGTTCCATCATCAGATCAAGAGTAGAAAGCCATCTCATGCCCGTCGCAACACCCCAATTGTAATTGCGACAGATCGCGTTGTAACGCTCATCAATGGCTTGACGGAGGCCTGATAGTCTTCCCTCAAGACCGTTTCGGATTTGATCCTGAGATGCAGCGACAATGTCTCGAGCCGCTTCAACAGCTGAAACAGCAGCGTTCACCGCTTGGACTCCGACTTGCCCGTTGAGGCTTCTCAGAATCACGCCTTGTGCGCGCTCCGCAAGATTGATTCGTCCAACTCCATTCTGCGATGTCAGCAAGCTGGTAGAGAGCATTGTGAAGCCCTCACCTTCGAGAAGCCGATTCTCCCGAAAGAATGCCTCCGCTTGATCCTGAATCTCACGCCCGGGGATATCCCGCAGTAGAGCATCGCAGGCGCGGGCAACTATACTTGCAGTTGCAAACTTGTGGAGTCGAGGCCTGTCGAGGTTAATCAGGGCTACGCCTACAGACTTCACGCCTCGAAACTCCCCGTTTGCGGTTTGGCTGCGGGCATCGTCGTCAAAATCCAGAAGCTCTCCTTCAACGCGCTTGCCCATCACGCTTGTTGCCTGATACTCCAGAAGCCTTGCGACCAGAGACGTCTGCCGAGTGCGGTCAAGTGCAATTGGCTTTCCTTGCGCGTTGTTGAAGTTAGAAAGTACAATTGTCCTCACGTGTGGGACGCGGTAGATCTTCGGCTCAGTGTCATTTTCATACTGACGGAGTGTGAAGAACCTCCCTGTGGCGGCAGCAGCGATCTCCGCAAGCCCTGCAAATGCGATCGAGCCGGATTGCAGAAGATCTTTGGGCTTGTCAATGCCGGGGATAATGAGGAGCTGATACAATGAGGCCGTCTTCACGGTTCTCTCGACGCACTCATCCATAACGATCAAAACCTCCTCCCTCATGCCGCTCGCGCAACCTCCGTATTCACTAAACACGGCGTAGATCAGGACATCATCGTCGTCATCGTTGGCGTCGTGGCGCCGTTGCTCAAGAATATCACGCAAAACTTTGTCAAGACTCGATACGATGCTCTGCCGGTTAAAAACTGCAGTGATCCGGCCGCACAAGGGGGATCCGCCCGTTCCTTTTGTACCACCGTTGCCCTGAGCAAACTCATTTATGGAACCAAAGCCGGCTTTGCCAAGATATTGACCAGCCATGATGCCAGCGATTGTGTTCGGTCCCGGTGTCTGGACAATTTGGAAAGTGCCTGCTTGAAAGTCGACTTGCAGAAATTCCTCGTTCGTCGGGCGGGGTAGATTTGGGTATACCCGCGTTCCGTCGGCATCAAAAACCAGGACTCGGACATTATTGACGCCGTGTTCGGAAAGAATCCATTGGAGTAGAAGGGCTATTGCTGCCTGGTTCGTTCCGAAGCAGAGAACGACGACTTGCTGCTTTGAGAAGTTTCGCTTTTTGATTGAGTTTCTTGCCATTGTACCCTCCGAACCTATTGAGGTACCGCTGCCTCTTTGTTTGCCTGACCATTATTCACCAGTTTCGCCAAGAAATCGGACTCCGATTTTCGGTCGTTACGAACGAGTACTCTTTCCAAGGTGATAACGATTTGATCCGGAGAAACCACTGTGACTTTCTCGTCGATGGTGAATCGTTCTGAGTGGCCGCTCTTCACAAGCTGGTTGTTCATTTGTAGGCGGAAGGCGGTCTCATTGCGCAATTCCATTGATTCGCCTGTGTCACCGAAGGTGAGAGACACTAACACTGCAGGCGCTTTCTCTGATTTCATAACGAAAGAGCACGTCTTGGCATCTTTGCCCAGCGAGAAGCTGGAATTCGGTCGGATTCGGAGGAGCTGTTCCGGTTGAGAATCCGTGATTTTTCCATCCTTGTCCAAAACGCTTTCCTGCACTCGCAATCGGGCTTTTAGCGCACTGGTCTTCCCGGCGACCAGTTGCGCTGATTTGTGTAGCTCCTTCGTCATTTTGTCCAGGCCCCTTTTGTTGCGGCGGTAGTAAATGAATGTCGACGCTCCCGCGATGGCTGCAAGAACTGCTAAGGCAGCAGGAAGGTATGAATCGCTGCCCTCTTCTCCTCCATCTCGTTCTCTGATACCAGACTTGGACACTGTTGCTTGATGCCTAGCGGCTTCAATAGTATTGATCCGGCGCAGCGCCGATGCGATACTGTCGGCCGGAACGACGACGGTGATGACACCGGATTTGTTCACTTTCCCAGGATCAATGACCACGGGCCGTTGTGCCTTCGCTTCATCGAGAGACACTAGGTAAACATTGAAACCGTGTGACTGTGGAAATGTTTGTGTGACGATTGATTCGAGACTGAAGGCCCTTTTTCCGATGTCCTCATTAGGTGAAGGAATACCATCGCTGAGTACGGTAATTCCTATGGTTACGTTTTCATTGTACCGATTTCGAACGTCGTAGCAGACCAGTTTTGTGGTTTTTACCATTTCGTCGAATTGCGTGTAATCGTGGTTTGCTCTTAACCACCTGATCGCTTCGATAATGTCGTTCCGGTCGTGCTCTCGAACGATCTTCCTGTCGATGATGGGGTCAGCTGTGAGTCCAAACTTGATGACCACGACGTGGACGCCGATAGGCAGGACCCCGACATAATCGATGAGAGCCTGCTGAGCCGCAGCGAACATATTGTTGCGCAGCATTGACTTGCTCACATCAAGGTCATATATGTTTACTTGTTGCTGCGCGAGACTTGGAAGCGCAACACAAAGTAGAAGGATTAACACAGCGATGATCTTTAGCATCTATTTTCCTTTCTATCGAGAGTGGTATGCATATCTGTCTTCATTCGCGCAAGCTCTCGAACACCTCGACGTTTTCCTGGTATGCGGCGACAGCATCTTCCCGTGCCTGTTCCAGCACATTCGAACCAATTCCGTCACCAGGAAGAGATTCAGGTTGACGTAAGAGCTCACTGCCGGACTCCCCAACCTCTGCATCAAAATCCTTCAGGAAAACCGGCTGACGTTCTGCATTGCAGAATACTGCTACATCTACCAAGTCGGATTTCGGGATATCCACGACGTCTGTCTTCAGGCTCTCACCGAAGAAGCAAGTCACTGTTCCGTTTCCATCGACAGACAAGCCCTGTAGTGGACCAGTGATGTGGCGTTCCCGTGTCTGAAACCGGACGAAGAGGTGGTTGGAACCGTTCTTTGTCAAAAGCGTTTCCAGGACTGAAAGTTTGTTGTCGAGCTCGGACATATCATTTCCTTTCGTCTTGTTACGCCACTTGAACGAACATGTTGTTACACTTCAAGCACATTGCCTCAAAATCTGCGACAGCGACACGTACATTTGTGCAACCGCAGGACCATTTTTTCAGCTTTGAATTACCCCTGAGAATGGGCCGGTGGGGCAAAGCCATTGCATTGATTATTTTTTCGTCAATTTCAAGCCCATTTGCCCTACAAACGGCTATGAATGGATCACTGATAGAAAGTTGATGGCCGTAAGAATCTGAAGGAATACCGAGGTCAAGAGACTTTTTTTGGAATTCGATATTATGGTACGGAGGTTTTGCAGCATTCATCGTAACTTCATGCTGCCACTGATGTACCATTTCGTGAACAAGTGTCGAAAGGATTTCTACCTTAGACTGGTTCAAGTGTCTTGCGTTGATGTTAATGTGGTTCTTGGCGCCGAAGCCATTGCGACCGATTCTGTAACCACCAAGTTTGGTAACTCTCGATCCTTCAATTGAGATGATCGGAGCGCTGAGTTGGCTTTCAAAGAAGGCTTCATTGAAAATCCCAAAGAACCTGTAGAGGTCCTGACCGAGATGGGCATGCTTCCATTCTTGATCAGGTAGTTTGCTCACATGCTCAAGTACAGCGAGGTTTACCGGCTCAGAGTGCTGTAAAGTATTTTGTTCTGAATTCATATCGTCAGTCAATTTTCAAGTTTAAACTCTAAATGGTTCTTCAGCTTGATAAGAGTTGATCACAATATATCTTCGCGATGTTTTCTACAATTTTCTTTTTCCATAATCTTGTTACTTTACGCGTGACCTCATTTTCATCTGATATCGAGCGATTAAATAGAATATACACTTACTTTGCTTTCGCAAACTTTTTGGCATATATCATATAATGTTGAGTACGCTGCTGAAGAAAAGTTATCGTTGAAAAGTCTTCTTGAGTTTGCAGCAAAACTCTTTCCTCAAGTGAAGAATTGCTGACGTAAAATAAAAATGCCTTGTCCTCAAGAGAGAACAAGGCAATCCAATATGTGAGAAGTCTTCTGGTATTTTCTAGAAGAGCCTACTCATCATCGTCGTCGACGGGTTCATTGCATTCCAATGATTGTGCATCAATTCGGCGTAACTCTTCATCCGTAGGTTCTACGTTAATATCTTGAATTCCGGAATCCTCTTCATCTTCTTGATCCTCAATCGTAGTATAGTCAAGAGCGGGATTACCCTTCGTTTTGTCGATGCCCTGCTTCTTCAACCAATTGTGTTCCTCAGGTAATATGCCCCCGGGGAGATTTTCTGTCCTTATACATAACTGGTATGCAAGTGACCTTGACTTCTTTAGCAAGCTCTTCCACGCTTGCTCTTTTCGCGAGAGCTTGTTTTTACCAGCTTCTTTTTTTTCTTGGAAGTTTTCCAAGAATAGCCCCCAAGATGTTCCATTCAATACACAATAAACGTGCACTGAGCTAGGTATCTCTTTGTCGTCGAGGGGCCTGGAGTTCCGAGCTTTGCTGTTCCATACTTCCACATAAATCGTTTGGTTTATACGCTTAGCGTTAAACCAAAGAGCAAGATATACTCGCCGAGCTATGAGAATCGATTCAAGCAAAGGATCGTCTGCATCCAGTTCGAAACCGAATTTCTCTTTAAGGGCAGAGACGTAAGCGTTCTCGAGTGGCTGTCCCAATACCACTTTGTAGTAATTCCAAACATCATCTGACTTCGTTGAAATGCCGTTTTCGAAAACACTCCAGCCAAAGTTCCTTTGTTCTTGATATTTGGCCTTCAACGATCTAATATTTACTCTTCCACCGTCGGGTTTATCATAGTAATCCAGTGTCCATTTTGCACCCGATGGTTGAAAAGCTATAACGTCCAGCACCATGTCACACTTTTGCTTGACGACATCGTTCATCAAATCCCATTGACCTTCGTTTTTTAGGTGCTCCTTCTTGAAGAGATGAACATCCAAGCCAAGCAGATTTCGAATATTGTGAACATTCCAGTCGTCCTCAGCAGTAAGGGCAAACAACGCTGCAAAGCGCGCCTTTGCAGCATGATCCAGTACCTCATACCCCTGAAGTTGTTGCCAGTATGTTCTGGAATTATCTCTGTATAGACGCCAGTCGGCAATCACACCAACGATAGAATTTGTGCCATCTTTGTCCAGCTCACTAATCGCCTCTTCTGCAGTGCTTGTTACAACGAGTTCAAAATCGTTCTTCAAATTCTCTTCCAAGCGTTTCCTGAATCCGGTATCATCTTCCACAAGCAGGATCTTATGTCTTCGTTTTGAGGGTACGACCACCGTTGTTACTTCCGTATCTCCCAGTTCCTGTTTGCACTTGAGAATCAGCTCTTCCTTGATTTTGTTAAACTCAACAGCATTTGTGAGGTTCTGTATTAGTCTATTTTCGTATTCGTTCCATCCAATAGCCGCTTTTTGATGAATGGCTAAGTAACTAGCGACAGTGGTCATTACCCCTTTCACATCATTTTCATTCATCCCAACTTGAAGATCGTGGGTTAGTCTATCAACGACAAGCCCCTTGAGGTTAAGCAGCATTTCGTTTAGATCAGCTAGGGCCGCCTCAGAAAGCGCAGGGATGAATTGAAACGATTTCTCCAAATCCTCGTTCATCTTGTCCAATTCAACAAATCCAGTTCCTGTGCCAAAGAGAATAGCGAATCTTGCGTCTCTTGCTGCCAACTCTTCAAAGTAAGATCGCTTTAGGGTAGAAACAAAGACAATTGGGCATAGGAGTTTATGCCGCATTCTTAGTTCACGCGCAATTTCGAATCCATGAAATTGTTGGAGAAACTTGTCTCCCCAATTAAGTTCGCACAGGATAATAACATCCTCCAGATGGTCTTTGAAATCCGAAATGCTTTGTAATTCTTCTTCCGAGATGATGATCTTGGTTCCCACTTGCCCTTCCACAAGGAACTTCGTTTCCTCATCCAAAATGAAGAGGCGAGTAATTGCGTACGCTTCATCTGTTTGTATCTCTCTGGGTTTCGTCATTTCAAAAATTCCAATAATAATCTCTTAACTTTTTGTTCGACTCAACTAACGTCTCAAATTTCATGAGTAACTTCGTCTTGTCTTCTCCCCACCTTATTTCATTCCACTCAGCCCATGTTGTAGCTCGAATGCTGGAAGGGGGCATTTGCTGGAAATCTACCGTTAGCCAAGTAAGCAAACCTTTGACAAAAATCTTGAAAAAATCGTGGTCGATAACATGCGGTTCCGAGCAGTAGTGTGACGCACGATTTCTGAACTCTAAAAGATAAAACGCCAAATAGTCTCCTCTGCATGCTTCAAAACTTTCTTCCTTAAAAGTACCACCAATTTCCTGGTTGTCGCAATATTTTGACACGCCCTTTTCGAACTTTCGATGCACGATTTCTATTATTCCAGACAGGGTGTTGATCAAGTTTGCCAAGAGACGCGAGCTGTGCATAGGATCAGATATCTCAAATATCACAAAAAGTCTTAGCCACTCGCGATAGAGGAGAATGCCATAGTCCAAGACCGCCGTTACGTCGCTTAGATAAAAACCATCCCTTTCGATTATTTCAATCTGGTTTTGAAAAAGTTCTGGGTTGTACCATTTCACGTTTGCCCACCACGGTGTCTTTGCAGATTTCAATTGCATAGTTCTTTGTGAAAACCTTTTCAGAAAGTCGTATTCATTTCCGGTTAGCTTTTTGATCAAATTGCAAAATATCCAATAATTGCTTAGGCTCCATGTTGCTTTTTCCTCCCTACCCAAGCTTGATGAAACGTCCAATGCCTCTTTGATCCAGTAGGCATCCATTCCCAGTTGCAAGAGCTTTTCATAAGTCCATACTTTGTTGGAAGCTGTGGTCATCAACACAGGTATTCCTGGAAAATCCCTCCTGAGCATTTCCAGTAGAACTGCTCCCGAGTAATTCTCAATGTCTAGTCTCATACCAGCCTCTTGATGGAGCCGCAAATCAAGCAACACCAGGTCTACATCGGGAAGATATCTTCGCACATTGCTTTTGTAATACAGACTGGTTCTTTCTGGAGTTTCCACTTCAAAAGGTCGAGGAATAAGAGGAACGAATTTTTCATCTCTCCTACCGTAAATCATGTTTTGGAAAATTTCACTCCAACCGTCTTCAGCTTGATCATCAATGAAAAGGATTTTGGGATTCCGATTTCTTACTTCATGGATAATCGGCATTCCTGACTCAGGGCGAATAATATCACTAAGAGCATCCTTTGACTTCTTATCCTCAAGAGCGGAGATTTCCTTCCCGAGATCGTGCGTTTTTTCTGGAAGATGCTTTAGCTCATTCTCCGCATCTTCAAGTTCTTTTGCCTTATCCTTGATCTGAGAAAATAGCTCGGCATTGTATTCGTTGTTCCCATCCACTACATTCTGTTGGATCACTGCTTTCCAATACGAGATGAAATCAACAATTGTCTTGGGTTTCTTGCGCCAGTTTTGTGTTAGTTGTTTTTGCCCTTTGAGATATTCTATTCGAATTTCGGAGTCCTTGAACTCCCTTTTCTTTTGATTTATGAGGCTATCGAGAATTGCTCGATCCAAGTCTTCAAAAGAGTGTCCATACAACTTGACCGCCTGGAGACTCGCCAGATTCCGTAGTTGTGATGTTACGGCGGCGGGATATAATGACAACTCAGAATTTGCTGTTTCAAACTTTGGATGCGGATCCACCCGTCTGTGCACGTCGCACAATTGCTTGACACCCCACCAATTTGCCCAGTTGTGCCTTTCGTCTTCGGGTAAACGAATCTCGGCAAGAATGTAGGGCTTCAGGTTGCTATCGAATGTATCACCAGCAAGTTGTTTGAGCTTCCCGTAGGTGAATTCATCAAAATTATAGGAGCATTCGGTAACACTTACTCCTTTCGAAGAAATAATAAAGTTACCTGGCTGCTGGCGAATAAGTTGCAATGCAGAATAGGGTGAAACAAGAACAACGTGGTGTACTACATTTAATAAACGGAGATACTTGAGCAGCGCTATTCCTGCTTGTTTTTGCAGGTATTGAAATTCCTCGTCTGCGCAAGAGAGAAAGAGATTGATGAAGATAACCCAGGGACCATTGACATTCGTTCGCCTCCTTGCCTCTTGGGCGGCGTCATAAAGCGACTGCTGTTTATCGAGAACAAACACTTGCTCATTGGGTAAACCCAAAAGCTTTAGCGTTTGCAGTTCCGGTCTGTCATCTATGACGAGAACATTCATCCCGGTTTTGAGGAGTCAGGAAACAGTTGTTTGCAAAAGCTTTCGTTGGTCATCTTGCTGCGGAACGAATCGATGCTCGTAAAATCATTAAGGTGGTTTGCGATTTCCGGCACGTCACTCACCTTTTTGTTCTTCCTTATGTTCTGAATTTCTTTTTTGAATTGGTCCTCTGTAAGCCCTCCCCTTTTTATTTTGATGCCGAGGACTGAAAGGCTTTTCCAAAGCTGGATGGAGGCTTCGAGGGTAGGATCGCCGTAAACTCTTTTCAAGAACTCATCAACGAATTCATCCTTTTGAGAGCAATCATCGTCCTGAGTCAGTTTCTTGATGAAGTCTTCAATTGCCATCCACACCCTTCCCGTACCATGGTGAAAAGCCCATATCTTCTTTCTTTGGTTGTTAAGTGTCAATTCGATCTCGTATTCCTGTAGGTCATGGGGAATGGATACTCTAAGAGAATCGCGGTGGCATAGCAAGTACCATGAATCCGTAGCTTGGACCTTTAACACAGCCAAGATTTCTTCCACCCTTTTAATGGTAGCCGGCTCTGAGTCAAGGTCCTTTGAGACAGCGATTTCCCCGCAAACTAATTTATAACCCTGGCCAGTAACTTGGACATTTGCTCCGCTA
>Ga0334722_10002213_pt1 | contig 22372 bp, 14 predicted proteins | sample C3_bottom_MG_FD_207210 | JGI IMG/M metagenome (GOLD analysis project Ga0334722, IMG submission 207210) | Sediment microbial communities from Yellowstone Lake, YNP, Wyoming, USA - C3_bottom | ecosystem: Environmental > Aquatic > Freshwater > Lake > Sediment | place: USA: Wyoming | collected... | reverse complement strand
CGCACGTGATCGAGGCAGTTCATCGCGTTGGCGGCCTGGATGGCAAGGTCCGCGGCTTCGTCGGATCGGGGCCCGGGCGGATGGATGTGCGTGAGCCCGACGCCCCGCAGATCGGCTCGCAACACCTTGTGCTTGCCGTAGTGCTGCGCGTCAACCGTCACGAGACCCGGCAGGCATTGGCGGTGGCTGCCGTTTCCCAGCACGAGGACAGTGAATTCGTCGCCGGGCATGAAGTCTTCGACCAGTGCCGCCTCGTCGAACTCGCGTTCGATGTAGGCCACTTGCCGACGCAGTTGTGATTCGTTCTCAACGACGCTGTCGTCGGAGATGCCGACTGACCGCGATTCACACATGGGTTTGACGAAGGCCGGATACTGCACGACTGACATGTCGTCGTCGCTGCGCAGCAAATGGTGCGCAGGCACCGGCACTCCATGGCGCGCGAGCGCGACGTGGGTGTGGTACTTGTCGATCATGTCCTTCATCGTCTGGCTGTTGGATCCGATGTACGGAATGTTCCGGCTGTCGAGCACGTCGGCTACCCAGCACCCGTCCTCGTTACGACCGATGAATTTGTCGTTCGGTGTGATGTGGTAGAGCGCGCTCCAGATGATGTCGAAGCCGCCGCGGTCGAGCAACGAGAGGAAGTCCAATTCGGTTTCGACGTAGGCGATCTGTGACAGGTACCCGGAGAGATCGATGGCATCGGCTACCGATCGGGTGACGCCGATGTCGCCCCACCCTTGTGCGTCGCCCCCGGGGCCGGTGAGAAGCAGGACCTTCATGCCGTGTCTCCGTGTATCAAAACAGGTCGGGCACGTGGGTGTACGCCAGCAGCGCGTCCGCCGTCGCAGCTGAGATGGGCGCCACCAACCGCCCGATGCCCGCCCGCGTGCGCTCGTCGAGCGACACCTTGGATATCACCGCGACCGAGACTGCGCCTGATGACGAACCGGGCGTCACAGCCTCTGCGCCAGACAATTCTATCGTCAGGACTGGCGTCAAGAAGCGCACCATGGCGTCGTTGGGGTCGAGTATCTGAGCCGGTCGCCCCAGCGCGCGTTCGAGCGAGAAGCGAAACTGGTCCGCCACATAGCCGTAGTGCGTGCAACACAGCCCCGCGAGCACGGGTCCCTCACGCGGCAGCAATGCCGCAGCCTGTGAGGCACACTCGTCTATCAGGCGCTCGACCTCCACACCACCGGCATCTTTCTCGATCGCGGCCGCCAGGCCGTGGGATGGCACCGAGACGACCCGGGCCGCCGCTACGCCGCGCTGCAGGAGTCGATCGCGGTGCACTCCCGAGTCCATGGTGATGCGCGTACCGAACAGGGCGATCGAACTTTGAGGGTCCGCGTCCAACGCCTCTGAAAAGAGCGCGACGCCCGCGTCGATGATGCCGACCACCGGAATTGGCGACGAGACGGCATACCTGGTGAGAGGGAACAGCACGGAAAGTGTATTGCACGCGATGACAATCCGGTCGGGCCGCAATTGACCCATCCGGGTCAGCGCGCAATCGAATGATGCTACGCGGCTGGCCTCGTCGGGCATGGAGTTGTACCCACGCCCCTGCTCGGGCCACGCGTTGAAGTACGTCAGGGCGACGCCGCCGCCCTGGCTGGAGTGGCGGACAGCGTTCTCGATGGCGGCGCAGATGCCGAGACCGCCAAGCCCCGAGTCAGTGATGACGACGTGCACGCATAGGTATTCTACGTGGTCCCGCAGCTCAACTCGTCGTCTACATTGTCGGAGACGACGGCGTCAGCCAGGGGCAGGCTTCTGCGCGTCGGCCGGCCAACGCGTTCGAAGAGCGCCTGGCCGGCGAGCGCGAGATAAGGCGGGCCGCCGGATTCGAGCGCCCGGGCGATCGGCTCGACCATCACCGCCAGGTGGTCGGCCTTGAAGTGCAAGGCGGCTTCGGCCGTGATCTGCGCGCGCTCGTACTCGTCGGACGTCAGGGCGTACGCCTGCTTGAGCGTCAGGTACGCCATGAAGCCGACCTCGTTCGACAAGTGATCTTCGGCTTCGGCGGTGTCCGGCTGGTAGGCGAACGCCTCGTAATAGGCGCTCAGTTCGGAGAGCAGGTAGCCGAGCTGCACGCCTCCGAGATACGTCACTTCGCGCGGCGACACCGGGCCGCCCGGGCCGAACAGCGAATGATACAAACCCTCGGACGCTTCGGACTGCGCGGCCACGGCCGCGGTGCGCAGACGATCGTCGCGACACTCGGCGCCGAGGGCGATCACCTGCTCGCGCCAACCTGGGCGCGGGCACTCGAACAGCAACCCGATCAGTCGCCATGCGGCCGCATCGTGGAGCAGTTGTTCCTGTTCGGAGGAGAACATGAGCGGGGTCTGCGTCATGGGGTGCCTCTGGTGAACAACGGAATCCAACCCGTGCGCATTTTGCGGGCGCCGGCTTCGCGTTGCGATCCTTGCCACACCGCAAACGCCACATTCGTGCGCTGGCCGGAAGCTACGCCGTCTGGCCACGTCCGCACGATGACGACCGACCATCCGGTCTTCCCGTAGACGCCCATGCCCGTCGACCCGCGAGAGGGGACCGACGTCAGCGTGCCCGGTCCATTTGCGGCGAGATCTTCCACAGGCGTTGTGCGCGGCCCGCTTCGAGCGTTGCCGAGCGCACGGGCGGGCGCGTACCGTTTGGCCATCTCTGCCTGTTCTGGTGACCCCTTGGTGAGGGACTGGGCGTTGAACGGGTAGTGATCGATCGCCGCGTTTGGATAGAGGTCGCGGATGGTGTCGCCCCGCCCGTTGACGGTGGCCTGCCAGTCGGCACGCCAGTAGGTCACTTCGACCGGCTTGGTGGCTTCGCCCATCTGCGGGGCGGGCGGTTCCTTCTCGAGTCGCTGCGGAAGCTGAACCGCGCAGGCATCGATCATCTGCGCCGGGCCTGGCAGATCACTCTTCGTGTCGTCGACCCACTCGAGGCGGAAGGCGACCGTCTTGCCATCCGTCAGCGCACGGACCCGCACCTCCGCGGTCGATGGCGTCATCAGGCGGGGTTCGACCAGATCCTGCGGAATCATCTTCGCGACGTGCTCGGGCGTATCGTTCCACGCCGCGTCGGTTGGCGTGGATGGCACCGAGGTTACGGGGCGCGCCTCGACGTCTGGCACCGGAGCGGGCGCCTGACGGCATCCTGCAACTGCCAAAAGTACCGTCAGCACGAAGGCTGCCAAGATGCGAACCGTGTGTTTCATCGCGTCCTCGCTCAGCAATAATCAGTCCTGGACTGATTTTCTCTGTCGTCACGGGCAATTGGTGCGGATAATCTGCAACTTAGGATCGACTCCCGGCCGGACGTGGACGGGCTCCCGAAGCGGCACCTTGACCAGTTCGGCGCCCTTGTCATCCAGCCCCGACACCATCTCGCCCTGCCGGCGCCACTTCGACATCACCATCTCGGACGAGCCGAACAGGCACAGCAGACCCGCCAGATCCATGTCGGTAGCCGCCGTCCGGTACATCTTCATCGCCGCACCGGCCCCAGGTCCGAACAGCTGCTCATTGAACGACAGCGGCGCATGTATGGGCGGGATGTAGTAGACATTCGGCTCGAGGCCGTACTGCGGGAACAGCGGCAGTGCCAGCTTCTTCACGTGGACGAGGTAGTCAATGGGATTGTCGGGCCGCGCCTGCTCTGGCTTCGAGAGATAACCCGCCATCCGAATCTTGCCGATGCAGTTGACGAAGCACTGCGGTTGGATGCCCTGCTCCATCTTCGGATAGCACGCGATGCACTTCTCGGACGTCCCGGTCATCGGGTTGAAGAACACCTTCTTGTACGGACATCCGCGCACGCATTCCTGATATCCGCGGCAGCGGCTCTGATCGACCAGGACGATGCCATCTTCCTGGCGCTTGTAGATCGACCCGCGCGGGCACGACGCCAGGCATGCGGGATACGTGCAGTGATTGCAGATCCGCGCGAGGTAGAAGAACCAGTTCATGTGCGGAATGGTCACCAGCGCGCCATGGTCGACCTGGCCCGCGCAATCGTCCTCTCCGACGTTTGGATACGAGTAGTCCTGCTCTTCCGGCCGCCAGCCCAGGACGCGCTCGCCGGCCGGGGCCGACTCGAAGATTGTCTGCCCCGTGTACTTCGATCCACTCCAGCGCTGCCCTTCGAGCATGTTGAGCAGCTTCACGTCGTAAGTCAGCGGATACGATCCGTACGGCTTGCTCTCGACGTTGTTCCAGAGCATGTACTCCTGGCCCTTGCCCGACGTCCACGTCGTCTTGCAGGCCAGCGTGCAGGTCTGGCACGCGATGCACTTGTTGGTATCGAAGACCGCCGCAAACTGCCGTTGCGGACGGCTCTCGGGATACCAGTAGGACATCTCCCGCCCGAGTTGCCAGTTGTAGACGCGAGCCATCAGGCCTTCTCCTCTCGCTTGGTCACGAAGCCACCCGCCAGGAACATCTTCATGGCCGCCGACTCGTAGCGCGGCCGGATGCCGATCGCGGCCGGCCGCCACAGGCTCTTCTGGTCGATGCCGCCAGCCTCGGCTTTCGTGATCTTGACGAACGCTTCACGAGGCGCGCCGGTAGGGCAGTGGATATCGGGTTCGAATCCCTGCCGCATGCCCTGCCCGAACATCGTCTTGTGGATGAGCGAGTCGGTCATCCAGGTGGGCTTGAGCCAGCCGCGTGTGGCGGACTGGTGGGAACCGGACCGGAACATCGCCTGGTATCCGGTACGGGGGTTCTTGGCCAGGCCGTCGGCGCGGGACTTTCGTCCTTCGACCGATCCCGGCGTTGCCGTGTACATGTTGAACCACATGCGCGTGACGCCGCGCGGAGTCCCAGGGTAATAGCGCGCGCGGCAGATCAGGCGCGCAAACTCCATGTCCTTCGGATTGTTCTGCCACCCGCGGAAGGGGCGATCTTCGGGATCGGGATCGATCCAGACGTAGTCACCGTCCTCGACGCCAAGCTCCTTGGCGTCGGACGGATTGATGTCCACGTAGCCTTCTGTCACAAACGGGCTGCGCTTGTCGTGGCGGTAGAGATCGCCAAAGGGCCCAAAGAGGACCGCAATCATGTCGGTATCGATGGGCGTGGTGTGCGATCCGTGGCGGTACTTCGGGGTATGGAACACGAAGCGGTACCCGGGGTCCTTTCGCAGCGGGTGCTTTGTCAGTCGGGCCTCGGCCCAGGTGAGCACGACGTTCCGGCCGCAGCGCGTCTCGCACGACAGGTCGTCGCGCTTGACGCCGTATGCTTCTGGTCCCGACGCGCGGATCGCGTCGTGTTTGGGCGCGATGATGACGTTGGGTTCGTAGAACGTCGAGTCGATCGGCTCCCGATGGACAGGCAAGTTCTCACCGGCCTCGATAAACTCGTTTTCCTCCCGGTAGAACTCGAGGCGTCCGCTCTTTGTGTACCACGGCTTTGAGTCGGTCAGCTGGTCGTAGCCGACCGCCTTGGGCGACGTGCGGCTGTTCATGATCGCCGGGATGCCGTTCTTCGCCTTCTCATGCAGGTCGGAGAACTGGTACCCCTTCGTGTTGGTCGAGAAATCCAGGATGCGCTGCAGGTAGACGTCCACGCGGCCTTCACGCACGAACTTCCAGTAGTCGAGGAACCGCTTGTCGCCGGTGAGCGCCGCCATCTTCGATCCGACCAGCGCCTGCACCTCGATGTCGCCCATCGTGTTGAAGACGCGCTTGAGGGGGGTCTTCGGGAACACGACGAGGAAGGGATTCGTGACCGACGCAGTCATGTCGGGATGCTTCAGTTCGGACCACGCATCCACGCCAAACACGATGTCGGCCCACTCGCAGGAAGCGGTCCACCACCACTCATTGACGGCCACCATTTCGATGCGCGGCAGCACATTGACGACGGTGTTGAAGTGCCACTTCACATTGCCGAGGATGGAGTTGGCATTGGCAAACCACATCGACTTGGTCGGCGCCGGCATGTGGGTCGCCCCGGTCAGCAGTTTGTGTCCGACCCGCAGCGGGTGGTCTTCGTGGTTGTAATAGTGCGCCGATTCGGCACGCCAGTACTGTCTCGGCCGCGCCGGCTTGGCGGGATCGAGCTCAATATCAAACGGGTTCTCGTTGATGTACTGCGGCGAGCCGTTGAACAGCGCCGTTCTGTAGTTGCCTGCGTACGAACCGATGTTGCCGCCGATCTTGCCGACATTGCCCGTGAGCGCCGCGAGCAGGATCGTGTCGCGGTCCTTGTTGTCGCTGTTGAAGAACTGGTTGGGCCCCATGCCGACAGCGAAGAGCGTCGTGCCTGGCTGCTTCGCAAACAGGCGGGCCAGCGACTCGACGGCGGCCGCAGGCGCCCATGTGATCTCCTCGGTGGTCTGCGGGTCGAAGTGCGCCGCATACTCCTTGATCAGGCCGAACACCGGTCGGCAGTTCACCTTGTTGCCGTCCTTGAGCGTCACCTCGACGACGCCCTCCAGCAGGGGATCGCCAACGGGCGAGTTCTTGCCGACCTCGTCCCTGTTCAGCGCTTTCGGGGCGTTCGTACGGCGGTCCCACCACACGTAGTCGCCCCACTCCGCGCGCATCTTGGCGGTGACGATCGTGTCGCGCTGGTCGATCGGTGCCGCTTCTTTCTCGCCAGCCGCGAGCACCTTCGTGTTCTTGAGCGTCGCCAGCCCGTTGCCGAACACGTCCTCGGCGCGAAGGTTCTTGAGCGTATCCATCCGCACCAGCGTGGGAAGGTCGGTCCACTGTTTGACGTACTCCGCGTCATAGAGCTTGTCGCGGAAGATGACGTTTGCCAGGCCGAGCGCGAGGGCCGGCGTCGTTCCGGGACGCACAATGAGGACGTCGTCTGCCTTCGAGGCGGTTGCGGAGTATTCGCACGCAATCACGATCACTCTGGCGCCCTTGAGACGGGCCTCGGTCAGCCAGTGCGCGTCGGGCATCTTGGTGGTGATCCAGTTCATGCCCCAGACGACGATGGTCTTGCAGTGCTCCACCGCGTGGAGATCGAATTCCACCGTCTGCTGGCCGGTCACCATGGGGTGGCCCGGCGGTAGATCGGTATGCCACGAGTAATTGTCGAAGCCCTTTGCGCCGAGGGCCTTTTCCGCGTCCACCTTGCGAATGTGCGAGTCGAGCAGGGCCATGGAGTTGGCGAGCCGATACATGCCGAACACTCGCGTGATCCCGAGCAGGGGCATGCCGCCACGGAACTTCAGAGTCTGCACACCCGCGCCGCGCGTCGCTTCGATGACCGCCTCGTCGTAGTGCTGCGCCTCGAGGCGCTTCTTGCCCTCTTCGCCGGTGTAGGTCTCGGCGATGTTCTTCAACACTGCGGCGGCAATTGTCGCGCCCTCGTCATGCGTCATGCGCACCCATTCGTCGCGCCCGCGCTGGAAGTACTCGCGCTTGGGCAGACCGTCGGCTTCGCGCGGGAAACCGGCGTCGTACCATTTCTTGAAGCCGACCCGCACCATGCAGCCGTTGACGCGCCGGTCACCGTAGAATCGCCTCGTCAGAGCCAGCCCTTTCTGGCAGACCCGCGGGTCCCACCGGTGCGTGGTCTTGTTGCCCGACAGATCGCTTGCCTCGCCATATTTCATTGACGGCCCGATCCGCACGATCACCCCGTTGCGCACGTAGGCATTCAGGATGCAGTTGTGGGTGTCGTTGGGCGCGCAGGTGAACGTGAACGTGGAGTCATACTTCCACAGGTCGCGATACACCCGCTCCCATCCACGCTCCGGGTACGACGCCAGCGGGTTGGTCACCTGATCAAGGCCCCAGGCATCGACGGTCGATGCCAGGAGGCCGCCCAGTCCGGCGGCGGCGACCATCCCGAAGAAATCCCTGCGGGGAATCGGCGAACTCATTTCTTGTCTCCCTGGAGCGCGCGCAGATGCGCAACTACCGCCTCGATGTCGTTCCGGTCCAATGCCGGCCGTACGGGTGTTGACGTCAGAAACCCAGCCATCGCTGTGCCGCGCCGGCCCCGGCTGATGGTCTCAACCAGATACGTGTCGGTAGCAGCAACGCGCAGGACGCTGTTGTTGAGCGCTGGACCCTCGCCACCTTCGCCCTTGGGGCCGTGACACCCCGCGCAGATCGATTCGAAGGTCTTCCGCCCGGCCGCAGCGTCGGCCGTCACCCACCGCGCAGGCTTTGGATCCGGTTCGAGCGCCACTCCGCCGAGCGTGCGGAGATGGTTGACGGCCGCGCGGATTTCGGCGGGCCGCAGTCCGCCTGGCCTCTTCCACGCCGCCATCCGACGTCCGGGTCGTCCATTTTCAACCGTCGCGATGATAAGGGCATCTGGCGCAATGGCGAGGAAATCAGGGTTCGCAATGGACGGAAACGACAAGACGCCGGGCAATCGGCGGCCAAGGCCATCTGCACCGTGGCATCCGGTGCAGAACGCGCCAAACACCGTGGCGCCGTCGGCCGCGAACTCGCGCTCGCCAAGCTTGATGGCTCTCACGCGATCAGCCGGCACGTAGACGTCAGGCAACTCGCGCCTGCGCAACGACAACACGTACATCGACAGCAGTTCGATGTCCCGATCCGCGGTGTTGACCGCCGGCATCATCGATCCTGCGACGACGCTGGCTGGCGTCCTCAAGTGCGCCGCCTGCCAGTTGGCGATGGTTGGTGCGCCCGGCACCTGGTGAAAACTGACCTGGCCCGGGTCCTTGTCGCCGGCCTTCGACAGGTCGAGGCCGTCTTCTCCACCGACTCCGCTGACTTTGTGACAGCCGAGACAGCCCGTGGAGTGAAAAATGCTCTTGGCTTCGATCAGCAGCGGCGCGGCGATGCGGGTGGCGAGGTAGCCTGCGATGAGCGCGCGATCGTCGTCTCGCACCTCTCCGAACGTCGTCTTCCATGGCCCAGCCTTGGCGGCTCGCACATGTTCGACGTGTTTGTCGTACCAGCCGGCGTCATAGCCGACGATGCCGACGCGGCTCAGATCGGGCCCTTCCATGCCGCCGCCGTCCGGCCGCAACGTGCCACCGCGGCCATCCAGGCGATGGCACGAGAGACAGTCGAGCCGTTCGACGGCCGCCTGTGCCGCGCGCAACTGCCCGCGCTCGGGCACGCCGAGCGGCGCGTGGCATCGGCCGCAGCCCGCGTAGCTGAACTTCGTCGGAATCATCGGCTCGGGCCAGAAGGGCACATCGCCGTGGGCATCAGCCTTGTCGGTGGCCTGTCCCTGTCCTGCGTGACAGACCGTGCAGCCGAACTCGGCCGGGTCGTGCACGACCGGCTTGTGCGCCACGAGCACCGGACCACCGCGCACAGTCTGTTCGCCGGGGCCCATCGCCACGTGGCATGACACGCATCGATCGGCGACGCGGAGGTTCGTATTGATCACCTGACGAAGCTGCACCGGGATGGCGCCCTCGTCTGCGCGCCCGACGCCCTGGATCTTCCGCCAGTCCTTGAAGAGGTCTTCCTGGACCGCGGCGCCGACCAGCAGCACCAGCACGCCGGCACTCGAAATGAGGAGGAGGTACTTGTTCTTGTTCATCGGCGTCAGCACTTCGACTCGCCACTACGAATCCACATGCTCGCGACTCCAGCCAGTCAATAACAGCGCTCGCTCAGCACTTCGACTCGCCTGTACGCATTCGGATTCTCCCGATTCGTTCCAGTTAACAACAACGCTCGCTCAGTGCGTCGGCCAGTCGGACGGTGACCAGTAGAACATCCAGTTCGGGCCGCGGAAATAGGTGCCGATGATGGTCAGCACAAGGAACCCGCCGAGGAAGCATGTAAACAACCCGAGGGCGCCGGCCCGGGCAGAACTGTGCCGGCGAATGCACCACACGGAGTACGCCGCGTAGACCGCCGTGAGAAGCGTCGCCGGATTGACTGCGGTCACGACCAGTTGAGGAATGTGGGGAAACCACTCGCGCAACCACCCGAAGCGAATCGCGAACGCCTCAATGAGCATCGGCGTCACCACGCCGACGACCGCCGATCGCTTGACCAGCGACCACCCGCCGGGACCGCCGAACCACTCACCTGTACCGCTGATTTCGCGATCGAGGTACGGAATCAGGGCGAGCCCGATCAACACGATGGCCGGGATGCCCACGCCGCCCATGAATGCCGAGAACGAGACCATCTCCTGGAGACCCAGGAAGTACCAGGGGGCCTTGGCTGGATTCTCCGGCACCGCCGCGTTGGCGATCTCCTTGAGCGGGGCGTCCGAGAGCAGTGAGAGCGCGACCGAGACCAGCAGCGTCAGCATCATCACGCCTAACTCCGCGTAGAACAGGTGGGGCATCGACGGGACCGTGTTCTCGGGACCGCGGCCCACCGCCGGCGTTCGTCCGCGTACGATCGCCGCCAGGCTGTACGTCTTGGCTGGCGCCTCGGTAAACACGGGATACGTGCGAGAAGCCGGCTCGAGCGCGAGGCGCTGGTCCGCATCCTCGGGCCGCACTATTCCACCGTCCTTGCGGATCCGCCAGAAGTGCACGGCCGCCAGGGCCGCCAGGCCGAGCGGGAGAATCATCACGTGAAGCAGGTAGAAGCGGATGAGCGCTTCGGGCCCGACCACATCCGATCCAAGCAGCAGCAGCCGCTGGAAACCTCCCGGATCGAACCAGGTCGTGATGCCGAGCGCATCGGTGATTTCGCGGGGAGACTGGGCGATATTCGCGCCAATCGTGATGGCCCAGTACGCCAGTTGATCCCACGGCAGCAGATAGCCGGTAAACGACAGTCCGAGCGTGACCACCAGCAGCATGATGCCGACGAGCCAGTTGTACTCGCGAGGGCGGCGGTACGCCGACGTGTAGAAGGCGCGCGCCAAGTGAAGAATGACAGCCACCACCATCACGTTGCCCGCCCAGCGATGGATGTTGCGAATCAGCCGGCCCGTCGGTACGACGAAGTGGATGTCCTTGATCGACTGATACGCCACGTCGGGCGAGGGCTTGTAATAGAACATCACCATGACGCCGGTGACGAGCGTGATGAGAAACGCCGAGGCGCTCATGATGCCGAGCCCGAACGTGGTCGTCCACCGCAGGCTCCAGCGGTGCGTGCGCACCGAGTGCAGATGCAGGAACACGTTGCCGAACACGAACGTCGACCTCGTGCGATCGGTGGTCGGCGCGCCCGACCGGAACGCCGACGCGTACATCCGGCCCGGCGCCGCCTTGAGGTTCTGGACGAAGTCGCCGAGCGCGCTCCGCCGTTCGGTTGTCGCGGCGTCCATCACGTTTCCCCTGTGCTGAGCGAATCGGCTGGCTCCATGAGTCGAAGTATCCTGTCCTGAGGGAATGAGCCCATCGCGGACCTCATGAATCGAAGGACTTGGTGCCGGCGGCGATGGTCGTGCCCTCGTCTACGGTCACGACACTCCCGCTGACGCTCACCTTGAGCCATGGCAGCGCGCGCGGCGCCGGGCCCTTGGTCACCGATCCATCCGTGGCAAAGCGCGACCCGTGACACGGGCACTCAAATCCATTCGGGCCGGGTTTCACCACGCAGCCCAGATGGGTGCACGTGGTTGAGATCGCGTGCACACCGGCGGCGTCACGGAAGATCGCCACAGAGCGGCCCGGCGGGACAAAGGCGTCGCCCGCCGCAAGCGTGTCGGGAAGCGCCACGCGGAATTTCTTCGAGGGCGACGACAGAACCGCGGCTTTCGGCAGACGCATCATGCCGATGATGCCGAACAGGAGCGCTGCCGACATGGCCCAGAGCGAGGTGAGGCCGAGCCAGTCGCGGCGCGAAATCGGTTCAGGGTCGAGCCGCGAGCGCATCGGCTTCGCGGAGACGGTCATACAGTCCTCCAGGTCGTGCAGTACGAGAGGCGATCCATCGCGATGGCATCCGTCGGACAGCGCATCACACATGCCGCGCAACGAATGCAGCGGTCTTCGTCCTTGAGAATGGCCGAATGTTCGGCGAGGTTGACGCCGTCGGCCAGGAGTCCCGAGATGACGGCCTCTATCGCCGGCGTCGTCTCGATCTGATCGAGCGAGACCAGCTTGAGGCACAGCGTCGGACAGACGTCGGCGCACCCGCCGCACAACACGCAGCGCGTGCCGTCAAACACCGGCGTGATGCCGCAGTCGAGGCAGCGCGACGCTTCCCGAATGGCGGCTTCGCAGTCGTAGCCCAACTCGACCAGCGCGTCCGGATGCTGCAGGCGTTCGTCCGGGCTCGCCATCGGCACGGCGACACGGCGAAGCGACTCGTAGCCGCTCTCCCGTCTGTACCCGTCTTCGACAAGATGCACTTCGAGCGCCTCGGCTTCGAGCCTCCGTCCCGTCAGATACTCATAGACCGATCGCGCCGCCGCTTTGCCCGAGGCCACCGCATCGATGACCAGGCGCGTCCCATGGGCGAGGTCCCCCGCGACGAAGACACCAGGAGCGGAGGTCGCCAGCGTCTTCACGTCAATGCGGGGCCAGCCCGGGCGCGCCATCTCCACATCGGTGCCGCCGTCCTCGAGAAACGTCACGGCCGGCGCCTGGCCCACCGACAACAGCACGGTGTCGCACTCGACCCGAACTCGATCGGCATCATCAAAGAGCGGCGAGAACCGCCGCGTCTCGTCGTAGACCCTGGTGCACCGGCGGAACGTCACGGCGCGGACCTCGCCCTGCGCGCCTCGCTCGATCTCAACCGGTCCCCATCCGTTCATCCGATCGACACCCTCCTCGTCGCCTTCGACAATCTCGACCGTGTCAGCCGGCATGTCCTCGAGCCCCTCGAGCGACACGAGTTTCACCGTCGCCGTGCCGGGCAACCGCGCCGCCGTTCGCGCCGTGTCATAGGCAATCTGGCGCACAACGGTGCGCGCGACGTCGTAGGCGACATTTCCGCCGCCGATGACGACGACGGTTCGACCGATGTCGACGGGCTCCCCGAGCGACACGGACCGCAACAGATCGACGCCGCCATACACGCGCGGCCCGCGCTCGCCCGGCAGACCCAAGGCGCGCGACGACTTGGCGCCCACCGCCATCACCACCGCCTGATAGTCGCGGCGCAATTCCGCAAACGAAATGTCACGCCCGACCGTCACGCCGCACCGGATGTCCACGCCGAGCGCCCGGATCACCTCCACTTCGCGCTCGATCAGCTCGCGCGGCAGACGATAGGAAGGCACGCCGACTGCCAGCATGCCCGCAGGCACCGGTTCGCTTTCGAAGACCACAGGCGCGAAACCCAGCAGGGCAAGATCGTGCGCCGCTGACAAACCGGCAGGCCCCGCCCCGATAATTGCTACCTGCTGACCGGTCCCGAGTGCCAGCCGGCCGTCGCGCTTCGAACGGAGGAGGGCGGCCATTTCGTCAGCATTGGCCGCGACTGGGGGAAGAAAGGCCTCGATCGACGCCAGCACGTCGGTTGCTGGGCGAACTTCAGGCCCGAACCGATCGCAGGCAAACCGCTTGAGTGCCCGAATTGAGATTGGTCGATCTGACGCCACGAAATGACCGTCGTCGTCGACTCGTGGAATCTTGCCCCGGCGGCAGGCGGCTTCGCACGGGGCGCCGCAGATTCGACCACACATTGACGCGAAGGGATTGGGTCCGCGGGCGATCAGATACGCTTCTTCGAACCGGCCGTCGGCAATCGCGCGAACGTATCCCCTCGCGTCCGTGTGGACGGGGCAGGCGGCCTGACACGAGATCAGGTCGCGGTGATACCAGTCGCCGGGAACGTCGACTTTGAGGCCGTTCATCGAGCTACCAGCGCCGACGATAGCGGTCCGTTCGCGGCACGCCTATGACGGCCGTCATCTCGCCCGTGGATCGGTGGTTATCTGGGAGGGGCAGATCCCGCCGCTGACGATACGCCTGTCGTGGCCCAACCGCAAGTGAATGGGAGAACTATGTAAGGAGAACTACTGCGCCATGCGGCGTACGGTATCCGTCAGCGACCGATAGTCCAGCTTGCCACTCGGCATCTTCGGCAGCTCCGGGACGATGACGACCTGCTGGGGCACCGCAATCTTCGGCAGTTCGGCGCTCATTCGCCTGAGCAGATTCCGATTGTCGACACCCTCCGTGACGACGGCGACGATCTTCGATCCGCGGACGACATCGGCGACCTCGACGATCGCGCCCAGCACCGATTCCGGGAGCATCCGTTCGAGGACATCCTGCACCTGGCCGAGCGACACCATCTCGCCGGCGATCTTCACGAATCGGCCGAGGCGTCCCGCGTGCCACAGATAGCCGTCATCGTCGAAATAGCCCATGTCGCCCGTGTCGTACCAGCCGTGACGCATCCGGAGAGCGGTCGCTTCGAAATCGTCGAAGTAGCCGGACATGACGCTCTCGCCCTTGACCAGGATCTTGCCGACCTGGCCTGGCGCGCAGATGTCTCCCGTTTCGAAGTGCTCGATGCGGACTTCCAGATTCGGCAGCACGCGCCCGATGCTGCCCGGCCGGTTGTGTCCGGGCGAGTTCACCGAGATGACGGGGCTCGTTTCCGTGGTGCCGTACCCTTCGATGAGCGCGATGTCGTGCTTTTCCCAATAGGCGCGGCGAACCGATTCGGGGCATCTGTCGGCGCCCGAGATCAACAGCCTGATTGTCGCGAAGTCGCCCGGTTCGGCCTTCTGAGCGTAGCCCCAGAGAAACGTCGGCGTACCGACCATCACCGTCGCTCGCTCATCGCGGACGGCGGTACAGATTGCCCGGAACTCGAGCGGGTTCGGGTGGGTCACCACCGTCATCCCGCTGATGATTGGCAGCCAGAGATTGGTCGTGAAGCCAAAGACGTGAAATAGCGGAAGGTTGCCGAGAATGACGTCGGCTGGACCGAGATCCAGCACCTGTCGGAAGCCCTCGATGTTGGCCATGACGTTGCGATGCGTGAGCGGCACCGCCTTGGGCTCGCGTTCGCTGCCGCTGGTGAAGAGGACCACCACGTGATCGTCGGGACTGATGGTGTGGAGGCTGCCGTAGATGCGCTCGACCGACATCGACGCCCGGATGAAGCCCATCGCCTTGTCGAGCAGGGACACGCCAGCGGCAAGATCTTCGATGAAGATCATGCCCTCCTGTTTGTCGATCTTCAGGCGGGTGAGCAGCGTTCGCGACGTGATGATCGTGCGGAACCCGAGCCGGCGTTTTGCCATCTCGCAGTTCTGCGCGGCGCCGGTGGAATAGTTGATCATCACCGGCGTCCGCCCGCTCATCAGGGCGGCGATGACGGTCAGAATGGCGCCAGCCGACGTGGGAATCATCACGCCGACCAGCCCCTGGTCGCACGCCCGCAGCTTGCGCTCCAGGACGAGCGACCGCAGCAGCGCCGCCTTGTAGGTCACCCGGCGACCGGTTGCGCGGTCGACGATGGCCAGCTTGCCCGCGTGTGCTTTGGCAGAATTGACAAACAGATCGACAAGCGACACGGAATCCTCCCTGGCTTCGGAGCATAGTCTATTCGGCTTTTAAGGGCCGCGCGCGTCGGCGCGGACGTGACGTTGCCGTGAGGCAATCTGTGATCGTCAGTCAGGGGACATTTCTAACGAGGCCCGACACGTGTTGACACGGCCCTGCGTCTGCCCTAAAGTCCGAATTTCTGGGCTCAGAAGTCTCGATACAGGGATTCTCCCATGCAGTGCCCGCAATGCCGGTTCGAGAACGCCTCGGGAAGCCGGTTTTGCAGCAACTGCGCCGCGTCCCTCCTGTCGGCAACGCCGCCCGCCGAATCCGCACCGCGCATGGCCAGCGCCCTCCACTCCGAGATCGCGCTTGGAACAACTCTTGCCGGTCGGTACTGGATCTGCGACGAGCTCGGCCGCGGCGGTATGGGTCGCGTGTACAAGGCCCTGGACGGCGAGATCGGCGAGACCGTCGCCATCAAGATCCTCAGCCCCGATATCAGCCGTGACGAGCGGATGATCGAGCGCTTCCGCAATGAACTCAAGCTGGCGCGACGGATTTCCCACAAGCACGTCTGCCGCCTCTTCGATCTCGGCAACAGCAATGGCACGCATTTCATCACCATGGAATACGTGGCAGGCGACAACCTGAGAAACATCATCCGGATGATGGGCCCGCTCTCTCCGGCGCGGGCGCTCACCATCGCCGGGCAGATCTGCGACGGCATGACCGAGGCCCATCGCCTCGGCGTCGTCCACCGTGACCTCAAGCTGTCCAACATCATGATCGACCGCGACGGGAACGTCCGAATCATGGATTTCGGCATTGCCCGCGCGGCCGAGACAAAAGGGCTCACCGAGCACGGGGCGATGGTCGGAACGCCCGAGTACATGGCCCCCGAGCAGATCGAAGGCAAGGACGTCGACCACCGCGCCGACATCTACTCGCTGGGGATCATGCTCTTCGAGATGATGACCGGCAGGGTACCGTTCGAAGGGGCCACCCCCTTGAGCGTGGCCATGATGCAGAAAACCGACACGCCCCCCGATGCCCGGGCGTTCAACGTCCAGACGCCGGAGGCGCTGAGCGGTGTCATCGCCCGGTGCCTCGAAAAACAGCCGGCCAGCCGCTTCCAGAGCGTCGAAGCCCTCGCTTCAGACCTGCGTGGCATTGCCGACGGGCTCGCCGACAGCGCGCGCAGTCGACGGCCCGGCGAACCGGGGAGTGTGACGTCCTCGATGAAGCGCGTCATGAACTCCATCGCCGTCCTGCCGTTCACCGACCTCAGCCCACAGAAGGATCAGGAGTACTTCTGCGAAGGCCTGGCCGAGGAGATCATCACGGCACTGGCGAAGATCAGCAACCTCGAAGTTGCGGCAAGGAGTTCGGCATTCTCCCCCAGTTTCAAGAACGCGGACATCCGCGAGATCGGCCGACAGCTGGGCGTGGCCACGGTGCTCGAGGGGAGTGTGCGCAAGGGAGACAACAAGCTCCGCGTGACGGTCCAGCTCATCAACGTGGCAACCGGCTATCACTTCTGGTCCGAGAAGTACGACCGGACGTTCGAGGACGTCTTCGCGATCCAGGACGACATCACTCTGGCCGTCGTCGATCGGCTCAAGGTCAAGCTCCTGGGCGAGGAGAAGGCCGCGATCCTCAAGCGGAGCACGGACAACCCGGAGGCCTACAACCTCTACCTGATGGGTCGTTTCTTCTGGAACAAGAGGACGCCGGAGGGCATGAAGCGAGGGCTCGAGTGCTTCAGCCAGGCCATCGCCAAAGATCCCTCTTATGCCCAGGCGTACACGGGTGTGGCCGATTGTTACGGGGTCTTTGCCTATTACTACGCGCCGTCGCGGCCCACGTTGTCGAAGGCCAGGGAAGCTGCCGCGAAAGCGCTCGAACTCGACGACAGCCGCGCCGAAGCCCACACGTCGATGGCCTTCGTCAAACACAAGCTCGAGCGCGATTGGGCGGGGGCGGAGCGCGAATTCCGGCGTGCCATCGAACTCGATCCCCAATATGTCTGGGCTCACCACTGGTACGCTCTGTTTCTGTGCGCGATGGGCCGGCATGAGGAGTCGTTCGTCGAGATCACGCGGGCCCTCGACATCGACCCGACGTCGGTCCAGATGATCATGGTGCACGGCATTCTGCGCTACCTGGCGCGACACTTCGAACAGTCGGTCGAGGAGCTGACCAAAGCACTCGAACTGGATCCCCGGCATGCGCTCGTGATGGCCCACCTCGGCTTCGCCCTCCAGGAATGCGGCAGGCACGAAGAAGCCGTGGCCATGCTGGAGCGATCGACCGAGGTAGCGGGCAACGTGCCGTATCTCGTCCAGGGTCTTGCGTTCGTTCATGCGTCTGCCGGTCGGAAGGACCAGGCCCGCGGCATTCTCGCGCGGGTGAGCGAGATGATGGCCACGGTCTACGTGTCGCCCGTATGCACGGCGATGGTCTATTCCCGACTGGGCGAGCAGGACCGGTGCCTCGAGTGGCTGGAGAAGGCCTTCGACGATGGCGACCATTGGCTGGAATTCGCGAGGATCTTCTACGGCTTCGACGGTGCGCGCGGCGACCCGCGTTTCTCGGCGATCGTGACGAAGATGGGGCTTGCCTGAGCCATGTCCGACGTCTCCCCAAACCGGCGGTTTGCGACCACGAGATGGAGCATGGTTGTCGCCGCGAGCGACGCCGGCTCGGCCGATGGCCGCTCGGCGCTCGCCTCGCTCTGTGAAACCTACTGGGCGCCGGTCCACGCCTATATCTGCCGCACTCGCCGGTCGAGAGACGACGCCGAAGACCTGACGCAGGCGTTTTTTGCCAAGCTGCTCGAGAAGAACTACGTGCGGGATGCCCGGCAGGAGCGAGGGCGCTTCCGCTCATTCCTGCTGACGTCGGTGCGAAACTTCCTGGCCAACGAATACGACCACGCACAAACACTGAAACGGGGTGGACGGGTCGTCCATGTGCCGATCGATGGCGAGCCCGAGGATTGGAGCGCCCGGCACGAACCGGTGGAGCACGAGACGCCGGAGGACCTCTACGAACGCCAATGGGCCCTCACAGTTCTCGATACCGCGAGGACACAGGTGGGGAGCAAGTACGAGGGCGATCAGCGTCGACGCCTGTTCGAGAAACTGAGTCCACTTCTGACTGGTGACGAGCCGGAATCGTACAAGGTGCTTGCCGCCGAACTCGGCATGACCGAGGGGGCGCTGCGCGTGGCCGTGCATCGAATGCGGCAGCAGTGGGGCGACTGCCTGCGCGAATCGATCGCCGAAACCGTCGCGAACCCGGACGAAGTCGCCGATGAGCTTCGCTACCTGATGGCGTTGTTGAGCCGATAGTGGCACAGGGTGGCGGTTTCGGCCGCGATGTCCTCGACGCACGCGTCTATCTGCGCCTGCCTCGATCGAAAGCTGAGGACGCAGACCCGCGCGAGATAGCGGTCGTCGACCGAGCATCCCGTGATCATCACGCGGCCCCTGGCGCTGACTCGGTCGAGAAGGGCCTTCGTTGCGGCGTTCTCTTGCTCGAGCGACGCGCCGGGCCAGGTGAGGTAGAACGCGAAGAGCGACAACTGCGGAGGCGCCACCATCACCACGCCAGGCAGTCGGGAGACGCGGTCGGCCGCCTGGACCGCGAGCGCCCGCTTCTCGGCCAGCGCCGCCCGGAACCGATCCGCGCCGAAGAGCTTCACCGACAACCAGACACGAAGTCCGGGGAACCCGCGCGACAGCTCCGGCCCGTACTGGCTTGGGTCGTAGAACTCGTCCGGGTCAGGCGTGTCGGGAAGATAACCGGCCGACATCGAGTGTGCGTTCCGCAGCCACTGTCCGTCGCGCACGAGCAACGCGCCGATACCGTACGGCATGAACAGCCCTTTGTGCGGATCGAGCGTCAGCGAATCGGCGCGAGGCAGGCCACTGAGCAGCGGGCGCAACTCCGGACACATGTGGAAAAAGGCTCCGTAGGCGCCATCGACGTGATGCCATACGTCGTAGGCCGCGCACAGGTCGGCGATCACGTCGAGTGGATCGACAGCGCCAGTGTTGGTGGTTCCGGCCGATGACGCCACGATGAACGGCCGCAACCCCTTCGCTCGGTCGGCTTGCATCGTTTCGTCCAACGCGTCAGCCCGCATTCGGAAGTTCGTGTCGACCGGGATCAAGCGAATCCGGTCGTGGCGTATGCCGGCCAGCCGCGCCGCTTTTTCGATCGAGTGGTGCGCGTGCGTGGAGGTGTAGAGCACGCCCGACCGGATACAATCGCCCAGATACCGTTCTCGAGCGCAGAGAATCGCGTTGAACCCCGCCATCGACCCGCCCGTGGTCAACAGGCCCCGCGTCGTCTCGGGAAATCCCATCCACGTCCGGAACCAGTCGAGGACGTTGGCCTCGAGCTGTACCAGAACCGGTGCGGCCATCCAGACGCCGGTGTAACGATTGGTGGCGGCACTGATGAAGTCGGCGATCGCCGCCGGGTAGAGTCCGCCGCCGGGAATGAAGGCGAGATACCCAGGGCTCGGCGTCGTAAACGATCGCGGAATCCACTCGTTGAAGAGCGGGTCGAGCAGGGACGTCAGACTCGCTCCGCCGTCGGGCGCCGCTTCGCGTAACGCGAGACACACGTCCGCCGCATCGACATTGCCACGCGCGGGCTGTCTATCCAGGCTGGCCACGTGCGCAACGATGCGGGCCAGCGCGTCCTCGCCCATGCGCTGCATTTCCTCGGCCGTCAATTCGAGACTTGCTGGGTCGTCCATGGTCATCGGGATCACCTTTCCGCTCGAGACAAGTGTATCTGGATCGCGTTGCGGAGCCGCCTCATCTACAATCAGCGGGCGGAGGCATGCGATGAAACCGAGATGGTCTGTTGTGGTGGTCGGGGCCCTGATGACGGCGTGTGTGTCACAAGCTGCATGGGCGCAGTCTCAAACAGGTCCGCAGGCGCGCTCCGCGTCCGCACCGCCCCAGCTCTCCGTTGGGTCGCCGGGCAAGACGCTGGCGGTGACCATTGGCGTAGGCGACCAACTGACCTGGTCGATCTCGTTACGCGATCGCGTCGTGCTGCGGCCATCGCCGATCGGCATGACGTTAGCGGAGGGGCAGACCCTTGGCGCGAAACCGGTGGTCTCCGCCTCCAGCACGCGCAGTGTCGATCAGGTCCTGAAACCCATCGTCCGTATCAAGCGTGCGGAGGTCCGCGATCGCTTCAACGAGCGTCGCATCGACTTTGCTGGTGGTTATTCGCTCATTGTGCGCGCCTACGACGACGGAGTCGCCTATCGATTCGCAACGAAACTGCCTGGCGAGATCACGGTGAAGGGCGAGGACGCGACGTTTGCCTGGGCCGGCGACCACCTGGTCTTCTTCCCGGAAGAAACCAGTCTACTGTCGCACCAGGAACGGCAGTACAAACGGCTGAAGATCAGCGAGATCGGCGCTGGACGGTTCTCGTCACTTCCCGCAATGGTCGACCTGACAGGTGGCGTCAAGGCAGTCATCACTGAGGCCGATCTGCTCGATTACCCGGGCATGGACCTCACATCCGCTGCCGAGCCGAACACGCTGAAAGCGATGTTCCCCGCATACCCGAGAAGAGTCGAACTCGGACGCGATCGCGACGAGAAGGTCACCGAGCGAGAGGATTACATCGCAAAGACCAGGGGGACCCGCGAGTTTCCGTGGCGGGTCCTCGTGCTGACTGAGCACGACGAAGACCTGTTGAGCACGGACATCGTGTATCGCCTTGCGTCGGAAACGACTATGGCCGATACGGGCTGGATCAAGCCGGGCAAGGTGGCCTGGGACTGGTGGAACGCCAACAACATCTACGGCGTGCCGTTTCGCGCCGGCATCAACACCGACACATACAAGCACTACATCGACTTCGCCGCTGAGAATGGGATTCCCTACGTCATCCTGGACGAAGGCTGGTACAAGCTGGGCAACCTGCTGGCGGTCGTGCCGTCGATGGACATGGAGGCTCTCGCGGCGTACGCGAAACAGAAGAACGTGGGCCTGGTGATGTGGGTGATCTGGAAGACGCTCGACCTGCAGATGGCCGCGGCGCTCGACCAGTTTCAGAAGTGGGGCGTGAAGGGGATCAAGGTCGACTTCATGCAGCGCGAAGACCAGTGGATGGTCAACTATTACGAGCGCGTTGCCAGGGAGGCCGCGAAACGCCACCTGCTGGTTGATTTCCATGGCGCCTACAAACCCACCGGTCTCTATCGGACCTACCCGCACGTCGTGACGAGCGAGGGTGTGCTGGGCCTCGAACAGAGCAAGTGGGGCGATCTCGCATCGCCGGACAACGCCGTCACATTTCCCTTCATGCGGATGCTGGCGGGGCCGGTCGACTACACCCCGGGCGCAATGATGAATGCGACGAAGGCCGACTTCAAGCCCGTCTACAACCGACCGATCAGCCAGGGCACGCGCTGCCAGCAACTGGCGATGTATGTCGTGTTCGAGAGCCCGCTGCAGATGCTGGCCGACTCGCCGTCGAACTACCGGCGTGAGCCCGAGAGCCTCGCGTTTCTCTCGGCGGTTCCAACGGTGTGGGACGAGACCCGCGTGCTGAGCGCGAGCGTCGGCGAGCAGATTGTTGTCGCGCGTCGCTCGGGGCGCGAGTGGTATGTGGGCGGGCTGACCAACTGGACGCCACGCGACCTGGACGTCGATCTGTCCTGGCTCGGAACCGGCGCATTTACGGCCGACATCTACCGCGATGGCCCGAATGCCGACCGGGCCGGCGTCGACTACGCGCGAGAGAAACGCGCGGTTACCGCGGTGGATCGGCTGCAGATCCACCTCGCACCCGGTGGCGGCTTCGTCGCCCGCATCGTGCCGCGATAGCCCCTGGAAATGTGACCGGGTCACTTTTTACGTTTTTCGAAAAATGTGACCCGGTCACTTTTCGGCAGGCGGTCGATCCCCCCTGACTGGCCGAAGCTACAATAGGGCATCAGCCCTCAATCAAGGAGCACTCGCCGATGTCACTGACTCGTCGCCAGTTTCTCACG
>Ga0334722_10002210_pt1 | contig 22398 bp, 20 predicted proteins | sample C3_bottom_MG_FD_207210 | JGI IMG/M metagenome (GOLD analysis project Ga0334722, IMG submission 207210) | Sediment microbial communities from Yellowstone Lake, YNP, Wyoming, USA - C3_bottom | ecosystem: Environmental > Aquatic > Freshwater > Lake > Sediment | place: USA: Wyoming | collected... | reverse complement strand
CGACGCATCCTTGCCGTCGGCGTCCCCACCGCCGCCGAGTCCATGGCCTGGCAGCTGGCGGCGATCATCCTGACGATGATCATCGTCAGCTTCGGCACCGTCGCCCTGGCCGCCCACACCCTGGGCATTCAGGCCGAGGGCCTGTCGTACATGCCGGCCGCGGGCTTCGCCATCGCCTCGACGACCCTGGTCGGCCAGAGCCTCGGTGCCCGCAACCCCGCCCTCGCCCGCCGTTACACGGCGGAAATCGTCCGCTGGGCCGTGTCCATGACCGTCATCACCGCGGCCATCCTCGTCTTCCTGCCGTCCGCAGTCATGGGCCTCCTGACCAACGACCCGGCGGTCATCGCCCTCGGGGCCAGGTACCTCGTCCTCATGGGCCTGGCCCAGCTGCCGCAACAGGTGGGCGGAGTGCTCAACGGCGCCCTCCGCGGCTCGGGCGACACCAGAAGCCCGATGCTCATCGCCTTCGTCGGGCTGTGGCTGGTCCGCCTTCCCCTGGCCATCCTCCTCGGGCGCCATGCCGGCCTCGGGATCATCGGCGTGTGGGTGGCGATGACCGTCGACCTCTTTGTCCGCTACGCCTTCATCCACCTGATCTACGCCAGGCGCCAGCGGGCCTACCCCTCACGGCCCGCCGAGCTGTATCAGTAGGTCCTTGGCCGGTTGGTAGTCGGGGTTGACCGCCAGGGCTTGCTTCAGGGCCGCCCTGGCCTGATCGCGTCGTCCGGTGCGGACGTAGACGATGGCCAGGTTGTAATAAGCCGCCACGTTATCCGGGTTGGCGGCCACGGATTCCTGGTAGAAACGTTCCGCCGAAACGTAATCGCCGGCTTGGGCGGCCCGATTGCCGTCCTCGAAGTCATAAAACCACTTGGAGCGCGGCGGGTGCAGCGATAGGGCGATCGCCCCGACGAAGACGGCGGCGATGAGGATCGAGGTCAGGGCCCTGGGCCAGAGCCGCCCGGCCTTCTTCGGGGCGACGATGTGACTCGCCCCGAAACCACCGATGAGCCCTCCGAGATGGGCATAGTTGTCGATGCCCGGGACGGCCAGGCCGAAGCCCAGGTTGATGAGGAGCGGCGGGATGATGGCCGACCACACCCCCCGGCCGATCCGCCGCCGGTTGACCAGGGCGAAGTAGACGAAGGCCCCGAAGAGCCCGAAGATGGCTCCCGAAGCCCCCACGGAGAGGCTGGGGCTGAAGATGAGGCTGGTGGCCGTGGAGATGACCCCGGCCACCAGATAGATCGTGAGGTAGCGGCCGCGCCCGTAGAGGTATTCGACCCCCACCCCGAGGCTGTATAGGGCGTAGGTATTCAGGGCCAGATGGATGAGACCGGCGTGAAGGAAGATGGGAGTCAGGAAGCGCCAGTATTGGCCCGACCAGATGAGAACGTCGTCCTTGGCCCCGAAGCGGACGAGGGCCGCCGGATCGCCCCGGCCGGCGATGGTCGTGAACCCCCAAACGGCGACGTTGACGGCCATGAGGGCATAGGTCAGAAGCGGCCTGGGTGGACGAGCGGGGACCGACTCCTTCTGTTCAACGTCCCCGGTTGGCTGGTTCATCCCTCGCCGACCACCCGGATCTCCGGGACGAGGTCGACCCCAAATTTGGCCTTGACCGTCGTCCGGACCAGTTCCATGAGCTCCAATACGTCGGCTGCCGTGGCGCCCCCCCGATTGACGATGAAACCGGCGTGTTTCTCGGAGACCTGGGCCCCGCCGATGCGCGCCCCGCGCAGCCCGGCCTCGATGATCATTGGTCCGACGTAGCGCCCCTCCGGGCGCCGGAAAACACTGCCCGCGCTTGGGAGTTCCATCGGCTGCTTCTCCCCCCGGAGGCGGTCGAACTCGGCCATCCGGGCCTCGATGGCCGCCCGCTCCCCAGGCCGCAGGGCGAGCTCCGCGCGGATGACGATCAGGCCCCCCTCCTGGAGGACGCTGCGACGGTAGCCGAAGCCGAGGTCCTCCCGGGACAACCAGGTCCGCCCGCCGTCCGGACGCATGACCTCGACCCGTTCGACGACGTCCTTCATCTCGCCGTCGTATGCGCCGGCGTTCATCACCAGGGCGCCCCCGAGGGACCCGGGGATGCCGCCGGCGAAAGCCAGACCGGCCAGACCCTTTTCAGCCGCCAGCCGCGATAGGATGGCGAGGGGCAGCCCCGCCCCAGCGCTGATGGTCAAGTCGCTCACCTCGACCCCGTCTAGGCCAGCCCCAATTCGGATCACCAGGCCCCGGATGCCCCCGTCGCGGACCAGGAGATTGGTCCCCCGGCCGATGACCGTCACCGGCACCGCGGCCTCTCCGGCCCATCTGACGAGGCGCCGGAGCGAGTCCTCGTCGCCCGGCGTGGCCAGAAGGTCGGCCGGGCCGCCGATGCGGAACGAGGTGAGCTCGCTCATCGGGGCATCGACGATAAGCTCGAGGCCGGGAACCTTCTCCCTGAGCTGTTCGGCCAGTTCGCCGCGGCGCTCTCGGCTGTATGTCCCGGCCACTGTCCCTTCCCCTTTCGCCGACGCTGCAAGGCTTTTTCTTCCCTCCGCGCCACTCCATCCCCGGAGGCGACCGCCCGTGCTCACCAGGGACCACTACCTCCAAGCCTATGCCCTTCTGGACCGGGTCACCCCGCTCCCCGACGACTGCGGCCGGCTCTGCGGCCACAAATGTTGCACCGAATGGGAAAAGGGGGCTGGCATGGACCTCCTCCCCGGGGAGGAGGTCATGTTCACCCGCAACGAGGATTGGCTTACCTGGGAGGTTCATTCGACCGAGGACTACGAGTTTTGTCCGGCCTGGCACGGGGAGTTTTTCTTCGTTGCCTGCACCAAGCCCTGCCCGCGGGAACGGCGGCCGTTCGCCTGTCGGACTTTTCCCCTTGCCCCATATCTTACTCCGGACGGCCAATTGACCATGCTTCTTGATGACCGCGGTCTTCTCGTCTGCCCGCTCGTTCAGGACGGACGCCTCGAGCGGCTCCAACCAGAGTTCGTCGAAGCGGCCCGGAAAGCCTGGGAGATCCTCCTCGCCGACGATCTCATCCGAACCGACGTCGAGTGGCGGTCGCGCCGGCTCGATGCCGCCGGTTCGGCCTGGAAAGGCCTCTTCCGCGGTCCCTCGGCCTAAGGCGATCCCCCGATGACCGTGGCTCCATCGGACTTGGCGGTGGACCTCGCCGTGACCCTGGTGCCGGCCGCCACCGGCCCCGAGCCACGCCCGACCCTCATGTTCCTGAACATGTCCCGCAGCTCCTCCTCGGTCCCAACCTTGAACAGCTTGGGCTCGATGTCGATGACCGAATCGAGGAGGGCCCGGACGATGGCCTGCGGGTCGAGCCGTTTCTTGCCCACCCGCGTGGCCTGGGAGACCTTCTTCAGCCACTCGTGCTGATCGGCGTAGAGCGTGATCACGGAGACCATCTTGGCCCTTGGCTTCGGGCCCTGGGGCGGGGCCGCCGGCGGCTGGGCCGGTTGGGACGAAATGAAGGAAACGACGGGTTTCGGTCCGGCCTGAGCCGTCCCAGACCCATCCTCGGCCGCCCCAGACCCTTCATCCGCGGGAGCCGTGGGAGGCTCGCCCTCCCTCGCCCTGGCCTTGGCCGCCTCGCGCGACTCCTGCCACCCGTCCCGGGCCAGCTGCAGGATCTGCGGCTCCATCCTGGCCCTCGGGTTGGAGACGACCTGGCTGTACCAGAGGACGGCCTTGGCAGGGTTCCCCGTTCGTCGGTAGAGCTCGCCGATGAGGTAGGTCAGGGCGACCTCGCTCATCTTCCCGATCGGCATGGGTTCGCTGTTGAAAGCCTTCTCATAGGCCTCGAGGGCCTTGCGGAGGTAGTCCTTCTCCCGAGGGTCCTGGGCCGACCGAAGCAGCCACGCCAGCCGCAGGTAGAGGCCGGCGAAAAGGCTGCTCTTGGCCCCTCGGATGGCGGCGCATTTGATCGCCCGCTCGTAGGCGGCGATGCCCTTCTTCAGGTCCCGCTCGCCGCTGAAGTCGATGCCCGCGTAACCAAGCTCGGCCAGACCCTTGGCGAGCTTCTCCTGTTCTCCGGGGCTGACCTCGGCGAAAACCGTGTCGGAAGCGGCGTAGCCGCAATGCGGGCAGACCCAGACACTGTACAGGTTGGGATTAACGTTCTGGTAGACCACCGAGAAGTCGGTCTCACGCCGGCTGACCACGCACATCGACCGGCGGACCTTGCGCACGGTGAATTTCCTCTGGCAGATGGGACACGTCTCTTCTTGATCATAGAACAACTTATCAGTCAAACCCCCTCCCCCTTCCCAAAGGCCTGCTCCAATAGGATTATCGGCCGATCAGGCACCCCGCATTAGCCCGTCATAACCCGGCTACGCTGGGCGGTTACATTTAGAGGAAGGGTGTTCAAAACTCGGACAGCCTGAGCTCAGGAACCCGAGCGGAGGACCGAAGGCGGCCCACGCCGGCTCAGACCGGGAGCGAGAACCAAAAATCCGCGCCGCCGCCGGGGTTGTTCCCAGCGCCGACCGTACCCCCATGGGCCTCGACGAAGCCCTTGACAATGGCCAGGCCCAGGCCGGTCCCGCCGTGGGCCCGGGCCCGGGCCTTATCGGCCCGGTAGAAGCGGTCAAACAGGTGGGGCAGATCCTCCTGGGCGATTCCCGGGCCGCTGTCGGAGACCCGGACGGTGACCACGCGTCCGGAGCGCGGGTCCGAGGGAGGGTCGCCAGCGGTCACCCTGATCGTCACCCGCCCGCCCTCCCCGGCATGTCGGATGGCGTTGCTGATCAGGTTCAGGAGGACCTGCTTGATCCGATCAGGGTCGGCTTCAACGGGCGGAACCTCGGGGGCTGCCTCGACCAGGAGCTCGAGCCCCAGTCGCTCAACCTCCGGCTCGACGACGCCGACCAGACTCCGGACGATGTCAGTCAAGCTGATTCTCTCCCTTCTCAAGGCGAGTTGACCGGCCTCGGCCAGGCTCAACTCCTGAAGGTCATTGACCAGACGGGTCATCCGCAAGACCTCGTCCTGAAGGGACAGGAGAACCTCCGGGCGGAGGGCGGCGGCATCCTCTTGAGCCGCCTCCAGCTGCCCCCGGAGAATGGCCAGAGGCGTCCTGAGCTCGTGGGCGATGTCTCCGACCATGTTCCGTCGCTGTTCCTCATTGCGTTGGAGGCTGCTCGCCAACGTATTGAAAGCCCGGGCCAGATCACCGACCTCGTCCAGGCGGTCCTCCGGGACCCGGTGGGCCAGGTCGCCCTGGGCCAGGCGATGCGCCCCGACGGCCAGCGCGTCCAGCGGGCGGGTGACGCGGCGGGCCAGCCACACGGCGACCAGCCCGGCGACAATCGCCGAAATGACGGCCCCCAGGGCAGAGACCAGCACGGCCGAGCTCGAGAAGTCGGTGTCGAGAGCCGTCAGGCCCAGCTTCGGGCCGGGCACGAGGGTTCCCACGCGGCTGCCGTGAACGACGATGGGCAGACCCCCGGCCAGTTCAGACGGGCTGAGGAGGGTGCCCGACGGCCGGCCGCCGTTGCCCTCGGGGGGGAGGCTGGCGACAACCCGGCCGGCCTGGTCGGCAAGGACCATGGTCTCACCATGCGAGGGGACTCCGGACGGACGACGCCATCCCCGGCCCCACCCGCCCCCAGATCCCGTCCGGCCCGGGCCGAAACCGAAGCCGGCCTCGGACATCATCGTCTGGACGCCGTCCCAACTGTCATGAGCGGCATAGTATCCGGCCAGGGTGGCCTGGAACTGACTCAACCGGACGTTCCTCTGGCCGGCCACGTATCCGGCGAACAACCGTTGGGTGGCCAGGCTGGAGCTCAGCCCGACGAGGGTGGCGCTGACCACGACCACGCCGATGAAGGAGAGGGTCAAACGGCGGGCCAGGGTCATCCGGCGCAGGCGGGGAGGTTCAGGAGCCCGGCCCTCAGGATGGCCGAGGTTCATCGCCGCCCACCCCCGCCCGACAGGGTCCCCAGCGATGACCCCGCGCCCGGCCGGGACGGTGCCCCGGTGGAGGCCGGCGCGCCCTCGGCGAACCTGTAACCGACCCCGAAGACGGTGACAACGAGGCGCGGCTCGGCCGGGTCGGGCTCGATCTTCTTTCGGATATTGCGGATATGGGTGTCGATAGACCGCTCATAGCCTTCGTAAGCGTAGCCGAAGGCCGCCTCCAACAGTTGCAGACGTGAGAAGACCTTCCCCGGGTGGCGAGCCAGGGCCCCAAGGATGGCAAACTCCGTCGGGGTCAGGTCGACCGACCGCCCATCCACGGTCACGCTGTGGGCATCGAAGTCGATCGTCACCGGCCCCCGTTCCAGGCGGTCGGCCGCGGCCCCCGCCCCGGCCCCCCCGGCGCGTCGCAGGACGGCCCTGATCCTGGCCGTCAGCTCGCGCAGGCTGAAGGGCTTGGTGACGTAATCATCCGCCCCGAGCTCGAGGCCGACCACCCGGTCGACCTCATCAGCCCGGGCGGTGATGACGATTATCGGCACCGTCGCCCCGGGTCTGAGCCGTCTGATGACCTCGGTCCCGGACAGGCGGGGCAACATCAGATCGAGCAGGATCAGGTCGGGAGACTGCTCCCTGGCCAAACGCAGGCCGGTTTCGCCGTCGGCGGCGGCAAGGATGGTGAAACCCTCCCGTTCCAGGTACTCACCGACGGCTTCCCGCAGCTTGGTCTCGTCCTCGACGATGAGAATCCTGGGCCCGACGGCCACGGTCCTCCCTCCCCCATCGACGGGCGCGTCCGGCGCGCCCCCATCCTCGATTATTCTGCCCGCATAGCAGCGGGCCCTGGCCTCCGGGCGACTGGGCCAGGAAGACCAGGGCTTTTGCTCGCGGCGGCGCTGGCGCGCCTGGCGTCGGGTCAGTTCCCGGACTGGGCCTGCGGGGCCTGAGCGGGGCTTTGGTTCCATGGGCACTGGCCGTTGAAGCCGTACCCTGGACCGCGGCCCTGCCCCTGACGGCCGTAGCCACGGCCCATCCCGACAGTGGTCCGGCTGAGGTTGGCGGCGACGCTGTCCTTCATGACCTTGATCGCCTGGTCCGCCTGGGCCTGGGTGATCCGGCCGGCCTTGACCATCGCGTCGAGCTGGGCCTGGCGGTCGGCGACCACCGTGTTGACCAGGGTGGCCTGGTCGACGCCCTTGGCGGCGGCGATGTCGACCATCGACTTACCCGCCTGACGCTGCGCGGCCAGATCGGCCGTGGTCATCCCGAGCAGCTTGGCCACGGAGTTGATGACCGTCCCGCCGAATCCGGCGAGCCCGCGGCCCACGCCCTGGGCGTTCCAGGGGCTGGCCAGCGCGGGGACGGCGGCCATGGTCAGGCCGAGGACGACCGTGCCGGCGATGACCGCGGTGAACCACCTGTGCTTGTGCATCTTGCTGCACCTCCTGTTGTGGGATTGCGGAAGCGCTGAACGCTGCCGACGGTCTCAATTTAACAGGAGGACTTCAAGGAGCATCGGGTGTTTTGTCAAGATCTTGTCAAGACGCGGCTCACTCGCCATCGCCGAAGGACACGCCGACGGCCCTGGCGGTGGCGATGAGGTCGCTATCGAGGGGCACCCGCCGCAGCGTGCCGACGGCCTCGTCAAGGGGCACGGAGACGATGCTCTGGCCCCGAAGGGCGACCATCTGCCCGAACCGTCCCTCCTGGACCAGTCGGACGGCGGCCGTGCCGTAGCGGGTCGCCAGGATCCGGTCGAAGGGGGTCGGGGACCCACCGCGCTGCAGGTGCCCGAGGACGATGACCCTGGTTTCCATCTTCGTCATCTCCTCCAGCTCCCGACCGACCTGCTCGCCGATCCCACCCAGGCGGATGGGGTCCGGGCTGAGGGCATCGACCTTCCTGACGACCATCTGGCCGCCGGCCGGCGCCGCCCCCTCGGCCACCACGACGATGCTGAACTTCTTTCCGTAGGCCCGACGCTCCTTGATCTTGTCGACCACCTTCCAGATCTTGAAGGGAATTTCAGGGATGAGGATGACATCGGCCCCCCCGGCCAACCCGGCCTCGAGGGCGATCCATCCGGCGTAGCGCCCCATCAGCTCGAGAACCATGATTCGGTGGTGCGACTCGGCCGTGCTGTGGAGCCGGTCCAGAGCCTCGGTCGCGGTGACCAGGGCGGTGTCGAAGCCGAAAGTGATGTCCGTGGCCGAGAGGTCGTTGTCGATCGTCTTTGGGACCCCGACAATGTTGACCCCCTTGCGGGACAGGTCTCGGGCGATGGACAGGGTCCCGTCGCCGCCGATGACGATCATCGCGCTGATGCCGTGATCGGCCAGGTTGGCCACGGCGTCGTTGGAAACGTCACGGAAGACCGTCTCGCCGGCCACCTCCACCGGGTAACGGAAGGGGTTGTCGCGGTTGGTCGTCCCAAGAATCGTCCCGCCTCGGGGCAGGAGGCCGGAGACGTCCTTGAGGGCCAGCTTGCGGAGGCGGTTCTCGATCAGCCCTTTGAACCCGTCCTCGATGCCGATGACCTCCATGCCGGCCGAGGCGGCCGACTTGACGACCGCCCGGATGACGGCGTTGAGCCCCGGGCAATCGCCGCCGCCGGTGAGGACGCCGATGACGCGCTTCTTGTCGGGTCCCCGCGGGATGGACATGTGATGACCTCCATTCTTGGTCACCTTGATTCTGTCACCTTGATTCGACCCGGCCTAGCAGCGGCGCCGGCCTTTCGGCACCAGCAGCCGGCCGGCCGGGATGGCCAGTTTTTCGACCATCTCGAGGCAATGGGCGATCTCGCCGACCGTCCCACGGGTGTGCCCGTCGCTGCCGAAGGAAAAGGTCGCCCCAAGTTCCAGGGCCCGGCGGAGGAAATCCTCAGTCGGCACCCGCCACAGGCCGCTTATCTCGATCGCCACGCCGCGGTCAACGGCCAGCCGGATGAGGGCTTCGGCCCAGTCCATCGGGATCTCCGACTCGACCCCGGGGAGGAGGGTGCAGTGACCGAGGATGGATATCGGCCAGTCGTCAAGGCCCTTTTTGAAGGCGGCCAGGCTCGCGTTGAGTAGGCGGACCCGGTCGGCGAAGGCCGCCGGCGGCTCGTATCCAGCCTCGAGGCCCAACCGATGATTGAAATAGTCGATGAACGGGTGATAGCGGCCGCTGATCTCCACGCCGTGAAGGCTCCCGATGAGGTAGTCGGCCTCTTTGAGGACCCGCAGCGGCCAGGTCAGGGGCACCCCCAGATCGACCTCGAGACCCCTCAGAAGGCCGTGGCGATCGGCTGAGGCATAATACATGGCGAAGTCGGCGGCCGATCGGAGACGCCCATGGAGCAGGGCGTGATCGGCCAAGCCCAGGACCAGGCCCCGGGCCCGGCCCACGGCGGCAATCTCATCCGGGGTCAGCTGGCCGTCGGAGAAGGTCGAATGGTTGTGAAGGTCGAGGGCGAGCGGGGAAACCCGGGGTGGGGACGTGGATGAGGACCCGTCAGGGTTCATGTCCCCGCCCCCCTGGGCCTGATCGCCTCCAGGCCTCCCATGTACGGCCGGAGCACTTCCGGGATGATCACGCTGCCGTCGGCCTGCTGGTAGTTCTCGAGGATGGGGATGAGGATGCGCGGGCTGGCCAGGGCCGTGTTGTTAAGGGTGTGACAGTAGCGGACCCTGCCCTCCCGGTCCCGATAACGGATCATCGACCGGCGGGCCTGGAATTCGTGGATGGTCGAGCAGGAGTGGGTCTCGCCGTAGTTGCCGCGGCTGGGCATCCAGGTCTCGATGTCGTGCTTCCGCACCTGGGGCCGGCCCAGATCGCCGCCGCAGACGTAGACGACGCGGTAGGGCAGGCCGAGGGCCTGGACCAGCTCCTCCGAGTTGCCCAGAAGGAAGTCGTGCTCGCGCCTGGACTCTTCGACGTCGTTCCGGGTGATGACGACCTGCTCTATCTTGTAGAACTGGTGCAGACGATAGAGGCCGCGGGTATCCTTGCCGGCGGCCCCGGCCTCCCGGCGGAAGCAGGCTGAGAACCCGGCATAGTGTTTGGGCAGTTCGGCCTCATCGAGGATCTCCCCGGCGTGGTAGGCGACCAGCGAGACCTCGGCCGTCCCGATCAGATCCTGGCCGGTGTCGACGGCGTAGACGCTGTCCTCGCCGCCGGGAAGGAAGCCGCCTCCGATCATCGCCTCAGGTTTGACGAGCATCGGCACGTGCATCGGGACGAAGCCCTTCCTCACCAGATGGTCCATGGCCCAGCGCAGGACGGCCATCTCGAGGAGAGCCCCCTCGTTCTTGAGGAAGTAACTGCGGCTGCCCCCGACCTTGGAACCCCGGGCGAAGTCAATGATATCCAACCTCTCACCGAGGGCGACGTGATCGAGCGGCTCGAAGTCGAACTTCCTGGGTTCCCCCCACCGCCGGACCTCGACGTTGTCCTGGTCGTCGACCCCGTCAGGGACGTCTTCCGCCGGCACGTTGGGGACCTGAAGCATGAGCGCCTCGAATTCCTTTTCCAGCCGCGCCAGTTCCGGCTCGAGTCCCTTGAGGTCCCGGTCGACTTGACGCATGGCGGTCAGGGCGGCCTGGCGCTCCTCGGCGGCGAGGCCGGGGATCTCCTTTGAACGCCGGTTCTTCTCGGCCCGCAGGTCCTCCACCCGTCGTTGGGTCTCGCGCCGCGCCCGGTCGACCTCGAGGAGCCGGTCGATGTCCACCTCGAAGCGTTTCTTGGCCGCGCCCCGCTTGACCTCCTCCGGATGCTCTCGGATATAGGCGATGTCCAGCACGCTGATCCCCCCGACAAAAAACAATTCCCGCCCCACTGCCCTCAAGGCCGCTGGGGCGGGTCCATTCACCCGCGGTGCCACCCTGCTTCAGCCGTCCGCGGTCTGGCCCTGGATCTTGCCCTGGGTCTCACCCTGGACGGCTCTCCCTCCGGCGTTAACGGGCCGGGCCCGTACGGCTTCTCGCCGACCCCTCCGGGGTGGATTCGGCCCGATACGCCGGCTCGCACCGCCCGCCGGCTCTCTGCGGATTCAGGCCTACTTGTCCCTTTCATCGAGGAGTCCTTGCTGACGTGCCAATATCATACCACGGCGGGCAGGGCTTGGCAAGGCGCGCGGCCAGCACCCGCGCGGCCCGCGGAAGAAGGTCGCCGCCCGCAGCGTGCCGTATGCCGCCGCAATCGGTCGGAGATAACTAAGGCCGATCACGAGCAGATTCCGACGGGCCGTCGACCGGCGCCTGTCCAGGCATCAGGAGGGATACCCTTGACCCGCAAGGTCGCCACCACGCTCGTCGCCGCGACCGCGACGAGGCTCCTCGCCGCCCTTGTCCTCGCCGCCCTCGTCGTCGGCGCGGCGAGTTGCTCCCTGTCCCGCGGGGCCCAAAAGCCGACGCCCTCGCAGGAAGAAATCAGGAGTCTGGTCAAGGACGAACTGAATAGCCCCGACGGCCGCGCCGCCATCCAGGCGGCCACCACCACCCAACAGATCCAACCCCTGATCACTCAGGCCCTCAATTCCCCCGAAATGCAGAAGGCCCTGCAGCAATCATTGACCAAGATCATCACCGGACCTGAGGCCCAGAAACAGCTCAGCGATATGGTCAAAAAGCTGATGTCAACGCCGGACCTCAAGAAGGCGGTCAGCGACGCCGTGACCTCCTCGCTGATGGACATCATCCGGAAAGGTTCAACGGGCGCGACGACCGGCGGTGGAGGCGGCGCCGGCGGAGGCGGGGGTGGTGGCGGCGGGGGTGGTGGCGGAGGCACCTCAAGCGGCGGCGGTGGCGGGGGTTAGGCGACCGGCGACCATCTCCCTATCTCCCGCTCCCGCTGGTCTCGGCTCCTCCGGCCACCCGCTCAAGGTTACTCCGGGCCCTGGCGTCTGAAGGGTCGAGGGACAGGGCCAGAAGGTATTCGGCCCGAGCCGCCTGGCGCCGGCCGGTCAACTCGTAAATGACCCCCAACAGGCTGTGGGCGGACGGCAGCTCCGGCGCCCCGGGCGGATACATCGAGATGGCCGCCTTGACTTCATCCTCCGCCTCCTCAAACTGGCCGACGGCTCCAAGGGCCCAGCCGAGACTGTGTCTGGTCCGCGGGTTGTGGGGGGCGAGTCTGGCCGCTTCTCGGTAGATCGCCAGGGCTTCATCGTAACGGCCGAGGCCCCAATCGGCCTGGCCAAGGTAGAGCTTGAGTTCAGCCTGCTCCGACCACGGGGCCAGGGCCAGCGCCCGGTTCAGCCATTGCCGCGCTGCGGCATAGTCTCCGGCCTTGACCAGTTCCTGTCCTCTGGCCGCATAGGTCCGATAGAGGAACTGGCAGGCTTGGTCAAGGAGCTGGTCGGCCTGAGCCGCGGCCTGGTCGCCGGCGGCCCGCAGGATGTCGCGGGCCTCCCGCAGATCGGCCATGGCCTCGGTGACCTGGCCCCGGGCCAGTTTCACCGCCCCCAGGTCGAGCCGGGCCAGGCCATCGGCTGGGTTGCGGGCGGCGGAGGTTCGCAGGGAGAACGCGGCTTCATCGAGGCGTCCCAGGCGCACCAGGGCCTCACCCCGGAGCCGGTAGGCCTGGGCCAGGGTCGCCCGGTCGATGCTCCCGGCCAGGGAGATGACCCGCTCGTAAGCCCTGACCGCCTCGTCCCAAAGGCCGGCGCGGGCATAGAGACCGGCCAATTCCCAGTGGATGAGACCGTTCTCCGGATCGGCCAGGGCCGCCTGCGTCAGCCTGACCATGGCGTCGTCCACGTATCCGAGCTCAGCGGCGGCCTTCCCGGCAACGTAGAGGGCAACCTGCTTGGATCGATCGGGCCGGGTCCGGGCGATGGTGAAGTTCGGTCGCTGGTAGTCCCCGAGGGCGGCCGAAGCCAGCCCATAGGCTTGATCGGCCTGTCCCATGGCCAGGTAGAGGGCGGCCGACGTGGCCTTGGCCCGGGCATTGCGCGGATTGGCCCGCACCGCGCGGTCCAGGAGTCGACGGGCCTCGTCGACCCCACCGCTTGCGGCGGTCCGCTCGGCCGCCAGAATCAATCCGTTCGAGCGACCGGTCAAGGCCGCGGCGACGGCGTCGTTCGGAGCCACCAGGGGCCACTGGATGATGAGGAGGGCGAACAGCGCGGGGATATACGCGAGACGTGGTCGGAGGCGCGCCGCGCCGATGGCAACGGCCATCACGGCCAGGGTGAGGAGCTGATCGAGGGCTCCTTCCGGGCCGTCGACCAGGGCCAGGAGGGTGAACCCGACGAGGACTGCCCCCGCCGCGCTGAACAGAGCCTTTGACCATCTCGAGGTCAATCTAACACCGCCTTGCCGAAGAGTCCGGTGATGGCCGCCCGGCACCCATTCTTTCGGACAAAGGCGGTTAATTCTTGAGCTTTAAGCCCTGATGGCCGTCAGACCACGCCCCTGCCGGCCAGGTCGGCCGGGGCGGTCCCGCGGTCCAGGGCCACCAGGAGGCGGCCCGCGTAAGATCCTACGACGGCCGCGTCCTCCGTGTGGATGTAATGCGGGGCGCTGGCGTCAAAGAGGATATTGGCGGCCCCGGGCACCTCATCGTCAGCCGCTGAAACCTGAACGACCAGCGGCAGGTGGGGAAAGAAGGGCAGGCGGACCGAGGCGTCGGCCCGGGTCTGGATCGACCTTCCGCCCAGCGGCTGGGCGGCCTGGATGAGCCGCCCGGGGCGGGTCCCGAAGTTCTCCACCAGAGGGGCGATGGCGTACCGGGCGAAGGCCCCCCAAAACACGTCGCCCCCCGGCAGCTCGCGGTAAGGGATCACCCGGTCCTCGACGGGCGCGCCGTCCGCCCTGGCCAGGTGGTTCAAGACGACGATGAGGAGGGATACGTTGGGTTCGAAGGACGTGCCGGCAAACCGTACCCGGGCTGCCGGGTGCTCGACCTCGAGGAGGTGGCCGAGGCAGGGCACCAGCAGCCGCCCGGGGCCGTCGAGCTCACAGCCTGCCAGGGCGGCCATCCGGCCTGGGTCGGCGGCACTGAACGCGGCCGCCGCCTTGGCCAGGGCGGCAGCATAGTTCCCGACCTGGGTCCGCTCATAATGGTCGAGGTAGAGGCGCAAGGCGAGACCTCAGCGGGCCGGGGCGCTCACGGATTCAGGCCAAGGGCCTGGATCCGGTCGAGCATCCGCCGGCTGATGGCCGGAATCATCTCCGACAGAGGCAGGCCATACGGGCATCGCCCCTCGCAGGTCCGGCACCCCTGGCACTCCAGGCCCTTCCTGAAGGCCTCGATGTGGGACCTCGTCAAGCGGCCCCAGCCGGAGCGCTTGAAGAAGAGCTCGGACGAGGCAATGAAGTTGGTCTGGATGCCTTCCGGGCATGGGATGCAGTAACCGCAGCGGCGACAGAAGGTCGGGCCGATTTCCCTCCGGTCGCGTTCGAGGTCGGCCAGCTCGCTTGGACCGGGGGTGCCGGCCTCGGCCGCCTTCAGGTTGGCGTCGACCTCGGCGATGGAGGCCACGCCCGGGATGGCCACATCGATCGACTGGGACAGGACCCAGCGGATGGACGCCGCGGGGTTCCTCATGACCCCGCCGGCCAGCGGCTTCATGACGATGATGCCCAGCCCCAGGCGGCGCGCCAGCGGATAAAGCTCCTCGGCCGCGCCCGGCTCGATGTAGTTGAAGGGGAACTGGACGGTGGCGAAGCGCCCCGTGGCCGCGGCCCTGATGATCGTCTCCAAACGGTGGCTGGTTATCCCGATGTGACGGATGCGCCCGCGCCGCTGCTCCTGCTCCAGGAATTCGAGGGGCCCCCCGGGGGCCATGACTTTGGCCAGGGTCTCGTCGTCCATCACGTTGTGGAACTGATAGAGGTCGATGTAACTGGTCCGGAGGCTGGCCAGGGAGGTTTCGAGGTCCCTGGCCACCCCGTCGACATCGCGGGACGGGGTCTTGGTGGCGATGACGCACTGGTCACGCCGCCCCTCCAGGGCCTCGCCGATGATCGCCTCGCTGACCGTGTAGCCCCGGGCGGTGTCGAAGAAGTTGATCCCGCGGGCGGCGGCGTGCCGGACCACGGCCACGGCCTCGTCATGGCCGGTCACCGTCTGAATCGGGATTCCGCCGAAGCCGAGGCGGGTGACTTCCAGGCCGGTCCTGCCCAGGGTCGTCTGCTCCAAAGGTGCTTCCTCCTCATGGTCGGCCAAGGGGTCCGTGGGGCCCTGCGATTCTCCATCAACCGTTCGGAGGTGCGCTCTTGGCCAAGATCTGGTTAAGCATCCTGGTCGCCGCCGCCAGCGGTGCCTTGATGACCATCCAGGGCACGTTCAACTCGGCCCTCTTGAAGAAGATCGGTCTTGTCAACATGGCCGTTTTCGTATCGGCCACGGGGTTCCTCGTGGCCGTCGCGATCTTCCTTTTCTGGGGCCGATGGGGCGAACTGGCGAGGGTGACCGCCGCCCCTTGGTACGCCTGGCTCGGCGGGGCCATCGGGGTGGCCATCATCGGGGGCGTGGCCGTGGCCATCCGGCAGGTCAGCACGGCCCTGGCCATCTCCTCGATCATCACCGCTCAACTGGCCACGGCCCTCGTCGTCGACCACTTCGGGCTCTTCGGGGCGGAGCGCGTCGGTCTCACCTGGCTGCGCCTCGTGGGCCTCGTCCTGATGGTCATCGGCACGCGGCTGATGGTCGACCGCTAGCCGGTGGCCTAGCTTCTCAGGGCCGCCGCCGTCTCCTTGAGCTGAGCCATGATCGGCAGGTGCTGAGGGCACTTGGGCTCGCACTCGCCGCACTCGATGCACTCGTGGGCCGGGAGCCCCTTGACCCACGGGTTCTTGTCCGTGCCGAGGAGGGCGTACTGCTTCCTGGCGTACTCGGTGAGGCCCCAGACCCGGTGGTAGTTCATGTACTTGAAGTTCTCGGGGATGTTGATGTCGTTTGGGCAGGGCTGGCAATAGCCGCAGCCGGTGCAGTAGAGATCGGCCAGCTTGATGTTCTCATCGTGCATGGCCTCGATGCGCCGCCGCTCCTCGGGGGTGAGCGGGTCGGGCCGCGAGGCGGTGGCCGCGTTCTCCTCGACCATCTGGATGGAACCCATGCCGGAGAGGGCCGTGCCCACGCCGGGATGCGACAGGACGAAGCGCAGGGCCAATTCGGGCGTGCTCTTGACCCCGCCGGCCACGGCGCTCATGATCTTCTCAGAAGGGAAACCCAGCCGGCCGCCGCCGACCGAGCCCATGACGGCCACGCCCATGCCCTTCTCCTTGGCGTGGTATATCTCTTCCTCGTTGGCCCGATCCAGAACGTTGTACTGGACGGTCATCGATTCGAAGTAGCCCGTGTCGATGAGCTTGTGGAGGGCCTCCGGGGTGTCGTGGAACGAGAAGGAGATGTGCCTGATAAGCCCCTCGTCCTTGGCCCTGCGCGCGAAGTCGAGCGGACCGCCTTTGACATCAAGTTTTTCGGTGAAGACCTTCCAGTTGATCCCCCACATATGGTAGAAATCGACGTACTCAACCTGCATCCGCTCGAGGGATTGCTCGAACCACTTCCGGCAGTCGTCGGCCGAGGCGTTCTCCGTCGGGTACTTGGTCGAGATGTGGAGCTGCTCCCGCGGGTACCCCTTGATGGCCAGGCCAAGGGTGGTCTCGCTGGTCGACTTCATGTACTTGGGAGCTGTGTCAAGGTAGTTGACGCCGAGGTCGATGGCCCGGCGGATGACCCGGACGGCCTCGTCCTGGTCCTCGGGCAGGCGCATGGCCCCGAAGCCCAGGGCGGAGACCTTAATCCCGAGCTTGCCGAAGTCCCGGTACTGCATGGGGAAACCTCCTTGCGGTCGGTGAATTCCGGTCTGCGGATGGCGATTCGCTGAAGCGATCCGGCCGGCGGCGCCTCGAGCTTGGGGCGCTCGCATGTTGCCTACTTGTTCGTCGGGCAAGCGTATCTTCCTGCCGCCTCGAGCGTCTCCGCCGATGAACCCCCGACTGGGCCTGGCCCGCGCCCGCATCCGCGTCCTCCCAAGGGCACCGCCCGCCTCCGCATACGCGCCCGGCCAAGTGCACACCCTTGGAAGGCAGAGGGGGGTGCGCCGCTTTGTCAGACACCGTGCAGCCGTTCCGTTTCTCCCCGCGGCCCAACCGGGCCCACGAGATCCGCTGGCGCGAGTGGGGGCGCGAAGCCTTCGCCGAGGCCAGGAAGGTCGACCGACCGGTCCTCCTGTCCATAAGCGGGGTCTGGTGCCACTGGTGCCACGTCATGGACGAGACGACCTACTCCGACCCCGAGGTCATCCGGCTCATCAACGGGAACTTCGTTCCGGTGCGGGTCGACACCGACCAACGTCCTGACGTCAACGAGCGTTACAACCTCGGGGGCTGGCCGACGACGGCCCTCCTGAGCCCCGATGGCGAGCTGATGGGCGGAGGGACCTACATCCCGCCCGACCAGATGGTCCCGTGGCTCGAGGAGGTCATCGAGGCCTGGGGCGATGGGCGCGCCGAAATCGGCCGCCGCCTGGCCGAGCGCCGCCGCTTGCTCGAGGCCCGGGCCCCGGCCGAAGCCAGGCCAGGTCGCCTGGACATCGACATCTACCACGGTGTCCTGAGATCCCTGAGGGACTCCTTCGACGACCGCCACGCCGGCTTCGGCCGTGGCGCCAAGTTCCCCCTGGTCGAGGCCATCGAGCTGGCCATGGACGGCTATGTCACGACCCGCGACGACGACCTCCGTGACATCTTCGCCCGCAGCCTGGAGGCGATGGTCGACGGGGGCATGTACGACCACGTCGAGGGCGGCTTCTTTCGCTACTCGACGACCCGCGACTGGAGCGTCCCGCACTACGAGAAGATGCTCGAGGACAACGCGGCCCTCCTCGGGGCCTTGCTCAAGGCGGTCCAGATTGTCGGCCCGCCCAAGCTCCGCGGGGCGGCCGAGGACGTCGTCCGCTTCCTGAACGAGGTTCTCTATCAGGATGAGGACGGGGTCTACGCGGGCTCCCAGGACGCCGACGAGGAGTATTATCGGCTTGACATAAGGGAACGGCGCGAGCGAAAGGCCCCCGCCGTCGACCGCAACGTCTACGTCAACTGGAACGCCGACCTGGTCCGGGCGCTGGTCGAGGCCTCATGGATCCTGGACGTCGTCGACCACCTCCAGCGGGCCATCGCGGTGATGAACTTCCTCCTCGACCGCGCCTACGACGAGGGGCGTGGAATGGCTCACTTCCTGCCGGCGCCGCCGACGGCCGTGACCCGCGTCGACGCCCCGAGCCAGCAGGGGACCTCCCTGCCGGTCCCGCCGGGCCGTCCGGAGATGTGGAAACCGCAGCTGTGGGGCCTCCTGGCCGACCAGGTCGCGTCCGGGCGGGCCCTCGTCCGCCTCCACCACGGCACCGGCGACGACCGCTGGCTCGTGACCGCCGAGCGTCTGGCCGACTTCATCCTCGAGGAGCTGCGAGCCTCGGACGGGGGCTTCCACGACCTGCGCCTCGATCGCCAGGCCCCGGGCGAGCTCGCCAGACCTCGGCTGACCCTCGAGGCCAACGCCCGCGCCGCCCGCTTCTTGCTCGAGCTGGCGGCCACGACCCTCGACCAGGAGCGGGCCGAACGTTACCGGCGCGAGGCCGTGACTGCCCTGAGCCGCTTCGCCGACACTCACCGCGGCCACGGCGTGATGGCCGCCGGCTATGCCTTGGCCGTTGCCGATGCCCTTAGGCCGTGGACGGTCGTGACCATCATCGGCCATCGGCGGGATGCCCGAACGGTCGAGCTCGAGGACGTAAGCTGGGCCGCCTATCGGCCCCAAACGGTCATCCGGCTGCTCGACCCGACCGAGAAGGTCGACGTCATGGAGGCCCTCGGCTTCGGCCGCGACCCGGACCCGCGGGCCTACGTCTGCGTTGGGACCAGGTGCCTGGCCCCGGTGAGCGAGTCGAGCGTCCTCCGGGAGATCCTGGAGAAGGAGGGGGCCCGCGGGGTGGTCGATGGCCCGGTCAGGATGCTGGAGGATCAGACCGTCTCGACCCCGATGAGGCCGGCGTAGGCCCGGAGGATTTCGCCCCAGTGCCCGTAGACGAGGACGTGGTGATTCCCCAGTGGGCGGCGGAGGAAGTAGTCGACCCCGCCGTCCAGCTTTACCTGGACCTGGGTCCGGCAGAGGTCCTCGGCGACGCCGTTGGCGGTCAGCGTCCCCTCGGCGACATACAGGCGGTTCAAACCCTCGCCGCCGATGCGGGCCACGGTCACCGGTCCCGGGCGTAGCTTGCCCTGGATGCCCACGCCGAGGCCCGATTCAAAGTGCGAGCGGATGGTATACGCGGTCAGGAGCCTGCGTCCGACGGTGCAGTGGGCGAGCCAGAGCGACCCGGCGGCCGGGTCGACCCGGGCCGGATTGGCCATGAACGGCGTCTCCCCGCTCAGGTGATGGAGGAGGAGCATCGTCAGAGTGGCTGGCAGGTCACCCTCGCAGCCGGCGATGACCCCCTCGTCGGTCAGCATCGACAGGGCCAGGCAACCCGTGGTGCCGGCCCTGAGGACGAGGTCGAAGCAGCGGACGGTGAGGGCGTCGAGCCGCTCCCGGTCGACCAGCAGGCGCAGGGCCACGTAAACCTGGGCCGCCTTGGTCAGGTCCCCGTCGTCCGGTTCTCGAACCGCCTCGGCCCCCTTCAGGAAGGCGTCCTTCAGGGCGGCGGCCTCGTTCGGTCTGGCCCTGACCTCGTCCAGGGCCCTCAGGACCTCGTCCATCTCCACCGGGACGACCTCCGGGCCCCAGACCTCGCCGGCCGCACCAGGCCCAGGAGAGCTGGCCACGAGCCAGTCGGACGGGCGGCCGACCAGCCCCACCCGGGCAGTGTGGAGGCGCCGGTGGGTCGCCGCCAGGAGGAGCGCCTCCCGGAGCTCCGTCAGGCCCTCGGCCACCCGCGCCGGCGGGGCTTCGGCGTCGAGGTAGACAACCTTCCCGAGGCGCCCCGACTGCTGCAAACGGGCCAGCACCTCGAGGGAAGCCGGGAGCGAGTTCTGGCCCGGATGGGCCAGCAGGGTCACCGGCCCGGGGCGGCCCTCGACCGCGTCGAGGATGAGCCGCTCGGTGCCCCCGGTGACGACGAAGAAGACCGCCTCGTCGTCCGGCGCGAGGGTGCCGGCGTCCCGGCGCTCGAAGCGGTGGTCGCCGACCCCCTTGAGAAGGCCGCCGTATCGCGAAATGATCGAGGTCACGGCGGTCTCGTCGTGGAGGACCGAGTGGACCGGAACGAAAGCGACATTCATGGCAGACTCCCCTCCCCTATCCGTCGCTGCCGTCGAGGGCGCGGTCAAAGCGCTCGCGGGACGCCAGGCGGTGGATGGCCTGCTGGGCCCGGAGCAGCTCACCGCCCCAGTGCTGCCAGTAAAGGCTCTGCCAGGCCCATACGGCGGCCTCGCGGTCGGCGGGGGTGCCGCGACGATGGAGCTCCAACCCGTCGACGAGGTCGCGGTACACGCCGGCCAAGGCGTCGGCCAATCGAGGGCTGATTCGCCGCCAGCGTTCGTAAACCTGCCGCGAGGCCGCGAAATTGGCTTCGTCGGGCGGAGCGTGGCCGACCTCCCGGACCTCGGGTAGGATCAGGAAGGCCGAGTGGACATCGCTCAAGGCGAGCTGCAGGGCGGTCAGGATCTCGGCGGCGCCGCGGGCCGCGTCCGACCCGAGACCGGGTCCCTTTTCGGCCAGGGCCGCCAGCCGTTCGGCGGCCGCCACGAAGCGCTCGAGGACCCCCGGCCCGCGGGCCTGGCCGATTGGTCGTCCTGTTTCCCGGGTCATCCCATCAACTCCATCGCCCTTTAACTCCATCGCCCTTCGGGCCCCGCGACGCCCCGTCACGGGGTCCGACTGTCGAAAGCTGCGGAAGGAAGACGACCTGGGGCGGAGAACCATTATCGGGGCCGGTCGCCCCGGGTCGCCGCGAGCCCGGCCAGTCAGGGAAAGGAGCCAAGAGCGTGATCGTTTATCTGAACGGCGAGTTCATCCCCTACGACAGGGCCCTCATCCCGGTGGAGGATCGGGCCAACAACTTTGGCGACGGAATTTATGAAGTGGTCTCCGTCGCCGGGGGGAGGCTCTTCGCCTTCGACGAGCACATGGACCGTCTCCGCTACAGCGCCAGGGAAATCGAGCTCAACCTGCCGGAGGACCCCGCCCGTTACGCCGGCGTGGCCGAACGGCTGATGAAGGAGAACAACCTCGGCGACTATGCCTCCGTCTACCTGCAGGTCTCCCGCGGCGTCGCCCCGCGGGCCCACGCCTTCCCGGCCGACGCCAAACCGACCGTTTACATTGCCGTAAGGCCGGCCAAGTACGTGTCCGACGAGGACCGCGAAAAGGGCCGTCCCGCCATCACCCTGCCCGACCTCCGCTGGGGGCGCTGCGACATCAAGAGCCTGAACCTGCTCCCCAACGTCCTCGCCAAACAGGCCGCGGCCAAGGCCGGGGCTCAGGACGCGATCCTCATCCGGAATGGCGTCGCCATCGAGGGCGCCGCCTCGAACCTGTTCGCCGTCTTCGACGGGACGCTGGTCACCCATCCGAAGGGGCCGCATATTCTCGGCGGCATAACCCGCCAGCACATCCTCCGGGCGGCCGAGGCCATGGGCCTTCCCCATCGCGAGGAGCCGATCCCGGCCGAAGCCATCTGGACAGCGGACGAGCTTTTCTTCAGCGGGACGATGCTGGAGATCATGCCGATCACGAAAATCGACGGCAGGGTGGCCGGCGGCGGCCGGCTCGGTCCGTTGACCGCAAGGCTCCAGGAAAGTCTCCACAGGGAGATGTGGGGGCCCAGGTAGGACCCCCGGCGGGGCTCAGGGCCTGCTTTCAGGGCCTGCGCTCAGGCCTGATCCGAGCCGGTCTCCAGCTTGGCCACGGCCTCGATGTGGCCGGTCATTGGGAACATATCGATCGGCTGCACCTCCAGGGTCCGGTAACCGAGGTCCCGCAGGCCGGCCAGGTCCCGGGCGAGGGTCGCCGGGTTGCAGGAGACATAGATTATCCGCCTCGGCTTCATCTCGGCCATGGCCCGAAGGACCAGCGGGTCGCAGCCCTTGCGCGGCGGGTCGACGACGATGAGGTCGGGGATCACGCCGCCCTGTCCCATCTGCGGCAGGACCTTCTCGGCCTCGCCCACGAGGAATTCGACGTTCTCAATCCGGTTGAGTCGGGCATTCCTCTTGGCATCGTTGACCGCCTCGGCCACGGCCTCGATGCCATAGACCTTCCTCGCCTTTTGGGCCAGGAAGAGGGTGATCGACCCAACGCCTGAGTAAACGTCGATGACGGTTTCCCGGTAGCCCAGGTCGGCATATCTGAGGACCTGCCGGTACAGAAGAGCGGTCTGGTCCGGGTTCGTCTGGTAAAAGGACTGCGGGGAGATCTTGAACCGCAGATCCTCGTACAACCCGCCGACATGGATGGTGTCCTCGATGCTCTCGACGCCGGCCAGGAGCCTGGTCTCGGGTCCCATGATGACGTTGGTCCGGGCCGGGT
>Ga0334722_10002208_pt1 | contig 22426 bp, 16 predicted proteins | sample C3_bottom_MG_FD_207210 | JGI IMG/M metagenome (GOLD analysis project Ga0334722, IMG submission 207210) | Sediment microbial communities from Yellowstone Lake, YNP, Wyoming, USA - C3_bottom | ecosystem: Environmental > Aquatic > Freshwater > Lake > Sediment | place: USA: Wyoming | collected... | reverse complement strand
GCACTGATGAGAGCGTGGTCTTGCCTACCCCGCCTTTCCCTGTTACCGCTATCTTCATTTAAGGAGTTCTCCTTTTTGTTTTATTCTACTTTACCACAACAATTTCCCGAACCGGAAATACGGGAAGAGAAACATCACTCGCCTGAAATATTTTTACCTGCTTGAAAACCATGTGATTTATAGTAGGATATAAACGAAATATTTAATAAACGGATTGAGGATTGAGATGAACAGACTTGTAAATGAAAGATCGGCATATCTCAGACATGCGGCAAATCAGAAGATCGACTGGCATCCCTGGTCGGACGAGGCGTTTGAAAAGGCTGAGAACGAGAACAAGCCCGTATTCCTGAGCACAGGGGCTGTATGGTGTCACTGGTGCCATGTGATGGCTGCGGAGAGCTTTGAGGATGAGGAAGTAGCAGCCTTTCTGAACGAGAAATTCGTTGCCGTAAAACTCGACAGGGATGAAAGGCCGGACATAGACAGGCGTTATCAGAGGGCTGTTTCAGCCATGGGGAACGGCGGCGGCTGGCCTTTGAGCGTTTTTCTGACCCCGGACAGGCAGGCCTTTTTCGGCGGCACATATTTCCCCCCCCAGGACGCCGGAGGAAGGCCCGGGTTTATGAACATTCTGCGGACTGTCCATGATTTTTATATGTCAAAGAGAAACGAGGCCGGCGAATACGCAGCGAGATTGACTGATTTTCTCAGACCGGATAAATGCGCGGCAGGCGAAATCGACAAGGCCCTGGCTCAACGGGCCGCGCGGGCGATCACGGCTGAATACGATGCGCAAAACGGCGGCTTTGGGACCTCTCCAAAGTTTCCCATGCCCGGCGCGCTGGAATTTTTGATGAACAGATTCTGTCTCGACGGCAATGAGTCTTTGGCAACTATTGTGAAGAAGACCCTTGATGCTATGGCAAAGGGCGGATTTCACGACCACCTGGGCGGAGGGTTCCACAGATATTCTGTTGACGAGGCGTGGCTGGTACCTCATTTTGAGAAGATGGCGGACGACAATGCCTGGCTGCTCAGAAATTATCTTGCGGCATTTTCGCTCTTCGGAGAGGAGCGTTATAAAGCAGCGGCTGAAGGGATTATCACGTTTTTCACGGATCTCCTTTCATCTCCGGACGGAGGGTTTTACTCCAGTCAGGACGCCGACGTTACCCCGGATGACGAAGGCGGCTATTTCACCTGGACTGATGAAGATTTCAAAAGGACGCTTACGGCTGAGGAGTACAGGGTGATGTCGCTTTACCTGCTGCACGAACGCGGCAAGGTTGGACACGGCAACGATAAAATGGTGCTGTTCGAGGGTGTGACGCCCGAGGAGATTTCAGTGCGGACAGGGATTGCCCCCGCAGCTGTCGCTGCCGGCATAAGCGCGGCGAAGGATAAACTGCTCAAAACCAGGAATGAACGGCAGGCCCCTTTTATAGACAGTACCTTTTATACGTCGCTGAACGGACTCTGCGTAACCGCCTTTATCAATGCCTTTACGATTTTGGGGGACGAAAGACTTTTGAAGTTCGGGCTCAGGAGTCTCAGGCTGATTTTGGATGTCCACTATAAAGACAACAGGCTTCTTCATACGACCGGTGTTGCGGCTGTGCTGGATGACTATATCTTTTTGATTGAGGCGCTGGTCGCTGCATATGAGGCAACAGGGGATGAGACTTATCTCACGCGGGCTGATGAACTGATGCTGTCTTGCACGGAGAGATTCCTTGACAGGGATGCAGGCGGTTTTTTTGACACAGAGGAAGAGGTCCTGGGCGTCAGACTGAAGATTATTGAGGATGTTCCCCATCCGTCTGCGAATGCGATCGGCATTGTGCAACTTCTCAAACTCCATAATATGACCGGCAGGGACGAATATCGAGGATACGCAGCTGAAGCGCTCGGATTTTTTGCCGGCGCATCCGGGCATGTCGGCGTCCACTCCGGATATTATGCCTGCGCTATTGATGCGTATTTCAATATGCTCAGGCTTACGGTAGAAGCTCCGCCTGAGAGCAGGCTTGCAACGACAGTCAGATCCGCTTTCATTCCCTATAAAAGTATCCGTTACGGAGAGGACAACGGCCGCGTCGTGCCGTGTCTCGGAACAACATGCTTCGAACCTCTTCATAGTCCTGAAGAGATACGGGAATTCCTGAAACGCAGGGGTCCGGCCTGATTCGGGCTGGGGAGTCAACATTGATGCCCCGAAAGAAAATAGTGATGACCAGGATTATTATATAGCGATGAAAAATACTCTTGCCCTTATAACTCTGATGATCTGGCCCGCGATCCCCCTGTTTTGGATCCCTGTCCACGGCTGCCCGAGGCTGTTTAAGAGGCTCGGACTCTTTACCTATATCCTGCCGGTTGTCACCTGGCTGCCTCTTGCTGTTGTGTTATATCTGAATAAGGGGGTTCTGCTGAAAGGCGGGATAGACTTTTCCATTGCCCCGACCGCTGCCGGAGCGCTCATATTCGTTGTCGGCGGTCTTATCCAGATATGGACGGGCAGGCTTCTCAGTCTTTTCGGTCTGATGGGCATGCCTGAGGTGTCGTCAAAGATTAAAAGCAGACTCGTGGATGAAGGGGCATTTGCGGTTGTCAGGCATCCTACCTACCTTTCGCACACTCTAATGCTCGTGGGCCTTTTTCTGTTCACCGGGTTCCCGGCGGTCGGGATTATCGCTGCTCTGGATTTTGCGCTTGTATATGCGGTGATCATCCCTTTGGAAGAAAGGGAGCTCATCAACAGGTTCGGGGAGGAATATCTGCTCTATATGAAGAAAACCCCGAAATTTTTCCCTGGTATCGGACATAAAAGAAACGTCTGAAGCACCGGCGTACGGCGCTGCGACGCGTTTGCTTTATTAAATTCCCGCATGTTAAAATTTCTGAAAATCAGGAGAACCGCATGTCTGAAACCATAAAGATAGGCCTGACATTTGACGATGTTTTATTGTTGCCCGCAAAGTCCGAAGTAATGCCGAATGATGTCCTGATCCACACTTATCTGACCCGCAATATCAGGATCAATATCCCGATTCTCAGCTCTGCCATGGACACAGTGACCGATTCCTCGATGGCCATAGCGATTGCGCGCGAAGGCGGCATCGGCATAGTGCACAGGGCCATGTCGCCTGAAAATCAGGCGTTTGAAGTCGACAAGGTGAAGAAGTCCGAAAGCGGCATGATCATAGACCCCATCACCATATCGCCCGACGCCTTGATCGCCGAAGCGATGGCGCTCATGGAAAGGTATAAAATCTCGGGCGTCCCTGTTACGGTCAAGGGAAAACTTGTCGGGATACTTACCAACAGGGACCTGCGTTTTGAGACGAAGATGAACAAGAAAGTCTCAGAGGTCATGACAGGGGAAAAGCTTGTGACCGCATTCCCCGGCACTACGCTCGAAGAGGCCAAGGGGCTTCTGAACAAGTACAAGATCGAGAAACTCCCGATTGTCGATAAAGAGTTCAGGCTGAAGGGTCTGATCACAATAAAGGACATAGAGAAGCGGAAGAAATATCCGAATTCCTGTAAAGACAAGCTCGGCAGACTTATGGTTGGGGCCGCTGTCGGCACAGGCGAAGACACGATGAAAAGGGCGGAGCTGCTTGTGCATGCAGGCGTGGACGTGATCGTGATCGACACTGCGCACGGCCATTCCAAGGCGGTCATGACTACGTTGACCAAAATTAAAAACAAATTCGATATAGATATCATCGCCGGAAATGTCGCGACAGCGGAAGGGACGCTCGACCTCATAAAGGCAGGGGCGGATGCGGTCAAGATCGGCATAGGACCCGGCTCGATCTGCACCACCAGAATAGTCGCGGGCGCCGGAGTGCCGCAGCTCACAGCCATAAAGGAATGCCATGCGGTGGCGAAGAAATACAAGACGCCGATTATAGCGGACGGCGGAATTAAGTATTCGGGAGACATAACCAAGGCCCTGGCAGCAGGCGCCACATCGGTCATGATAGGCAGTCTTTTTGCCGGCACGGACGAGTCTCCCGGCGAGACGATTCTTTATCAGGGCAGGAGCTATAAAGTTTACCGGGGCATGGGTTCAATCGGCGCCATGGAGCAGGGCGCAAAGGACAGGTATCAGCAGGAAGGCGTTGAGACAAAAAAACTCGTACCCGAGGGTGTTGAAGGCAGGGTGCCCAACAAGGGTTCTCTTTCGATGTGCATACATCAGCTTCTCGGCGGTCTGAGGTCCGGTATGGGCTATTGCGGCGCAAAGGACCTGGCCGAACTCAGGAGAAAGGCAAAGTTCATCCGCATAACCAACGCGGGGTTGAGGGAAAGCCATGTGCATGACGTCATAATTACGAAGGAAGCGCCCAACTACAGGCCCGAGTGGTAATTGCTCCGGTCAGTTATGTGTTCACACTAATCAATCACCCCGGAGCTATAAAAAATGAATAACGACAAAATACTGGTCCTGGATTTTGGATCGCAATATACGCAGCTCATCGCCCGCAGAATAAGGGAAAACAAGGTCTACTCCGAGATATTCCCGTTTAACGCTCCGATCGAAAAGATAAGGCAGTTCAAGCCGGACGGGATCGTGCTTTCAGGCGGCCCTTCGAGCATATATGACGCTCAGGCGCCCATTGCGGATTTGCAGATATTCGATCTCGGCATTCCGGTCCTCGGCATTTGCTACGGCATGCAGCTCATGGCCCATTGTCTCGGCGGTAATGTTGCAAAGGCGGCCAAGAGGGAATACGGACATGCGGCGCTGGCGGTCGACAACGACTCCAACCTCCTTTGGGGAATTTCACAACAGAGCAGGGTCTGGATGAGCCACGGCGACAGGATAGAGAAGATGCCGCAGGGCTTTCAGTCCATCGCGCACACCGACAATTCACCCGTAGCAGTCATGGCGAACACGGAAAAGAAATTTTATGCGATGCAGTTCCATCCGGAAGTCGTTCATACGGACGAGGGCGCGCGGATACTGCACAATTTCGTTTTCGGCATCTGCGGCTGCAAGCCTACATGGGAGATGTCTTCGTTTGTGGACTGGTCGGTGTCCGACATCCGCAATACAGCCGGCGGCAAAAAAGTGGTCTGCGCCCTCAGCGGGGGCGTCGATTCTTCTGTTGTGGCCTTGCTGGTGCACAGGGCGATAGGCGACAACCTTACATGTATTTTTGTCGACAACGGGCTTCTGAGAAAGGGAGAGGCTGAAAAGGTCAAAAGGACCTTTGAAGACCATTTCCATATCAGGCTTGTCTACGTGGATGCAAGAAAAAGATTTCTCGAAAAGCTGAGCGGCATTACAGAACCTGAAAAGAAGCGCAAGGTTATTGGCTATGAATTTATTTCAGTGTTCGAGGAAGAGGCAAAAAAAATAGAAGACGCCGAATTCCTCGCGCAGGGGACCCTTTATCCCGACGTTATAGAGAGCGTTTCATTCAAGGGGCCCTCTGCTGTTATCAAGAGTCATCATAATGTAGGCGGACTCCCCGAGGTGATGAAACTGAAGCTGGTGGAACCTCTGAGGGAGCTGTTCAAGGACGAGGTCAGGGTGCTTGGCGAGGAGCTGGGCCTGCCTGAAGAGATATGCTGGAGACAGCCTTTTCCCGGACCCGGGCTGGCCATACGCTGCATCGGCGAGATCAACGCAGCCCGTCTGGACATACTGCGGGAGGCGGACGCCATAGTCCTCGAAGAAATCAAGTCTGCCGGGCTGTACAGGGACATATGGCAGGCGTTTGCCGTGATACTGCCGATCCAAAGCGTGGGCGTCATGGGAGATGAAAGGACATATGAAAGCGTTGTCGCGGTCAGGGCCGTAACGAGCCTCGACGGGATGACGGCGGATTGGGCGAAGATCCCTTATGAACTGCTCGGCAGGATATCCAACAGAATTATTAACGAAGTGAAAGGCGTCAACCGGGTTGTTTACGATGTAACCTCCAAGCCTCCGGGCACAATAGAATGGGAGTGAGAAAACAGTAATTGCCGTTTAATGAGGCGGCTGCCGGCAATGCCCCTCTGTCCCCTGTTTCCCTCGCGGCATTTTTCTTAACGTCCGTCAAATGTTATAATTCGCTATCAAACCGGCAGGCAGGATACATTAGATGGACATAAAGACTTATCTGAAAGATAAAAGGGAAACGATAGACTCCTTCTTCCGCGAATATTTCAGGGATAAATTCAGACCGCCCGTCCTCCAGGAGGCGATGCTGTACTCTCTTTTCGCTGGAGGCAAAAGAATCAGGCCGGTGCTTGCGCTTGCTTCATACGAGGCCTGCGGCAGGGACTCTGCCGAAATAGTCCCTTATGCAGCGACGCTTGAACTCATCCATACCTATTCCCTGATCCATGACGACCTCCCTGCAATGGACAACGACGACCTGAGGCGCGGCAAACCAACGAACCACAAAGTATACGGCGACGCAACAGCAATCCTTGCCGGCGATGCGCTTCTGACCGAGGCGTTCAGTATTCTCTCCGACCCGTCTCTCGGCAGAAACATGAACGTGGGCGATCTGGTACGGGCTTCGCATGAAATCTCATCGGCGTCCGGGGCCGGAGGAATGGTTGCCGGACAGGTGCAGGATATGCTTTCCGAAAATGCGGAACCGGACATCGATACCCTGCATTTTATTCACAGGCACAAGACGACCGCCCTGCTGCGCGCCTCTGTGCGCATAGGCCCGATGCTGGCCGGAGCGCCGGATGCGCAGCTCGACGCGCTTACGAACTACGGTGAAAACATAGGCCTCGCTTTCCAGGTTGTCGATGATATACTTGATGTAGAAGGAGATACCGAGGTCATCGGCAAGCCCAGGGGCTCAGACGAGAAAAGAAACAAGATGACGTATCCGCGCCTGTACGGCATAACCAGGTCCAGGGAAATTGCGAAGGACCTTATCTCGGAGGCGGTTGCCTCTCTGGGCATGTTCTCTTCCGAGGCCGACCCTCTGAGGGAGATCGCATATTATCTGCTTGGAAGGAGCAACTGATGTTTCTCGAACATATAAATTCACCCGCGGACCTAAAGAAATTAAACACCGAAGAACTCGGCAAACTGGCCGAAGAGCTGCGTGAAACGATCATACGGACTGTTTCGCTCAACGGAGGCCATCTGGCTTCCAGTCTTGGCGTAATAGAGCTTACCCTGGCCCTTCATCAGGTGTTCGACTGTCCGACCGACAAAATAATATGGGACGTGGGCCACCAGTCATACAGTCATAAACTCATCACCGGCAGACGGGACAGGTTCGACACCATAAGGAAGGAAAACGGGCTTTCCGGATTTCCGAAGATCTCGGAGAGCATATATGACGCCTTTGGCACCGGCCACAGTTCGACCTCGATATCCGCTGCTCTGGGCGTGCTGGAAGGGCGCGACAGGAACAAACAGGATTTCAAGGTGATAGCGGTCATAGGCGACGGCGCAATGACCGGCGGTCTTGCCTTTGAAGGACTGAACAACGCCGGTCATCTGAAAAAGGACCTTGTCGTAATACTCAACGACAACGAGATGTCCATATCGCAGAACGTCGGCGCGCTTTCGGCGTACATGAACCGCATACTCACAGACGAACGCTACAGAAAATTCAAAAAAGAGACGAGGTCTTTTCTCGAAGGCATTCCCAAGCTCGGCGCGCCGGTCGCCAAGATGGCGCAGAAGGCCGAGGAGACCATAAAGGGCCTCATACTCCCCGGCGTTCTTTTCGAGGAACTGGGTTTCGACTATGTCGGCCCGATCGACGGCCACAACATCGAGGCTCTTATGGAAACACTCAGGAGGATAAAGAGTTCTTCTTCGCCCACTCTGGTGCATGTTATAACGAAGAAGGGGAAGGGCTATGAATTTTCCGAGAAAGACCCGTGTGTCTTTCACGGGGTTGGGCCCTTTGAACCTGAGACTGGTTCGCAGATAAACGTAAGGGAAGGCATTTCGTACAGCGCCCTGTTCGGCCGCACGCTCACGGAGCTGGCTGTTGAGGACAAGAGGATTGTAGCGATATCGGCTGCCATGAAAGAGGGCACCGGACTGGAATGCTTTGCTGAAAAACATCCTGAGAGGTTTTATGACGTCGGCATAGCCGAACCGCATGCCGTGACCTTCGCTGCAGGCCTCGCGACGCAGGGACTCCGTCCGGTTGTGGCGATATATTCCACTTTTTTGCAAAGGGCTTATGATGAGATCATACACGACGTATGTCTTCAGGAGCTTCCTGTTTTGTTCGCGATCGACAGGGCGGGCATTGTCGGCGAAGACGGCCCCACGCATAACGGTCTGTTCGACATCTCTTTTCTCAGACCTGTGCCGAACCTGACGGTGATGGCTCCCAAGGACGGTCCTGAGCTGGAGGCGATGATCAGGTTTGCGTTGAGCCTGCCCGGGCCTTCGGCAGTGCGCTATCCCAGGGGCATGTCCGCGGCGCTGGATGCGTCGGGTTGCGAAATAGCCGCGGGGCGCGCTGAAATATTGATGAGCGGTCATGATATCGCTGTTGTCGCGGTCGGCAATTCCGTTATACCGGCCTTCAGGGCGGCTGTAAGGCTTGAGCAGTCCGGCATTCATGCTACTGTTATTAATGCGCGTTTCATTAAGCCGATGGACAAGGAACTCATCCTGCGCGCCGCATCCCTGATCCCCCGCATCATAACTGTTGAGGAACACAGCCTTCAGGGAGGGTTCGGGAGCGCTGTCATGGAATGTCTGAACGACGCGGAGATGACGAACGTGCGTGTAAAGAGGATCGGCATCCCTGATAATTTTGTCGAACAGGCCGGTCCGGGCAGACTGAGGGCCAAATACGGAATCGACGAGGAAGGCATTTTTCAGGCCGCGCTCGCGATTATGAACGAGCCTGCCTGCAGGAGTTGAGCCGGCATGCTGCCGGCCGTTCCCCGGCGCCTGTTCGTGAAAATCCCATGAAAGCCACATGAAGACAAAAGACAGGCTGGATAAGATAATGACCGAAAGGGGCCTCGTGAAAAGCAGGGAGCGGGCGAGGGCACTGATCATGGAGGGCAAGGTGATGGTCGGCGGGGCGGTCTCGTCAAAGGCCGGGACCATGCTGCCTCAGGATGCCGTTATTTCACTGAAGGCCGACATGCCGTATGTCGGCAGGGGCGGATTAAAACTTGAGGCAGCGCTTGAGCATTTCGGCATTGACACAGAGGGAAGGATTATCATGGATGTCGGCTGTTCGACCGGCGGGTTTACAGACTGCGTACTGAAACGAAATGCGCGCAGGGTGTACGCTATAGACGTTGGTCACGGCCAGTTTGACTGGTCGCTCAGACACGACCCGAGAGTCGTACTCCTTGAGAAGACCAATATACGCTTTCTTGACAGGGGGGCGGTGGCTGAGGCTGTGGACCTTGCTGTTATTGACGTCTCTTTTATTTCGCTTGCGCTGGTGCTGCCGCCGGTCCGTGAATTCCTGGGGCAGGCAGGCGAGGTGCTCGCCCTTGTAAAACCCCAGTTCGAGGTCGGAAAGGGCATGGTCGGCAAGGGAGGCATTGTAAGGGACGAGGCGGCGCGTGCAGCGGCTGTGGAAAACATCAGGGACAGGTCAGTGGATATGGGGTTCCGGGTGAAGGGACTCTTTGAATCGCCTGTGAGGGGACAGAAGGGCAATATTGAATATTTTATCTACCTGGGGAGAGACTAAATGGAAGACGTAAAACTTATAGGACTGGATTTATCCACAACCTCCTGGGAAGTAATTGAGGTGCTCATTGAAGACACCTCGGAGCCGGGTGTTGTCGATGAGGTCGCAAGGGCCAATACCGGGCGGCCGGAGATTCTTAAACTCCTTATTGAGCATCCCAATACGCCCGGCGAGGTGAGAGACTTTATTATGGGTGTGCTTCAGATGCCGGCTGTCGCGTCTAAAGATGTTGTTGCCGGCGAAAAGGAGAAGCCGGAAACGGAAATAAAACACCAGAGCCTGACGACAAAGATACAGATGCTCGGAGTTTCTGCCCGGGTGCAGCTTGCGCTCAAGGGCGGCAGGGAGATAAGGGGCATTCTGGCGAGAGACCCGAATAAACAGGTGGCGCTAAGTGTGCTGGCCAACGGCAAGATTACGGAATCTGAGATAGAGTTAATAGCAAAGAACCGGAGCTCGCTGGAAGAGTCTTTGAGGACTATATGCAAGAACCGTGAGTGGATGAAGTCTTATTCTGTAGTCTTTGCGGTGGTAAACAATCCGAAGACTCCGCCGGGTATTGCGGTGACGCATGTCGGCGACCTCAAAACAAAGGATCTGGTCATACTGGAAAAGAACAAGAACGTATGCGAAGCCGTCCGCATCGCTACAAAGAAACTGCTGGTTGCGAGACGGCCTAAATAGAAACCCCGCTTCCTGTATTCCGCGAAAAGTCCCCGCGCCGCCGTTGACCGGATTTCAGTTGACGCGGCCGAAGGCCTGCAAAAAGGCATGTACGATCTCACCGTCGAACTGACTGCCGGAGTTTGAGGTAAGTTCATTTATTGCCTTGTCCTTGTCTGAGGCCCGCCTGTAAGGTCTGTTTGACAGTATTGCGTCAAAGGTATCGGCTACCGCGATAATCCTCGCATGCAGCGGGATGTCGCTGCCTCTGAGGCCGTGGGGATAACCCGACCCGTCGAAGTTTTCATGATGGTGCAGTATTGCGGGCAACATCGGCGTCATGTATTTCAGGGGCTTGAGTATTTCCACTCCCTTTGCGGGATGGCTCTTGATATCCTCCATTTCCTTATAAGACAGGCGCTTGGGCTTGCCGAGTATGAAATCGCTGATGCCGATCTTGCCTACGTCATGCAGCATGGCCGCTATTGCGAGACGCTCTTTCTCTTTTTCCTCCAGGGAGAGGGTTGAAGCGATCATTTCGCTGTAATGCACCACGCGCCTGCAATGGCCGTACGTCCCGAGGTCCCTTTTTTCTATTGCCTGCGCAAGGGATGAAAGCACGTCGAGATGCATTTTATTGAGTTCTTCAGTCCTTTCGTTCACCTTGGTTTCCAGCTCTGTCAGCATCCGGTTTTGTTGATTGTCGAGGTCCCTTTTTTTATTAACGTAGTCAATGCTCCTGATCAGGTCGGCGACAAAGAACGGCTTGCTGATAAAGTCCGAGGCGCCTCTTTTCAGAGACTCGACCGCCCGCCCCTGGGTGCCGTTGCCGGTTATAATCACGAAATAAAGGTCCTGTTTAACACGGGACAGCCTGTTCATCAACTCAAGTCCGGTTATAGGGCCGAGGAAGTAGTCGATAAAGGCTATATCGAACTGTTCCTCTTCTACAAGCCTGACGGCCTCGTCGGGGTGGGAGGCGGTCTTTGTATCATACCCGAGGTCCTTGAGCATTGCGGAATAGAGCTCCAATATTCTGATTTCGTCGTCGACCAGCAGGATCCGCGTGTCCGTCTTCATTATTCCCCCTTTATGGTTTGCGTTTTGAATTATACTCGCAAGTTGCATGCCGCTTTGTAACGTCCGGAAATTAAGGCGATCATGGAGATGGGACCGGAATTTCCAGGGCATAATGCCTTAACGGAAGGGCGTTATGCCCTCTGTTTCAGCGTGGGAGGGTGATTATGAACGTGGAACCTTTTTCAGGTTCACTCGTAACATTGATAGAGCCGTTGTGGTTGGAAATTATCTTGCCGGCAATTGAAAGGCCCAGCCCTGTCCCGCCCTTATTGGACCTGGTTGTGAAGAAGAGGTCGAATATACGGTTGATATGTTCAGGCAGTATCCCGGGGCCTGAGTCCGATATCCCGACCACCGCCGAGCTTCCTGTGTCTTCGGTCGTAATCGTGACCGCGCCGCTGTCTTCCATGGCGTCGAGGGCATTGGTAAGTATCGAAAGAAAGACCTGTCTCAATTCACCCTCATTGCCGCGCACGACCAGTTTTCCGGACGCGGATCTGTTCACCACCCTGACACGGGCCAGCCTTCCCTGAAAGCCCAGGATCTCCAGCGCTTTTGCAACGGTTTCATTGAGGTCGACTTCTTCCGGTTCATCCGCGGATTTTCTCACATAAGAGAGTATGCCGCCGGTAATATTTTTGCACCTCAGAATCTCCTCTTCGATGATCTTTAAATAGTTGTAGAAGAGTTCAGGGTCGAAATTGTTTTTGGCAACCCTGTTGAGGAGTCCTTCAGTGCATCCCGCGATGGCGGAAAGAGGATTATTGATTTCATGGGCTATGCCGGAGGCCATCTGGCCGAGGGCGATAAGACGCTCGCTCATGATAAGCCTCATTTCCGCAGTCCGTTCTTCTGTGATGTCCTTTGCCACGTGTATAACTCCGTTGAACCCGGCGTCGTGAAACTGGAAGGGGAAGGTCGATATGCGGAAGATCCTGTTGACCTTCCTGTCGTGAATATCGGTCGTGACCGGCCTGTTTTCCGCTATCGTCACTTTGAGCGGGCAGTTCGAAACAGGCCGGCAGTCCCTATGAAAAAAATCATGACATTTTCGGTTGAGGACGTCCCTGGGTTCGAGCCCGAAGTGTTCGGCAAAGGCCCTGTTGCATTTAATTATGTTGAAATCCGCGTCGTGTATGGATATGAGGTCCCTGATGCCGTCAAAGGTGTCGAGCCATATCTTCTGGGACCTGGAAACTTTTACTATAGTCTCCCGGAGTTCCTCTATAAGTCTTTCCTGTTCCTTCTCTATCCGCTTGCGCTGTATGATGCCGGCCAGGGCATTGGCTATTGCATTGAGGAATTCAACTTCATGTTCGTCGCGCGCGTGGTTCTCCCTGAGGTACATGCATATCACGCCGAGGGTCTTTTTTGCGAATACGATCGGAACGCAATAATGCCCATGGGCGGTTATACCCTCATATTTTATTTCGTGGCTCTCGGTGATAGAGGCCTCGAACTGGAGTTCCTGTGACAACGCCGCCCGGCCGCATACGCATTTTCCAAACGGGACGCGGCTGCAGGCCCTCCCAACGTTTGCATTCAGTCCCCTGCTCGCGGTCATGACCAGTTCATCGGAATCCTCATCCGTGAGAAACATGCCTCCGCATGATTCCAGCGAAAGCCAGGGTATAAGGAGTGTAAGGTCCAGCGCCTTGCGCAGTATTTCTTCAAGGGAAATCGGTTCAAGCGCGATCTTAAGCAGCGAGTTTATCGCGTTCTGGGTGTCCAGATTCCGGCGTCCCTCTCCGCCCGCCTGCCTGCGGACAGACGCTTCCGCCCGGTCTGATGATTTTTTTCGTGCGCTCATTTATTTGTCCATATCAGGTTTTTATCTCAGGTCCGGCCGTTATCCCGTAGACGGCCAGTTTCCGGTAAAGTGTCTTCGGGTCGATCCCGAGAATTTCAGCAGCCCTGTGTTTGCGGCCGCCGGCTTCCTTAAGTACTTTGAGGATATGATGCTTCTCGACTTCGGAAAGCCTTCTCTCTGCTGCGCCGCGCTGCCGGGTCAGATCGGACGGAAGGTCGTCCGGCCCGATCATTTCATTTGGAGAAAGCAGGAGCGCTCTGTGCACAACGTTCTGGAGTTCCCTCACGTTGCCCGGCCAGGAATAGGAGGAGAGTATGCGCAGGGCCTCATCACCGAACTTCCTGCCCCTGAACGAAGGATTCCCCTTCGTAAAATAATCCGTCAGAAGCGGGATGTCTTCGCGCCTTTCCCTGAGGGGCGGCACGAGTATCGCAAGCCCGCTGATGCGGTAATAGAGGTCGCGTCTGAATACATCTTCGTCCGCCTGCCTGCCGAGCTCTTTATTCGTCGCAAACAGGAACTTGACGTCAACCTTAATCTCCCTCGTCCCTCCGACCCTGAAAAAACTCCGCGACTCTATTACACGCAGGAGTTTGACCTGGAGCTGCAGAGGGAGTTCACCTATCTCGTCGAAAAACACTGTGCCCTTGTCGGCGAGTTCCAGGAGACCCATCTTTCTTGAATAAGCTCCTGTGAAAGCGCCTTTCTCATGACCGAACAGTTCGCTTTCCATTATGTTTCCGGCTATTGCGCCGCAATTCACCGGAACAAAACCCGCGCCGGCCCTGGGCGAAAAATCGTGTATGGCGCGCGCAACCAGTTCCTTGCCGACCCCGCTTTCGCCGTGAATAAGGACCGGAAGTTCGGACAACGCCATTTTTTTTGCGGTCTCCAGGACGTCTAACATCGAGGGGCTGCAGGTTACGATACCGGTATGCGGCGTCTGCCTTTGCATCCGGGTCCTGAGAAGGACATTTTCGCCCAGCAGCAGCTTCTTTTCGTGGGCCTTTTCGATTATTGCCTTCAGCTCCGCCATACGGAACGGCTTGGCCAGATAATCATATGCGCCGAGCTTCATCGCTTCCACCGCAGTAGATACCTCGGCGTTGCCCGTCAGGACCACTACCTGCGTCGAGAGTTCTTCGGCCTTCAGTCTTCTGAGAACGTCCATTCCATTGAGGTTAGGCATATTGAGGTCCAGGAGCAGGACATCGTATTCATCGTTCCCCAGCAGTTCTACCGCCCTGGTCCCGTTGTCGGCTGTGACAACGATAAAACCCTCTGCCGTAAGTTCAGTCTCAAGGACCCTGAGCTGGTTCCTGTTGTCGTCGGCTATCAATAGCTTTATCATCAGATTTTAAGCGCAGTATGGAAAATGAGATTTCGTGTCACGGGTTATTTAGTTTATCATATCCGGAAGGAATACCGGGCGGAAAGGAATACCGGCCCGGGCGCAGGGTTGGTTCAGTCTTTCACAAGCGGCCGGGCCGGAAAGGCCTTTGTCGGCCGCTTGTGATCGGAAACTATACCTTGAACTTTTGCAGTTCCGACTGGAGGTTGACTGCGTCCGCCTTCAGCGACGCAATGACCGCGTTCATATCGTTTGACGATATGATCAGCCTTCCGGTGGTTTCCTTGATCTTTTCCATGGAGCGCACTATTTCAAGGCTCATCTCTCTCTGTCTGCCTGTTGCGTTTACTATTTGCGAGGCCTGCTCGGTTACGTTTTCGATGACGTGCGAGATCTGTTTGCTTCCGTCTCTCTGCTCGCCTGTGGAGGTCATGACCTGACGTGACAAATCCTTTACCTTGTCGGTAGAATCGATAATCAGCATGCTGCCTTTGTTCTGCTCCTGAATGGCGCGGGAAATAGTCTCGGTCTGTGAGGTCATGCCTTCTATAGCGTCGGTAATCTGCTTTATAACAATGGACTCTTCCGAAGTCGCCCTCTGGATAGCCTTAGCCATTTCCGTAGAGGCCCTGGAGCTGTCAAGAATATCCCTCAGAGCGGTATCCACAGCCCTGACCAGCACCAGCCCTTTTTCAACTGCGTGTATGCCGTCTGAGGCCATTCTGATGCTGGATTTCATGACGTCCTGCACGGACTTGATCATGGACGCTATTTCGCCCGTGGATACGGATGTGCGCTCAGCAAGGTTTTTGATCTCGTCCGCCACGATAGAGAACCCTTTCCCGTGCTCCCCGGCCTTTGAAGCGAGAATCGCGGCATTCAGGGCCAGCAGGTTTGTCTGGTCCGCCACATCGTCTATAACATTGAGGATCTTGCCTATGTCGTTCGTCCTTTTGCCGAGCATATTTATGACATCCGACAGGGCCACGACGCTGTTCTTGATGTTTTCCATGCCTGTCATGGCGGCGGTAGCGGATTCCAGACCCTTGCTTGAGGCGTTCGTCGTTACCGTCTCCGCAAGTCCGACAGATTCACTGGCCCTGTATTCGATGTCTTTTGTAGTGGCATTTACCTCTTCTATCGAGCTTGCTATCTCGCTTGAGGAGGCTGTCAGGTTGTCCAGGCTTGAGGCGATCTGTTTGATCGTGGACACCATTTGTTCAACCGAGGATGCGGTGTCGTGGGCGGACTGGCTGAAGATATTGGCGTTTTCAGCGATATTTTCGATTGAGGCGGACATCTCAAATATTGCGGATGAACTTTCCACAGCATTTTCCGCAAGGTTCCCCGCGCTGACGGACGCCTGCGCGATGGATTTGTCGATTTCCTCAACTGCTGACGCGGTTTCGGCAACCGCTTTTTTCTGAACGTCTGCCGCCGACAGAACTATGGTAGACAGTCCGGCAATATTGGACGTGACAACGTTGACACTCTGGGTGATACCCGCTATTTTTGAAAGCATGTCCTTGAGATTGAGCGACATCCTGTTGATCGCGTTGCCGAGAGAGGCCACCTCATCGTTTCCCTCTACGGAAACTATATATGTCAGGTCTCCGGACGCTATTTTGTCGGCAGCCTTTTCCATCTTTATAATCGGCCTTGTGATGAACTTTGTGATAAAGAAATTAATGAGTCCCAGAGACAGGAAAAAGCAGACCACGGATATCGCCAGCGCCCAGATGAGCAGCTCATGCATCTGTGAGTTGATCGCCTGCCTGTTTACCCCGGCGCGAAGTGCTCCCACCGGTTTTCCGTCAGGACCCAGCAAGGGGAAGGAAAGATCATAGTGCGCGCCCGCCGACTGGATCATTTTCTTGCCGGAGGACAGCGCAATACGGGAAGTCTCGTCGCTGAGCTGCTTTCCGGCATTTGTCTGATCGGTGTGAAAAAGCACCTTCCCCTTCATATCCGTAATCATGGCATACCCTATGGCGCTGTCGCTGTTCTTAAGGTCTTTAAGCTTTTCGTCCACGCCTTCAAGGGACTCGACAGGCACGCCGAGGCTGATGACCTTTTCGAGGTCTTTATGCAGACCCTCGACAAAGGCGTCGCTCCTTGAAAGTATTGCGGACCTGAATTTCCCGGCAGCCACAAGGGTAAGGACGCCGGTATTGACCGCCAGTATGCAAAGGAGAATAATTCCGACTATAAAGACCGCTTTTTTCTGAAGACCCAAATTCATTTTATTACCCTGGTGGCCGAACTCAGCAGGTCAAAAGGTATCTTGAGGCCCAGTTCCGTGGCTTCCCTGAGGTTTATGATCATGTCGATCCTCCTTGGTGATACTACCTGCATGCCTGAAGGCTTGGCGCCTCTTATGACCTTTGCGGCCAGCTTTGCCGCTTCCATGCCCTGTTCCTGGGGATTGGCTGTTATCGTCAGAACAACCCCTATATTTTCCCCTCCGCCGATCGTGGAGGCGGTGGGAATTTTGGATTTGCGCGCTATGCCCATAATGTTGTTGATGCAATGCATGGCAGCGCAGCCCGTTGTCAGAAAAAGGGCATCGACATTTGCTATCTTTGAGAGGTCTTCAGCCTTTTTTATGCTGAATTTCGTGGACCGGAACCCCATGCCGCCCTCCATTTGTTTTACCTCGTTTGCCTGGATCACAGTGTCTTTCTCCGATTCGCTGAATACTACGCCCAGCGAGGAAAAATTCGATATGCTTCTGAAGTTTTTGAGAAGGCTTGCAACCGGCACTTTCGAACTGATCCCGGTAGCGTTTTTCCCTGTGGCCCCGACCGCGGCAGGGTCAAAGACTCCCGCATAAACTATAGGCACGGACGAGGTCTCGTTCATGGCCGCAAGCGTCGCAGGAGCTCCGTAGGCCACGATTATGTCGGAGCCCACGGCCACCAGTTTCCTGGCCGCATTCACCCAGGACATCGGTTCAGGCGAAGGGCTCTGCAGTACAACTTCCGCGTGCCCCGGACCAAAGCCTTCGGCCGCAAGCGTACCTATGAAGGCCTTGTGGATTTCCTTGTAGTAAGGAGTGTTGCCGGTCATGATGATGCCGATTGTTTTTTCGGCCGCGGACGCGGCCGGCGGCAAAGACAGAACCACCGCAATTGCGATGAACAACAAAAGGATGTTACTTATTGACCTCAAAATCAATCCGAAGCGTATCATGTTATCTTTCCCTTCCCCTGACATATGTCTTTCCCTTCTCCCTACCATCTTTTTGACAGCGTCAACAGTATCAAATGCGCCGTGCCGTTATTTATATCGTCATATGGGTTGTTTATCAGATCCCTCAGCCCTGAGTATTTGTACTGAAAGCCTGCCGCATACCCTCCGCTGAATCTGTAATCCGCCGCAGCGGTATAACTGGTCTCCCTGGCCTTGAGCTCCGAAAAAAGCGCTATATCGTCCGGGGCCGAGAGGTTGACATCATGCGTGAAGAATTTTCCGTTGCTTGTGGTTATACCTGCGCCGCCTCTGAGACTGATCCTGTCGCTCGGCATGTAGACGACGTCCAGCGCGTAGCTGTGCGACAGCATCTTGTTCGGCACCGCAACATCTGTTATTGAGCTTACAGCGATGTCCTGCTTGATTACATCATGCATATAGGAGTAACTCGCCGTACAGCTGAGGTTCTTTAACGGCATCACTGTTACGCTGCCGAGGAGCCTGTCCTTCTTTACGTCGCGGTTGGTTGGGGCAGCCTGAGCCTTGGGGTCGAAATCAATGAAAACAGAATCCGACTTTTCCCTGCCGACTATATAACTTACCAGAGCGCTGACCCTGGTGAGGGGCGTCCAGACAAGGGACACCCTTCCTTCATCCGCATTTTCAGGCTCCACGTTGAACTCGGGTCTGGCGATCTCCTTATGTGTATACTTTGTTTTGATGCTGAGGGTTTTAAAAAGTCTTATATCCGCTGACAGAGATGCAATATTGCGCTTGGTGCTGTCCGGCAAGCCCCATTCGTCCGCGCTCTTCCGTCTTACATCCTCGAACGTATACTCTCCCCGTATGGTTAGACCGGTCACAATCCGGTATCTGACCGTGGCAGTAAGGTTGTCGGATATTGATGAGATTGAATCCTTGATGGTCGAATAGGGAACTGCGCCTCCGGGCTTCGTATAAATATAGGTATTGAGCGGATTATCCAGCGCTGTAACTGTAACGCTCGAAGGGCTGTCGATGTCGGCCTTTTTGTGCCGGTATTTCAGAAAGACCGCGACCTGCGGAGAGGCGGTCCATGTCAGGTCTCCCGTGCCCGTAAAATAAGTTGCCTTTGCGCCGCTGTCCTCATTCTTTCTTTCAGTCCTTGAAACCGTTGCTGCTGCCGTAAATCCGCCTGAAAAAGAAGTATGCAGTTTTAACGCATTGGAAGAGCCCTTGAGGTCGGGGATCAGGTTGTGAAAATAATCGCCCGCCGCTCTCCTGACAACAGCCGGGCTGCCTGAGGTAAACGCTGTATAACTGCCTGACATGGCGCTGTCCCTGCCCGAGTCGAATCTCTTTTCGCTGTGTGAAAAGTCGGCTTCAACAGGCCCCAGATGGCTGTTTATCCCGACCGTAATATTTGTTGTCCGGGTATCGATATCCCTCTGCTCCGAGGTCCTGAACCCGCTGCGCGGGCTGGAAGAACCCTTAAGAAAGCTGTGCTGCTGCTGGGTACCGTCCCTGTCTATCAGGCTGCCGTCCAGATATACGTGAAACGGAAAATCGTGGGTCTTGAACCTGAGAGAAAAAGTGTTCATTCCGAATTTCGTCCCGTATTTCACGTCTTTGTCGAGCACGTTTACCCTGTAATCGGAGTTTGCCGTGTTAAGGTCCACAGGCGCCAGATTATCCAGGTTATGGAACAGGGTCCTGTTTATGGTCCTGAAGATAACCATATCCTCATAGGCATAGCTCATGTCCCAGAAATAGTCTTTTCTGTTCAATGCATCCGCGACCAGATGGAACCTGTGCGGAAAGGGCAGGAGCCTGAGTTCTCCGCCGAGGACGACTGAATCGTGGATAAAGGAGTATTCATCCGCGCGCGGGGAACCGGTAAGTCCTGTAAACCCGTATCCCCCGTAGACCCTTGTCTGAGGCTTGATCTCAGGGAAGGTATAGGGTTCTTCAGGCATGATTTCTCCGACCTCTGATACGGTCTCCTGTGAGGCTTCGGACTGCGCAGCCTCTTCGACCGCTTTATTGTTCAGCTGGATCTCCCCGGCAAAGGCGGGATACCCAAAACACAGTGCTAAAACAAGAGCAATATATAATTTGTTCATTGCGTTCTCCCTCACTGTATGAACCTTCCCGCGCCGCTGGGGGAGGGAAGATCAGTCCCGTGTATCTGAGAATGACAATCTGTGCACCTGGTGTAGATCGCGCCTTTTCGTTCAAGAACAGGCACTCCGCCGCTTACTACACCGTGCGGGTTGTGGCACTGCATGCAGAGAAAAGGCTGGGACGCTTTGAGCATGTTATTGTTGACCGAGCCGTGAGGGCTATGGCAGTTCCTGCAGTCCTCGGTCACGTCCGCATGCTCAAAGACAAAGGGACCTTCTTTTTCAGCATGACACTGCGAACAGGTCTCTTTTACGGTCGATTTGCGAAGAAGCTTATCGTTGTCCATGCCGTGAGGGTCATGGCAGTCGTTGCAGAACACCTTTTTCTCCGGCACCGGATGATGGCTTGGAAGCGCAAACTCAGCCTTTATCTCCATATGGCATTTTTCGCACATCTCGCCTATCTCCCTGGGCTTTACCTTAAGGTCGGGTCCCGCATGCAGTTTATGGCAGTCGCTGCACGATACGTCCGCAACCGCATGCGCGCCGGCATTCCAGTTGTGAAGATTGAAGGTGGCGTTTGCGCTGTGACACTTAAGGCATATAAGTGACTGCGCCTGGGAAGGCAGGTTTTTCGTGTCTATCAATGTCTTATAATCGCAGGCGGTCTTTTTGCCCGCTTTTGCATCTTCCTCGACCTTCTCGGGGGTAAGCCCTTCGATAGCGAGGCTGCCGGGCCCATGGCACGACTCGCAGTCCACCAGGGGCAGGCCGGACTTGGAAGAAAGCTGGGCGCCCATGGTGCTGGCCTCGAAGTCCCGTTTCAGGTCGTCGTGGTAGTGGCAGGCAGCGAGGCATGTGCGGGTCCCCACATAATTAGCGTCTATCCGTCCCGCTATCATCTTTTCGTACTCTTTAATGGGGAGAATGGGTTTTGAGACTCTCAGGGACTGGCAGCCGGCAAGGACCAACACCAGAGCGACCAGATAATACAGGGATTTCCTGCCATGCGTCATAAATTTTCCTCCTGATTTATTTGCTGATAGAACATTTTGTCGGGCGCTGCCCGCCCCGGAACCGGCGGCTGCCGGCGCAAGCCTTCACCCCCTGCTGTGGACCGTCCGCCGAAACAAAGAAATAAACATTCCAAACAAGTGAGAAGAAAAAAATAAACTCAGTGCCCGGCCTTGCCCGACTGATAAAATAAGATGATAAATAATAAGAATATTTTGATTTTTAGTCAATAAAAACTTTGACAAACCGAAGCTTTGACCGGAAGGACTTTATGCGCGCCGTGCCGCGAAAGGATTTTTGACTATAATTTGGATTCCGGGTCCTCCATTCGTATCTCCACGGCCTTTATAAATGCTAAAATAAATATGGACGGATGTCCAAACTATGATGATTGATAAAGTTTATGACGGCCCCGGGAACTTGGTGCTGCCCCCGGGAAGACCTTGTGCCGGGCCTGCCTGAGACTTTTCAGCCGTGCTGACGGCGGCCGAGCAATGACTGGTAAAGCGGCGGCGTTTCAACCAGTTCAACGCGGAACATCTGTTTCATGCCTGCGGAGTCGGGCGATCCCGGCAACCCGGCGATCCAGTCGTTGGTCCTGACAACACGGCCCTTTAGTTGAATTGACTGCGAATCAGGAAGAGAAAGAGTGATGTTTAAAAGCGCGCCGTATTCAAGACAGGCTTCCGAAGTAATGCATAACGAGTTGTCGGAGGCATAACAAGTCGTCCCTGTGACCCCGTCGTCAAAAACGATCGGATATCTCTTCTCCGGCACAGGGGCGGTCAGTATCTTTTTCAGCATTATGATATCGACGGGTTTTTCGAAAAAGCCGAACGCCCCGTTTGTGAAGGCCCGTTCTTTGGCTTTCCTGTCAGTCCGCGAAGATACTACTACCACGATGCTTTCCGGATAAAGATGTTTTATGTAGGCGAGCAGTTCGAGGCCGTCGATATCCGGAAGTCCGATATCGAGGGTGACGACATCGTAAGGCCTCAGGCGCAACGCTGTGACCGCATCATGTCCTGTTGCCGCAACCGAAACGTCCCCGAAATCTCCGCGAAAGAACCGCTTCATGCCGTAGACAAGGAATTCGTTGTCGTCGACAATAAGAATGCTTTCCGGCCGGTTATGCCGCTTCATTTTCATCACACCTGAAATATTCAATACAGTAAAACATCCGGAATGGTCAAGTTTATCCGATTGAAATGTCAATTGCAAGACCTCTGCCGGCGCGTCGAAGAAGGCGCTTCACAGACTTGTAGCTGACGGCAACAGCATGTTATGCAGGCGAATCAACGACTTGCCGCAGAAGGACCTTTTAAATATATTTTTCAATCTTCGATACCTCACAGCTTGCTGCGGGTAGTTCATTTCAGGAAATTTGTCGTCGGACTCGGCTAAAATATTAATATGAGGCGGACATTGCTGGCCGGTTAAAACAGAGCGCCCTGAAGGGGCTCTTCTCCTCGTAATTTAAGTCTATCAAGATTCAGAGTCATAATATCAATGAGGGCCTTTCTTTCAAACAGCATTTCTCTGATCACTC
>Ga0334722_10002207_pt1 | contig 22427 bp, 30 predicted proteins | sample C3_bottom_MG_FD_207210 | JGI IMG/M metagenome (GOLD analysis project Ga0334722, IMG submission 207210) | Sediment microbial communities from Yellowstone Lake, YNP, Wyoming, USA - C3_bottom | ecosystem: Environmental > Aquatic > Freshwater > Lake > Sediment | place: USA: Wyoming | collected... | reverse complement strand
GGCTATGTAGAGGCTAGGCTTCTGGAGGCTCTGGGGGAGGCCCGGCTTGCGCTTGAGTTTCTGGAGAGGGGCCTCACCCGCAACGCCGCGTGTAAGGCGTTTCAAGCTTGGAAGGCGCTTATGGCGGCTCTCCTCAGGCTTGAGCTGGAGAGGCTGAAGGCCCTGGCTAAGACCGAGGAGGAGAGGAGGTGGCTCGTGTCGAAGGCCGTGCCGCGGGTCCCGACGACTAGGTTGAAGGAGCTGTCCCGCCTGTTGGAGGAGGCTGGGCATGAGGGTATTCCTTTTGTGACGGCTCTCGCCCTCGACCTCCACGAGTACCAATACCACGGCCCTGATCCAGACATGGCGCTGTCGAAATACACGACGAGGGAGTCAGCCGCCGCCGACGTCCTGCTACTCCTCAAAGAACTCGCCAGGCGCGTCGAGGCGCTCAAAGGACGCGTCAAGTGGAGCGAGGAGCTGGAAAAAGCGCTGGAGGAGACGATGCAAGCCTTGAGACCGCCAAAGCGCTTGTCAATATAGGCGTCACCTTAACCGTGGTTCCGAGAAGAACCGCCAAGGAATTCCAACTGCACCATAATAGGCAAGAGGAGAGCCATGACGGCAAAGGGCACTACGGAACTCAACGAATGCATGAGCGTCGTGGGGGTCGTGGGCAGAAGAGCATACACGCATATACCGTGTCCAACGAGATGGACATTGTGCTGATCGGCGCAACGACGCTGGAGACCCAAGGCCTCGAAGTAGACCCAGCCACGGGAAGCTTAAAGAAGCCGCGACACAACGCCGCCCACATACGCCGCAACAACGCCTCGCTGGCCTCAGAAGGGCCGAATCCATCTAAGTCGCTCAACACGGCGCCACGTAGCGGCCCCGCGCCGCCGACACAAAACCGCCGAAGGGCCGTGGAGGCCCTCGCAGAGGCGCTGACCAACGCCGTGAGAAGCGCCGCCGGCGAAAAGGCGCTTGAGACAATACGGCAGAGGGGCTACCTGGACCGGCACACCTACGTCGAAGCCCTCCAGCAGGAGTTTGCGCAGGAGCTCAGACGCCATACATGACGACAGCCTGCAAGGACGGGAAAACGCCACAAGGAACAGATGCAGACTCAACCTCGTGCTCAGATGCCTAAGTGCCGAGATAAGAGAGTTCGAGTCTTAAAGCGGCGGCTACGGCAGTACTCTCAGCCGCCGCCTACGCCAAGACCCCCTCCGGCTACATACCCCGCCGTCGCCCACAAAACGTCAACCCCCAGAGACAGCAAGAACTAGAGCTGACGTACGTCGCCGACCGCTAGCCGAAAGACGGCACGCACCTTCGCCGCGTAGAATCGGGCTGAGGCTCCCCGCCCCGTGAACCCCCTGACGGCCCTCGGCGCCGCGCTGGCCGCCGCCCACTTCGGCGTCCCCCTAGCCTACTACGCCGCCGCCAAGAGGTGGCTCGGACAGCCGTGGCGGATCAGGCCCGACCCAGCCTACGCCCCCACGGTCACCGTGGTCGTGCCCACGCACAACGAGGCCAGGCACGTCGAGGAGAAGCTGGAGGACATCTACAGGCAGGACTACCCCCGCGACAGGCTCGAGGTGATCGTCGTGGACTCCGCCAGCACGGACGGCACGGCCGAAAGGGCCAGGAGATGGGCGGCCGCGCACCCCGACGTGGACGCCGAGGTCGTGGAGGAGCCCGAGAGGCGCGGCAAGGCCGCCGCCCTAAACGCCGCGCTGGGGATGGCCCGGGGCGAGGTCTTCGTCATCACGGACGCCGACTGCCGCTGGCCCCAGAGGGACGCCCTCCGCCGCGCCGCCGCCTGGCTCGCCGACCCCGCGGTAGGCGCCGTCACCTGCCTCAAGAGGCCCGCCGCCGACGGGCCCGCAGGCGTCGAGGCCGGCTACCGCGACCGCTACAACGTCCTCAGGCTCGCCGAAAGCAGGAGGTGGGCCACCCCCATCTTCCACGGCGAGCTCGCCGCCTACAAGACGGAGCTGCTGCGCAAAATCGGCGGGTTCCCCCTCGACATAGGCGCCGACGACAGCCACACGGCCGCGAGGATAGCGCTCATGGGATACCGAGCCGTCGCGGCGGAGGACCTCTGGTGCGTCGAGGCCGTGCCCCGCAGCGGCTACCACAGGTGGCGCATAAGGCGCGCCCAACACCTACTCCAGCACTTCCTAAAGACCCCCGCGGCCGAGGCCCCACCCCCCATGCGGCCCATCCTCCTCGCCGAGAAGTACATCCACCTCGCCAACCCCTGGCTGCTCCCAGCCGCCGTCGCCGCCCTCGCCGCGGCCGCCACGCCCCCCGCCCTCGCCCTGCTGGCCGCCGGAACGGCCGCGCTGGCCCTCAGGCCGTACCGGACGTGGGCCGCCGCCCAGCTCTACCTGATGGCCGCCGCCGTCAGGAACCTACGGGATAAGGAACTGATCTGGGACAAACAGGACAAGTGAAGCCTGCAACGCCCCACCCCAGGAGATGAGCCCTAAGGCGGCAGAAAGCCAAACAGGCCGCAGAGGGGGACCCCAGGCCGATATGTTGTCTGGACGGCCAGCGGCCCTATGACGGCATGGAGCAATCGGCGACGGACCACGCCATCAACAAAATCCGTATAGCGCCGACGCATGATCGCGAAGATCAGCAACGCGCTCTCCAGATCAAAGATATTTCGGTACAGAGGCTCTAAGCTCATATATCTCTTGATGGTGCTTTTCGCAAAGGCCTACAGGCTATTGTTCATAGGACAGGACCACGTCGTGCTGCCAACCATATGGGGAGCCAGGTTGATCATACCGAAGAACTCCTTCGCCGCAAATAGATACGCGACGCTCATGCTAGGCCTGGTCGAGCCCCAGTGGAAAAACAGCTTCGAGCAAGCCATAGCCAAGGCCCGCGTGTTCATCGACGTGGGCGCCGCCAGCGACGGCTACTACACGCTAAGAGCCTGCAAAATAAACCCAGAAATAAAGACAGTAGCAATAGAGCCGCTACGCGAGGAATATAGGTATCTCCTTTACAACATCTCCATAATTCATGTACAGGCAAGGCCATACCCATCAACGCGGCGGCGTGCGAAAACGCTGGTAGTATAGAGATCGGCGGAGAGTACGTCGCATGCGTAAGCATAGACGACCTAATCCCTAAGTTGAAGCCACAAAGGGTCGATGTGATCAAGATAGACGTCGAGGGGGCAGGCGCAGGCGTAATTAAGGGAGGGCTAAACACGATAAGGAACTTCAAGCCAACAATATTTTTCGAGGTGCATAACGACGACGAACGCTCAGCCGTTATGCGACTCGTAGAAATGGGGTACGACGCAGTCGACTCGGGAGGAGAGATGTATATACTCATCCCGCGCAATCCTGAAACAAGGCGATGAGGATAGCCCACATAGCGCCGTTCTATACGCCCGTGATCGGTTGCATAGAGGGGATAACCAACGTCTTGGAGTTACATGACGTTCGTTAATCTATAAACAGACTGATGAACGCTATAGGCCACTATACATAGGCGGCAAGGTAAGCATATATCGCGGATTCACATGCTACACTTGCCAGCGTCCGACCTGCAGACCGCTAGACCTCGAACCCTATCGCACTTGGGTCGCCGCCCAACTACACCTAACATCAACAAGTGTCAACACGCTTAAAATAAAGAATAGACAAATATTATGAAGATTTTTATAGCAATACCAACATATAACCGTGCACAAGTCTTTAGTTTATGTAAAAAATCTTTCCTCAATAGCGAACTTATTAATGGTTTTATGGTGGTTGCACAAGCGACAGTATCTAAGGATGCCGAAAAATACGCCAATGCGCTGAAAGAACTGAGAGATTCCGGCTTTGAAGTTCTTTACCAAATTACAAATACTAGGTTAGGTTCTGTTGGCGCTCGCAATAGACTGGTAGAAATTGCGGTAGGCACGCTTGCAAAGAGCGACATTTTAATAATGTATGATGATGACTTTGTTTATCCCGGTGATTATACAATAAAGCCGCTCCTAGGATGGCTGAATTTTAGCTCCATCGGCATGGTGGGTGGTAGAGTAATAAACCTACGGCGGAGAAGAATAGACCCCGACTTCGCTCTTAACATAGACAACCTTGCCGATAAGCTAACAGAGATAACAGGTTTCATACTGCTTAACACAAGACATGGCCCACGTGAAGCAAACTACACATCACATCCCTTCGCATTTAGAGTAGAAACACTGCAGAAAGGTATACGATACGACGAAAACTACCAAGGCACCGGCTACAGAGAAGAAAGCGATTTACAGAGACAAATCAAGGCCCTCGGCCTCAAGATAATCTTTGAGCCGCGCTTCTTCGCCTACCACCTTGCCGTCGAGACAGGTGGAAACCGGTACTCAGACCTCCAAGACAGAATGTACTGGAAGTGGAAAAATCACACATACTTTATGAACAAGTGGAGATACTCTACCAGTAAGAGGGTCTTAAGCTACGCGATACTGACGGCATACGCCCTACTGAACGGACCACTTGCAATGAAAGGAATAGTTAAAGCAGTAAAGAGTCTGTGAAAATTGTACATATCCATATTCATTATTGGCCAGTAGTAGGTGGGCTGGAGAACGTGGTGAAGGCGCTGGCTGAAGGCATGGCCAAGCTCGGGCACGAGGTACATGTGATAACGAGCACATACGGGGCACAAGGCAGGCCGAGGGAGGAGGAAATAAACGGCGTACAGATACATAGAGTCAAAAGCATACGGCTAGGCTACCCAGACCTGACATACCCACTGGAGTACCCCATAGACCTGCTTAAAAGCGCCGATGTAGTACACGGACACAGCCAAAACAGTTTATTCACAGTGAAGATAATCGAGAGGGCCAAGAGACTCGGGGTGAAAACAGTTGTGCACTTCATGGCCGTAGACGCGCTTAATGATCACCCCAACATGCTTATCAGATGGCTAGGCCCCCTTTATGCACGCAACCTGCTAAGGAAAGCGGTGGCAGTAACAGACGTGCCGTTAGCCAGAAGTCTACGAGACCAGGAACTGCTCAGAAAATACGGCGTAGAAGCTAAATACGTGCCCGACGGAATACACAGCTGGTTCATTGCACATAAATACAGCGGCGATAACTTCAGGGAGAAATACGGCATCTACAACGACTACGTCCTCTACGTAGGCCGCCTACACCCACTAAAGGGAATCGCCGTGTTGATCCACGCGATGGCCTATATAAAAGAACGGAAAGGCCCAGACCTAGTGGTCATAGGACCCGGAGACAGAGCCCCCTACGTTTCACTAGCAAAAAGGCTCGGCGTAGACGGCAAGGTGCACTTCCTAGGCTTCGTAGACGAGGAAACCAAGATCGGAGCCATAGACGCCGCCACGGCTGTGGTCATTCCAAGCATTAGCAACTACGTCGAGGTCTACCCAATGGCAATCACTGAGGCATGGGCAAGAGGAAAGCCGGTAATAGCGACAAAAGTCGGGGGCATACCTTACCGCGTGAAGCACATGGGAAACGGAGTTCTCGTGCCGCCAAGAGACCCAAAGGCCCTCGCTGAGGCGATAATGCTTCTTGCAAACGACAAGGAGCTCGCCAAGAAACTGGGCGCAGAAGGCAGAAGAGACGTGCACACCTGGGAGGAGATAATAGAGGCCCTAATGCATATATACACAAGGGAGTAACGCGCCGTGAGGATCCTAGCGACGGGCGGAGCGGGCTTCATAGGGAGCCACCTCGTCGACCGGCTGGTCGCCGAGGGACATCAGGTAAGGGTGATAGACAACTTAAGTAGCGGCAGACTGGAAAACCTAGCCCACCGACGCGATGTAGAGGTGATAATCGGCGACCTCAAAAACCCCCAAGACGTCCAGAAGGCAGTCCGCGGCGTAGACGCCGTCTTCCACTTCGCAGCAAACCCCGAAGTCAGAGTAAGCACCACAAACCCAGACATACACTTCAACGAAAACGTCGTGGCCACCTTCAACCTCCTGGAGGCCATGAGGAAAAACGACGTGACACAGCTCGTCTTCGCCTCGTCGAGCAGCGTCTACGGCGAGCCCCCGCAGATACCGGTCGACGAGGAGGCCCCCCTCAAGCCGGTCTCGGTCTACGGCGCAAGCAAAGCCGCCTGCGAGAACTTGATACACGCCTACGCCAAGCTCTACGGCATCAAGGCCGTCGCGCTGAGATACGCCAACGTGGTGGGGCCCAGGCTCAGACACGGCGTCATCTGGGACCTCATAAACAAGCTCAAGAAAAACCCCCACGAGCTGGAGATCCTCGGCGACGGCAAGCAGGTCAGGAGCTACATCTACATCGATGACGCCGTGGAGGCCACCCTCCTGGCCTGGAGGAAAGCCACCGACGCCTACGCCGCCTACAACGTAGCCGCGGAAGACTGGATAACCGTAGACGAAGTGGCGGACCAGGTGATAGAGGCCATGGGGCTGACCAACGTCAAGAAGACCTACAAGCCCGTCCTACACGGCGTAGGCTGGCCCGGAGACGTCAAGAAAATAGCTTTGAAGATAGACAAAATAAAGCAATTAGGATTCAAACCCCAACTAAACTCAAAAGAAGCTACAAAATTGACAGCAAAAAACCTAATCAGTGAAATCCTCTAAGCGCATTAACAGCCGTGGTAATAGGCCCAGGAGATCAACAGCCATACAGGGAGCTGGCCGACAGGCTTGGGGTGGGGAGGAACGTGGCGTTCACGGGCTTCGTCAGCGAGGAGGTGAAGATAGGCGCGCTGGACGCATCCACAGCGCTGGTCCTCCCGAGCGTCAGCAACTACGTCGAGGCCTTCTCCCTAGCCATAACCGAGGCCTGGGCCCGGGGCAAGCCCGTGGCGGCGTCGGCCGTCGGCGAGGTGCCGTACAGGGTGAGGCACATGGTCAACGGCCTGCTGGTGCCGCCAGGAAACCCCAAGGCGCTGGCCGACGCGATACTGCAGTTGACAAGGGATAGGAAGCTCGGCGAGAGGCTCGGCGCTGAGGGTAGGGCAAGAGTGACCACTTGGGGTAAGGTAATTGAAGAGCTACTAAAGCTTTATGCATCCTAGGGTTCAGGCTACCGTTAAGCTGTTAAGGGGGGTATGAGGATAGCGTTCGCAGGGTTATTGAACTGGGCGTCGGGGACGGTTCAATAATATCTGAGGTAATTAATGCGCTTAATATTAATGCTGAGGCTCATGGTGTTGATATCAATGAGAAGTCATTAGGTTGCACGTAACAGAGGGATTAGAGTTGCTAGGTGTGACCTAAACAATTGCATTCTTCCATATGGTGATGGGTACTTTGACCTAGTGCTCATGGAGGAGGTAATTGAGCACCTGGTTAACCCTGACAATGCGCTGAGGGAGGCCCATAGGGTATTGAGGCATGGTGGCTTGTTTGTGATTACGACACCCAACCTGGCCTGGTGGGTTAACAGAATCGCTTTAGTGCTGGGGTACCAGCCTTACTGGACAGAGGTTAGCACGATGTTTAACGTGGGTAAATTTCATAGGCGAATTAATGAACCATTGAGCGAGCACCTACGCTTATACACCTTCAGAAGCCTCAGGGATTTGCTTAAGATGAATAGAATTCATGGTAATTAAGGCGCTGGGTACAGTGTACAAAGCAGATAGGCCCTTTATGGTGTACATGCTTGATAGGCTACTAGGCTTAAGGCCAACCCTAGCCGAAGTAATCGCAATACTGGCAATGAAGCCGTAGGTGGGTGGTTAAATGCGTATAGCGTTGATTAGGAGGGAATACATAACTCACCTTGATGGTGTAAACAGGTTCATAGCCCTATTAGCGGAGGGGTTAGCTAAGCTCGGCCATGACCCATTAATAATGACGTGGTGCTACAACGGCATCGCTAAGGATCAGCTTCCAGATTGGTTCGCAAAAATGCATGGCCTAAGCACCACCATACCCATCTACACGTTGCAAACTGGGCCTTGCCAGGGTGACCCTTGGTTGAAAATCACGTGGGATTGGTGGTGGAGTGGCTCTAAGCTACTTCATAGGAAAGGTGTGGATGCAGTTATTGTTAATGGCATTGTGCCGCTTAGGTTTAAGCCCAAGATACTTGTGGTTCACGATTTAGGCCCTGCCTCAACATTCAGAAGGTACCTCTTCCTCGGTAAGGGCATTTTAAAGAGTTATGATGAAATAACTTGTGTAAGCAATAAAACCAGAAAGGAGTTGCATACAGTACTTGGATGCTCGTGCGACGTGATTCCAATACCCATGAAACTGGAATTTTACAGACCTTCTAAGTCCAGGGAAGACGTAATAGTGCATATAGGTACAAGACATGTGAAGAATCCGCAAATCAGCATTGAGGCAATTAGAATTCTACGGAAAAGGGGTCATAATGTTAAATTGATGATTATTGGTGACCAGGTTAATGCCCCTAGTGATGAATCAATCATATTAAGGAGGTCTATATCTGAGGAGGAGAAAGTGGAGATATTATGTAAGGCAAAGGCTCTAATATTACCATCCAGCTACGAAGGATTCTCATACGCATCACTAGAGGCCATGGCATGCGGGACACCCGTAGTAGCCTCAGGTGCCGTACCTAAGGAGGTCGTTATTGATGGATTCAACGGCATCAGGGTAAATAGTTACAACCCAATAGATTATGCTAACGCCTTAGAGAGACTATTAGAAGATGAAAAACTATGGTTAAGGTTGTCCCAAAATGGACAGGAATTTGTGAGGCAATTCGATCATGTTAACATTGCCAGTAGATACTTAGAACTAATCCATAGATTTATGTAAATATAATGTTAATGATGGTGGTATAAATGAAGGTTTCAATTGTGGTTCCAAGCAAATGATGCAAATACCTAGTTACCTGCTTACTGGCCTTAGGGATCAGACTGAGAAACCTAATGAGGTGGTTTTTGCGGTTAAGGAGTGCGACACAGGAGGTCGAAGATCTCTGCCGTAAGGCAAGCCTCCGTCGTGATAGAACAACGGCGCGGATTCTTCACTCATGCATTAAACCTAGGCAATGAAAGCGCGACGGGAAACCTCCTGTCGTTGTATAAAAGTTCCATCTTGATCAATTCTTGGATGCTGGCATGACCAGCGGAAGCTTGAGCACAAGACATGAAATCTTACATATAGTGTTTAATAGGGAATTTTCACAACTCGGTCGACATGAGCCGTGAGCGACTTTTGGTGATCACAGAGGACTACTGGCCTGAGGGCAGCGGCGGCGAGCTCGCAACGCATTTGATACTAGAAATTCTGCGAAAAGAATTCGATATTGTTGTGCTCACGGGCACGCAGAATCCAATAAAGCTACCGGGAGTGCAGTATCTATATGAGCCTCTATTAGCTAAAAGAGAGAAGGCGTTGCTCTGGCTGAACACCTCTCGCTTAGCAGGTAGCCAACGCCTCCAGAAGATGCTGAGGAAAAGCGACGTCGTCTACATCCCTAAATTTTCATACCCAGTAATACCCCACGCCAGGAAACTCGGCAAGAAGGTAATAGTGCATCTCCACGGCTATATACCAGTGTCATATACGGCTACGATACTTGCCCCCTATGAGGAGCACAGATATAGAATATCGCGGGACGACACCATGTTGGAATGTAGACGAGACCTCAAACACTGCTTGGGCGCGGCCGCCCTCTGGTGGCTCCCAACATTAGCAAGAAAGTGGCTGACGCACGCCGATAAGATAATATGCGTATCTAAAAGACAAGCCGATATAATCACCGATTTGGCCCCTGAACTGGCAGGTAAAATAGAAGTGGCATATAATCCATTACCTTCAGAATTTGTAAATGCAAACATAAATAAGGAAATCGACGATATACCCACATTTCTCTATATTGGCGGTAATGCTTACATTAAGGGCTTTCACATAGTTATGTCAATAATTAAAGGATGGCGCACAAAGGCTCGCTTCATACTAACCCGTATTAGTAATAAAGAAATTATAAATATACTCGATAAGCTTAATGATAAAGACAGAAAAATTGAGATACATCCTCAGCTAAATCGTGATGATTTTATTAAGTTACATAGCAGATCATGGGCACTTTTGTTTCCATCGGTATTTGAGGAACCACTTCCATATGCAATTATTGAGGCTGTCTTATCTAGGACTGTTCCTATAGCTTTTCGGGTTGGTGGTGTGGGCGAAATAGTTGGAGGGACAGTTATGGAAAAATTTACAACAAATGTATATAATATTAATAAATTTATTGAAAAATTATATATTATATCAAGCCTCAGTCCGGATGATATAACAACTCTAGGAGATAAAATTCGTAATGATATATTGAAAAAATTTAATATTGAAGATATTCGGAATAACATTACTAAGAAATTCCTTTATTGAAAATGATATCGGCCAAAGGGAGAATATCTATTATAATATTGTTAACTCTATCTATAGTTTTTTTGCCTATATCAGCTTATACTTCTCAAACATTACTTCTCAGAAATGTTATTGAGCTAAATCTTACAGCTGCATCACTAGGAATACTAAGTATGCTGAACATATACTATTTTATAGGTCTTTCCGCAGTACTAATATTACTTGTACTATCATTTATTTGTTATAGAAGTAATACTTTAACTATTATATCTGTCTTCATGGCTATTATATACTTTGTGGATTATCCACTGCTACTAAGTCCATTCCCACTATATTTAGCTGATGCAACGGCGTTTTCAACCGAATCGCTAGCTGTTTCCATCTTCGGCTATTCAAGCATAGCTAAGTGGTTGTATAATGGTGGTGCATATCCTGTCGCCTTCATATGGAATGCCATCACCAGCATGATACTTGCTACGCAACCGATATATTTATCGTCGTATTACGGTATATTTGAACCTATAGCTTTGGGATTAATCAGCTATATTGTCGGCAGAAGGATGATTAGTGATAATAATAAAAACGTTGCTTTGGCACCATTAGCGGTGCTAATATTTACCGCCTTAATTTGGTCTTATCAATTTCATTTCAGCCCCCAGGATTTCAACATAGTTATACTGATGCTCACCGCGCCGTTATTACCTATGATTGTTAACGGTGACTTAAGGGCTACTATCTTGATTAGCCTAGTTACTATAACCTTGACACTTGGCCATCAGACTGAGGACCCGATTCTCTTAGCAACATTGTTATCATTGCTACTCTCAATGATTATCAAGAGATATAAGGAGATTGGGACCTTAGTATTTACGATTTCGCTGGTGACTGGGATAAGTTTCATAATGTATAGTAGCTATGTTATACCAATTAATATTTCGGTAATAAGTAATTTATTTTCATTATCAGCGATTGAAAGATTTATAAACATAGTGATTGGCAAGATATCTCACTCGGTTTACTTTGCGCTAACTAAATATAGCTCTATATATCCACTTAGGTCTATTATATATAGATATGAGCTATATGGTGGCTACACAATAGCTTTATTTGAGTTAATATCTATAGTTACATTATATATCTTACTCTGGTTTAGAGAATCTAGTAATTACAAGCAAGCTTATACATCTCTAGCTTTGGGAGGATTGCTTGTAGTTGCCTTAATAACATTGGCAACGGGTACTTACAGCAATAGGATTGCTATATATTCAGCACCCGTTCTCTCTGGACTTCTTTTACCGTATTTATTAAGAATGCGAAAATATATCAGATATTTAATTATATTAGTACTTGTTATGTTGAGCTTCATTGTATTAGTTTTCTCTGGGTCAACAATATACTGGGATTACTCAGGCGGAAATCCAATAACTTATCGATCATATCTATTAATTTATTCACTTGGTTATCACTATAATTTAGGTAGTATATATAATACTAATTGGTTAACTGGCTATGAATTGCTAAGTCTTGAAGCCAAAATAAGCGCCATAGGTCGTTACTCACTATTTGATTATAATAAGAATGATCTTATATATATTGCTAATAATATCAATATGGTAAAATATAAATCAACTTTAGATAAACTTATAAACGTTTCAATAATATATAATGATGGAATGAATTTGATAAGCCCTGATGTTCAGTGGGCTTAATATCGATTAAAAGCTCTAGTGATTAAGGATGCGCATTGCATTAATCCACGACAGTTTAAATGCCTATGGCGGCGCAGAAAGACTTGCACTTGCCTTTGCCAAGGCGTTGAAAGAAGGTGGTCACTTAGTGGATCTATATGTGGTTGAGAAGACTAGGTGGGATAGAGTTAAGAAATTAACATCATACGAAGTGGTAATGTGGAGAGGTTTCTTTTTCTCTTGGCGTCGTTAGTGAAGTAGCTTTCTGAGTACTTCTTGTGCCTGCTCGCCTTTGGCGTATTCTACCTGCTCTAGGGTTTTGTTGAATAGGATGTCTACCTTGCTGCCCAATATTCTTATTTTGTGATAAAACAAATTGACTGGTGGGTTTCCCAGTCCGCATCTTTGGAAGGTTTGGTCTGGGTGTTGCACACCAAAGGTTTCGGCTATGGCTAAGTCGGATCCTATGGTGTCTGTGGAGGGGTCTAATATCTTTGGTATGTCTGTGAGTGGAATGTAGGTTTTTTGTTTTTTCTTTTTCCATCCTTCTGGGTATTTGACGTATAGTGGTACTCTTACATTTCCATCCTTTAGGGAGTAGATATGATGTAGGCCGCCGTCGCCGAGCAGTTCGCCGTGGTCTGACGTGACGATTATGAGCGTGTTGGAGCGGTCTGCCTTCTGTAGTATTGTGGTTGCTAGTTCTATGGCCCTCCTTGTGGCTCTTTCCGCGTGGTGGGGATAGGTGCGCCAAAATCTCACGTCTTGAGGGTCGATGCCACCGGTCAACATACATTTTAGTGCTGCACAAATAAGTTTTTTGTCTTCTCCTAATCGAGTGTAGGGGCTGTGGCTTTCCATGAGATTTACGAATAGGAAAAATGGCTCTTCCAGACGTAAGGTCTTAGTGAGGGAAACCGCGAGGCTTCCTCCTTTCTCCCTTACAAAGTATTCAGATATGTATTTTGGAAAGACCTTCAGACCACGTATTAGGTATAATTGAGCGGCCTTTAGCAGTTTAGCTATATTCTTTTTCCTTAAATTATGAATAACAAAGCTAGTTCTGCCTCCTAGTCTTTGGACTTCCATATTTATGCTTAAAGCACCGTCCGTCAGTATGGTAGACGTGATGGGGTCTATGAGTATGTTGCGGCTGGCTTCGAAGCCGGCCCACGGCGTAACGATGCCGTTTGCTGAAATTAAAACGGTATCGTAGTTTTCATCTTTGTATTTATGCAGGATGTTATATTCAAGTGCGCTCATTCTTAGTCGCGAATATCCTAACAATCCCCCTCCGCCGATCCGTAGTTCCTTTGTTTCGTGTATTCCGTGTTCTGAGGGGTATAGGCCGGTGAGCATGGAAACATGGGAGGGTAGTGTCCAGGGGGCGGGGGGCTATGGCGTTTTGGTATTTGACGAAGCCGTAGTCAACCAGCCTGTCTAGGCCTTGGGCGTGGTCTTCGCGGAGTGTGTCGAGGACGATGATGACGATGTTGGGCTTACGCATATCCAAGGTCGCGTAGGCGGCGTATGACTTCCTTCTCCTCCTCTTCGCCGTAGCCGAAGTAGAGCTCCAGTATCCGCCTGAGGGTTTGGCGTGGGTCTTCTCCTCGCCTCTTGGCCTCGCGCTGTAGGGCTTCCCACAGCCTGTCGTCTATGTCGACGCATGGCACGGCGGCGGTGGGGCCCCGTTATATATAGATTCCTCACCTTAGATGTATCCTAGGGCTTGCCGGTGGCTATGACTGCGTCGGGTGTGGCGGGGTCTGTGTATCTGCGGCGTGGGGTTGCGAATCTGCGTCTGACGCGGGGCAGCGACGTCTGTGGGGGCGTCTATGGGGGCTGGGGGTTGTATATGTCGGCTACAGCAGGGGCGCGGGCGGTGGAGGTCTGACTGGGGACCTTGCTATTTATGGTAGCTTTGCTCGAAGTCTCATGTAGAGGCCGAACATCTTTAGGCTGAGCCTGCCCGAGACGGCGGGATATCTGGAGAGGTCTATGCCGAACCATTCCCTATACCTGGACCCGTCGAAGCGCGTGAGGGATGTCAAGACCGGGGTGAGCCCCATCTTTTCCGCCGCCGCGGCTATGCCCGCCATGACCAGCTCCCCGCCTCCCGGCCTGTCCCAGAAGTGGTGAGCAACTACGGCGCTCACGGGACGAAATACAATAGTTAAATATCTGTTGCATCTGCTCGCCGTGAGGGTTGCCGTTCTGGGCTTCGGCTGGGGTGTTGGCGGCCGGGTTTCTGCTGGAGAGGTTCCCCGGCGCCGAGGTGGTCGCCTTCGACAAGTCGCGGCGGCTGGGCGGCCTTCTATCCTCGGCCGAGGTGAACGGCTTCACCTTCGACGTAGGCGGAAGCCACGTGATCTTCTCCAACGACAAGGCCGTGCTGGCCGAGGTGGTGGCGCTCCTCGGCGGCGAGGCGCTGGAGCATCGACGCAGGGCGTACGTGAGTACTGGAACACAGACTGGATCTACAAAGACGTGAGGGAGGTAATCGCCGCGCTATGAAGCTCACCGTGGCTGTTATCGCCTACGGCCGCTATAAATACTTGGACGAGGCTGTTGCCTCTGTGGCTAGGCAGACCAAGCCTCCAGACGAGGTGTTGGTCTTCACGGACAACAGAGAGGCCGTGAGGCCCATCTTCCAGAAACACGGCGTCGAGGCGGAGATCCTCCAGGAGCCGGATCTGACCTACTGCGCCACCTTCGCCAGAATCGGCGAGACGGCCTCCGGCGACTACGTCCTGCCGCTGGATGACGACGACGTCTTCAAGCCGGAGAAGCTTGAACGTCTAGAGCCGGTTTTGAGGGAGGGCAGGTGGACCCTCGTCAAACACGCCGCAGACTTCATAGACGCCGAGTCGAAGCCCACCACATGGTGGCAACAACCGGAGGAGCCTGCCGTCATAACGCGGGAAAATGCCTGGCAGCTGTACCGCAGGTTCCCCTACCATGTTTGGTCCTCTACCTTCGCCGTAAAGACAGATCTCTTGAGGAGACACGGCGAAATCCTCAAACGCATGCTCCTCCTCGCAGACTTCGCCATATTTACCCTAGCGCTAAAAGACGGTGAGGTGCTCTACCATCCAGAAAAACTGACCTACTACAGAATAGGCGCAGGACATTCGCAACTTGTAACCTGCAACGACTTACCCAAAGTAGTCTGCACGTCGAACAAATATACCCACGACATAGATGTTTTATCAAGATATATAGACATTAAGGAAATAAATAAGATTATAGATTATCTATATATTCCTTATCTTGTTAATATATATATACTTAATACTAAGTTTGACTGTATTTTTAAGTATAAGGTTTCCTATCTTTCGCTTGTTAAAATGTCATTTGTGGCAGTTGCCAAACGGGTGTACCCGCTGAGAAGGGCTGTGTTGTTTGCTTGGTTGTCTCCTCTGCTGGGTAGTAAGAGAGCCGCCGAGATTTACTACAGACGCTTGTGTAGAAGGCTCCAAAAGCCCGCGAGATAATAAACAAGGGGCACACAGTTGGGAGGAGGTGCCAGAAACGGGGCGGAGGGCCCTCTCTTTACCGTCCCGCAGGACAAAGCCTACAAAACAACTAAAGGGAAGGCGATTGATTTAGAAGGGCGGATCAACAACTTGGCACATAAAAGCGTACTCGGCGCTCGCTACCTGGTTATGTTGGTGGTGCGTAGGGTCGAGTGGCCTCCTAGGCGTGTGGGCGGCCTCGCCCTGCGGCTTGGGTTGTGGGGGAGTACTTGGAGCCCTCGCTGGGCTCCGTTGCGAGTTATGGGGTTGGGCAGACGGCGTGGGGACTTGTGGGATTTTTGGGGTGGGGTTGGCGAGTGGGGCTTCTTCTCTTTGTGGTTTTTGCCTTGTTGGGTGGGAGGGCGGAGTGGCCTCCGCGGCGTGTCGACAGGCTCGCCGTCCGGCTCGGGTTTGTGGGGGGTTTGGGGGGAGTCGTTGGGGTCTGCGGTGAGGTACGGCGCTGGGCGGACGGCTTGGGGGCTGGCGCCGGGATGGGGCTTGCGTGCGGCGCCGCCGTCTACGTGATGTATGGTTTTGGGCCGCCGTTTCTTGTCTGCGCCGCGGCTTGCCTGAGGCCGTACGCGGCAGGTGGTGCCGCATAGCTCTAGCCCTCCGGTGCCGTGGGCTCCCGCCTTAAGCTTTTTTAAAAGGGTAAACATTATACCGTGGATGTTGAGGTTTTGAAGAGGGCTTTGCGGGAGCTTGTGGAGAGGGAGCCCGCCTTCTTTAGAGATCTCTTTCTAGATGCGTTGAGGTCTGACGGCCGCGTCGCCGAGGCCCTTCTGGACCTCTTCACCAAACACCCAGAGGCCAAGCTAAAGCTTGCGCAGGTACTTGCAGGATCCTTCGCCGTGCCACTTAACATAGCAACAAAGGATGATATCAAAAGCTGAAAGAAACCATGACCGAGGATGTAGAAAAGCCTAAGCTGAAACGGCGGAAGGACTTGATGACGATTAGGGAGCTACTTGAGGAGCTCGGAATTCACCCGGAGGACGATGGACGCGAGATGGTTGAGTATCTGCTTGAGCGGAGGGGCTACAAATGCACGGCGGAGAGGCTGCGTCTAGACGCCGACTACGAGTTCGACATATACTGCAACGCCGGCGCCATCACCGCAGTAGGCGAGGCGAAGGTTAGGGCCGGCGGCCGCGACGTGGAGAAGACCTTCGAGAGGGCGCAGGAGCTGTTACGCAGACAGCCAGACAAAATCTCAGGCAGACTCGTCCCAGTCCTCTACACGCTGTTGGCGGAGCCCCCAGCCGTGCAGAAGGCGAGAGAGCTAGGCGTCTGGCTTATCGAAAGCAAGAGAGAAGTCGTCACGCTGGAGGAGGTCCTTGGGCGGACGTAGCCTCGTCCTCTGCGTCTCTTGGAGGTGCCCTTTGGGGGTCTCGAACGTCTCCCCCATCTGCCGCCGCGCCTTCTGTTCTGCTCGGCGGGCTGTTCCGGCCTAGTCTCCCTAGGTCTCACGCCGTGGCGCAACTTGCCGCCGTCTATGGAGGGGGCCGGAGCCCTCGGCTGAGATAGGCGCGCGTCGCGTCTTCCCGCAGACAGCCGTAGGGTGATGCTCTTTATGGCCTCGTTCATCCTCGTTGCCGGGCATCTCTGCCGAGGGGCTGACTTACATATCTAGGAAGGCAGTTGGCTATGGCGGCCCTAGGAGGTTTTCGACCTCACCTGCCTTGTGGGGCCGCGTCCGGTGAATGAAGAGCCGCGTTGCGGCATTGAGACTACATTCTTGATATGTACTCCAGAATTAGAGAACTTGGATACCTCACGCTTGGTATAAAGTGTAAGCTTATCGACCATAAATTAGGCACAAAACGTTGGGTACCCGTGCTACGCAGATATGTTGATTATGAACCACCATGAAGATATTATTATATCGTTCTGAACTCTACAAAATTATTATTTGAACACAAGATGGATATAATCACATATATAATCCAATTACTTCATTGGGGTAAGGGAATTTTGCTTGTTGACGGACCTAGGAAGCTCGTTAAATCATTCGGACTCGGCATAATCCATGCCCTACTCGATGAACTTGGGTATATAGGTTCAAAATATTTATAGTTGAAATATGAACGTTCCATGAATCGTATCCGCAAGCTTAGAGTTTTCCTTAAAAGTAGGGAGTTGTTCCGGAATTGGTTTTCTGCCGGCCTTAAGTACTATCTGTCTAGATATGGGCTTGATGTAAAATACATCAAGATAAAGTGCGGTAACGATAGGGGGTATGTGCTAACTAGGTATGTGTATTCTATTATTGTTAATGCTTATCATGATGGTTTGTTTAAGTTATTATGTGATGGCGGTTTAGTAGGTAGGTTTTGGGGCATTGTGGATTTGTTGGATAAGGATGGCAGATTGATTCTGAGAATGCCTGACGGCTGTCTACTTGACATAGACTCGTTTGATCCATTAATTCTTGCCGAGACTTGGCTCTATGAAATCCACTACTTAGGTTTCGACCTTACCAATTGGTTTGTTCTTGATATAGGGGCCTTTGTCGGCGATACGGCTCTGTACTACGCTAAGCGTGGCGCGTTTGTTGTCGCTGTTGAGCCGTTGCCAAACAACTACGAGACTATGTTGAAAAATCTCGGTTTGAATCCTGATCTGAAGCCCAGGATAGTGCCTATAAACGTTGCCGTAGCTGGCGAGGATGGCTTTATGGATGTCAAATACAGCGGCGGAATTGATGGCGGTGCTTCTGCCTATACTACAAGCCGGTTTACTGCAAGGGTCAGATCTATGAAACTATCGACACTTATCAAGGAGCTTGAAGGTATGGGGATCGATATAAATAAATTTAAAGTTAGGGTGTTAAAGGCCGATTGTAAAGGATGTGAATATGAGGTTGTGGACGACGATGCTTTGAGACTCTTTGACATAGTGAAGATCGAGTACAGCGGTAATCTAGTCAATAAAACTTACCATGTGTTAAAGGAGAAGCTAGAGGCCATGGGCTTTAGATGCAGAGCTTGGGCGCATAACGACTCAGCCTTAAGGATAGGGCTAGACAGACACGGTACATTGACTTGCATTAAACAAGGAGTGTTAATGCTATGAATGTCGCTGTGCTCGACTTCTTCGTGAGGTCTGTTGACTGTGGGGAGTTTGCCAGCAGGCGAGTGTTAGAGGTTTGGTAGTAAGTTTGTGAATGGTAGCGTGAGGCCGTTGATTGAGAGGTTCTGTAGGCCGCGGGAATATGTCGGAGTCGATATAGAGACCGGCAAGTACGTCGACGTTGTTCTGCCGGCGGAAAGGCTCGTCGAGCATTTCGGGCTTGAGTCCTTCGACGCGGTGATCTCCACCGAGGTCCTCGAGCACGTCTTTGACTGGAGGACCGTCGTGAATAACATGAAGGCTGTGCTGAAGCCCGGCGGCTTTATCTACATAACTACGCGTTCTAGGGGCTTCCACTACCATGCCTCTCCCCACGACTATTGGCGCTACGAAATTGAAGACATGGAGAAGATATTTGGCGACTTTGAGATAATTGCGCTTGAAAAAGATTGGGAAGCCCCTGGTGTATTCTTAAAGGCTAGGAAACCTACGAGCTGGTCGCCGAACGATTTAAGCCAAATAGAGCTGTACTCGATGGTCGTTGGACGAAGAACCAAAGAGCTCATCGGTATGGATAAAGCTCCGCTGGCGAGAAGGCTCGGCATACGGCTCTGCCAATCAAAAACCATCCGTCGCATCGTGCCGGGCATGGTTATCTGGGCTTTAATAGGCAAAAAGTACTGCATATGAAGTTTCAAAATTAATTAAGATCTATACCTGAGAGTTTATGCAAGCCGTCGTCCTTGCCGGTGGCTATGCCACGCGCCTCCGTCCGACTTCGCTTTCCATGTCTAAACACCTCGTGCCTCTCGCCAACAGGCCGGTGCTGGGTTGGGTCTTGTCTCAGATTGCGGAGGCCGGAATTAAAGAGGTCTTCCTCGTCGTAGGACCTCACAATAGGGAGCAGATCGCCGAGTATGTGGGCGACGGCTCCAGGTTCGGCCTGTCGGTGGAGTACCTCCTGCAAGAGAGACCTCTCGGCCTCGCCCACGCTGTTTCGCTGGCGGAGAGGTACGTCTCTGGGCCTTTTCTGGTTTACCTCGGCGACAACCTCCTCAAGGGCGGGGCGGCGCCGTATCTAAGGCGCTTCGCAGAGACGCGGGCAGACGCCCTCATGATCCTCAAGGAGGTTGAGGACCCGACGCGGTTCGGCGTGGCGGTCTTCGACGGGGGCGGGAGGCTGGCGGGCTTCGTGGAGAAGCCCAAGGAACCCCCCTCCCGCTTTGCCCTCGTGGGTCTCTACTTCTTCACGCCCGCCGTCTTCGACTACATAAAGCAACTCAAACCCTCCTGGCGTGGGGAGTACGAGATAACAGACGCCCTGACCCTCATGTTGAAGGACTGCAGGCAGGTGGAGTACGGCGTCTTGATGGAGGGGGCGGTGGTGGAGGGCGTGGAGAGTCTTGAGGAGTCTATACTCGGCAGACACGCCAGAGTAGTTGCGAGAGGCCGGAGGACCCTCCGCCTACACGTCTCGGACTACTCAGCGGTAGAGTTTTAAACTGGGGTTTAGTGGCTGCTATGAGGGTGTTGGTGACTGGTTGCGGCGGCTACATCGGGACTACGCTTACGCCGCTCCTCCTGCAGAGGGGGTACAGGGTGCGCCGCCGAGCGGTTGCGGCTAGACGCCGACTACGAGCTGGACATCTACTGCAACGCCGGCACCGTCACCGCAGTCGGCGAGGTAAAGGTTAGAGCCGGGGGGAGAGACGTGGAGAAAACGCTGGAGAGGGCTCAGGAGCTCCAGAGGAGGCAACCGGAGAAGATCTCCGGCAGGCTCGTCGCAGTCCTCTACACGCTGGTGGCCGAGCCCTCGGCCGTCCAGAGGGCCAAGGAGCTTGGCGTCTGGCTCATCGAAGGCAAGAGGGAGGTCGTGTCCCTCGAGGAGGCGCTGGGGGCAGGCGCCTAGTAGCCGGCCCGCAACGCGTGGATGGGGGCCTCTGGAGGGGGGACGGCGACGTAGTCGGCCCCTCTTAACGCCGGTTGGTTTCGTGGACGCTGTGCATACTTCGGCGTTGCCGAGCTGGAGAAGAAAGTGGCTGTGCAGCAAACTTGGTGTTCGGCGGTGGGGATGCGCGGCCTGTATGCGTCCTCCTCCATGTGGGTGGGGAGAGGTGGAGAGCCGCGTCGCGGAGGTGTTTTAGTTGGTGTACGTGCAGGTGGCAGTAGATATTGTTAAAGGACGCTGATTATGTGGGGTTTCGCATCATCAGTAGTTCTTGGGCCCGGCGGGTGCATCGCGGTCCTTTCTACCTGTTTGCGTGATTTATGGATGTCGATTGTGGTTCGTATTACGGTGAGTCGGCACCCGTTAATGGGGCTAGTGGGCATGGGCCGGATGTCTCGATCTCAGCAACTAGTCTTTTTAAGCTAGTCCTATAGGACTAGTCCAATGAGACTATATATTAGGAGGAAGGAGGAGGATGCGGTTAGGGCTATAGGGAATTGGACTCTTATATACGGTAGGAGGAAGACCGGCAAGACCACCTTGGTTAAAGAGAACCTGCGTGGACCTCTCTTAATGAAGGCTCTTGGAGATGATTTTTAAGTAACGAATATAGAACGTGAGTTCGCTGGAGATCGTCTTACCCAAGAGGCTTAGGGAGAGGCTGGAGGAGGAGGCAGAAAGGGTCGGGCTCAGCGCAGAAGAGTTCGTGCTTGAGGTTATGGCCGAGAGGCTCAACAGAGAGGTGGACCCTCCCGAGGTCGCTGAGGTTTACGTGAAGCTGGCAGAGAAGTACCTCCGCGAGGCGGAGGGCCTCCTCGCCGGCGGGGACTTCGTTCAAGCCTCCGAAAAGCTGTGGGGCGCCGCCGCCCTCATGGTCAAGGCCGTCGCCGCTGCGAGAGGACTCCTCCTACGGTCCCACGGCGACTTGTTTAAATTCGTCAAGAGCCTCGGCGACGAGACCGGGGACGCGGAACTGCGCCGGCTCTTCGCCGTAGCCAGCGCCCTGCACCAAAACTTCTACGAGAGCTGGCTCCCCCCGGAGGTCGTGAAGGAATACGCACAAGACGTGAAGCAACTCATACGGAAGCTGAGGGACCTGCTGAGGTCTCCGTGACAGCTGCCTCTCGCCCAACCTCCCTAAGCGCCCTCCCACCGGCTTCTCCGCGCATCGGCGCCCGCCACGCGTCTGCTGATGCCGAGCCACAGATCTCTCGGGGGCGGAGCGTCTATCCGGAAATCTGGGTCTCTCCTGTAGACGCATACCGCCAGATTTTTTCGCCTCCAGCTTCTTGACCAGCTCCTCCGGCACGCCGCCAGTCCAGAGCATTTCTAGGCCCTCAACGACCTCCTCAAGCCACCCCAACGCCGGATGGGGCCAGACCTCTTCTTCCCAACTAAATGAAGAGCCACCTTTGCGGCATTCCACTCCGCTTCGTATGGCCTCACAACATCTCCGGTCTTCCGCCGGCATCATCAAAAGGGGCCTTGGGCAGTTTTTTCATTTGTTGAAATCCTTCCTTGGCCATGTTCCACGTGGCGAAATCTCCTTCGATATATCCAGCCTCCTCGAGCCCCTCAGCCCATCATGGCCAATCATCGCTCTCCTCCTCTAATATCTAGCTTTACTCAAATATATAGTCCTTAACCCTCGATCTCAGCAGACGCCGGCCACTTAAATTATTGATCCCAGCGCCCATAGACTCCAGGCAAGTTGCGCCACATATCCATTTTTATACTGATAAACAGTGCCTTCTATGGTCGTCGAGGCGGTGGAGCGTCCTCTGCCCAAGCCCTCCGACGAGGGCTATGTAGAGGCTAGGCTTCTGGAGGCTCTGGGGGAGGCCCGGCTTGCGCTTGAGTTTCTGGAGAGGGGCCTCACCCGCAACGCCG